>Ga0126378_10000470_pt1 | contig 30048 bp, 20 predicted proteins | sample PanSoiMetPlot_23_FD_92587 | JGI IMG/M metagenome (GOLD analysis project Ga0126378, IMG submission 92587) | Tropical forest soil microbial communities from Panama - MetaG Plot_23 | ecosystem: Environmental > Terrestrial > Soil > Tropical forest > Bulk soil | place: Panama | collected 2016-02-17
CGGCTATCGATGCGGTGCAGAATTGGCAATATAGGCCTTCTTATCTGAACGGATGGCCCCTCGAATCGGAGATGTTGGTGACGGTAAAATTCAGTTTACGGTGATTGACTTGCTAGTCTCCTGTCTCTAAAGTCGATTTATATTTTCGTACCTTGCGAATAATAGTGTTGGCGCTCGCGACCCATTGGAAAGGTCGCGGATTTTTGTTGTTCTCGCGGATGTAGTCCTGGATGGCGTGGACGAGATCGCGCACGGAGTGAAAGGTACCGCGGCGGGTGCGTTTGCGGGTGATCTCAGCAAACCAGCGTTCGACCTGGTTCAGCCAAGAGGCGCTGGTGGGGGTAAAGTGCAGGTGATAGCGAGGGTGTGCACGGAACCACTTCTCGACTTGCGGATGCTTGTGCGTGCCATAGTTGTCCAGAATCAGATGAACCTCGCGGGCAGGATCGGTAGCACCATCGATCTGCTTCAGAAACCGTAAGAACTCCTGGTGTCGGTGACGCGTTTGGCATTGGGCGATGATTTTGCCTGCAGCCACATTGAGCGCGGCAAACAAGGTCGTGGTCCCGTACCGTTCGTAGTCGTGAGTCTGCCGCTCGGGCAAGCCGGGCCGGAGAGGCAGAATGGGCTGAGTGCGATCCAAGGCTTGGATCTGGCTCTTCTCATCCACACTGAGCACCATGGCATGCTCGGGGGGATTTAGGTAGAGACCGACGATATCCCGGACTTTAGCGACGAACTGCGGGTCGGTGCTGAATTTGAATTTTTCCACCCGATGGGGCTGGAGGTGATGTTTTTTCCAGATGCGTTGCACGCTGGCGGGACTGATCCCCTGGGCTTGGGCCATCAAACGGACACCCCAATGGGTCGCGTTTTTGGGCGTGCTGTGCAGGGTGGTCTCAACAATCGCGGCTTCTTGTTCCGCCGAAATCTCCCGTGGGCGACCGGAGCGCGGTCGATCTTCCAGAATGCCGGCCAGCCCTTGCTTTTGATAACGTCCCCGCCAGAGCAAAACCGTGGGTAGGGTGGTCGACAGTTGGCGCGCCAGCACTTTATTGGCTACTCCTTGGGCGGCACGCAGAACGATTTGGACCCGGAGTGCGACCGATTGCGGAGTGCTTCGCAATTTGCTGACCTGAAGCAACTCCTCCCGATCACGCTCCGACAAGGGCAGAGGGGGAGCAGCAGCGCGAGGCATGGTCTCTAGAGTATGAGGCAAACGCCCCTATTGGTAAAGACACTTCTGAGACACTAGACCAGCAAAAATCGTCTGCTTGTGGCCGGGGGTCATAAAACGATCGCTATCGCGTCATTCATAAGCCTCAGTTGTTGAAGATGGCATTGGCGTTGGTGAGAGAGCACCTGCTATCGGCGGGTGCCTCTGACTCAGGCATGGGTGTGCCGCGCCATGACTTCCACCATCGCAGCAGAGGTTTCAGCTCGGACTCGTACGGCTTGAGGCTCTCTTTGGTCAGGAATTCCATATTCTGGAATTTATCCTGCCGCGCGACACTGATAGTGTAAGGGTGCGAATCGTGGACGACTAATGCGGGCACGCTCGGTGGCACGCGGAGTTCGCGGAATTGCTTAGTGTCAACAATTGCGGTGAGGGCGTTCCAGTCGGCGCCGGAGAGTTGTCCTTCGTAGACTTTGCGTTCCTGGTCCTTTCCTCCGTTCGTGCGATGGACTTTTTCGGCGTGGAAGCTGTGATCGTCAAAAACCAGCATGCAGTGCTGCTCGCTGGATAAGGCACCGGGTTGCAACTCTGAGAGCAGAAGCCGCAGAGCGGTGGGCTTGGCGGGTTCATGCGGGCCGGCGTTGGCTATGAGGCCGATTCCCAACACAACAGTAAGAATTGTCATTCGCGCCGCCATTCGAAGGCTATCGCCCTAACTGCCGGTCATGGGCTTGGCAGTACTGCGGCTTAGATTCCTTTAATTTGCTCTTCTTGCCCAATTCATCAAACCACTTCTGGAGGGGAGCAACCGTCTTTTTGTACGGCGCTCCATTGTCCAGGAAAGTATCCGTGCCCGTCAGGGCGGCTGACGATGATGCTGACCTAGTGACTCCCGTTTTGACACGCTCTTTGGTAAATGTGAATTGTTGTGGCATAGCGGGTCGAGCTACCTGCACGTCCAGGCGCTCGGCTTCCTTGAGCACCTGCGCATCAGAGGGGAGCTCTGGTGGATTGGGCGAGGTGATCTTCTTGAATTCTTCGTTGTCCAGAACTGCCTTTAGATGTTGAAGATCATCTGCCGTCAAGACGCCCTCTGCCGATTTCGCCTTGGGCTTGCCCAAGGTATGCTCTTCTCTTTTCTCGAAGAAATACTTGCCATCGTCGTACACGAGCAGACATGTCGCAGAGTTGGGATATTGCTGCACGTCCAGCTGCTGCTCGCCTTTACCGCTTGCGGCGTACACGTTCCTTCCAATTGACATAAAATTCGACTGACTCTCCAGCTCTGTCTTCAAACGTTGTATCTGTAGCAGTATTTTCCCTTCCTGGCCCCGGGCCAGCGATGCCAGCAGTAACAGTCCGAGAAGCAATGGTTTGTAAATTATGCGCTGGGACATGTGATTTATACCCCCAAAGCCTGCAATTCGTTACTAGGTTTGGCTGAGACTCAGTAACCCTTTGATTATTTCGGTGATATCTACCTGCTGGAAGAGAACGTCACCATCCTTCTGAGAGCTGCCTCGCCCACAGACTTTCAATCTACACGCCTTAATAGTGCCAGCCGGTTAGAGTGGACTACGTTGTCTCCTTGCTCCAGTATTCGCTAATCTTACACAAACAGCTCTTCACGAAACCACAGATTTTCCGTCATATTGGCCCGTTTACTGGCGCAGAATATAATTTTTGTCCATGAACGGAGTTGGAGTGTCGACCGGGTGCACGGAAATCGAGAGTTAACCCGGGTTTTCTCCGCGATCAGCAACTGGCAAGCCTCAACTATTTGAAAAGTAAGCAGTTCTGCGACAGGTTTGGGTGCCGTGCCGCCAAATCTTGCATCTTTCGCGGCTGACACCCCTCGAACTGCTTTGGACAACGTCAATGATCCAGAACTATCGGGTGATGTCCGGATTGCTAGAACCAGCCTCTGGCGTCGGCGCGGCTCGTCGTCATTGGAGGCATGCAGGAAAAGGCTGCAGTTATTTCGCGGGTTGCCCTGATCCAACGCAAATTGAGCTCCTGTGAATGCGGTCGCCCCGCGAAAATAACCCTTCCGCTGGGATATAATTCTTGGCAACGCATGTTCCTCTCCCGACGTGTTCCATTCTTGCTGAGCGCTTGTTTGTGGGGAATTCTCGCCTTCGCCACCTCGAAACCCGCTCCCAATATCGTGGTCATCACAATCGATACGCTACGAGCAGATCACCTCGGATGCTATGGCTACAAGCAAATCAAGACGCCGAACATTGACGCGCTGGCGGCTGACGGCATCCGCTTTGAACGCGCTTACACGCCGGTTCCGGTAACACTGCCGGCCCACACTGTTATTTTCACCGGCACTTACCCGATGCTCAGCGGCATACACGATTTCAGCGCAAACAAGCTCAATCCACAGCAACCCACGCTCGCGTCGGTTTTGAAGGGACACGGCTATACCACGGGCGCGGTGATCGGATCAGCCGTGCTCGACTCGCGCTTCGGCCTGAATCACGGGTTTGATTTCTACTACGATCATTTCGATTTCAGCCGGTTGGAGGAATCAAACCTGGACGAGATGGAGCGCCCGGGCAATGTAGTTGCCGACCAGGCACTGGACTGGCTAGGAAAGAATTATCAGAAAAAATTCTTTCTCTGGATGCATCTCTACGATCCTCATTATCCGTACCGCCCTCCTGCTCCTTACAACCAGGAATACGCCTCGCATTTGTATGACGGGGAAATCGCCTTTGCCGACGCGCAAGTCGGACGCCTGCTGCGTTTCCTGAAGGAGAAGGGTCTTTATCAGAATACATTGATCGTTCTCAGCGGCGATCATGGGGAAAGCCTGGGAGAACACGGCGAGAAGACGCACGGATTCTTTATCTACAACGCCACCCTGCATGTGCCGTTGATTATTCGCATTCCGGGTACCAGAACTGAAGGGCTGGTCACAGCTTCCGCCGGTCTGGCCGACATCATGCCGACAGTTTTGAGTACTCTGGGATTGGAAGTTCCCGCGCAGGTCCAAGGCCAGAACTTGCTGGCCGCGATTAATGGCAAGAAAAAAGAGGAACCGCGCAGTCTGTACGCGGAGTCTTTTCTCCCCAGGTTGCATTTCAACTGGAGCGAGCTGCGCGGTGTGGAAACCTGGAATTATCATTTTATCGCTGCACCGAAGCCCGAGCTTTACGATCTCGCCAAAGATCCCGGCGAAACTCAGAATTTGTTTGCGGAAAAAAAGGCGGTCGGGGAAGAGATGCGGGCAGAGCTGGCTGGGCTAATCCGGCAATACAGCGCCGGCCAGGAGCTGGCGGAGAAAACCGGCCTAGATCCTGCCCTGATGGAGCGACTGAAGTCGCTGGGCTACGCGGGATTTTCGGGTGGCGGCAATCCCACGATCAGTGATCGCGATCTTCCCGATCCCAAAGACCGCATCCAGATTTACGAGTTGGTTTCCGATGCCATGTTTAACAGCCAGCACGGCCGCTACACGGAGTCGGCGGAGAAACTAAACGCGGCCATGAACACGGAACCCAATTCCGTTCCGGTTCATTATCTGCAAGGGCTGAATTATTACCGACTGAAGGAATTTCCCAAGGCGATCCAAGAATTGCAGCGCGTCGTGCAACTCAGCCCGGATTATTCGCTGGCGGCCTACAATCTCGGCTTGGCCTACGCGCGAAACGACCAGATGGATGAGGCCATTGCAGCTCTTAAGCGTGCGCTAGAACTCGACCCCACGAACTTCGACGCTGCCTATAATCTGGGAGCGGCATACCTGCACAAAAAGATGGTGCCGGAAGCCGCCGCAGCTTTCCAGCAATCGCTTGCCGTCACCACAGATTACGCTCCGAGCCATCTGGCGCTCGGCCAGGTGCTCCTCTATGAGGGACAAGTAGACGAGGCAATTTTTCACTTGCGTAGAGCGGCGGAATTAACGCCACAAAATCCGGGAGCGCACGTTGCATTGGCCAAGGCCCTGGCCGCAAAAGGCCTCAACGGCGAGGCGGAAGAAGAAATGCGCAAAGCCCAGCAAAGCGGGCCACAATAGCACGTAGATCAGGAATTTTCTTGAGACTCTCTTTCTCTTGTCTTTTTGCCTTTGCACTGGTGCTGGCGCAACCGTCACCCGCAAGCACAGCGGCGTCCAAGCTTGCTGCCCGAAGATCCCCCAACGTGATCTTGATTACTATGGATACGCTACGCGCAGATCACGTCGGATGCTACGGGGCAACCCAGGTCAAAACTCCCACGCTTGATGCGCTCTGCCGCGAAGGAATTGTTTTTGATCGCGCCTTCTCGCAAGTGCCTCTGACCTGGCCATCGCACGCTGCCATCCTTACCGGCACTTATCCATTCCAAAACGGCGTACAGGATTTTACCGGGCAGCCGCTTTCTCCTGAGTTCCACAGCGTGGCCGAGGGGTTCAAACGGCACGGATACGCAACCGGGGCCGTGGTGAGCGCCTTTGTTCTGGACCGCAGTTGGGGACTTTCGCGCGGCTTCGATTACTACGACGATGCGTTCTCTGCCGAACAGTTCAAACAAAAAGAGATCGGCTTGGTAGATCGCAAAGCAGGTGAAAGTGTCTCGCACGCCATTTCCTGGCTCAAGAGAATGCCGCACCGGCCGTTCTTCCTCTGGCTGCACCTTTATGATCCGCACAGCCCCTACGATCCTCCCGAACCTTATTTCAGCGAATACAAGGGTCATCTGTACGATGGCGAGATAGCGTACGCCGATCACGAACTGGGCCGATTGATCGCGTGGCTTAAGAGCAGCCAGTTGTATGACTCAACAGCTGTGGTTTTTCTGAGTGACCATGGCGAGTCACTCGGTGAGCATGGAGAAGACGAGCACGGGTTTTTCGTCTATAACGCCACAATCCGAATTCCACTGATGGTGAAACCTCCCGCTGGAAGCCGCTTTCAGCCAAAGCGCACTAGCCGCCCGGTTGAGACCATTGCTGTCGCCGAAACGCTTTTTCAACTTGGGGGAGTGAAAGACCCGATTGAGAAGCAATTTCAGGGAGCCAGCCTGTTGAGCGGCGATGCAGAGAACGATCGGCCTGCCTACAGCGAAACGTTTTATCCATTCAGTTCGTTCGGATGGAGTCCGCTGCACACGCTCGAAACCGGCCGTTACCACTACATAGACGCTCCCACTCCCGAACTGTACGACGTTGCTGCCGACCCGGCAGAAAAGAGCAATATTGCCGAGCAGCACAGCGCAACGGTAGCGGAATTCAAAGAAAAATTAAAAAACTTGCTGTCACAGAATCCTTTTGTTCGGCAAGACGCGAACGCCGGAAATCTTACTCCCGATGCACAAGAGAAATTACGGGCTCTTGGATATTTCGGGTTTCGCGCTGCGGTCTCTCCCGACGCACTCAATTCTGCTCTTGCCGATCCCAAGGACAAGCTTTCGGAGTTCAGTGCCATCCTCAAGGCGCAAGACGCATTCCAGCGAAATGATGATGACCACGCCGAAGCCCTCCTCCGCCCCGTTCAGGAGCGGGATCCGAACCTTTATGTGATTTCGTTTATGCTTGGCGAGTCAGCCGTGCGGCGCCAGAATTGGCAGCGTGCTGTGGAAGAGTTGCAGCGCTGCCTCGAACTTAATCCCAACTTTGATAATGCGATGACGGGCTTGGCCCTTGGCCTATCCAAGCTTGGCCGTGTGGAGGAAGCGAGAGGCTGGCTGCAAAAAGCCGTCCATCACAACCCACAGAATTATCGCGCTTGGTACGAAATTGCTCTCCTGGATGCGCAAAATAATCCGGGAGCGGCCCTGTCAGCTTTCGAGAAGGCAATTTCCATCCAACCGAATTTCCCGCCCGGCCAGAGGGATTTGGGTCTCGCCCTGTTTCGGGAGAGGAACTATCGGGAGGCGGCCATCCATCTGGAAAAATCATTGATGTTAGGACTGGACGATGCTCATATTCGGAACTTTCTCGGAATCTGTTATAGCCGCACCAATCATGTGCAAAAATCCATAGCAAGCTATGAAGCGGCGCTAAAGCTCGATCCGACTTTGGCTGAAGCACATCTGAATCTTGCATATGAACTGGACCGTGCCGGACAAAGGAACCGAGCCCAGGCGGAATACGCTACCGCCTGCCGATTGGAAGCAACGTTCTGCGGAGCGGTCCCCAAATGAAGCTTACGGTTGGTTCTCATTTAGGTTCTGCAATTTGTGTAGCACTTCTTTAGCCTTCAGAGCGGCTGGAGTTCCCGGAAAGGCTTGCAGAAAGGAGTGGAGTTCGTTAATGGCATCGTTACGGCGGCCTTGCTGCACATAGAGGTTCACCAACTGGAGCCGCGCCGGCGACATTGTCGGATCAAGCTGGATCGCCTGTCGCAGTACGCTTTCCGCCTCGGCAAATTTCTTCTGACGCATGTCGAGGGACCCCAGCAGAAAATGTCCCAGGGCCGAATCCGGCTGCCGCCGCATGCCTTCCCCTAGGTATTTCTCGGCGTCCGACATTTGCCCCATCAGCATGCACACGTTACTCAGGTTGAAGTATCCGACCGCATCACTCTGATTCATGCGCACCACGTCTTCAAATTCCTTTCGCGCGTCAACGAAGTCAGATTTGCTCAAGTATTCCGATCCCAGATTGTTGTGTGCCGGATAGTAATCCGGAGCGATCTGCAGCGCAGTCTGGTAATGTGAAATGGCCAGTTGGTGTTTGCCGTCGGACTCAGCGCTTATGCCCTTGTCGTACTCCCGTACGGCCTTTTTCGGAAAGCGTCTGTTATATTCGCGCAGGTCAAGCATATTGGGATTGCTTCCCGTGGCCCGGCCGCTAGCAACTTCGCTCACCTGCGCCCTTTCGCGCAGGTTTAGCGTGATGAATGCCATGACATTAACGCTTATATCAGGACGTACCATCAGCCGCTCATCCACGGGTTCGTACGCTGGGTCATTGATTATTACGTGGTACTCACCGCCGACCAGGCCCTGGAAACCGAACTTCCCTTCCGTATCCGCGTAGCTGGTATAGATCGCGGCTCCTCGAAACTGCAGCTCAATCATGATCTGGTGCAACGGGAAATCTCCTCTCGCTACTCGAAGCTGGCCGATAATGTTGGCCAAATCCTGCTGCATCTGGGCGAGAGCGGCGGGCGTGATTACAAGGCTGAAAAGAAACAGGAGTGCACACAACCTGCGGGCCATATCTCACCCGTAACGAGAAAAACAGAAGAAGGAACCCGTTCGCAGTATATACGAACGGGTCCAGGGAAGAAATTGCTAGAACGTAACCTTTGCTCCGACTTGCAGGACGCGAGCACCCAGCGTACCGGCAGCTTTCCCGAAAATGGTGCTGCGGATATCGTTGTGCGCTCCTCCGCCAGCGGTTGCCAGCACAAAATTCGGACGGTTGAAAATGTTAAACGCTGCCCCTTCCAGTTTGAGACCAACGCGTTCTGTGAACTTGAATGTCTTGGCCAGGGTCATGTCAGTCTCCCAGCTACCGGGACCTACGAACTGGTTCCGTCCCAAGTTACTGAGGCAGCCCAGGCACGGAGCGGACAAGGTCGGAATTCCCGGGTATGCACCCGTCGTGGTATTGGCCGGATTCCCGAACCAGCCATTAGCCCATTCCGCGCGAGTAGGTACAAAAGTCGCCAGGGAGGAGTCTGGACGCTCATTCCGGCCATGAGTGAGTAGAAAGTCGCCGCCCAGGTTCTGACAATTGCCGGTGTTAACATCCATGGCCGTGCAGTCAGAGGTGGGGTCGCTAATCTCTCTCAGCCGCGCAGCGCCTCCGCGAAATGGCTGCCAATGCGGCCCTGTTTGAAATGCCCAGATTCCGCTCAGAGACCAGCCACCCACCACCTCTCCGAGCACGCCCGTAAGGTGCTCGCCGGGTAGCTGGTAGACGTGGTTAATGACTAGGCGATGACGGATATCGTAGATCGAATTGCCGCGGTCGAACTCCGGATGCGTCGGGTCTGTCGTGAACCCTTCGCCTCCAGAGGGACCGTTGGCAGTCGTGGCACCACTGTGCCAGGTTGACCCGTTATCAATAGAGTGGCTGAACGTGTAATTGACGTTGAGCTGCAGGCGGTTCATCTGTCTCCGGAAAGAAGCCTGCAGGGAGTTGTAGTTGGAATTCACCACGTTCTCCCACACGCGCAGCCGTCCGTAGTTCGGGTTCGGCCTGCCGCCGAAACCGATCAACTGTTCACCCACATTGTTAACTATGCTTGATCCGACTGGCAGTAACGCTCCCGGCAAGCGGTTGATGTCTTCCGCGCGGAACAGCTTATGAGCAGTTGTGCCGACGTAGTTTATCTCCACCACATTCCTGGCAATAATCTCGTGCTGAATACCGAAGTAGTAGTTGTAAACATAGGGGTCATCGATACCTTGCGGAAAGACAATGCCGGTCAGAAGAGCCGTGTTCGGGTTCTGGCCATACCAGCCATCAATATTCCCTTGCGCCTGAGCCTGACTAGGAGGTCCCTGGTTGGGGTTCGTAGGCGACCCGCTGAAGGTCGGGGCTACGCCACCCGGCCCGAACATGGCGCCACCAGTCGGTGTGCAACCGGCACCCGCCGTGCAGGTCGTAGGTCCGTAAACAACTACGTTCGTGTCAAATCCCAAGGGGCCGAATATCTGATCGAACGAGTAGTACGGCAGATTCCAACGGGAATTCGATAGCGGGTTATATAGCGTGCCCTCATACGATATGCCGAACCCGCCCCGCAGCGCGGTCTTGCCATTGCCGAACACGTCATAAGCAAAACCGAGGCGCGGACCGAAATCCTTGTGGCGCCCAGCCCCGAGCGTGCTTGCAGCAGCGAAGCCGCCCGAACCGCAAACTCCTGCTAACTGCGCCATCGCCATCTGCGCTGCGTTCGTATCGCAGCCTGGGGTGCCCGCCGGTGCGTTGGCGTTTATCAGGCCAGTGATTGGGTTGGTGCCCGAACCAAGTTTAAAGGTTGTCGCCAGATTGTTTAGCTCATTGTGGCGGCTGTACATGTCATAGCGCAAACCCAGTTGCAAAGTCAGGCGCTTCGTCGCCTTCCAGTCATCCTGGAAATATGCGCCGAACTCAATATTCCGCCAGTGCCGGAAATTGCTTGCCAGACTGGCGTTCGGGGTAGCGTTGCTCGAGACCAGGGCCTGTATGGTGGATTGCGAACAAGGAGGCGTACAGATGCCTGGATTCACGCCAGCTCCCACGCCATACGGTGCATCTGCAGCGAAGAAGAGTGGATCGTAGAAGTAGTAGGAGGGCCGCGCCACGTTGAACTGGCTGTTCTCAATGTTGCGGCGTATGTCCGCACCTATCTTTATGTTGTGGTTGCCGTGACCCACCGAAACCATGTCGGAGTAGGTGTAGACATTCTCCTTGAAAAACTGGGGGTATCCGCTGTAGGAACCGAAGCCGGACGAGCCGTCGTCAAAGGCGGCGGAAGGAACACCCCCTTGGGCGACATTGAGCAAAGGACTGGCGTTTTGGGAGTAGCCGGCCCGAAATTCGTTCAACAGTGTCGGCGAGAAGGTGTGGATAAAGCTGAACTGACCATTCGGGGTGCGCACAGTCTGCGGATTGAAAAACCCTCGCGCGCAGGCGGGGTTGCCGCATGGCCCATATTTATCTGTGGTCCGTGCATAATCAAAATTGACTGAAAAGCGGTTCTGGCCGCTGGGAATGAAGTCCAGCCGCATCGACCACTCATTGCCATTAAACAGGTTCGCGACGTTTCCGAAAGCCCCCGCCCCCTGGCTCTTCGCTAGGGATATGCCGGAAAGCTGGAATGGCATATTGGATACCCCGGTCACGGGATCGCGACCGACAAATCCTGCCCGTGCGGTTAGCGGAGTGCTGCACGGCATTCCCGTGAACGATAGTTTCGTGGCGTTATCTACAGCAGGAACCACACCTAGTAAATTTTGGAATCGCGTGGCAATGACATTGGCTTGAGCTGCAGAAAGCCCGAACCCGGAACTGGAAAAAGTATCCGGGCAGACGTAATCAGCATAGGTCGCGAGGCCTGAGTCTGCCGAAGTAACATTGGAGATGTAACTGTCGAGGGTGTAAAGCGTTGATCCCCCCAGCCCCGGTTGAAAGTTCTTATAGAGCAGGTTCGCTACGGAGTTCACGCCGGTAGCAGCATCTGCGGCAGCTACCGCGCTTCGCCATTGAGGAGATTCAAAAGCAACCGTACTTATGTTGCTATAGTTAAAGCGGCTCCCCTGGTAGGCGCCGAAGAAGAACAGCTTGTCCTTAACGATCGGCCCGCCAACGGTGGCACCGAATTGATTCCAGCGCAGCGGCGGCGGCTTCAGCGTAGGCTGCCCTGACGCTCTCAGATTGGCATTGTTCTGGTCGAAGAAGTAATCATTTGCATCAGCGGCATCGTTGCGGATGTATTCCCACGCACTGCCATGGAACGCATTGGTACCTGATTTTGTGACCAGGTTCACAGTACTGCCAGCGCTGTTGCCATACTGCGCTGACATGTTCAAGCCCAGCTGTTGGAATTCCTCGACGCTGTCCTGAATCGGCGTGTTCACGTTACCGCCGCTCAGGCCCTTGTTCGAGACGCCATTGATGAGGAAGCCGTTAAAGTCCTCACGCACGCCATTCACCACCGTGTTATGGCCGTTTTCAAAATCCGTGCCGTTCACGTTGACAGCACCGGCCGAGAGTTGCATGAGGTCGAAAACATTTCGCCCGTTGATGGGCAAATTGTTGATTTGCGTAGTACCGACTGTGGTTGAAAGCTTGGCGTCATCGGTTTGAACCGTCTGCGCTTCGCCACTGACCTCAACCGTCTGACTAGCCTGGCCCAGTTCCATTTTGAAGTCCACGCGCGCGATGGCGCCGGCGTTAAGGGTAACGTCATTGTGGACCCCAGTGCGAAATCCCGGCACTTCGGCTTGAATCTTGTACGTCCCCGGAGGCAGCTCTTTGGCAACATAGGCACCAGTCTGGTTAGTCGTTGCCGTGACTGACAAACCTGTGCCGGCGTTGCTCAACGTAACCTTGGCATTGGGAATAGCCGCACCTGAGGGATCAAGCACAGTACCGTTAAATTGGCCGTTTTGGACCTGCGCCGTGGCAACTCCAGCCACAAAGACAAGAGAAATAAGGAGAAACAGCAGCTTCTTCATCGCCATCCGCCTCCGAGCTGAGAAAAATAATTGCGGCGACATCTAACAACTGCGGTAGTGCTGAATGATTGGAGACGTAATCGAGGAGCGACTGCTCGCGGCACCTCACGCCCCAATGTGAGACACGTCACATTACGTTGTGCGGCGCACATTGTGCTACCGCGCTGTCGTACTGTCAAGTCAGAAACGCCTAAACAATTCTGCTGCGAAGGCAGGAACCGCTTGCGTTAGAGCCCCGCAGACGACCCCACATGACAAAACTTGGCTGCCAAGTGTGCACGCAATGGGCCGAACCATGAACAGAACAATAAGCACAAATTGTGCCATTTCTGTTGTGTTAAGACATGATGTCTATGAAGAATCGTAGACACGGTGGCGAAGTGATTCCAGAAACTGGATGGCATCACACGGATTTGTGAGGTTCGACCACGGTTGGTTGGCTGTAGATATCTGTCCGAGGAACGACCGCTGGAGAAGAATTGCTCCGTTTTACCGCCGCCGAGCGCCCTTCCCTTCTTCGACGGTTAGCTCGTGGTTCGTAAACTCTCCTCGGATGATCTGGGTCTTGCCCGAGGGCCAGTGGACGGCAATCGAGTCGATGCGGTCTGAGGATCCTAAACCGAAATGCAGACGCGGATCGCTGGCTGATTCGAAGCTGCTATTGGCCCGAACTTCGGCGGTTTGGGTGGCGTCGCCCGCTTTGATTTCCACACGGGCGCCGAAACCGTCGTGATTTGAGCCAATTCCAATGGTTTTGATCTCGATCCAATGCCCGGGCACCCGGTTCTGGTTACGTAGCAGCACGGCCGTGCTATCGAGCGCGGTGGCGACAATATCTAGTTGCCCCTGGTTGAGAAAGTTGCCGACGGCAGCGCCGCGCCCCACCCGCGGTTTTTTCAATCCACTTCCCGCCTGGCGGCCAATTTCGGCGAATTTGCCGTTCCCAAGGTTATGGAAAAGAAAAGGACGTTCGGCGTAGGTCACACCGAAGGAGTGTCCGTCTACCTGCGGATTCACATGGCCGTTGTTAATGAAAATGTCGGGCCAACCATCGTTGTCATAATCAAAAAACTTTGCTCCGAATCCGAGAAACGGAATGCTGATTGGTCCGAAGCCCGCCACCCCGGCCATATCGGTAAACTCACCGTTGTGGTCGTTGTGATAGAGGTTGTTGCTGTCGTCTGAAAAATTGGTCTTGATGATGTCGGGCCAGCCGTCGCGGTCAAAGTCGGCCGAGTCAACGCCCATGCCTGCTTGTTCGCGTCCATCAGAGCTGTAGGCGACACCTGCGGCGGCACCCACCTCGGTGAAACCACCTTTGCAATCGTTGTGATAAAGGAGGCTAGGCGAAGAATCGTTCGCAACGTATAGGTCGAGGCAGCCGTCTTTGTCGTAGTCGAGCCACACCACTCCCAGGCCATAATAGCTGTCCGGGTCGATATTGAGCTTCTCACTGACATCGGTGAACGTTCCATCCCCGTTATTGTGATAGAGGCGGTCGCGAGAGCCCTTCAAACCGCGGGGACCACAGGAGACAGGAATGTTCCGGTACTGACAAAAAGGACCTTGGCCAAAGGTGGGAAGATGATCGAGATCGATGTCTACGTAATTGGCGACGTACAAATCTAGGTGGCCGTCGTTGTCGTAGTCACCAAAAGCCGCGCTAGTTCCCCAATGTCCTCGATTACCGACGCCAGCTTTCGCGGTCACGTCGACAAAGGTGCCGTCGTGATGATTACGGTAGAGCACCCCGCCGTCGAGGTAGGTTATGTAAAGATCCTCCCATCCATCATTGTCATAATCGCCAACCGCGACGCCAAATCCCCAGCCGCAATGCCGAAGACCGGACTGGGCACTCACGTCGGTAAATGTGCCGTCGTGATTATTGTGATAGAGCGCTGGGTAATGGCACTTGCCGGCGCGAAGGTCTTCGAGCGTCGAGCCATCGATGAATAGGATGTCCATCCAGCCATCGTTGTCATAGTCAAATACGGCTACGCCGCCACACATGGATTCGATGATGTAGCGCTTTTCCCGACCGCCGCAGGTGAGGTGGAAATCGATGCCGGAGGCGTGCGCAACATCCACGAAAGCGGGAAATGCAGGGACAGTAGGGTGGGCCGGTGTGCGAGTGCTCGAGGGAGAGCCTCGCGGACGATGTTGCGGCAAGGCGCGTATCGCGAGCAGACACACAGTGCATAACAAAAGTGGAAAAAGTTGGAGCCTCATTGAACTAGTGGGCGCGGCCGGTGGCCATTCCTCCACTCGATGCCTGCGATTTCGTTAGCTCCGAGAAATGCTGCATCTCCTTCCGCGAGTCCTCGCTTCGGCCCATCTTCGCCAGCGCTCGCGCCAACAAGTAATGAGGAGAGGGATCAGACGGATTCAATGCCACTGCTCTCTCGAGAGCACGTTCACTTGCTTCCGTCGATCCTTCGGTGAGCAGGGCCTTACCAAGATCATAGGCTGCTTCGGAATTGCGCGGATCGAGTTGTGCGGCACGTTCCAGATGAGGAAGAGCGGCCTTGGAGTCTCCCGATTCGAGCAGCGTGCGCCCCAGTTGGTACTGGACTTCGGCGTTGTCCCCTGTTCCGATTACTTCTTTTTCGTACTCGCCGATTGCCTTCTGATTCTCACCCAGACTGGCATAGGCGAAACCCAGATGGTAATGAGCCAGAGGAGTGTCCGGAGCCAGACGCAAAACTGTCTTGAACTCATCTATCGCTTCGAGAGTGCGGTTGCTGTTCTGATAGGCGCGGCCCAGCAGCAGGTGAGCCATCGCGTCGTTTGCATGAATTTTTTGTGCTGCTTCCAACTCCGTGGCTGCCGGCGAATACTGTCGCTCGGCCAGGAGTACCAAGGCGACATCGTAGTGAATGCCGAAGTCATTCGGTTCGAGACGCTCGCCCTGCTGAAGTTCCAACAGCGCGCGTCGAAGATCGCCTGCCTTAAAGTAAGCAAGTCCCAGGTAATGGTGTGCGTCGGGATCCTTCGGCCACCTGGTGGTGGCGTTTCCTCCAAAGCGCAGCGCTTGGTCGAGTTCTCCCGCTTCCAGATAAGCTGCTAAGAGGTGGTCTGCAACTTCGGGACTGTCGGGCGCTATCAGTTGTGCTTTTTCCAGCTCTTCGACGGCAGCGGCATACTCGCCCCGGTCGAGTGCTGCCAGACCTCGTGCCAGATCGGTTTGAGCTTGCGGAGGAACCGACTGGGCGTAAGCAGCCCAAGCGACGACGACCGCGAGGATGTAGGGTTGAAGGAGCGTCAAGACGGTGTTCCAGCGCTTGGTGTTCCGAGATGTCGGTCAGCCAGTGCTGTAGCTTGATGACATGCTAAACCGCCTGGAGCGCGTGCGCAAATGGAGCGCGCCGGAGTTTGATTTATCCGTGTGGAATTCGGACTGAGGGGCTCGTGTTGCAAGGTGTCTGGGCTTATCCGGACAGTCCTTGGCCCACCAGCAGTACTGTAATTTTTCGGTCCGTAATTTTCAGGGCGGGTTTCTTCTTCGGGAAATATCTGGATGTCCGGCGTCTCTGGCGGTTTCTAGATGTTATAACTATACTATTTACAATAGTTTATCATTGCAACCTTTAAGTAGATGATGCATCCAAAGTAGTAGTTCAGCCTTCAGAGCAGATTGGCTGTGTAGGCGGTATCGACGTTTCATATGGTGACTCCGAGCAAAAATTGGCTGCAACTTTATGTGGATGCGATGGTGGAGAAAGACCCGTTCAAGCGACTGGGCCTGGTCCGCGAGTTGCATAGGCTACCCAAAGAAGACAACTCCGGGGAAGCAGTTGAAGAAAGGGCAGTTAAACCTCTGAAAAGGTCCAAACAGGTGCGCCGGCGTTAAAGCCGGGGGTACGCAGCCGCGACTGCGCATCGAGGCAAATTGTTCTGTTATCGAAACACTCACGTGGCCCAGGTAGGGCCTCTGTTCGCTAAAACACTTAGATTCCAAAGCGCTTTTAGGTGAAGCCGCAGTGCGTTAGCCGGGACAATGGGAAAATGACACATTGGCCCCGCCGCTACGCTTCGCTTTTCTGTTTATTACGTTCCTATCGAAAGGCGCTCCGCCACCTTTCCGAGGTTTACACGCGGACTCGGAAGAGTTATTGAATCGGAAAGCCTTTTTCTGCTAGAAATTTTTGATCATCGTCGTGATTTCAAGATCCCGTTTTTGGGTAAAATACTGAGGCCACTCCGTCCAGGCAATCTGAATCAGATAGACTGACAGTTGTCCGCAAAAATCCGCTGCCCACGGAACCCCTGGTTCCGTCGGTGTAAGACTTCGAACCTCCTTGCCGAGTTTTTCTGGAGTTCGGATGTTGTTCGTTAGTGGATCGGATGTCGTTCTGGAGTTCCGCGGTTGCCGCTCGCCCTTACTCTGCCTTCCGCGATCATCTTTTTCATCGCACTCTTCCTTCCCTACTGAGCGCTTTACCGTTCAGAAACGTTTCTCCCACGAATCGAAAAAATCAACCGCCGGAGGAATACATGGCGACGAATTTAGTGCAAATCGAAAATGAGACCGAAATCAAGAACCGCCTGGAGGCGGAGCGCGCTCGGCTGCGCGAGATTGCTGGACTCGACCAGCCCAAGCATTTTCACCGCCCGGTGGAGCGAGCCTTCACGGCGGACGAGCGTAGCCGCGTCACCATTCTGTTTGGCGGTTTCACCTGGAAACACGAAGACCTGATTCGCGCCGTGTTTCAGGGCTGCGGATATCGTTGCGAAAAGCTTCCGGTGCCTAATGTCGCCGGCTTCCAAACCGGAAAAGAGTTTGGCAACAACGGCCAATGTAACCCGACTTATTTCACGGTCGGAAACCTAGTGCAGTATCTGCAGTTCCTCGAAAAAGAGGGCGTATCGCGGCAGCAGATCCTGGACAATTATGTTTTCTTCACGGCCGGTTCCTGCGGGCCGTGCCGCTTCGGAATGTACGAGGCCGAATATCGCTTCGCTTTGCAGAATGCGGGCTTCGACGGGTTCCGCGTTTTGCTATTCAAGGACAGCGACGGAATCAAAGCCGCCTCGGGCGAACCGGGGCTGAAATTCACCATCGATTTCGGCTTCGGCATGTTGAATGCCATGCATTTGGGCGACGTGTTCAACGACATCATCTACCAGGTTCGTCCCTTCGAAGCGAAGCCAGGCGAAACGGATCGCATCTTCCGCGAGGCAGTGGACGGATTGTGTGAAGACCTGCGAAACCGCGACTCGTTTGAGATTGAGCAGCGCGCTCCGGAGTGGGCCAAGCCTAAGTTCAAGAACAACAAAGTTTTGCGCAACACCTTCAACGTGTTTGGCAAATGGCACGAACACATGTGGGGCAAGGACTATCTTGCGGCGCTTGATGCGGCCAGCAAGAAGATCAACTCCATCGAGGTCGACCGTACGCGAGTCAAGCCACTGGTTAAAATCACCGGCGAGTTCTGGGCGCAGATCACCGAAGGCGACGGTAATTTCCACATGTTTGAATTCCTGGAGCGTGAAGGCGCGCAGGTTTTGGTCGAGCCCATTGCAACCTGGGTGGCCTATCTGATGTACCAGGCCAAGGCTCATGCCAAAGCAAAATGGCCGGTAAACCGCCCATATCGCAATCCCGAGTGGTACGAAGTCAAGAAGCAGTTGGCCAACTACATGGGGCTACGCAAGAAGCTGTGGGGCATTGGCGCAGGCGAGCGCATGTGGAATTTCTTCTATCACCGCACCATCAGGCACATGGGCGGGATCACCCATCACCTTGCGCCGCAAGCGGAACTGGCACAGCTTGCTGATCCGTTCTATAACCAGTTTGCGCGTGGCGGTGAAGGGCACCTGGAAGTGGGCAAGAACGTTTACTACACCATTCACAAGCTGTGCCATATGGTGCTCGCGCTGAAGCCCTTCGGGTGCATGCCCTCTTCACAATCCGATGGTGTGCAGTCGGCGGTGATCAACAAGTTCAAAGACATGATCTTCCTGCCGATCGAAACCTCCGGCGAAGGTGAGGTCAATGCGCACAGCCGTGTTCAAATGGCTCTTGGGGAAGCCAAAGTCAAGGCGAAGACAGAGTTTGAGCAGTGTCTAAAATCGACCGGTAAGAGTATGAACCAGATTCGTGATTACATCGAGGATCATCCCGAACTGAAGCGTCCGTTCTATCACGTCCCGCACCGCGATGGTGTTGCCGGAACGGCGGCGCAATTCATCCTGCACGTCAGCGATCGAATTGATAAAGACACGCGTTTTTGGAAGCGGGCGCGAGTACCTAGCGCCGCTATTCCGGCGACCTCAGGCGACTGAAACATGATTCACCGCGAGACAGGCGAGGGCACGAGAATTCGTAAGGGTTTTTCCCAGCCACAGCGATGTGCTCTCGAGTGAATGTCTACCCTTTTGCCAGTGCCGATGGAGAGATGAAGTGCACGATCATAAAGATCCACAGCTGATTCAGATCGCTCCCCTTGAATCCCAGAGTTTGCCCATTCAACCGACGAAGACCGCGCCCAAGCCCCAGGACCACCAGACCAAGTTCATGGTAGGGCTCGACGTTGGCTCCACGACAGTGAAGGCCGTGGCCGTCGATGCCGCCACTGACCGGGTGCTCTGGCAGGACTACCAGCGCCATGAAACCAAGCAACCGGAAAAGACGCTGGAATTTTTGAAACGCATGGAAGCTGATCTGGGCGTCGATCGCCGCAACACGCGGATGTTCCTGACCGGATCCGGCGGCGGCTCGATCGCGGATCAGATCGGTGCAAAATTTGTGCAGGAAGTTACCGCCGTTTCCCTCGCCGTCGAGAAGCTTCACCCCGAAGTGTACTCGGTCATTGAATTGGGCGGTCAGGATGCCAAGATCATCGTCTTCAAAGATGACGATGAGACCGGCCGCAAGAAGAAGATTCCTTCGATGAATGATAAATGCGCCGGAGGCACGGGCGCGGTTATCGATAAGATCAATGCGAAACTGAAAATTCCTACCGACGATCTTTGCCAGCAAGGCTATCACGGAATCAAGCTGCACAAAGTGGCGGGCAAATGCGGCGTGTTTGCGGAAACCGATATCAATGGCCTGCAAAAAGTTGGGACTCCATCGGATGAGCTGATGGCTTCGCTTTTTGAGGCCATCGTTCTGCAGAACTTGAGTGTCCTTACCCGGGGAAATACCCTGCGCCCGCACGTGCTTCTGCTCGGTGGTCCTAACAGCTTCATTCGCGGCATGCGCGAAGCCTGGCAGGCGAACATCCCACGCATGTGGCAGGAACGTAAGGTTAAGGTTCCGGATGGCGCCAAGCCTGAGGACTTGATCAAAGTTCCGGAGAACGCTCAGTACTTCGCGGCGCTGGGGGCGATCGAATTTGGCCGCAGCGAGGACGATTGTGTTGGTTGTTATCGCGGCTACGACCAATTAATTCACTACATTGAGTATGGCCGCCAGGAAGAGAAAGCGAAATCCGGCGGCAAGGGATTGGTCGAGACTCCTGCGGATCTGGAGGCATTTAAATCCGCCTATCGCCGCACAAAGTTCACGCCGGCGGTGTTCCAGAAAGGGAGCACCGTCGCCGGTTTCATTGGAATCGATGGCGGTTCCACTTCAACCAAGGCAGTTCTGCTCAACGAAAGTGGCGACATTCTTTGCAAGTCCTATCAGCTTTCGAACGGCAACCCTATTCAAGACACAATTGAGATGTTCGAGAGCCTGCGCAGCCAGGTGGAAAAGCAGAACGCGAAACTGGAGGTTCTGGGAGTCGCGACCACTGGCTACGCCAAGGACATCTTGAAGGATGTCTTAAAAGCTGATGTCGCCTTGGTGGAGACCGTCGCCCACACCGAATCAGCTCTCAAGTTTTACGAAGATCCGCACGTTATCGTGGATGTCGGTGGACAAGACATCAAAATCATCATCCTGCACAATGGGCGGGTGAAGGATTTCAAGCTCAATACGCAGTGCTCAGCTGGAAATGGATATTTCCTGCAATCCACCGCGGAGGGCTTCGGACTGAACGTCAATCAGTACGCTGACTTGGCCTTTTCGGCGCAAGCCATGCCTGTCTTCGGCTACGGCTGCGCCGTCTTCATGCAGTCCGACATTGTGAATTTCCAACGTCAAGGGTGGCGAGCAGAGGAAATATTGGCGGGACTGGCTGCAGTTCTCCCCAAGAACGTTTTTCTTTATGTAGCCAGTATTCCCAACCTGGCCGCGCTCGGCACTCGCTTCGTCCTGCAAGGGGGAACGCAAAACAATCTTGCCGTGGTCAAGGCCGAAGTGGATTTCATCCGCAATAGTTTCCGGGCGGCCGGCAAGCGTCCGGAAATCATCGTGCACGAGCACTGCGGAGAATCGGGAGCAATTGGGGCGGCGCAGGAGTCTCTGCGGCTATGGCGGAACGGACTCGAGACGACTTTCGTTGGTTTAGACGCGGTGCGAAAAATCGAGTACCGCACCACGCGCAATGAAGCGACGCGCTGTAATTTCTGCAAGAACAACTGCCTGCGGACTTTCATCGATGTTCGAACCGAGCCGGCAAAGGATTTCATTCCCATCAAGAAGGTCACCAAGGTTCCTCTGATGCTGGGCGAGCAACGGCTGATCATCGCCACCTGCGAAAAAGGGACGGTGGAAGATGTGAATGAGATGAAAGACATCAAGGCCGGCCTCGACCAGATCCGCGACAAACATCCGAATTTCGTGGATTTTGCCTCGAAGGAGGTCTTTCGTCCCACCAACGCCAAGAACGTCGCCGATCCCATTCCGACGCGGGCCTGGACCAAGGCAGCCAAGGAGCGCATCGCTCTCATGCAAAGCCGCAAGCAAATGCGCATCGGCATCCCGCGGGTGCTGAACATTTATACCTACGCACCCTTGTTCAATGCTTATTTCGAAAGCCTCGGCGTCGAACCGGAAAACATCATCTACTCCGACTACACCAGTTCCGAACTCTACCGTGCGGGCGCCAGCCGCGGCGCTATCGATCCCTGCTTCCCGGCGAAGATCGGAATCTCGCATGTCTACAACCTCGTGCAAGAGAAACACCGCAAGAAATCCCTGCACGTCATCTTTTTCCCCATGTATGACGTATTGCACTCGCCTTTGGTAAAACTGCAGGGCGCGAATGCGTGCCCCACAGTCACTGCAACTCCGGAGACCGTAAAGGCGGCGTTCACCAAAGAAAACGATGTCTTCACCGAGCACAACGTGAAATATCTCGATCCGGTGCTCAACTTTTCCGACCGCAAGCTGTTCGCCTACCAGATGCTGCAGGCGTGGCAGCCGGTCCTGGGCCTCTCAGAAGAAGAAAACGACCGCGCCGTCCAAGCCGGGTTCCAGGCTCTCGCGGATTACGAAACAAACATTCGCCGTCGCGCGCGCCAGGTTCTCGATCAATTGGAGCGCGAGGACCGCATCGGCATCGTCATGCTGGGGCGTCCCTATCACCACGATCCCGGCCTGAATCACGAGATTCTGGACGAATTTCAAAAGCTTGGATATCCGATCTTCTCGCAGAATACCCTTCCGCTTGACCAGGACCTGCTGGAGCGGCTGTTCGGCGAGGAAGTGCGTGCCGGGATCATTAGCAGTCCGCTGGACATTAGCGACGCCTGGAAGAATTCCTATTCCTGCAGCACCAACCACAAAGTTTGGGCGGCCAAGTTTACCGCCCGCCATCCCAATCTCGTAGCGCTGGAAATTTCCAGCTTTAAATGCGGTCACGATGCGCCTATCTACGGTGTCATTGAGGGGATCATCGAGCACTCCGGAACACCGTACTTTTGTTTCAAAGATCTCGATGAGAACAAGCCTACCGGCTCCATCAGAATCCGCGTCGAAACCATCGACTATTTCTTAAGGCGCTACCGGGAAGAGGTCATCCGCAAGCGCAAAGCCACCGAGGACATCGACGCGCAACTCGCAGCCTTGGAGGCGAAGTTGAGACAGCAGTGTGGAGAAGGAGACATGCCGCCGATCGACCCAGGCGCCAGGGAAAGCGAGGTCCAGGAAATGGCGGCGGATTAGCGCCCGTCCCCTTCAACCGCTCCGGCAGATCTCTGCGGGTGCCTTTCTGCTGCACTTTAAGCGGAATAGGCGGCGAAGGCCGACAAAATTCCTACATTCCATGGGACAACCTAAACTTCAAATTGCATTCGACCGTAACTGATATCGGCGGCGCCCACTTCCATCCTCAGCGTGCCGATCGAGGTTTCACCTGGCTCATGGCGATGCAGATAGTCCTGACCAGTTAATTGCTTGCGGTGCCCAGCCCTTGGTACCGAGTAGAATTCCGTGGTTGTGCCCCGCCACATTCAGCTTGTAGGTTCGCACTGTGGACCATTCGAAGGGAGCTCGCAACTCGACCATGGAGACAGGTAGAACGATCTCGTAGACCTGAATGGCGCAGAGGAGGTGGCTCTGCGAGAACTTGTGCAGCAGGAATTCCACAATCTCGCTTATCGGAGGCATCGTGCGGCGGAGGTCAAGGCCCGAAGTCCGGTCAAGCGCATTGCCCCAGGGCGGCGCAAGGAACGTAATGAGCAGACGACCGGGAGGTACCATGACACCGCTCAACCCCGAGTGGTAGTCGGTGTTCACAATCTCGAGGGGCAAACCCAGGGCCGCGATATTTCGCCGGGTGATGGCGAAGACTCCCGCATCCGACTCGAAGCCTATGCCCTGCGCACTAGGAATGTGGCGCAGCAACCAATACAGTGTGTTGCCGGAGCCGGCAAACGGATCGACAACCAACGTCCGCGCCATACGCGGGCATGTGGCGGCAAGCGCGGCGACGTCTTTGGCAATTGCATCCCCCAATTCATCGCGCGTGCATTCGACAGCCGTCCGTCCGAGGAGTCGGGCACCCTTCGCATGCCAATCCGCCGGTCGCATTCCGTAGATGGAGACATAGTCAGGATTGCCATAGCTGTCGCTGCCATAGCGCTTGACCTCCCATGGCTTCAAAACCGTGTTGCGCTTCGCGCCGAACAAGAGCAGTTCACGGTCATGTAGCAGCCGCTGATCGTTCATGATCTCTCCGGGCTAACACCGGTCCAGCAATGAAAATCCAAGGTGAATAGTCGGGACCAGAATATTCAACTGGATTGATTGAATCCACCGGTGATCGGCTACATAGTGGATCTCTTGCCAAACTGATCCACCACCCTTTCGGTGCGAAGAGTCGGCTCCTTCACTCTCAAGTTGTATCAGTGTTTGACGTGAGCTTCGAGAAACTGGAAGACGTCGGGTTCCCACTCGGGGATAGCCAGATAGAGCAGGTTGTGGCCATCATCGGAGGTTTTGCCAACGGCTGAATAGATCTTGAGCAGGTGCGGCTTGTGGAGACGGTCAAGCTCGGCGGCGATCTCGGTGCCCGGAGTGGTGTCATAGTCGTTAGCGGCGTGGAGCAGCATGATGGGAGCGGAGGTGTTGTCCACTGCGGCAAGGACGCGCTGGCGCAGCTCCTGAGAGGCATGCCAAGAGTTGGCTCCAGCGCCAAAACTGACTTCGGCACGAATGGTGGAGTCATGGTCGCCAGAGAGCAGAGTGAGCATTCCCCCCAAAGAATGGCCCACGATGGCAATGCGCTTGGGATCCACGTTCGGGACGGTCTTCAAGAACGCCAGCCCGGCAAGGGCATCATCGAGCTGGCCGCCAGTGACCAACTGGTAGTGCACCTGCTTGCGCGCCTCGGGGCCTTTGGCTTCAGCCTGCTTGAGAAGGTCTTGGGTGAAGAGGCCTTGATCGGCGGAAAGGCCCTGACCACGACGGCAAGGGTATAGAAAGACATAACCGTGCTGGAGAAAAACCGGAGCCAGAACAGCCGCAGCTTCGGCCATAGTGCGCCCAGCCGTGTGCTGGGTGTCGTCGGCTCCCGAGCCGTGATTGAACAGCACCGCGGGAAACGGACCGGGCCCGGCCGGCTTCCACAAGTAGCCTTTGAGGTGGAGAGCGCCGCTGGGAACTTCGACAATCTGGGGAGCAACGGCTTGCTGAGTTGAGGATGATGGGGACTGGGCGAAGACTGCGCTTGAGAGCAGCAACGCGAAAATGGCGAAGAAGAAGTCTTTCATCGGAGCAGCGCTGCGCGGAATGGCGGCAAAAATCGCAGCTGCTCCCAGACTTCCGATTGCTCCACGAAAACAATGTCTAGAACATTCCCAATGCCGAGTCGAGCAGTCCTGGAGTCGGAGTTCATGATTCCCATCCTCGTACTTGTACATCAAAGAGAAATGATCAGTCACTCGATCACGATACTTCCGGCATCGCTGCGGACATCAATCCGCTTGCTACTCCCGCTCACTTTATGGGGAATGGCGAACTCCGTATCTGGTTTTGCTTACATCGTCGCGACCACACGTTGAGGTGTCCCAATTGTGCCCGTGTCCAGAGCGAAAGCCGCGGCCGGACGAAGTTCGACGCGATTGTTCCAGACCTAGAGCTCAGCTGGTAATAATCATGGGGCACCGCCTTGACGTAAAGATCGCCGCCGCTGGTTGAAGCTAGAAGTGCTCTGCGCGCCCCGCTTATGTCAGTTCGTCCCTTGCCGCTTTTCACGATCGCCGGGGAGGCGGCAACAGCTGCCAATGAAATATCCCTCGGGCTTGCATCCGGCATTAATCCAGACCGACACTCAAATCGTAGCTCTCTCCGCTCAAAGGGCGCCAATGTGCGCGCCAACAGATGTCGTCCAGAGACATTAACCGAGCACGGTCTCAGCCTCTCTCGCACCTCGGCGCCGGATGCGCACACACAAGCGGACATGGAAATGCCGGGATTGAGTGGTGGCAACACAGCTGCCTTCGACAAACACAACAAACGAACCGGAGCTTATTTTGTTCTAGGTACGTCATGATCCGCGCCAGACAAATCTCACCCTGGGCCCCCAACGATCCGTTCCTTGCTTCCCGGCGGTGTAACAAAGCAACGGCAGCGAAACGATCAATTTGTCTCTCGTACCCTTACAATCTGTCCCATCCTCCACAACGTCCACATCAAAGGGTGAGCTGATATCCCTGAATTCGATGGTCACCTTGGCACCGGGACTGCTGTAACGAACGGTCTCTTCAGGCAAAATCGCGAAGCGGGTGCCATAGCATCGCCTGATTACCTCGGAGAACTACGATGACGTCATGGAGCGTCCTGAAAGACGCATTGTTCTAGCAGGTGAAAGTCCTGTCCGGGTAAGCGCGGGAGCGCCCGGTGGCAGACTCCGGTCGCGAGGAGAGATCCGAGCGGCCAGGCGGAGTGTCAAAAGCCTTTGTAAAAGAGGGGGGCAAACCAACGGGCTGCAACAATCAGTGAACGCAATAGCCTCGACAAATTATCAGCCGAAAGGTGTTTGGGAGAGCCGAGCTTCTCATGTCACGGCGAAGGCAACAGACAGCGTTCTGGACCGGAACGAATGCTGGATTCGCCCCGGGGTCTCAGGCGGCGGCACGACGGGAAAGAACAATGCGGAACAGGAGAGACCCTACCTGGCAGCCAAGAAAAACCCAGGACCAGACGCGCTTTGCGAAACCGCCGGCCGATCAGTAGGATCGGTCGTGTTTGTTTCAGCGACTATAGTATATTCAATCGTTGGTGACGTCCATGCCCCAAAGCATTTTGCACCGACCCACATGCATGATCGACACACAATTTACGATCCGGCATGGGCGTTGAGCTGAACCCAAGATATCGCTCAAGACCCACAGTCAGAAGAGCATAGCCGGCTGGTGGGTCTTTCGTTTGGGCGGGCTCCTATGAATGTTCTAATCGTGAGTTCATGGGAAGGCGGGGAAGTGATGGCCGCCGGGGTGTACCTATGATCGTGATGAAATTCGGCGGGACCTCGGTCGAGAGCGCGGAAGCGATTGAGCGGATAGCGAAGATCGTGGCTAGGCAGCGGAAGCGGTTGCCGCTGGTGGTCGTCAGCGCCATGGCCAAGGTTACGGATCAGCTGGTTTCTATGGGGCAGGAGGCGGCGAGCGGAGATTGCGATGCCGCGATCGAGCTACTGCGAGCCATGCGCGAACGGCACTTCCAAGCCGCGAAGGAATTGTTGGGAGCCAAACGCGCCGCAAGTCTGGCACCTCGTCTGGGCTCCCACTTCGCAGAGTTGGAAAATCTTCTGCGCGGGCTTGCGGCGGTGCGTGAATTGACTCCTCGGGGTAGCGATTATCTTCTTTCTTTCGGCGAACTGCTCTCCAGCATCATCGTCGCCGACGCGTTCACGCTGCGCGGGTTGAGCGCAGCCTGGGTTGACTCGCGCGAGTGCCTGGTCACGGATTCCAGCTTTACCCGCGCCGTGCCGCAGATGGCTGAAACGCGCGAGCATTGTAAGAAAAAGATAGCTCCTCTCATAGCGAAGAAGCGAATCCCGGTCCTGGGTGGCTTTATCGCGGCCACCTGTGCGGGAATTCCGACGACGCTCGGCCGCGGAGGATCGGATTATTCGGCTGCCATCGTCGGCGCGGCTTTGGATGCTGATCAGATCGAAATCTGGACTGATGTGGAAGGCATGATGACCACCGACCCCCGGCTCTGCCCGGGAGCGCGGACGATCAAGCAGATCAGCTTCAATGAGGCCGCCGAACTGGCGTATTTTGGCGCCAAGGTGCTCCATCCGGCCACGCTGTTGCCCGCCATCCATAAGGATATTCCGGTTTACGTTCTGAATTCGCGAAATCTGAAGAGCACGGGAACAGAAATCACGGCACATGCCCCGCCCAGCCGCGATACCTTTCGTGCCATTACTGCAAAGACCGGAATCAGCATCGTGAACGTGGTGGCATCGCGCGGGGTTGGCGTGCACGCTTTCCTGCGCTCGGTTTTTGAGACGATGGACCGGCATTCAGCTTCGGTGGATATTGTCGCGATTTCCGAAGTCAGTCTGTCGTTCACGATGGAGAGCAAGCGACTGCCTCAAGCATTACTGAATGATTTGGAGCAAATCGCGGAGGTCAATTGCGAACAGAACCAGGCGATCATCTGCCTGGTTGGCGAGGACATTCATGGCAAGCCGGGCATCGCCGCAAGCGTCTTCAACACCGTCGCGAAAGCGGACGTCAACGTGCGTATGATCTCGCAAGGGGCTTCGGAGATCAACATAAGCTTCGTGATCAGCGAAGCGGACGTGCCCAAGGCGGTGCGCCATCTGCACGACCACTTCTTTCCCGAGACCATGGACACACGTGCGGCCGCGCGCGCGAACGTCAACGGGCGTTCGCGGCGAGTTCGGACAAAAGCATCGAGCGTGGTCGGAGCGAGAATTTCGACTGGCAGGAGTCGATTTGCCTTACAAACCAAGGCGGCGGCTGCCGTTTCCTAAGGACGAACAACAACTTTGAATCCCTCAATCAATGTCGCTGCGGACCTCCCGGCACTGGTCGGCCGTCTCACACCCGCCCGGTCCTGGTCAGTTGCAATTGTGGGTTTTGGCACGGTTGGCAGTTCCGTTGCGCGCATTCTCACCGAGCATGCTCGCGAGGGGCTGCGCGTCACCCACATTTGCAACCGCAACTTTCAGCGTAAGCGGGTGGCCGGGCTGCTGGACACAGTGACGTGGACAGACAACATCGATGATGTGCTGTCCTCGGATGTGGATCTCGTCGTGGAATTGATCGGGGGACTCGATCCTGCCGCGGACTGGGTAAAGCGGGCGTTGAAAGCGGGCAAGTCGGTCGTTACCGCCAATAAGCAACTCATAGCCCGCCATGGCACCGAACTAGTTCGACTGGCACAAGAGCAGGGTCGGCATATCGCTTTCAGCGCCTCGGTGGCTGGCGGGGTTCCGGTCATCTCGGGTTTGCAGGAGGGACTGGCGGGAGACGAACTAGTCAAGCTTTGCGGAATTCTGAATGGCACTTGCAATTACATTCTGACGCGCATTGAACGTGCTGGAGTGTCGTTTGAAGAAGCCTTGCGGGAGGCACAAACGCTGGGTTTCGCCGAGGCTGAACCGACTGAGGATGTCGATGGTCTCGACGCACGAGCAAAGCTGACCATATTGGCGCGAACGGGTCTGCGCGTTTCGGTTGTCGATTCCGACATTCCCGCCCGTTCCATCTCGATGCTGGAGCCGATCGACTTCGAGTATGCCAAACTCCTCGATTGCACGATTCGTCAGATCTCCCGTGCCGAGCAAACCCGCGAGAAACTCTTAGCTTCTGTCGAGCCCATGCTGGTGGGTCGTTCTTCGCCGCTCGCCAGTGTCGAGGGGCCGCAAAATCTAGTGATGTCAACGGGACAATATGGCGGTGAGACCATCTTTGCCGGCCACGGCGCGGGTGGAAATGCGACCGCAGTGGCTGTGGTTTCCGACCTCATCTCCATCGTGCGGCTTAGGCAGGTGAATGGGGCGGCTTTAAAGGAGAACGGAATTACCGAACTGCCGGTCAGCGCGGACTTCTCGACGCGGCACTATTTGCGATTTGTTGTCCGAGATGAGCCGGGGATCATTGCGGCTCTCGCCTCCATCTTCTCGGGGCTGAGAATTAATATCGACTCAGTCTTTCAGAAGCCCGGCTATGACAAGTCCAAGCTTCCCTTCGTGATCACACTCGAGCCTTGCGCGGCGTCGCTAGTGAAAGAATCACTGAAACAGATCGCGCAGCTGGACTTTCTGGTGCAGCCTTGCGTGGATTTGCCGATTCTCGACTAAACTAGTGAACTGTCGTTCGCCAAAACTAAATCGTAGATCCTGTAGCAAGCAACCTGCCAGGTCTCGGATTTTGAATCGGCTCGTTGGAACTCAACTGCTTTAGTCGTGGATCAGGGATTCATCGCAAAGATCGGCCAGCATGGAATGGTGCTGGTTACCAAACCAGTGGCAGAAGACGTCCAAACTCCAGTCGAGGGGCCAAGTTGATCGATCCGTGTACCAGCCGGCCAGTTGCTCCTCAAAAATCTCCTCACATAATTCATGGAGAACCTCCACAACTTCCTCGTCCCTCTTACATTCCGGAATCAGGTAGATCGTCTGCTCCCGAACCAGGTCGAGCAAGGTAAGGTCAAGGCTAGTGGGATCGTCAGTCCGGTCAAACGTGTATAAGCGTGTTTAGTTCCGCCGTGTCACGGATCGTTCGACAAAAACCGAACTAACCCCTGTTCACGTCGCGCGGGCAGCATCACGCAACCCGGTTATTTCCGCGCGATAAAGCGAAGTCGCGAGACTGATGTGCCTGACTCCTGCCGTCGCCAGCCCAACGGAAAATGATATTCATTTGATTCCCACCATGAATTGAAGGGCTTGGATAGCGCGCTACAAAATGCGCGTACCGCAGCAAGATCAGCTAAGCCAGGGGCTGCGCGCAAGATAACTTATGTAAACACATTAAAAAGGGCGCCCTTTTTGGAGTAGGTTATGAGCCTAGCACCATCACCTACGAAAAGAAGCACCCTCATGAACAGTGAAAAATATATTGGACTCGACGTGCATCAAGCAACCACTTCGGTTCGCGGTGAGAGATTCCAATGGCAAAGTCGTCATGGAATCCATCTTGGAGACGAAGGTCTCGACCATTCTCGAGTTCCTTGCGGGGCTACGCGGCACTTTGTCGGTCACCTTTGAAGAAGGAACCTGGGCCATCCCGTACAGGAGCAAGAGCACAGCGCCGAAAATGATGCTGCTTTTGTAGGCGACATATGACATCCGACGCGAGGACAGGGGTTCCGCAAGGGGTCGGGACGAGGGCAGCAGAAACCCGCACCAAACGCCGCCCCCAAAGCCAGCCACTTCGGATCAGACGATGAGGCAGCGAGTTAATCGGCAAGAACCCATCCGAGGAGATGAAGTCCCATCACAACA
>Ga0126378_10000473_pt1 | contig 29967 bp, 20 predicted proteins | sample PanSoiMetPlot_23_FD_92587 | JGI IMG/M metagenome (GOLD analysis project Ga0126378, IMG submission 92587) | Tropical forest soil microbial communities from Panama - MetaG Plot_23 | ecosystem: Environmental > Terrestrial > Soil > Tropical forest > Bulk soil | place: Panama | collected 2016-02-17
CGCCAATGAATGAATCGCGCCCTAGCTTAATCGGGCGCCCGCTCGATTTTAGAACTCGAAGCGCAACGCGAACTGCATTACGCGCGGATTGGTGAGCAATCCCGTGTAATTGCCGAAAGTGGAGGAAATATCTATCTCTGGCGCAATAGACTGCACGTCAAAGCGCGTCGAGTTCGTCACGTTGAAGACTTCCCAACGAAGCTGGAGACTCTGCTTCTCCGACCATGGCATATGCCACCGCTTGGCCAAGCTAGCGTCGATGTTGAAAAATCCATCGCCGCGGATCTGGTTACGAGCGCCGGAATCACCGGGGAACGGCGCGGTGAAGGAGCTAATCCCAGCCGGTCCATTCTTGAATACACTCACTGTGCCGTCTGGATTCTTGAACGTGCCGGTCTGAACCGGTCCTGTCAGGAATGCGTTACCACCGAGTTGCCAGTTTGTCGGCCAGTTGAATCCACCAGAGACATTGAACGGCAAGCCGCTAGTCAAGCGGAACAGCCCTGAGAGCTGCCAGCCGCCAATGACGGCGTCAAGAAAGCCATGGGCATTTCCGGCGAGAGGCTTGCCTTTTCCGAACGGAAGCTCGGCAATCCAGTTGGAGTTGAACTGGTGCTTCGCGTCATAGTCGGAAACAGCGCGTTGCGCATTTGGGTCCCAGGAATTGATGATCTGGCCTCCCAAACCTCCCCAAGCCCCAATGCGGGTTGCGTCCGAGGAAATGTCGATGGACTTGGAAAACGTGTAGTTGAAGTCGAACTGCACCCCGTGCGTCATCGGATGCCGGAAGTTGACTTGCAGGGCATGGTAATTCGCGTTCGTATTGGAGCGCCACCCATAGAGGGACGAATATTGCGAGTTAAAAAATGTGTTCGGCCCGCCCGAGGCGAAGTAGTGGGGGTTGCACGGAGGATTCGGCGGTGCCGGCGGAGTTGAAGGCTGCCCGCAGTTCGGTACGTTGTTAAAGTCCCGTATACCAGAATAGTCCAAAACGAATAGTGCCGTGGTTTCGTTCAAACTGAAGCCACAGAACAAGTCGTAGGCCGCCACAAGGGGATCGGTCGTTCCCAACTTTAAGTGGTTGCCATTCTGATCCAGCGGCGTGCAGCGGCTGATTCGGTAAGCCCCGCCTAACCCTCCGTTCCCTGCATTGGGTCCCTCCAGAGGCTGGAGCATGTCCACCCAATACTGTTTGACGTTTGACGGCACCATGGAGTCCTTGAAGTTATCCGAGGTCACACCCGTCCGGTAGACTTTCGCCAGAGCCGTGGTAGCTTTGAAGTAATCCAGTCCCGACTTCTTATCGAAGACGTCGAGCGGCATGGCCAAGTCGGATTGTGCCCAGAGCCAATGCGACATCCGCCCAACATAGGAAACCTCCAGATTGAAACCCTTTGGCAGTTGGCGACCGACGGAAAAATCAAAGGTGTAAGAATACGGGGTCTTGATGTTGTTGTCTAAGCCCCAGGTGATGGCGAATCCGCCAGTATCCAGGGTATTGGGGAACGTTTGCGGGAACTGGCCTGGAGGCGCCGGAAGCAGGATCTGCTGTGGAGGTGCCCCGCCGCACCCGAGGTCGGAGGCCGGTATAACGTGCATGTCGGTCAATCGGGGCGCGCAGTCACCGCTCTCGATTCCCGCTGGATTGCTCAGGCCTGTGGACAAGCCGAACGAACCCGCAGAGTCAAAGGTTTGCAACAGGCCCGAACCGTTGCGGTCGTACACAATAGCGGCACCTGCGCGGATCACCGTCTTGTCACCCTCGCCAAAGAGAGATCTGAGCAGGCCCGAGTGCGGTCGCGGAGTCCATGCAAGTGCCAAGCGCGGACCCAGGTCTTTCTTATTCCACTTGTAGAAGCCGGGCTTTCCTCCGTTCGCCGGACCTGCAAGCTCAAAGGAAACCAGGGGGTCCTGATTCGACGGGATGCCCTGCAACATGTTTGAATGACGCTGGTCGAACCACTTTCCCAAGTCAAGTTCCGTGCAAGTCGAACCTTGTAGCTGGCAAGGCGCAACCTGGAGGCCATTGGTCTCCCACGGAGGTGAGCTAAGGGAGTACCGCAACCCAAAAGTGACCGTCAGATTCGGCCTGAACTTCCATGAATCTTGCGCGTACAGTTCGTACGAGTCCACGGCGAAGTTCCGAGTCACCGGAGCATGCTGAGGCAGCACGCTGCCGTTCTTCAGGTAGTTGTAGGTGGCGTCATCCTCGGTAACCATGCCAAGAAGCGCGATGAGCGGAAAGTCATAGGAGTTGGCAAAGCTCCCATCCACTCCCGGGAGGTTGAGCTTTGGATAAGCCGCCGGATCAAACCACGATCCTGTTTGTGCAAAGCCGGATACATCCAGCCACGAGGCATTGGTCACACCGTCGCTGAACGAGTTCAGCGTGCTGACCCGTGGATTGCGGTAGCGTGAGATTACGCCACCGAATTGCAGCGTGTGCTTTGCTCGGCTCCAGGAAAGATCGTCCGAGAAATTGTGGCTCGGAATTTGAAAGTTCTGCGACCGCGTCACACCCTGGCTGATTCCGCGCATAATGATATAGGTTTGGTCAGAATCGCCGTTATTGCCTACACTCTCACGGATAAATCCATACCGCAAGTTATTGACGACACTATTGGTTATCACCGAAGAGTAGTTGACGATAAGTCCTCTACTGTAGTCCAGGAGCGTGTGCCTTGCATTGGTATAGCTGAACAAGCTGCCCGCCGGAGAGGACGGCAAATACTGGTCTTGAGGATTGGACTCATTTGCCAGCGCGCCGCTCAAGGAAAGGCGCTGCTTGGCGTCCCTGGTAATGTTGTAATCCAACTTTCCGATGTACCAGTTCTTAGTGTCGGAGAGCGGCGAGGGGAAGCGAAATCCCGAATAATTAAATCCGTCACCCACGGAAACGTCATTGGGATGCGGGAAAGTATTGAAGTAGGCCATCGATACGTTATTGACACCGATACCCAGCGGGTCCATGTTCTTTATGTCGTTGGGACCAAGCGCGCGGTAAGTTACCGGCGATGTGTAACTCTTTCCGCTAACGCCTGCTACCGTATTGCCCGGACAAACCTGCGCCGCTGTCTGAATGACATTTCCGCTCGCATCCAGCACGGGGGCGCAGAGATACTGGATGACTCCGTCGCGAAGGGAATCGGTGGGTATGGTGCGTACGGCGCTGGCTGCTTCGGCACGGCGCGTACCTTCGTAGTTCAAGAAGAAATAGAAGCGATCCTTCAGAACAGGCCCACCAACGGAAGTACCGAAGACATTGCGGATGATCTTGGGAGGCACGTTCGGATTCCCTGCTTGCAATTGGGCTAACTTCACGAAGTAGTCGTTGGCGCTTGTGTATGTATTGCGGTGGTATTCGTAGGCCGAGCCGTGAAACGCGTTTGTTCCACTCTTGGTGACAAGAGCCACCTGCGCGCCGGAGGAGCCGCCCTGGTCCGCATTGTAATTGGTCGTAGTGACGCGAAACTCCTGGACCGAGTCCAGCGTGACGGGTAACACGGACTTAAAAGCGTGCCCACCGGAATCATTGACCGGCATTCCATCCAAACTGATGTTGCTCTGGTCGCTTCGTGCGCCGTTTACGGCACCATTGCGTGTGTCAATTTCCTGGTTGATGTCCGCGCGGTTGCCCGTGTAAAGCACACCTGCTTGAAGGCTCAGCAGATCCGGCACATTGCGCCCCTCCATGGGAAGCTGTTTGACCTGGTTCTCGTCGAAAGCGATGCCCAACGTCGCGTCCGTCGTATTCAGGGTGACTGCCTGCGCTGAAACCTCCACCGTTTGGGAGGTAACCCCCACTTCCAAGTTGACATTCACCGTCGCCGGCAAATTGACGAGCAATTGGACATTCTTGTTCTCAAACTTGCGGAAGCCCTGCATCTCCACGGTTAGACTGTATGTGCCAGGAGGAAGGGCTAAAAACTCGTATTCCCCTGTGTTGCTCGTACTCACGTCACGAGTCAGCGCCAGGGCGACATTCGTCAAACTAACTTTCGCGTTTGCTACGACTGCCCCGGTTTTGTCCGTCACCACCCCACGAACCGAAGTCGTTCCAACTTGGGCCCATCCACTTACAGCAGCCACCAAAGCCGCCGCGAGGATAACGAGGCCATTGCGCTTCAACGATGAGAACTGCATAAACTTCTCCTTTCGCGCACCTTTGAACGGAAATCACCCCGAAAGAAAACATGCCCCCAACCGAATTGGGGCAAAAGGTCGCCTGCGCCCTGAACGTTGCAAACTATGAGTGGAGAATCGAAGCTCCCCACCACTCGACTTTAGCAACCGTTGAGCAAAGCTTTTAGGACAACTTAGGGCTTTCTGTCAAGGAAACTTGTTCTAAATTCTTTATCAAATCGTTTTAATGCGTCTCATCGGCATTTTGAATCTCCGAGAAACAGCCGCATCGCCGGACGCGGCTTCAAGAGTACTAAACCTCGCACCAATCCCTACAACCATCTGCCTCCATAGTTCGTGCTTTAGTTCGTACCGAGATGAAGCAGCTTGGCTTCCGTGATGGCGGGGATGGCCCGGATAGGCCTGAGAATTGTAGGGGATACGGCTCCGTCCAGGCGGACGAGGGCGGCGGCTTCGGCTCCGCGAACTGCCTCACGCCGGCCGAGGGCAAACGTCGCGATGTTTACGCCCAATTTTCCCAGTGTCGTTCCGACGTCGCCAATCACGCCGGGCTCGTCGCGGTTTCTCAAATAGAGAATCGTTCCTTCCAGTTGCGCCTCCAGCGGAATGCCCTCCATCGCCAGAAGGCGCGGAGAACCATCATGGAAGACCGTACCTTCCGCGGTAAATCCACAAGCTGAGCCGGTTTTCTCTGGCAAGACGCAAACTTCCAGAGTATTCGGGAAGCCGTGCTCGCGCCTGCGCGTCTCCTCTTGAACGCTCAAGCCGCGCGCCGCCGCGACCGCAGGCGCATTCACTACGTTGACCTTCTCGTCCAGAACGGCATTTAGCGCGCCCGCAAGCACCGCGCTGCGAAGCAGGTGTGTTCCAACCTCGGCAACTTCGCCTGCGTAGCGTATACGGATTCGCGCCGGGCGGGCAGCTGCGGCTTGCGAAACCAGCGACCCGAGCCGCTCCGCCAATTCCAGATAAGGCCGCACGCGCTTGTATTGGTCTGCGGAGAGCGCCGGAAGATTCACGGCGTTGCGAATTATTCCGTCAGCCAGGTAATCCTTGATCTGAACGGCCACTTGCGTCCCCACTTCTTCCTGGGCTTCCGCTGTCGAGCCCGCCACGTGGGGCGTTGCGATCACCGTCGGCAAACCGACGAGCGGAGAATTCTTCGGCGGCTCTTCGGCGAACACGTCCACCGCGGCACCCGAGAGTCTTCCGGACTTCAGGGCCTCGGCAAGTGCAGCTTCATCTACAAGTTCGCCGCGGGCCGCGTTGATGATGCGCGCGCCGCTTTTCATCTTCTGGATATTCGCTTCGTTGATGAGATTCTGCGTTGACGGGCTCAGCGCGGTGTGCAAGGAGACAAAATCGCTCTCCGCCAGCAACTGATCGAGCGGCACAAGTTCGACCGACATCTCGCGCGCAGCCGCTTCGCTGATAAACGGGTCGTAAGCCAGCACTCGCATGTCGAAGGCTTCCGCACGCACGGCCACTTCGCTGCCGATTCTCCCGAGCCCGATCAGCCCAAGCGTTTTGCCGCGCACTTCGGTTCCCGCGGCGGACGATTTCTCCCAGCGCCCTTCGTGGATGGCTCTGTCGAGCCGAGGCACCTGCCGCGCCAGCGACAGCATCAGCGCGAAAGTGTGCTCGGCGACGCTCACGGCGTTTCCGCCCGGCGTGCTCATCACCAGGACGCCGCGCTTTGTAGCTGCTTCCAAATCTATGTTGTCCACGCCCACGCCGGCGCGTCCCACAGCGCGCAGTTTCGGAGCTTTCGCGAGCAATTCCGCCGTCACCTTCGTAGCGCTTCGCACGATCAATGCGTCCGCATCGGCAATTTCCCGTTCGAGCGTTTCTTTTGTGGTCAGTACCGTATCCCACCCGCCCTGCTCTTTGAGCAGCTGCACTCCGCGTTCGCTAATCTTGTCTGCAACGATGACCTTCATCCCGCCCCTTCTATGACGCAGCCTGTTCTCTCATGTAGGACGCCCGACGCGAATTGTCGCCCAGGAAATCAGACGCGAATTTGCAACGCAATATAAGAGATCAACGGTAGCGGCTCCCTCCGGCTCTGTCAATTCGGCACAAACCCTTACGAACCCCGGAAATGACAATCGCATCTCAACGCGCGTGAAGTCTTTGCTATATTGAAATAGATTGCGGAAAGAGCGAAAGAAGCAGCGACAATAGGAGCGCAAAGCAAACAATGAGTCTTGCTGAAAAAATCCAAACGGACCTGGTTCAGGCGATGCGCGCAAAGGATGAATTACGTCTCAGCGTGCTGCGCGGGATCAAGTCGGCTATCAAGCTCAAAGAAGTGGAAAAGATAAAAACATTGGATGAGCCGGAAACGATTCAGATTCTGCAAACGCTCGTAAAACAGCGCAAGGAGTCCATCGAGCAGTTCACGAAGGGCAACCGGCCGGAACTCGCCTCCAAAGAAACGAAGGAGCTCGCCATCATCGAGTCCTATCTGCCCGCCGGCGCCAGCGATGCCGAAATGGACGCGGCGATCACCAAAGCCATTTCCGAGACCGGCGCAAACTCCATGAAGCAAATGGGCGCCGTGGTGAAATCGGCCAAAGCGGCGCTGCAAGGCAAAACCGTTGACGGCAAAGCCTTGAGCGACCGCGTACGCGACCACCTATCCAGGCTTGGCTAAGGAAACGCTGACGGCAAAATCTCGGAAAGCGAGTGCGGGCTTGTCTTTCTCCCAAGGACGAGCCTGGGTGAAATGAATGGTCGCGCTGCCTGGGGCCAGCGCAACCAGTTCGAAGAGTTCGTCGCGGCTGGCTGAAAAACCCGTTTCCGGGTAACCAGCCGAGCTCTCACGAGGGGCGGTCCCCACCGAAGAGACCCGCACAATTCGCGGTTCATCAACCGCAGCGCTCCAGGCGTAGCCTGCGGTGCCTCGGCCGGCGAATCGAATGGTATGTCGATCGCCAACGCGCAGATGAAGCTCTTCCATGCAGGACTCCTCTGAGGACCTCGGCAGTCAAATGCCTGCGCGCACTCGTCCTTGGCTGACTCGAATATTCTAACTGCGGCCTACATTCTAATTTACGGACATGATTCAGGAGCGCTAGAGAATCCGGAAGCGCCGCCCCGGGGATTCCGGGGGGAACTCCAAGGACGGCGCCAAATGGAGCAGTTCTCTATATCGCCACGGACCCAAAGACCGGCCCGGCGTTCCAAGTGCCTCCGCTCCGCCAGAAATGCTGCAGGCCACCGTTGCTAAGAAGCGCGACAAGCTCGAGGTCGAAACCGTAGCTCGATTCGAGCAAGCCGAGCACTTGAGTTACATGGGCCCCCGGCACGTTGGTGCCGAAGCTCGTGCTCATTTGCCAGGTCTGCGTGCCTTGATTATCGCGCCACCAGTGCTCGATAACACCGTGAACCGCCACGCAGAGTTCATAGTTGCCCTGCAGAGTCTCGTCCGCGGCGCCAAACTCGCCTTCGATCATGACGGGAGGAGTTTTGATGTGCCGGCCGAATTTTTCTCCGGCGTGCCAGACCATGCCATGGACATCGTCGCGCCAATAACGCTGCATCGAGCCATCGTGCTTGACGCAAACGACATCGAGACCGCGGTCGCGGCGTTGAATGAGGGTGTGGGCGCTAAGAGCGACTTCGTGTCCAAACACCGCTCCTTCGGTCCAAGCGCCGACAGGATTGCTGGTGCGCCACCAATGCGCCAGCTTGCTGTCTTGGGTGCGGACGACGACCTCGAAATTGCCGGGTGCGCCGTAGTCGCTTTGGATAAACGCGGGAATGCCGTGAACGTGATGAGGTCCGAAGACGCCGCCATCGTTCCACACCTTGGTGTTTTGGTCGAAATACCAATGATGGAGGCGATGGTGGATCGTGGGATAGACGATTTCGAAGTTCCGATTGAAGGTTGTGCCTTGCGCCGTCGGCGAGTCCTTGCAGTCGTCGGCGAAATTCTCGGCAAGACCCCAGTTCAGGGAGGCGCCGTCACGGAAGTAGTGGCGAACCGTATTTCCGGGAGCCACCGACCACACTTCAAAATTGCGATGGCCGGCGCCGTCGCCGCTCTCGTAAAGATTGCCGTTGTGAATGCGCCGTTTGGTCCAAGGATCCGGGTTGGTGTCGGTGTTGGCCACTCCGTATTTGACATACGAATCGATGTTGCATTGGCCGTAGCCGAACCAGCAGTAGCCGCCGTTGCCCCAGCTCGTGCCCCAGGAATTGCGCATGAGCCAGGCGCCGAGGTTGTCGTCGTAACCCACGATGACGATGCAGTGCCCGCCAATGTCCACGTTGGATTTTTGGGTGTACACGCCGTTCGTCACGTCAGTGCCCCACCAGAAATCCTGATAGACCTCAAAACATGCGGAAATCGGGCCGACGTTATCGAGCCAGTCTTTCTGGTCTTGAACCGTGTTGAGCGTGAGGTAATCGTCGAGCTTGACGGTTCGCCCGTTGCGATCGGGAGTGGGGGCATAGGGCAGATTGGATTGTTCATAAGCCCAGCATCCGGCGTCGGCGACGCCGTGCGCTTTCATCCAGTCGAACGCTGTCGAAGGCCCGCCCGTTTGGGCGCACGAGGCTCCCAGGCCGTCATGAACATCGCCTTCCGACCGCAGGCTCCAAACGCAGTGTTCTATGCGCGTTTGGGCTTCGACTGTGCCGACGGCGCTGAAGACCCAGCAGGACTCACAGCCTCCCTGATCCTTGATCTTGGTGATCCAAGGCCAGCCAAAGCGGTTGCGCCAGTCCACCGAAACGCTTGCGCCTGTCATGGGAACAGCCACGACGGCAGGCGCTGCAGCTGCGCCACCCGAGGTCGCCATCGGCCGGGCAGCCGCAACCGGATGGGAGCTGCCGGGAAAGTTCGCAGGAAGTGAATCCGGCTTTAGGAAACCACGGTTGACGCGATGCTGAAGCAAGAACGGATTTGAGCTGGGCCGGCTGAAAAACGGCGTTGGGTCCTTGCGAGGCCCCGAATCGACCTTGGGAACCTTGGTCAAGTCGGCGCCCATTTTGAAGTAAGGAAGGACGTCATCATCCTTGAATCGGGCGTTGACGGTCCATTCGGCATGTTCTTTGCGCAGAATTTCGCGCAGTTCTCCGGCGGTCAGTAATTTGGCCATCGGACCTCCTTTACTGGCTTTACTGGGATTTCATTGGCTGAAATCCCATGGAGGTGGTGCAGAACAAACCCGAATCGTTTCATGGATGCATAAATTCTCCCCGTAGCACAGCCACTCCCGGCTGTGCACTTTTCTCCGCCATTTCATGGAAGGGACGGCGCTTTTCGTTGTGTCCTCCCGCCTACCCTGAGTTCGCGAAGGGCTCCGAGCCAGGCTCGATCCTGGGTTGGCAGTGGGTCAGTTTGAACTTCCTCTTTCTCTCCGGGCGCTCTTTCTGAGGAGGACTTTATGAATCGTGACAAAAGAGGTCAAAATTCAAACGGACCCACTACCCGCGCATTTGATAGCGCGACCACTCGGCCAAATTCGGGTAAGATTCGTCCTGATTCAGACAGGAGCAGTCCTTTGCAGGATCGGGCGTCCTCGATTGACCTAAACTCCCGTGCGTTGGCGATGTTGCGCATCGGCGTCGGCGCTTTCTTCCTCATCTTCGGAGAATACAAAGTCTTTGGCACGCAGTTCACTCTTCACGGCGGGTTTCAATACTGGATCAACCGGTTTCTGGAAGGCGGCGCCTATCCGTTCATGGCGCCGGTGCTTCGCGGATTCGTGCTCACACACGCCACACCGATTGCGTTTTTGGTGGCTTACGGAGAACTCGCCATCGGCATCGCTCTGGTTTGTGGCATTTTGGTGCGGCCTGCCAGCGTGGGGGGATTCGTTTTTATGCTGACGCTGCTTTTTTCTTCGGACTACCCGGGCTCAGGTGCGCCTTTCTGGCAATACTTCGGCGCCAGCCTCAGCCACTCCGTGTTTATTCTTTGTTTCGTGACGTTCTTGCTCGGCCGCGCCGACGCCGTCTGTTCCGTAAAGGCTCTTCGCACTAGGCGACCTTCGTAAATTTGAAAGCAACACTCACTGGCCGACAGGCTTGAGCACCGCGTTGTTGCGCTCGTCACTCGCAATAATGCGATAGAGCTTTTTCAGGTCCTCGATCTTGCTGACCGGCACGCTCAGCTCTTTCACTTCAAACGTCCGCGTGTATTTCAATGTGTTGCCGCTCGCTTCCGTCTTGCTGTGGTAGCTCGCAAAACTGAAATCCGCATTTACCGGGGGTGGCAGGTCGTCCACTTCATAACCTTGGGGCAGTGTAATCTCAAACGTATCAGTGTCGCGTGCCGGCCCATCGAACTCCACGGGATACTTCCGGGGCTCTTTTGTTTCCAAAAGGTCACTCGATTTGTTGCCGATGAATCGCGGCCGCAGCAGAAGCAAATTCCCCGCTGTCTTCGCATAATTCGTGGCTGTGACGGAGTAGTTGTAGATAAACGGCAGATCCGTGATTTGCAGATTGCCCACGCTCGCTTGCATGATTTGGAAGGTCGTGAGCGAATTCGAAAGAAGAGTCTCGATCGGTTTGATTTTTTCGCTGTCTTTGGTCACTGTGCGCAGCGCCCAACGCTGCGACCAAGCGCGGTCTCCTACCCGAATCTCCTGCACGCTGCCGCTCAACGTGCCGCCCGCGTCCAGTCTGAGTTTGGCAGTACGACGAATGCCATTCATCTCCAGGGGCAGCGCCGGCAGTTCGACCAGTTCGCCGCCATCCGGAGCCACCAAGAGTCCATAATTCGATTGCAACGCGCCGTTCAGTTGGCCGAAGGGGATCAATTCGTCGGTAGGATCGAAGAACAAGAGCTTGCCAAGCTTGGGATGAACTATCGTTGCCATCAAGGAAGGGTCCACCAAGGAGCCAGGCAGTTTGATGGCAATAATGGCATGATCAAAGCCGCCCGCGTAGGCAGGTGTTTCGCGAGTAACCGAGCCGCGCTCCGAATTGATGACTACATAGTAGGAATCCACACCAATCTCCTGCAGCATGGATCCCATCAACGTCGCTTTGTCTTTGCAATCGCCGTAATGATGGGTGAAGACTTCCGCAGCCGAGTGTGGCTGCCACCCCCCAATCCCCAATTCTATGGCCACGTAGCGAATGTCCTTCTGCACAAAGCTTGCCAACGCCTTCATCTTTTCAAGGAGAGTTGCGGATGGCGAAGTGAGGGAAGCCACCTTTTGCTTAACCTCGGGAGAAGCATCGCGGCGGCCGCTCGTCAAGCTCTGGTACCAAACTCCCATTTCCCTCCAGTTTTGAAATCCCCGGACCTGTGCCGCACCTCCCGGAGGAAGAAAAGAAACAATCATCTGTCCAGCGACGCCTTGCCATGGCGGCATGTTGTCTTCGTGCTGAATAGGTTTGATTTGATTTACAACCCACTGAGATTGGTTCCCGGATTCGGCGGGCTTAACTTCTGGAGAGTTCATCCACACAGCCCTGTATTCCCAGCCGGCAGGGAGCTGCAGGGTGTAGTGAGCTTCGCGGATGGGAGTTGCTTGCTGGAAGTGCCAGATATCTTGCAAAACCAACGGCTGATCTTCCTTTTCATATTCGTACCCAACGATGTTGCCGGGGTCTGCCGCGGGAATATGAAGCAGTTTGTCTTTTACGTCCGAGATAAGCTCGCTTCCCTCAATTCTCGGCAACGAGATCTCGACGGCCTCTTTGTCTTTGACTTCATAATCCTTGCCCTGTGCCGGGACGCACCAAGCTCGCATGGCCGTGATTTTCTGATGAGAATTGTATGAAACGATGACCGTGCCATATTCGCGGCCGCTTGGCCGAAGGATCTTGTACGCTTCGCGGACCGTTGTCTTGATTTTGTCCGTGGATTGGACCATCACGGTTCTCTCCGAATACAGCAGCACGGCGTCGGTTTTTTCGTCGTGTTCTGGAAGCGGAGCGTTCACCAAAGCATGCATCCACTGAGGTGCGTCACCCGCTCGGGCGGGGGCCGACAACGCAAAAAAGGAAAAGGCCAAGGCGGCCAAAGTGGGCCCTGCCTTCCGTGTCTCAATTCCCCGCAGGGGCGCCAACCGGTTGCAAAACAATTTGCTGTTCATCGGCATTTTTCACCAACTGATAGAAATTACGGAGCGTCGGATAGTATTTTGGCTCGAGATAAGCCAATTCAATTTTGATCCGCCTTTCCAAATGCAGCGTACCGTTCTTGTTTTCCGTCTTCAGGTTGTAAACAACCGCTTTGGCATCCTGAGTTACCGGTTTTGGAAGGGAGCCCACCTGCCAGCCGAGCGGAAGCTCGATTTGAACATCGTCCTGCTTCTGATACATATAGCGAAAATAGAGCGGGTGGACTCGAGTGGCATGCTCGTACATGTGTTTCTCGGGAGCGCTGAACAGGCCGACAGGTAAAAGCGCGCGCTTACCCGCTCCGGAAACCCAGCCGGGAACCTTGAAGCTGAATTCGGCGGTCAAATTGGGCGAGGAGCTTGTCCAATCCGGTTTGTTCGACAGCTCGACGTCGATACCGACGGGGACAACCTCTTTCACATAATCCTCGAGGAGCTTTTTGTGATGAGCTTCGTCTTCATTGCGCTCGTCCACTCTCCTCGCCCAGGCCTCCAAGCCTGTGAATGTCACCGTTAGCTTGCCTTCGAGGGTTCCTTCGTTATTGAGTTTTAGGTCCGCTTTGCGCACGATTTGAGAAACGGAACTGTCCGGCGCCGGTGTCTCGGTCCAACTCCCGCCATCCTTGTCGAGTTTAAGTCCACGAACACCCGTCTCCCCCCACGGGAGCAGCCCATAGGGAGTGTAGGCAGCGCCAGGATCGAAATAGAGTTCCTTCCCATTGACCTTGACGAGCGCAACATTGGAGTTGAGGTCGGACGCCCGCATCAGTTTCGGCTGGAAGAAGTTTGTTGTTCGCGAGGAGACCCACACCGGATAAGCCTCGAATCCCGCCGCGCGCGAAAGCGCCAAAAACAGCCAGGTAATTTGAACGCCATTTCCGTGGCCGCGCTTCCATACGTCCTCCACATTGCTTATATCTTTTTCTTTTTCGCGCTTTTGTTCCTGTTCGGTTTTCTGGAGTTCGTAAGAGGTATTTCGCAACTGTTGGACGCGCGCGTAGATTTTCTGAAGCTTTGTTTCCGCGGAGTCGCTCGTCGAGACCATCTGTCCGAGAGCCTCTTCCATCGCTTTGCGCTTCCCAAGGAAGCCCTCGGCTTGGTCGTACAGTTTCTTTCCGCGCTTCTTCCAGAACTTTTCGGGGTCTTTCTCAAGGTCACCGTTGAAATAGGTGAAGTCCACCATGTACTTCATGGCGTTCTCCGGAGGCATGTCATCTTCCACTTGAAATGCCGGAATGTCCTTGGCTTCCATTCGAATGCTATTGCCTCTCGCGTCTTTCAGCTCCGTTGGGGGCTCGGTGCTTTCCGGAAGGCCGTTGGGCCAGGACCACTGCAAGGCAAACTGGCTGTATGGTTTCAGCGTGTATTTGCCGAGCTTGGTGAAAAGCTCTTCGCTTAGGGTCCAGTGAGAGTCGAAGACGTAGTTTTCCGCAAAATCAATCATGTAGTGATACTCGATGATGCTGCCGGGCTGCACGTCAGAAAGCGTGAAGGTCTTTGCAAGGTATTTGACGCCGCGGGCTTTAACGATTTCTTTGTCGTAGACTTTACCGTCAAAATTGACGATAGACCCGTCGGGCCGTACCGTTCGCGCCCTTATGCCGACAATGCTCTCGTTTTCCTTGAAAAATGGAATCTCCACGTCAGCGTACTTTCTTCCGTCCTCGGTGAAGATTTTCGTTCGAACGTAGTTGTATTCATGGGGTGTCCTGGGGTCGCTGTCGTCGCGATCAATCTGCCGGTAAAGAATAATCGCTGGGGCGCCCGGAGCTTTTGGCTCGCCAGTCATCTTCAGTTCTTCGGGAGTGACTGGCTGCCATTCATCCGCGCTGACGGAGGCGCAGAAACGCACCGCGGCTGCGGCCCAAACGATGGCTACTAACAGTAGAAGTCGGCTGGAGCGCACAGTAACCTCCGTACTCAACAGTGAAAAATGCGTGAGGAATCCCTTAGGCAAGAAAAGCAGCCTGGAATGTGCCGGGCGAAGTAACGCCGGGCCGACGGCGATGTGGAAGGGTCCCGTCCCATGCCTGTACTACCGACCTGAGCGAAGCGTCGCGTTGCACAATACATTGCGCTTGCACAGTAGTCAATAGCCCGCAAGGCCACAAAGGCCACAAATGCCACAAATGGCAGCCCCAGGGGCCTCTCGGATTTGGGCACCAAGGTAGCGCACAGTCCAAACGGCGGCCGTCATCCAAATTTGAAATCTTCCTTACTCCGTCTTGCTCAGGAGCGCAATGGAGAGCAAATCGCAGTGATGTGCCTTTACGGCTGGCCAGGCAGGCTTGGAGGAATCTCTCTTTCGCCTATCAGCTTCCTGCGGCATAATCCCCCCGCGCGGCTGCGGCCAATTTGGGCTTCGGCGCGAAGGAGGATGCCGTGGCCGAAAAAACGGAAGCTCGCGACAGGGCATGGAGTTCCACGGCGCCTCCAGGAGAATTCCGCACCTACATCTCTGCGGAAGAGAGCCTCGCGGAATTCACCACTCGCGCGGTGATTCTTGGCGCGCTTTTTGGATTGCTCTTCGGCGCGGTGAGCGTCTATGTCGGCTTGCGCGCCGGACTCACCGTTTCCGCTTCCATCCCCATTGCAGTGCTCTCGATCAGCATCCTGCGCGCGTTCGGCCGCTCAACAATTCTGGAAAACAACATCGTGCAGACCACCGGCTCTGCCGGAGAGTCCCTCGCCGCCGGCGTCATGTTCACGCTGCCCGCGCTCATTTTTCTTGGCTTCGGCTCAGAATTTACCTTTTGGCGTATCTTCCCTCTGGCGCTGCTGGGAGGATGGCTCGGCGTTCTGTTCATGATTCCTCTGCGCCGGCAGCTCATCGTGAAAGAGCATGGCAACCTGACTTTTCCCGAGGGCACAGCCTGCGCCGACGTCTTAGTGGCTGGGGAGCGCGGCGGCTCTTTTGCCGGTCGCGTGTTCTGGGGGCTCGGCCTCGGCGGCGTTTACACCTTCATGATGAACACGGTGCAGGCCTGGACCGGGCAGCCCGAGGCGCGCCCGAAGTGGTTTCCGGGAGCTTCCTTTCGCGCCACCATCACTTCCGAGTATCTGGGAGTCGGTTACATCATCGGCCCCAAGGTCGCGGGAATTCTTTTTGCTGGAGGAGTGATCTCCTGGTTCCTGGTCATGCCGGCGATTCAGTTTTTTGGTCAGCTTGCCGGAAATACGCCCATCTATCCCTCCACGATTCCCATACCGCAGATGACGCCCGACGACATGTGGCGCCAATACATTCGCCCGATGGCGGCGGGCGCCGTGGCCGCAGCCGGATTGATCACGCTCGTCCGCACGATGCCAACGATCATTTCCGCTTTGCGCGCAGGCCTCAAGGATGTCCGCGCAGAAGGAGGCGCAAGTACGAGCAGCGCAAGCCGCATCGAGCGCGACATGCCCACCAGCTGGCTCGTTGCCGGCTCTGCTGTGATCATTGTCCTTCTGTTCGTTCTGCTGACCTTGGCGCCGGTGAAAGACGCGCACACGACTTGGTACCAGAATTTGCTCGCTGGCATTCTCGTGGTGGTCTTCGGATTTCTATTCGTTACCGTCGCCTCCCGTATCAGCGGTCTGCTGGGCAATTCATCCAATCCAGTGAGCGGCATGAGCATCGGGACGCTCATGGCTACGTGTGCGATTTTTCTCCTCGCCGGATGGACGGCGCCGAGCTACGGCGTCCTTGCATTGACGATTGGTGGCTCCGTGTGCATCGCTGCAGCGATTGCAGGCGCAACCTCGCAAGATTTGAAAACCGGCTACCTCGTCGGCGCCACTCCTGTGCGCCAGCAGTGGGGCTTATTGGTCGGCGTGACGGTCTCTACTTTCGCCATCGGCATCACGCTCGGCTTGATGAACAAAGGACTCGAAAAGTACATTCCGACGCAGATTCCCCTCAACGTGCAAGCTTTGCCGGCCGGCGTCAAGGTGGAGAGAAACACGTTCGAGCATCGCGGAAAGAATTACATTCTCATCAATGCACTTGGTTCTGGCCAGATTCCCGATGGCGAGTACCTATACGACCCGGACTCCAAGCGGATTGAACTGCAGTGGGCACAAGGCATCGGCAGCGACAAAGCTCCGGCGCCCCAGGCGCGCCTGATGGCCACCGTGATCAATGGCATCCTCAGCCAGCGCTTGCCCTGGCGGCTGGTCTTGATGGGAGTGGCCTTGGTGATTGCCGTGGAAATCCTTGGCGTTCGCTCCCTTGCATTTGCTGTCGGCGCTTATCTCTCGATTGGAACCACGGCGACGATGTTCGCGGGCGGCTTGGTTCGCGTGCTGGTCGAAGCCACCACCAAGGAAAAAGACGAAAGCGAGGCGAGTCCGGGAGCCCTCTACTCCAGCGGGTTGATTGCGGCTGGCGGCGTTTTTGGCCTGCTAGGGATTGTCATCAGTCTGTTGCAAGATCCCGAGATTTCCGCGCGCGTGCCGCAGTGGGTGACGACCGTGTTTCGGCTGCCGTGGCGTCAAGACCTTTTCGCCTTTGGCCCAAAACTGTTCGGTCCCCTTGCAACCAGCAACCTCTTCGGCCTGTTCATGTTCCTGGCCCTGGCGGCCTCACTTTTTTATTTCGCGCGAAAGAAGCTTGATTGAGAGTCGATTCTTCGCCTCATCGGCTTACACATTTTTGACGGAGAGCCTCCCCACACCGTAAACTTTGTTTATGCATTCTCGGTCCGGCATCAAGAGCTATCGCGTCAGCTTCGACTTTTACGTCACCCCGGCCGTCAAGCTTCTCTTGATCGCCAACTTCGCTGTCTTCATTTTTGAAGTGCTGCTCTATCGGTTTTCCGGCCTGTCGGCCTATGCCTGGTTGCTGAATTGGTTCGGCTTGGTTCCAGCGCGCGTCGCGTTATTGTGCGTTTGGCAGCCCTTCACGTACCTGTTTCTGCATGACGTCGGCAGCATCTGGCACATCCTCATGAACATGCTCATGCTCTGGATGTTTGGCCGCGAGTTGGAGTTGGTTTGGGGAAAAAACCGCTTCTTGCGCTATTACTTCCTGACCGGAGCCGGGGCTGGACTGATCAACGTCATTGTAAAGTTGTCTCCGGTGATTATTGGGCTGGGGATTCCGAAGTCTGCCTCCATTCCTACGATCGGGGCGTCGGGGGCTATCTTCGGAATCCTGGCGGCGTGCGCGATCCTGTTTCCCGACCGGCGCGTTTACATCATCCCGTTTCCCGTGGCCATCAGCATGCGCACGGTGGTAATTGCCATGACCGTGCTGACGTTTCTTGGAACGTTCGGGTTGGGAGACGACCAGATAAGTCATCTCTGCCATTTGGGTGGATTGGCGATCGGCTACGTGTACTTGCGCCGTGGCTCTTTTCTTTACGGCTTGCGCAACAGTTTCAGCGATTGGCAAAGCAAGCGCACCCGCCGGCGCTTTGAAGTTTACATGAGCAAGCACCGCAAGGATCCCCCGTCGCGCCCCGACAATTGGGTCAACTAACAAAACCAGTTCTTGGTTATAAGTCTTTAGTTCTTAGCCAGAGATTGCCTCGAGCGAAGCACGCACGTCCCCTGTCCTCCCTGCTCTTCTCGGGTGACAGCGGAAAACTTCAAATACGAAATCACTTTTAGAATTGGAGCTTCTTGGTCAGGAAGAAAAGCACCCTTGGCTTAACTCAGAACTAACAACCATGCACCAAGAACTAACTTCAGGCGGGGCCCCCGATTACGTGAAACTTCATGAAGTTTGTGGTGCCGCGGATGCCCATGGGCGTTCCCGCGACAATTCCGATGATGTCGCCCTTGCGCACCAATCGTTCTTCAAGCAGCCGCTTCTCGGCAACCGCCGCCAACCCGTCAATCTTTCGCACCTCCTGAATATTTCGCGGATACACACCCCAGATGAGCCCGAGACGCCTCCGTGTTTCCTGTTCCGGCGAAAAGGCTACAATCGGCACCAGCGGGCGGTAGCGCGAAATCAACCGCGCCGTGAACCCGCTGTGCGTAAACACGGCGATTACTTTCATATGCAGTTCGCGCGAAGCGTGACAAACCGACTCGGCGATGGTGCCAGGAATCTTGAGCTGTTCCTGTTGCGCGGGCCGCGGAAATTCCCGGACGCTGCCTTCCGCTTCTTCGACGATGCGCGCCATCATGCTCACGGCTTCGACCGGATATTTTCCCGTGGCCGTTTCCGCGGAAAGCATCACCGCATCTGAACCGTCGAAAATGGCGTTGGCCACATCGGATGCCTCGGCACGCGTTGGACGCGGGTTCTCGGTCATCGATTCCAGCATTTGCGTCGCAGTAATCACCGGCCGGCGCAACTCTCTGGCTCGCGCAATGATCATTTTCTGCACTACCGGCACGCGTTCCGGGCTCATTTCGACGCCGAGATCGCCGCGCGCCACCATCACGGCATCCGCTGCGCGAAGAATGGCGTCCAGATTTTCGATTGCCTGCGGTTTCTCCAGTTTGGCAATGACCGGCGTATCCTTACCCGCGCGCCGGATCAATTGCTTTGCGAGCAGTACATCTTCCGGGCGCCGCACAAAACTCACCGCAATGTAATTTGCGCCATGCTTCAAGGCGAACGCCAGGTCCGCGCGGTCTTTCGGCGTCAGCGCTGGAACGCGCAGCTTCAGCCCGGGCAGGTTGATGCCTTTATGCTGGCCGAGCGTGCCGCCATTCACGACCTCGCAAATCACCTGCCGGTCCCGCACTTGTTCGACGCGCAACTCGATCAGGCCATCTGAAAGAAGAATGCGGTCGCCACGGTGCACTTCGCGAGGCAGCGGTGTAAACGTAGTGCTCACCCGCGTCGAGTCCCCCAAAACCTTTGCAGCGGTAATGACAAACTGCTGCCCGGCACGCAGCATCACCGGGCCGCCTCCCGCAAGGGGCCCAGTGCGAATTTTTGGCCCCTGCAGGTCCGCCAGGATCGCAATAGGTTTTTCATGCTTTCCGGATGCGCCGCGAATCATCGCGAAGTTCTCAGCATGCTCTTCGTGTGTGCCGTGCGAAAAATTCAGCCGCGCCACATCCATCCCCGCGGCGAAAAGCTTGTCGATCATGCGGGGCGAGCGCGTAGCTGGGCCGATGGTGCACACAATCTTCGAGTGACGGAAATTCATGCTCTTTTCCGAGGACAACCGAAACCCCCGCTTTCTATTATTCAACGAGAGCTTCGTCCCGGCGATTTTCTTTTTGGATTGTTGCCAGCGGCTTCTTGTTTTAGTAACGCGCGACCGCAAACTCGGTCACTATTTTGTTCAGCACGTCCACACCCTTGTCAAACGATGCCAGCGGAATCCGCTCGTCATCGCCATGCATGCGCCGCAAATCTTCGTTGGACAGCGGAAACGGCACCAGGCCATAAGCCTGCACGCTGTGCAACCGCAACTGCGCGGAATCCGTCAGCCACGTGGACTGAAACGGCAAAGCCGGAGCGCCCGCAAATTCCCTTGATGCCACGCGGCAAATCAAATTGTAAAAGTCCGACTCCAGCGAAGACGGCGGCGCCGCCAAACCGGCGTTTGGTTGCACCTGCAGGGTTACCGCCGGATCGTTCACCAGTTTATTCAAGTCACCAAGAATTGTGTTGATCGAATCCCCTGGCAGCAGCCGGACATTCAGATTCGCGCGGGCTTCCGCGGGGATCACGTTGCTGGCGACGCCCGCGGAGAGTATCGTCGGCGCAACCGTGTCGCGCATCATCGAATTCCAGAGGGGGCTGGCTTCAGAAATCACGCGCTGCGCATGCTCACCCCGGTCGGGAGTGTCCATGGAGCGGATCCACTTCGCGATTTCATCGTCTTCAAGCGGCGCAACGCCTTCAAAATACCGGCGCACAATCGCGGTTAAGTGTACCGGCGCGGAATACGCTCCAATTTTTGCGACAGCAGCCGCCAAATGCACTACCGGGTTGTCTTTGGTAGGTTGCGATGCGTGGCCTGAAGTTCCTCGTGCAATCACGGCAACATTTACCGCCACTTTCTCGCTCGCTTGCACGCCGATGTATTGCACCTTGCCGCTCTTCGTGAAGACGTTGCCGCCTTCGTTGATCGCAAATCCCGCCGCAAACTTGTCCCAGTATTTCGCGATGAGCGTTCGAACGCTCGCGTCAGCGCTTTGCTCCTCATCGGCCGTCGCCAGAAAAATCACGTCACGGTTCAGATGCGCGTTTGACCGCTTTAGGTTAATGAACACCGCGAGGTTCGCCGCCAACATGCCCTTGTCGTCGATAGCTCCGCGGCCGTACATGTAACCATCCTTAACCACGGCGCCGAAGGGGTCGACGGTCCACCGGGCTTTATCCACTGGCACCACATCCAAATGGGCCACCAGAAGCAGCGCCTTCGCCGGGTCCGGCACCACTGAACTTCGCAGGCGAGCCACCACGGCGCTCCGTTCCGGCCCCACATCCAGAATTTCTGCTTTGATTCCTTCTTTTTGCAGCACTCCGGACACATACATAGCCGCAAGGTTTTCATTTCCCGGTGGATTGGACGTGTTGATCTTGATTAAGTCCGCAAGCCAACCGCGGGCTTCCCTAGTGATCGGCGGGGGATCGCTTTGTGGAGCAGCACTGACCGCGCTCGCCGGCGTCGGCTGGGGGATCCCTTGGGCCGCTGCCGGAAAGCTTCCGGCCAATAGCAGAACCGCAACTCCCGCAATGACCTGCACCGCCCGATTCCAGTTCACGAATCCATCCTCCTCACAAAATGTCGCGAAATCGACGCTGGCGGGCTCGCATCACCCCAGCTAACGTTTTGCATCCAGAATGCTTCATACTAACATGCAGGTGTGGGGGCTCGGCCCGGTCGTTGCCGGTGCGGTGCCTAAGTTCAACCGCCCGGACAAGCTGCGAGTTGCTGGAACGAGAACATTCGAAGATGTTTTTTCGCTGCAATGAGGAGTGAACCATGAAGCGCATTGTTTCCCTTTTGACGCTTTTGGCTTTGGCTGCTCTTGTTGCGTTGACGCTCGCGGGGCAACCTGTTCTTGCGCAGGCACCCACGGGCCCGCAGGGCGGACCTCCTCCGTCGCAGCAGCAACAAAAGCCCACCCAGGAACAACCTCCGCCCCCAGGGCAGCAGCCCCCGCAAGCCGGCGTCAGCATCAGCGTGGATGTTCCGGTCGTTACCCTTGACGTGGTAGCCGTGACACAGCACGGCGACCTCATTCCCAACCTCAAAAGAGAAAATTTCCGCATCACCGACGAAGGCGTTCCCCAAGCCATCACCAATTTCGCGCCATCGGAAGCGCCCATCACTACAGTTCTTCTTCTGGAGTTCAGCAGCCGCGGCTACTACGACTTCTTTGCCTACATCGGCAAGTACTGGGCCACGGCGCTTTTCCCCCAACTCCAGCAAAAAGACTGGGTGGCCCTGGAAACTTTCGACATGAAAACGCGCATCGAGGTCGACTTCACACAAGACAAAGAGGAAGTACTGCAGGGACTCTCGCGTCTCTATTTCCCTGGCTTTAGTGAATCCAACGTGTTCGACGCTCTGTTGGAGACAACCGAGCGCTTGAAGGATGTCAAAGGAAAGAAGTCGATCATTCTGGTTGCCAGCGGCGTAGATACTTTCTCGAAGCATACTCTCGATCAAACGATGAAGGCTCTTCGCGGAAGCGACGTGCCGGTTTTTTGCATAGGGCTTGGCCAGGCCTACTCGAATTTCGCCCGCCGGGGCATGCAAAGCATGACTTTCCTACAGGCAGAGAATCAGCTCAAGACTTTTGCGAACGAGACCGGCGGGTTCGCGTGGTTCCCACAGTTCGAAGGCGAAATGCCGGACATCTTCCGCAGCGTGGCCGCCTTCCTTCGTCACCAGTACAGCCTTTCGTTCTCGCCGACCAGCGGTGGGAAGGACGGGAAATTCCACAAAGTAAAGGTAGAACTGGTCGCCCCTGACGGCGGCCCTCTTACGATCACGGACCAAAAAGGTAAAAAGCAGAAATACCAAATTTACGCGCGCGAAGGCTACCAAGCGATCAAAGGCGGCGTCGGCGACTGAAGAAAGTTTTTGGTTTTAAGTTCTAAGTTCACCGAACGGAACCGTGCGGTAGATTCCCCTCTTAACTTATCCAAACGAGCTTCACCCTGAGCGAAGCATGTCGCCGTAGCGTCTTGGCAAATGCTTTCGTGAGGCTGCCTCGTGCTCTCAGCGGACGATGCTCTAAACCAATCCGATTATTTCCGGATGGCAAGCCTTTACCTAGGACCTAAAAACTTAGAACGAACAACTCAAAACGCCTTCAGTATCCTCGCGCCAAATTCACTTGGTTAAACATCTCTCTCCCAGCGAACCATCTCTCCAGCAATTCCAAGAGGAGGGCTGCTTGGCGATTCCACAGCCGATCGCTCAGGGCGCTGGTGTGCGGCGTGATGAAAAGGTTCGGCGCTTTCCAAAGCGGGCTCTCCGGCGGAAGTGGCTCCCTATCGGCGACATCGATTGCTGCCCCTCCCAACGCCGCGGTCTTCAACGCGCAAATCAGAGCAGTTTCATCCAGCAACGAACCTCGGCCCACATTAATCAGCCGGGCTCCCGGCTTCATCTTTGCCAACTCCGGCGCTCCAATCAGATGCTTCGTCTCCGCCGTCTCCGGCGCAGCCACCACCACGTAATCCGCCTCCGGCAGCGCTTCATGCAACTTTGCAACCGGAAGAATCCTGTCCACATGGGCGCGGTCGCCTTCGCCCGACCGCGTCACTCCCCACACTTGCATGTCGAAAGCCTTCGCGCGTTTCGCAACCTCCCGCCCGATCGACCCGTAGCCCACAATCAGCAGCACTCGCCCATTCACTTCGGCCAGACGCTGCGGCTTGTCCCACAATTCCTGTTGCGACCATGTCGCCTTGTCCTGCTGTCGCACCGTGTCCGGAAAATTCCGCGCCAGCGCCAGAATCAGGCCCATGGCGTGCTCCGCCATCGGCACGGAAAAGACGCCGCTCGGATTCGTCACCAAGATTCCCGCTTCGCGCAGTTGCGGATACATTAGTTGCGCGACTCCCGCGGCCGTCGAATGAACCCATTTCAGCTTCCGCGCGTCTTTCAATTGCTCCGCCCGCAGCGAATAGCCCACAAAAATATCCGTGTCCGGTAATTCTCGCGACAGGTTGTCGTAATCGGGTAGGTGCACAACCCTCATTTCGGGCCACCGCTTGCGAAGGGTCTGTGCGACGACCGGCTGGGGCCGCCACCACGTAAACGGATGCCAGACGCAAATCACCAGCTTCGTCTCGGCAGGTTTTGTACGCATCATGGAAGGTCAGGCAATCCGCAAATCGTTGCCGGTCATGTCCAGTGGCCTCGGCTGACCCAAAACACTCAGCATCGTCGGTGCAACGTCCCGGAGAGATCCGCCAGGCTTCAGTTTCACCTTGTCGTCCTCGCATACCAAAATGAACGGCACCGGATTCGTTGTGTGATACGTGTGCGGTCCCCCGGTCGCGGGATCGATCATGGTCTCGGCGTTCCCGTGGTCCGCCGTAATGATCCAAGCTCCTCCGCGCGGCTTCATCGCTTGATAAATCCGCCCCAGCCCCTCGTCAACCGCTTCGACCGCTTTGATCGCCGCCTCAAGCTTGCCCGAATGCCCCACCATGTCGGCATTCGCGTAATTCATGATGATGGCGTCGAACTCGCCTTTCTCGATCGCTTTGACAACTGTATCGGTAATTCCTGCTGCGGACATTTCGGGCTTCAAATCATACGTCGCCACCTTCGGCGACGGCACCAGGATGCGCTCCTCCCCGCCAAAGGGTTTTTCCACGCCGCCGTTGAAAAAATAAGTCACGTGCGCGTATTTTTCCGTCTCCGCGGTGCGCAAATTCTTGTACTGCAACTCCGCGAACACTTGCGCCAGGATGTGTTCGAGTTTTTCCGACGCGAGCACATATTTCAGCCACGGCCATGTTTTTTCGTACTGCGTCATGGCCACGAAAAAAAGATTCTGCGGCCGCTTTTCGTCGACAAGCTTGTCGAACCCCGGCTCTGCCAGCGCCTTCGTCATTTGCCGCGCGCGGTCCGCGCGGAAATTGTAGAAAATCGCTGCGTCATCGCTTCGAATCAATCCAAGCGGCACAGCGGCGGCTCCATCTGCATTGGTCATCACAATCGGCTTCACAAATTCATCCGTCACGCCTTGTTCGTAGCTTTTCTGCAGCGCCGCCACCGGGTCGCTGGTTTTTGTCGCGGCGTCACCATGCACCAGCGCGCGATAGGCTATCTCGACGCGTTCCCAGCGGTTGTCGCGGTCCATCGCGTAATACCGCCCGACCAGAGTCGCAATTTCGCCGACGCCCAACTCGCGCATCTTTTGCTGCAACTGCCGCACGTAGTCGCGTCCGCTGTTGGGCGGCGTGTCGCGCCCGTCCATAAAGCAATGCACGAACACTTTTTGCACTTTCTGCTGCTTGGCCATCTCCAAAAGCGCAAATAAATGTTGAATATGCGAGTGAACGCCGCCGTCGCTCAGCAATCCAAGAAAATGCAGTTGCCGCTGACGCCCGCGCTCCATGGCCTGCTGAAAAAGCAGTACGTTCTGCAATTGCTTGCTCGCGATCATCAAATCGATTCGCGTGATGTCCATGTGCACGATGCGACCTGCGCCCATGTTCATGTGGCCCACTTCGCTGTTGCCCATTTGACCTTCGGGCAAGCCGACGAAAGGCCCGGAAGTTTGAATCAGCGTGTTCGGGAATTTGCGAAGCAACTCGTCATAAACCGGTTTCCGTGCCAGCGCGATCGCGTTTCCCTTCGTTTCTGCGCGATAGCCCCATCCATCGAGCACTGTCAACACCATCGGTTTCGGTCGTTTGGCCATGGCTTCCTTAGTCTGAAATCCCGTTTCAACAAATCCTGGCGCTCTGCGACATCTTCCGACACCGCGGTCGGTCCGAAGAAATCACGTCGATCACATGATTGGCACAAACAATTTCAAAATGTAGACGCCTTGCATTAGAACCCGCAGAAATACGCCCGCCGCTCAAAACGAAGTCCAGCAGACCCGATTTCTCATAAACGCGCACCAAACGCCTGGTAATTCCCTCTGCCGAGCGGTCTGGGATAAACTTCATTCAGAACCTGATACAGGACGTACGAATTCCAGGTGAGTTCGTACTTCGCGCAGTTCGGATTTATTTCGTCAGGAAATGCTTCCCCAAGGGATTTGCCTCCAATTTGAAGAGGAGCGCTTACTTCAGAAACCGTCCCCTCGGATTCTTGAATCCGTAAGGCGTTTCTTTTCGGTTCGGCGAGCTGTTCCAGACCCAACTCCTCGAAATAATCGAACGGTTCCATGCTCACTTCACTTCGCCGTAAACTGTTTCAACGCCGATAGCAAGCGATCGACTTCTTCCACCGTGTTGTAATGCACCAAGCCAATTCGCAAAACGCCGCCTTTGGGTTCCACGCCGAGCCGTTCGGAAAGGTTCATGGCGTAGAAATTTCCGTCCCAGGTGAAAATTCCGCGATCACCAAGGAATTTAGCGATCTCTGTCGGGTGATGCTCGCCGAGGCGTAAGGAAATCGTGGAGCAGCGTTCTCCAAACCGCTTCGGATCTGTAATGCCGTAGACCTTCACTCCCGCAACCGTTTGCAAGCCGCCCAGCAATCTTGTCAGCAAATCCCTTTCATAGGGCACGGTCGCTCGATAGGCCGCTGCAAGCGTTTCGCGCCGGGTCTTCGCACTCGAATCGCAGCGCTTTCCCACTTCCGAGATGTAATCCACAGCGGCGCCGATTCCCGCGATCAGTTCCTGCACTTGGGTCCCGGTTTCCCAGCAATCAGGAATCGCGTCGGTGGCCGGCCGCACCTTGTACGGTTTGAAGCGCTGCAAATGCTCCTTCTTTCCGTACAGCGTACCCATGTGCGGACCAAAAAATTTGTAGGGCGAGCATGCCAGAAAATCGCAGTCCAGTGCTTTTACGTCAATGAGCCCGTGCGGAGCGTAATGCACCGCATCCACAAACATCAACGCCCCTGCTGCATGCGCCATCTTGGTGATCGCTGCCACAGGATTGATGGTTCCGACCATGTTCGACGCATAGCCCACTGCGACCACCTTGGTCTTCGGCGTGATTTTGCGCTGCAGGCCTTCCAAATCGAGCGTGCAATCCTCTTCGCGAATGTCCACCTGGCGAATGACGACGCCTTTCTCTTCCAGTGCGCGCCAGGGCGCCACGTTTGCGTCGTGGTCGAGCGTGGTCACCACGATTTCATCGCCGGCCTGCAACTCGCGCCCAATCGCCCGCGCCAGACTAAACGTAATCGTGGTCATGTTCTGCCCGAACACGACCTCGTTTGCTTCACAATGAAAGAAATCCGCCATGGCCTTACGCGTCGCGGCAATCATTGCGTCGTTTCGCTGACTCGTTTCGAACGCTCCGCAAGTATTCGCGTTGGCGTTCACAAAGTAATTCTCAACAGCTTCCAGCACTTGCTTCGGCACCTGCGTTCCCGCCGGCCCGTCGAGAAACGCCGCCGCATGCCCGTTCACTTGCAACTTCAGCGAAGGAAACTGCGCCCTAACCCACGCAACGTCGAATGTTTTGCTTTCGGTCTCTTTAAGCGCCGGTGTGCTCATGATCTGCTTCCTATCGCGGATTCGCTGCTTTCCTGAATCCCTTAGTTTCTCACAGGGGCTGCCAACGTTGTAGCGGCCTGAATCAGCTCGCCAGCGCCAGCTCCTGGCTTGCGTTCTACCAATTTGGCAATGGTTTTTTTGCAAGCAGTAATTGCCAATTCGCGTTTTGTCTTCCCCCGCGTGATAGCATCGTTTCACCTGCATTCAGACATGCCGTTGCGGCGCCGGCTATAAATCAAACGGGCCCTCGCGAAACCGCGGGCCCTGCGCTGTGTCTCTCAATGAGGTGCGTCGTGACAGGAACCATTCCACCATCGGAGCGAACACGTGTGGTCCGCGAGCCAGATCGCGGCGTCTATGATCGCGAAACGATTTACAAAATTCTCGACGAAGCCTTCGTGTGCCACGTGGGATTTTCGGTCGAAGGTCAGCCCTACGTGATCCCCACGCTGTTCGCTCGTGTGGGCGACGCCCTTTATTTCCACGGCTCCGCGGCCAGCCGCATGCTTCGCAATCTGAGTGACGGAATTCCCGTTTGCGTTACCGTCACCCTCACGGACGGATTTGTCCTCGCGCGTTCCGTCTTTAACCACTCTATGAATTACCGATCCGTGGTTGCACTGGGAAAGGCGACGCTGGTGAGTGCGCCGCAAGAGAAATTCGAAGCCCTGCACGCGTTCGCCGAGAAAATTCTCCCCGGCCGCTGGAACGAGGCGCGTCAGCCCAGCGAAAAAGAGCAGAAGGCTACCAGCATTCTGCGGCTCCCGCTCGCCGAAGTTTCTGCCAAGGTCCGCACGGGTCCGCCCACGGACGACGAGTCCGACTACGCCCTGCCGGTCTGGGCTGGCGTGATACCGCTGCATTTGGACGCGGGCGCGCCAATTCGCGACGAAAAGTGCGATCCCGCAATTCCCGCGCCGGCCTACGTCGCGCGCTATCGGCGGTGAACCATGGCCGACTTCGTTCCTGCGCCCGTCAAACCCACGGTCGGAATCGCGGCGCTCGAAGCTTTGGACATTCGCGTCGGAACCATCGAGCGAGTTGAAGAAATTCAGCGCTCTGAAAAACTGATGAAGCTCGCCGTGAATTTCGGCGACCATTCCCGCACGATTCTCGCGGGCATCAAGAAGGAGCGACTGAATCCACGCGAAATCGAAGGCCGGCAAGCGCTGTTCGTCGTAAATCTGGAACCACGCAAAATGGCGGGCGAGGTCTCCGAAGGCATGCTTTTCGACATCGGCTATGCCGACGGAGTCACTCCAGCGCTGGCCGTGCCGGAGCGCTCAGTTCCCAACGGCACGCGCGCCGGCTAGAAAATCTATTTCGCGGCGGCCAGCTTCTGCGCCGCCGAACTAATCAGCGCTGCTTCATTTTCAAGCACATGCCCAACCACCGCGATTGCTTCATCTGCCTGCTTCCATTGTTTCAGCTCAATCGCCTCGCGCACGGCAGGAATGGTCTTGACCGCGTAGCCCGTGTAAAATCCCGGCGCATACAATTGATGCTTGAACCACGGCCGGTTCGGCAATCCCTCCGTATTCGTTAGACGCCGCTCGCTTTCCATCAGCAGCTTGTTCACCTCCGCCAGCGAACCCGCCGCCATTGCCGCGCCGCCCTTGGCATTCACCTGTTCCACCGCCCGGCGATATTCCCCCGCGCTACGATTCAGGATGTCCACCGCATTTTCCAGCGGAGCAAAATTCAAGTGCGGCGGCAGGGCTTCGGCCGGCGGCGCGACCAGGGGCCGCCGCGGATCATTCGTCGCCTGAAACACGCCCTCTTCGATCTTGCGGTTGCGCTCGCGAATTTCGTCCTGCGTCTTCTGCGCCAGCGCTTTCAGTTCTTTGAGATAGGTCTGCACCGTATCCGCAAAATCGCCAAACTCAAACGGCAACAGGTCCGCATCCGCCAGACGCATCATGGCAATCCCCCCCGCCTGCGAGAGAGCCCGCCCGTAAACGAAATCGCTGTCGCTGAAGTGCGTGTACCAGTAAAAATCGTCGTAAATCGAGTGGTAGATTCCACCGCCATCTTCTCCGCCGAAACCGATATTTAGCGAGGCAACTCCGTTGTGCTGCAAAAACGCTGTGTAGTCCGAACCCGAACCCAGCGCCGGAATCCGCAGATCCGCGCGCTTGCGGATTTCTTCCCGCTGCTCCGCGGTCTTCGCGCTGGCGATTTCTCGAAGCTGGTTACGCTTCCAGATGCTGAGTTTCGTTTCCGGATCGGCGACATCCCGCGCCACATCATTGACGAGTTTTTCCAGGGTGTGCGAGCCTTCCACGTTGAAATACCCGCGCCCGTTGGTGTCCGAATTGATATACGCCACAGCATGCGCGCGCAATTCGTCGTAATGTTCTTCCGCCCACTCCGTTGAGCCCAGCAGGCCCGGCTCTTCTCCGTCCCATGCGCAATAAATGATGGTGCGCTTCGGCTTCCACCCGGCTTTCACCAGTTCGCCCATCGCGCGCGCCTCTTCGAGCAGCGAAATCTGGCCTGCGATGGGATCCTCCGCGCCGTTCACCCAGCCATCATGATGGTTCCCTCGAATCACCCATTCCTCCGGAAAAGTCGAGCCTTGAATTTTCCCAATCACGTCGTACAAGGTCTGCAGTGGCTCCCAATTGGACTTCACCACCAGATGCACTTTCGCCGGCCCCGGCCCCACGCGATACGTGATACCCAAACCACCGCGCCATTCTTCGGGCGCAACCCGTCCCGTCAATGCCGCCAGCAACGGCTGCGCATCGCCGTAAGAAATCGGCAGCACGGGAATTTTCGTGATTGTCGGCGCTTCTTCCACCTTCAACCTCTTGGCATCCTTGGTCGCACCGACTCCCGGCGTCAGCGGGTCGCCCGGATAGAGCGGCATGTCCGCCACGCTCCCGCGCTGAACTCCATCCGGCGGACGGTAGGGTCCGGTCGGAAACGTTTCGCCCTGGTAGAAGCCGTCCTCGTGCGGGTCAGAAAAGATCAGGCATCCTACGGCGCCGTGCTCGGCCGCGACTTTGGGTTTGATCCCCCGCCAGGAATGGTAGTAGCGCGCAATGACAATCTTGCCCTTCACCGACACGCCCATGCGCTCGAGCTGCTCGTAATCTTCCGGCACGCCGTAGTTCACGTAGACCAGTTCAGCCGTCACGTCGCCGTCAATCGAATACGCATTATAGGTGGGCAG
>Ga0126378_10000474_pt1 | contig 29877 bp, 27 predicted proteins | sample PanSoiMetPlot_23_FD_92587 | JGI IMG/M metagenome (GOLD analysis project Ga0126378, IMG submission 92587) | Tropical forest soil microbial communities from Panama - MetaG Plot_23 | ecosystem: Environmental > Terrestrial > Soil > Tropical forest > Bulk soil | place: Panama | collected 2016-02-17
CGCCTGTAACCGAGGCAGATCTTTATCAGCTGGCTGCCAGAGATGGTCTGGGCCAGCTCCACCCAGACCTCCTGGTCTTCGGGAGTGGCCACCTGGCAGATGAAGCGCACCTTGTCATAGGAGAGCGAGCCGGAGGCGAAGGCCTCGGCTACCTTGGGCAGCTCGGCTAGGGCGTGGCCCACCCGGACCAGCTCTCGAGCCGAGACGCGTCCCAGGCCCAGGTGGATGCTCAGCCAGTGCACGATCGAGAGGTAGCCGTCACCGGCCCAGCCGCCGTCGTCGTCCAGCCTGGCGACTTTGAGCGCCAGCTCGGCCTGAGCGGAGTAGATGTGGGCGGCCAGCTCGCGCACCGCCGCCCGCTCGGGCTCCATGGCCTCGACGTCCGGGAAGGGTGAGGGCGCGGTGATCATTGCCCCTCTAGAATACCAAACATGCGTTCGTGCTGTCAAGCTCTTCTTTCCGTTAAGTTTCCGCAGAGATCGCTCCAAACTTCCTCGAACGCCTGCCAGCTGCATGAGTACGTCACTGCGTTTCCGGGCCAAAGCAGGACGCTAACTCCTCGGCCCCGGATGAGGTGGCCGGCATACGGAACCGCCTGGTGCAGCCCTCTAGGGCGCCTCGCGGGCGTCCGCGCCTTCGATCCAGACAGCGCCTGAACGGGCGAACTCCTTCTTCCAGATCGGCACCGACTCCTTCAGCCGGTCGATCCCCCACTTGCAGGCCGCGATTGCCTCCGCTCGATGCGGACAGGAAACCGACACCACGACTGAGGCCTCGCCAATCTCGAGCTTGCCAGTCCGATGAGCCATGGCCACGCGTGCGTCGGGCCACCGCTCGGCGATCTCGTCCACGATCGCGCGCATCTGTCGCTGGGCCATCCCGGCGTACGCCTCGTACTCCAGGTGCGTCACCGCCTCACCACGCGCGTTATCGCGCACAACACCGGTGAACGTGCAGATCGCCCCGGCGCCCGGGTGCAGCACCGCCGCCTCCAGCCGGCGGGGGTCCAGCGGCTGTGCTGTGAGCTCGATCAGGGCCGAACTCAATGATCCGCCGCTGACCGGCGGAATAAACGCCACCTCGTCGCCGTCCTCCACCCTCTCGGACCAATCGCTGAAGTCCTGATTGCGGGCGGGCCGGATCAGCGCCAGGTTGGGCTCGAGGCCGGGATGCCGCTCCCGCAACACGCGATAGACGTCCTCCACCGTCGCCCCGCCCAGGTCGACCAGCTCGCAGTCGGTGCCCGCCTGCTCCCGCAGCCGGGCGAACAGCCGCGCAGTGATCACATGCGGATTTTTACCACCTTCGATGGGCCCTAGCGGATGGCCACCAGCACCCGATTCTCGAAGTGCTGCCAGATTGTGCCCACTTCAGAGAAGCCGGCCTGCTTGAGAGCCGCCTCCATGGCGAGCGCCTGGCCCGCCGAGCGGTAATCGGGGTGTCCACCCCATCGCGACCGCCGCTTGGCCATCAGAGAAGTGAATGCAGGTTCTGCTTCCACCGCTTGCCACCACTCCCGCCACGTCTCGGCCGGGTGCACGGCCGCATCGCGCATTGCCTCTTCCTCCTGGAGAGTCGTAGCCGCAGCGGCAATGCGCTGCTGGTCCTGGTCGAAGGTTAGGTGATCGCCGTTGACAAGTACGCCGCCGAGGCGGATCAACCCGGACAGCCGGGCAAAGAAGTCCGCTTGCTCTCGTGGTGAGAGCCAGTGCAGGGCCGTTGTGGACAGGGCGGCGTCAATAGGCCCCCAGCTCCGCACGGCCTCGACCCATGAATCGCTGCGCAGGTCCGCTTCCACCCATCGGATAGAGCCTCCGCGGTCGCCCACCGCCTGGCGGCCGAGCTCCAGGAGGAACGGGTCGGCGTCGATTGCCAACACTCGCGCTCCAGGCAGCCAGTTCACCACGCGCACCGCCAGCGAGCCAGGCCCGGAGCCGAGGTCGAGCACGCGTGGCGTCGTGCCGACGAGCTCGCGGACCAGCGCGATCATCATCCGAAAGCGCTCCTCGCGCTGGGGCAGGTAGTGGCCCTGCTGAGCCTCCCACCGTCGCAGCCACGATGCCCAGTCAACGACCACCTCCACAGATTGTGCGGCTCCGCAGCTCGTGACCGCTCGCAGACCATGGGTAGGGCCGAACTGCCGGAAATGGGACCGACCGGAGCCTCACGAAAGGCTCCTTCGCCCGGGAATCGGCTCCTAATCCGCCGTCACACGAGCGCAGGCTCCCCGACCTTCAGGTGCTGTTCGAACCACTCCAGGACCGCTCGCATGTGTCTGACCCGGTGCCAGGGCTTGCCCTGAACGACCATCGCGTGCGGCTCACCGTGGAAGACGACGAGGTCGACCTCCTTGCCCATCTTGCGCAGGCGCACGAAGACCTGCTCAGCCTGCTCGGCGGGCGTACGCAGGTCACCGGTACCGACGATCAGGCGGAGTGGGGTCGTGACGCGGTCCAGGTACGTGATCGGTGACAGCCGATCGTACGGCCCCGGGTCCTCCCAGGGTTCCGCGCCCATCTCCGCTCTCCCGAAGTTCCAGCCGATGTCCGCCGAGCCGTAGAAGCCGTGCAACGCAGCCACCGGGCGCGCTGAGACCGCGGCTTTGAAGCGGTCAGTGTGGGTGATCACCCACAGCGTGCTGAACCCGCCGTAGCTGCCTCCACCAACGCCGAGTCGCTCCGGATCGGCAAAGCCGTCCTCGATCGCGCGATCGACCAGCGCCATGAAACAGGGAAAGTCCCTCTCGCCCCAGGCTCCCAGCACGGAGGTCGCGAACTCCTGCGAGTAGCTCTGGCTGCCTGGGGGGTTGCAGAAAACGACGGCGTTGCTGGCACCAGCCAGCATCTGGAAGACAAACGGAAAGCTCCAGCCGTAGGCGGCGTGTGGTCCCCCGTGGATGTACAGCAACGTGGGCAGGCGCTCCGCTCCGTTGGCGCCCGGCGGCAGCAGCGCCCAGGCGTCGATGTCGCGGCCATCATGACGGAAGCTGAAGCCGCGCACCTCGCCCATCGCGACCTCCTTCATCCACGGGTTGGGATCAAACAGGACGCGCTCCCCGGTGCCGTCCAGTTCGGCCACCCGCAGCGACGTCGGATCGTCAAACGACGTCGAGACGAACGCCATGCGGTCGCCGGCCACCGACAGGCCCGTGACAACCCGCTGCCCCCCGATGACGCGCTCGGGCTCGCCGTCAGATGCCGCGCGGTAGACATGGACAGATCCCCGGTCCGAGACCTCGAAGTAAACCCGTCGGTCCAGCCATATCGGGTCTGCCGCCTCTCGAACAGGGGAGGTGTCTGCGAGCACCGCCGACGCGCTCGTGCGGTCGAGATCGCACGTGACGCACCGATCGTCGATCCAGAGCCGGACGTGCTCGCCGAAGGGGTTGTCCGTGTCCGTCCGCAGGGTGGCCAGCCTTCCGTCGGACGCAGAGGCGAAGCCGGTCATCGCCTTCTCATTGCGGGTCACCCGCTCGACCGCGCCGCCGGACGCGGCGACGGCGTACACCTCGATCACGTTGCTCAGATCGGAATCTGGCTCCCGGTTGCTCAGGAAGGCGATGCGCTCATCGTCTACCCAGCGTGGACGCACAACGTCCGTCTCGCCGTCCGTGATCATCCTCGGGTCGGAGCCGTCGCCCGCGTCGACGATCCACAGCTGGCGAGCCTCGTCGTCGAGCACCCCGCGCCCATCCAGGCGGAAGCGGAACCGGCGAACGTAGCGCACTCGCTCCTGGTATCGCTGCCTGGCCTCTTCGACCGTGGCGGGCGGTTCGCGGTCAGGGTCGGGCGGATATTCCGGGCCCCCGGTAACGCAGAATCGATCGCCCCCTGGACTCCAGGCGTAGTCGGCGATGCCGCGTGGCAACTGGGCTACGCGCTTCGGCTCGCCACCGTACATGTCGAGCACGTACAGGTCCCTGGCCCACTCGCGCTCGCGCGCGCCGAGGAACGCGAGACGGCGGCCATCGGGCGACCAGCGCGGCGCGCTGTCGCGCGGACCGAGCGTGAGCTGTCGGGGCTGGCTCGAGCCGTCGCAGGCGACCAACCAGACGCTGGTGGCCTGCCGGTTGGCCTTCTCGTCCTGCTCGGTCAGCACCAGCGCTACATGGCTCCCGTCTGGCGAGAGCTGCGGGTCGGACATCATACGGAAGCGGAGAATGTCCCGCTCCCCCAGGCTCTGAAGAGTCACGAACGAGAAGGCTACGCCCTCGCGAGGGCCGCTTTCAGCAGCCCGACGAACACCGGATGCGGATGCCCTGGCGCCGACCGCAGCTGAGGCTGGAAGAGCGTGGCCAGGAAGAAGGGATGGTCCGTCCGCTCAACAGCGCGCACCTCGCCCGTATCGTCGACAGCGGCGGTGCGCATGCCATGCTGGTCCGCTATGTGCTGCATCTCCGGCGCCAGCCCGTAGCTGCAGGTCGTGTGCTCCACCGCCTGCAGCGAACCGCACAGCGTGGCGAGCTGGGAGCCGGGGGTCAGCCTGACAGTGATCGTGCGACCCTGAAGCGAGCAGGCCAGGAGCGAGATTACGGCAGTGCCGCCGGTCCCATACTCGGCGTGGGCAGCGTCCGGGATGCCTGCCAGGTCCCGTGCGTGCTCAACGAGCACATGCTGGAAGCCACCTCAGGTGGCGACCAGGGGAATTCCCCTCTCGCGGGCGGATTGCACGACCTCGAGCACTCCTTCAGGGTTGCGGTATGGACTCCCGGGTCCAATCACGACAGCGCTGCCCGGGCCGGCCATCAGGCCGCGGTCGATCGTGTCGGTCGGCACCACGCGGACCTCGACGTTCGCGCGTTGGCGATCCGATGCGTGCTCGAGGGCGGTCAGGGTGGCGGCACGGAACTGCTGCCCGGGCGCCAGGTCGATCAGCACAGAGATGAGAGGTGAGCGCACCGATAGACGCTAGCACGCCGGGCGCAGAGGCAGCTCAGTAGACGCCCCCATCGCTTGCACAGAGGTTGCCGTGGCCGGGCGGAAATGCTGCGCGGCGAGACTCCGGTACTGTTTGCCCGTGCGTCATTGAGTGTGATTCCGCCGTAAGGCACGGTCGCCACCTTGCTCCTTTCTCGTCCACATGGCCCCAACGATTCAGGAGGAGAAAAGGAGTTGAACGATCATTTCGTGCTCCCGGACGACGTCCGGGCAAACGTGATCCACGTGTTCGGCGACGCCGGGCGGGACTGGCTTCAACAACTGCCGCGGGTCGCAGGTGAACTCGTGGCACGATGGGGCCTCAGTCCAAGTGGCAGAGCCTACGGCGGCGGCACTCACGCGCTTGTCCTGCCTGTCGCGTGCACCAACGGCGCCGATGCCGTTCTCAAGATTCCAGTCGTGGACGACGAGAACCGCCTCGAGGCCGCCGCCCTGCGCTGCTACCGCGGTCATGGCGCGGTCCAGCTCTACGGCGCCGACGCAGCCAGCGGCGCCCTGCTGCTGGAGCGGGCCGAACCGGGCACGCCCCTCGCCGACCATCCCGACAGGGGCGCCGCCATCGACACAATGTGCGCGCTGCTTCGCCGCCTCCGCCGGCCACCTGGTGCAGCCCACCAGTTCCCGCTGGTCCGCGATCTGGTGAGCCGATGGTCAAAGGAGTGGCCGGCAGTGCACGATCGATATGACCGGCCATTTTCGAATGAGCTCATCGGTCAGGCCCTCATATTCGCTCGCGCGTTCGCCACACCGGACGAAGACGAAGTGCTGGTCAACCGCGATCCGCATCTTGGGAATGTGCTGGCAGCAGGACGAGAGCCGTGGCTGCTCATCGACCCGAAACCTCTCGTCGGTGAGCCGGCCTTCGACGGAGGCTACCTCCTGCTCGACCTGCTGGGCAGTGAACCGAAGCCTGATGCGGCGACATACCTGTCAGACCGCGTTGCGGAAGGTCTCGGGGTAGCCGCACCGCGGGTCCGGGCCTGGGCACTGACGCGTGCGATCGAGAACGCGATGTGGTCACTGGATGATGGCGATGACCCCGGTCAGCACATTGCCACCGCCACGCTGCTGGCTTCACTCCGATGAGGGCGGCCACAGCCGGGCTTACGCTAGTGAACGTTGGCGCGAGCGCAGGAGGTACACGATGACAGCCAACCTGGACGAATTGAGGCGGGAGCTGCTCGAGACGGCAGCTCGGGTCAACTCGAGCGGCCTGCTCTCCATGTCGGGTCACGGCAACCTTAGCCTCAGGGTGCCGGGCAGAGACGAGATGCTCTTCACGGCGGGTGGCAGCCTGCGCGACCTCCCTCCGCAGGCAATCGTTCGCGTCGCGCTCGACGGAACGCTCCTGGAAGGCGAGCTGCCGCCCATTGCCAACGCAGTGGTGCACATGCACACGGCGGTCTACCAGGACCTCGACGACGTCGGCTGCGTGCTCCACACTCACTCGCCCTATGCGACTGCCTTTGCGGTGGCGGGGCGGGAGATGGAGTGCTGGACCGAGGCCATGGCGATATTCGGCCTGGGCGCCGGTGTGCCGGTGGCGGCCTACGGGCCTCGGGGCTCGGAAATAGCGGTCGCCAACATCCGGGCGCTGCTGTCAGGTGAGACGCGCGCCGTGCTGTTGGCCAACCACGGAGTGCTGGCGTTCCACCGCTCCTCCGCAGAGACCGTCGGCGTGAACGTGGTCATGGAGGAGGCGGCACAGTCGGCGATCTATGCGGCCGGCATCGGCGGAGCGACCGTGATTCCGCCCGAAATGATCGAAGCGTCGTACGTCCGGGCCGCCGACTTCGCCCTCAGGGGCCCGGCTCGCGCACAGGAGTACCCTGAGCCGGCCTGACCAGCTTCAGCGAAGCGCGGCTATCGCCGCGCGCAGCTGAGCGGCTTTGTCGATGACGGTGGTACCGCTGCTGTCCCAGCCACCGGGGCGGTCCTGCCAGGTCGCATCAGGTCCGTACAGGAAGTAGTAGTCGTAGATGGCGCCGAAAAGAAAACCGCGCCCGCTGGCGTAGTAGCGGCCGGCATAGCGCTGCTCGTCCCAGAAGTTGATGACGCGCGGGTCGTGTATGACCGGCCGCCAGCGGTCGCGAGAGTCGTCGGCCAGCATGTTGAACCAGATGACGTACACGGCCAGCTTGCGGTCGGGATACCTGGCAAGCATGGTGTCCTGCACCTCACGGGCGCCGGCGTTGCAGATCGCTCAAGTGGGCGAGAAGAGGAGCACCAGCCGGGGAGTGCCCTGATCCTGATTGAAGCGCTGCTTCAGCTCGTCGAGGCTCTGTAGAGCAACCAGCCTTGTGGGCCCGGGCGCAGCAGATGGTGCTGCGGCGGTCGGGGCCGGCAACGGGCTCGCCTCCCTCCACAGCCTGAGCGGGTGATGGGGTCGCTGCGGCGCCGGCGGTCCCTCCACCGCATGCGCAGAGCGCGTTGACCAGCGCGAGCGCGAAACCCGCCCGCAGCCTCACCTCTAGCCGGCAGCAGCGGCCGCCTGGCCGATGCGGCCGATGTTGTCGTCGAACATCGCCTTGAGCCCACGCGCCTGACGGTCATAGTCGTCCGCGTCAGGCCAGGCGGTGCGAGGATCGAGCACGTCCACCGGTACCTCCGGCACCGCGCCAGGCACGTGAACGCCGAAGATCGGATCGCGCCGCGTCGGAACGTCACGCATCCGGCCCTCAACCACCGCCCTCACGATCGCTCGCGTGTGGGCGATCGAGATGCGATGGCCCACGCCGTGCGGACCACCTACGAGGCCGGTGTTGAGCATCCAGACCTGGGCACCATGGCGCTTCACGCGCTCGATGAGCATGTCAGCGTAGGTGTCGGGCGGCAGCACCAGGAACGGGGCGGCGAAGCAGGTGCTGAACGTCGCCTCCGGCTGTGTCACACCGCGCTCCGTGCCGGCAACCTTGGCGGTATAGCCCGAAAGGAAGAAGAACCGGATCTGCTCCTCGTCGAGGCGGGCCACCGGGGGCAGCACGCCGAACGCGTCATAGGAAAGGAACAGAACGTTGCTGGGGTGACCGCCGCGACCCGAGAGGTCGGCTGCCGGGATCAGGTCGACCGGGTAGGCGGAGCGCGTGTTCTCGGTCAGGCTCTCGTCGTCGTAGTCCGGCTCCCGGGTGTCTGGATCGAACGTGACGTTCTCCAGGATCGTGCCGAAGTGGTTGGTCGCCGCGTAGATCTCAGGCTCCGCCTCTTGCGAGATGCGAATCGTCTTGGCGTAGCAGCCGCCCTCGAAGTTGAAGACGCCGTCGTCACTCCATCCGTGTTCGTCATCACCGATCAGCCGCCGGGTCGGGTCCGAGGAGAGGGTCGTCTTGCCGGTGCCGGAGAGTCCGAAGAACAGTGCCACGTTGCCATCGGCACCGGCGTTGGCAGAGCAGTGCATGGGCATGGCTCCGCTCTCGGGCATCAAGTAATTGAGAGCGGTGAAGATCGACTTCTTGACCTCGCCCGCGTAGCGAGTGCCGCCGATGATGACCATCCGGCTCGCGAAGTTGACGAGGATGAAGGTCTCCGAGCTGGTGCCATCACGGACAGGATCGGCTATGACCGAGGGCAGCGACATCACTGTGAAGTCCGGCTCGAAGCCGCGTCGCTCGTCCTGAGCAGGCCGGATGAAGAGGTTATTGGCAAACAGGCTGTGCCAGGCCAGCTCGGTGACGATGCGAACGCGGAGCCGGTAGCGCGGGTCGGCACCGGCGAAGACGTCCTGCACGTAGACCTGGTGGCTGGCGAGGTAGTCGAGCATCTTGTTCAGCAGACCGTCGAACTTCTCGGGCGCGATCGGCTGGTTGCCTGGATACCACCAGATCTTGTCCTCTGAGCTCGGCTCTCGGACGAAGAATTTGTCCTGCGGAGACCGGCCGGTGTGCTGCCCCGTAACCGCGGTCAGGGCCCCGCTGGAGACGATCGAGGCTTCACCCCTGCGAACGGCGTGTTCGTACAGCTCGGCGGGCGAGAGATTGTGCCAGCTCCGAATGGCCTGGGTGACGCCGACATGATGGAGGACGGGTTGCTCTACCAGCTGCATCACGCTCCTCGATCATACTGGCCGATCGGTCCGCCCGGTGGCTTGTGGACTCGTCCTCGACGAACGTGGGCCTTCCGCTTCTTACGATACGCTACGATGTGAATCGTAATGCCACGTCCAAGGCTGCCGAGCGCCGACCATGCCATTGTGGACGCGACACGGGCGCTGCTTCTCGCGCGCGGGTATGCCGGCGTCAGCATCGAGGGCGTGGCGGCTCGTGCCGGCGTGGCCAAGACCACCGTCTACCGCCGCTGGCCGTCGAAGGCTGAGCTGGTCTTCGAGGCGGCGATCCACCACACCCGTCTGGGGCCCGCCCCCGATACGGGGGACCTGGTGGAAGACCTGGCAGCTGTGGCCGCAATCATCGTGCGGAGCCTGTCCCGGCCCGTCGCGGCGGCGGCGCTGCCAGGGCTGATCGCGGACCTGAGTCAGGACAGCGCTCTGCGAGACCGGGTCATCGCTCGCTTCATTGGTGCCGAGCAAGCGTGGATCGCGACCATCGTGCGGCGCGCAGCCGGACGCGGCGAGGCCGGCGACAACGTCGATCCCGACCTTGTGCTGGACCTGCTGGTCGGCCCGGTGTTCTCGCGGACGTTCCTCACGGGGCGCTCCGCTGGACGTGATTTCGGCGAGCGGCTGGCCATCACCGTTGGGCGCGGTCTGGCCAGAGATGTCAATCGGGAGGAGAACTAATGAACGCGACGCTGCTCGGACGGCTGATGCCCGCGGCCGACCAACAGGAACTCCACACGATTCGCTTGCCCGCGCCACCAGACCAGGTGTGGGCGGCGCTTCACGCGATCACATATCGCGACGTTCCCCTGATGCGGCTGCTGATGGGCGTTCGCGCGCTGCCCGCCCGCCTGGGCCGCGGCGGTGTTGGCCTTTCGCTGGACGAGCCGCTGTTGGCCCTGTTTCGCAGGATGGGCTTCGTTACTGTGGTCGAGGAGCCCGGTGTGAGACTGGCGATGGGCGTGGTGGCTCAGTTCTGGAGGCTGTCGCCGGCACCGGCTCCAGACATTCGCGATGGCGCCGATCTGCTCTCCTTCAACTCGCCAGGCTACGCGAAGGCGGTGATGAGCTTTGAGATCGCCCCGGACGGCGCGGGCTCGCGGCTGCTCACGGAGACCCGCGTCCAGGCAACCAACGCCGCTGCCCGGCGCAGTTTTCGCCTCTATTGGCTGGTGATCCGGGCGGGCAGCGGCCTGATCAGGCGCAGCATCCTGCGTGCCGTCAAGCGCCGCTGCGCGGCGGCTGCCCCATGACGCTGAGCCTAAGCCGGGTGCTCTTGCGGGGCCGGGCTCAGGCTGGGCGGGCTGTGGCGCGGCGAAGGAGCCGCCATCGCGCTGGCGGCTCCCTCGTTTATTGCGCTTACCTGACGCCGAGGGCGGCGTCGATGACGCCGGTCCCCATCAAGTGGTTGGAGACGCCGTCCGTACCGTAGGCGATGTCGAAGTTGAACTGCGGCGAGCCCGGGTCGTTTGAGATCGCTGGAGTCGCGTTGGGATCCACAAAGGACGTGACTGACTGCTGCAGCAGTCGTACCAGCGCATCGGCCGTTATGCCCGGGTGCGCAGCCAGAGCGAGCGCCGCCACCCCAGCCACCTGCGGTGTGGCCATCGACGTGCCCTGAATGAACGCGTAGCAGCGGGTGCAGCCGACGCCGAAGGCACCAAAGTCGCCTGGGTTGTCGAATGCTGTGGGCGAAGACGTGCCCAGCCGGCCGCAGTTGGCGACGAGGCAGTCGAAGTTGGGCACGTTGAAGTTACGCGCACCACCCGGCGCGGAGACGGCGATCTTCTCCCCGTAGTTGCTGTAGTAAGTGAGCTGATCGCGCTGACCCACACCGTACTGACCGAACTTCGTCTGGCCCGCGGAGCCTGCTGCCGTGATCCGGTTCAATGCCCCCACCGCGACCGCGCTGTGCGCACCTCCCGGCAATTCGAACAGGCCCGTCATGTCGTTGAGCGGGCTGGGTCCCTGCACGCGAAAGGCGAGCCCCGGGCCGACCATGCGGCCGTTCTGCTGCATCAGCGAGTGGTCGTTGCCGGCGGCGGCGATGGTGATCGTGCCGTGGTCTCGCATGAAGTCGACGAGCTGGCTGTTGGCTCGCTGGACGGCCCGACCTCGCTTGACGGCGTGCGGGTCGCCACAGAACGGCGAGCGTGGTACGACGCGGTCGGCGCAAACGTAACCGCCCAGCGACATGCTGACGACTGACGCGCCGATCTGGGTGGCGTAGAACATGCCACTGAACACCCCGGCAAAGGTGCCGCTCCCGCACGCGCCCAGCACCCTCACGTTGACGAGCGTCGTGTTGGGAGCGATGCCGGTCATGAGCGGTCCGTTGCGACCGGCGACGTGGGTCGCGGTCCAGGTCCCGTGCCCGTTGAAGTCCTCGATGCTGTTGAAGGTGTCCTTGTCGGCCGGGCAGGACTTGGAGGGCTGGACGAAAGACTTGCTCTCAGCAACGTCGTAATTTGGGCCTACCTCCTCGTGCCTGGAGTTCAAGCCGGTGTCAAGGACCGCCACCTTCACACTGGGCGACCCCATCGTGGTCTGCCAGGCCTCGGGTACGTGGATCCTGGCCAGGTCCCACTGGAGTCCGCAGGCCGTCGTAGTGCTGGCGCAGCTGGAGCCGCCACCCCCTTCGATACCCTCGGCGACTTCGACACTGCCCTGGGGGATCTGCACCGTCTGGCTGTCATCAGCCACGTCGGTGACCCCTGGCAACGTCTCCAGCCCCGCTGGATTGCTGCTGCTGACGATCATGATCCCGGCCGCACCGAGGTCTGAGAGGATCTCATGACCGTTGGCCGACAGAGCATCGCGATCGACCTGCGACGCCGAGCGATAGACGACTATGTAGGTCTGTCTCGCGTCCGCGTTCGCCGCCGCGGCGGTCGGGAACTGCGCGACGAGCCCTATGGCAGCAGCCGCCCCGGCGGCAGCCAGACGGGACACGCCGAGGAGCCTGTGGTGCATGAATCCTCCTCCTCTCCACCAGATGTCCGGCGGTGTGAGCCGGTGTCAGTGCACGATACCCGCAGCAGCCCACTGCGTCAATCGATCGTCGGCGCCCCCTCCCCCACCTTCGCCCGGTACTCCCCGACTACGCGGCAGCCCCCTCCCCCGGCTCCGCCGGGTACTCCCCCGGATGCGCGGGGGAGAGTCTGCCGATCAGCTGGCCTGGCGGCTGCGCTGGCGGCGCTGCTTACCGGACACGTAGTCGACGAGGAGGTACTCACCCAGCCTCTCGGGTGAGACGAAGAACGCCCGGCCCTTGTTGATGCGCGTCATCTGGTTGACGAACTCGGTCAGGTGAGGTCCTCGCTCCAGCATGAAGGTGTTGATCACGATTCTGTCGCGCGTACAGCGCCGAACCTCACGCAGGGTCTCCTGGATGGTGCGGAATGATGGCGGATAGGCGAAGAAGGGATGGCCCTTCTCGTCCAGGTGTGCGGTTGGCTCGCCGTCGGTGACCATGATCACCTGGCGGTTGCCTCGGTGCTTGGCCAGAAGCGAGCGAGCAACCTGGAAGCCATGCTGCATGTTGGTGCCATACACATAGTCGTTGAGCGTGATGCCGGGCAGGCTCTGCGGCCTCAGCTCGACCGCGTAGTTCGAGAACCCGACCACGTAGAGACTGTCGCGGGGGAACTGTGAGCGGATCAGCGAGTCCAGTGCGATCGCCACCTTCTTGGCCGCCAGGAAGCAGCCTCGCAGGAACATCGAGCGGCTCATGTCGATCATCAGCACGGTCGACGCCTGCGTCGAGTGCTCGGTGCGGCGGACCGCAAAGTCGACCGGCTCGATCTTCACCGGCACGCCGGCGCCCTCTCGCTCCAGTGCGTTGAACAGCGTCTCGTTCAGGTCCAGCAGGAAGGGGTCGCCGTACTCGTAACGTTTGACCTCCTCGCCGGACTCGATGCCCTGCCCCGTGGGTCGGATCTGGTGCTGGCCGAGCCGGCTCTTTTTGAGCTGGTCGAAGATGTCGCGCAGCGCGCCCTGGCCGATGCGCCGCATACCGCGCGGCGTCAGCTCCAGGCGGCGGTCGCGGCGCTCGATGTAGCCGGCCTTCTCCAGGATCTGTGTCATCTGACGCATCCGGTCGAGCTGCTGGCGCGCTTCCGGGCCGAGCGTCTGCTCGAGCAGGCCCCGGTCGACGTCGTCCAGCCGGAAGCTGCCCCGCTCGAGCTGCGACTCCAGCCGGTCCATCTGCTGAAGCTGCTCCATCAGTCCCATCGCGGCCTGCATGCTGAGGGGTTCGTCGCCGAAGAATGGATAGCGTTCGGTGAGCTCCGACGGTGGCATTAGCTGCTGCATCATTGCCGCAAGCCGGGCCAGCTCCAGCCGGAGGGAGTCGTCCTGCAGCAGCTCGTCCATCATTCGCCGCAGCTCGTCGCGCGCCTGCGGCGACAGTGACTGCATGAGCGAGTTCATCTGGGCCATCTGCCGCTGCAGGTGCTCGAGCAGCTGATCGAGAGTCTCGATCCCAGGGGGAAAGAGGTGTCCGTACTTCTGCATGAATGAGCGGAACTGGGCTGAGGTGTCACGGCCCTGGCGCCGCTGCTCCAGCATCCGGTTCAGGTCTCTGACCATTTCGCGGACCAGACCGAGGTCCTCGCGGGTCATGGACTGGATCGACTGTTTGAGGCCCTGGAACATCTGGTTCAGCATCTGCTCCTGCAGCTGCTGCAGCAGGCGCTCGAATTTCTCGCGGGCCTCCTCATCCATGAACTCGTACTGGCGGAGGGCCTTCATGCGGCCGCCCAGGTCATCCGGCATGCGGTCGAGCTGGTTGCGACGCTGCCTGGCCAGCTTTTCCATCAGTTTGCGCCGCTCGGGCAGGGCCTGGTCTACCTTGCGGTCGATGCCGACCCGCTCGGTGTCGATCACGTCCTGCAGCTGCTCGCGGATCGACTCGACGGTGGAGTCCAGGTCGTATCGAGAAAGCTCCCGCTCGCGCTGCTCTCTTAGCTGCCGGAGGAGCTGCTCGAGGCCTGCCACGTCACCCGTTCCCCAGCGGTACAGGCGCTGCAGCGCCGCGCTCAGGTCGCCGTAGCTCATGAGGTCGTCTGAGAGCGCGTCCATCACCTCGTCCGCGTCGAGGGCGTCCAGGTTCTGGGTCCCGTCCCAGCGCGAGTAGCGGAAGCTGGCCGACATGGGCTTGCTTACAACCTTACACGTCGCCACCGGGCTTGACGTCGATCACGGTGATGCCTGGCCCCACGAGCTCTTCCAGCTGCGCGGGGGTACCGTGGAGGACCGGAAACGTGGCGTAGTGCATCGGGACCACGGTCTTGACCCCGAGCAGCTGAACCGCCTTGGCGGCACGCCGTGGTCCCATTGTGTAGAAGTCGCCAATGGACAGGAAGGCCACCTCCGGCTGCTCCAGCTCCCGAATGAGCGCCATGTCGCCGAAGACGTCGGTGTCCCCTGAGAAGTAGATCTTGAAGCCGTTCTCGAACTCGATGACGTAGCCCACCGGCTCCCCACCGTAGGCGCCGTCCGGGGTGGAGGAAAAGTGCTCCGCGTGCACCATCGTGAAGCTGATCCCGTCGACCTCTACGGTGCCGCCCTTACCGAACCCGATCACACTGTCGCCGTCGACGCCCTGCCTTGTCAGCCAGTCCCCGACCTCGAACGGCGCCAGGATCTTCGGGTGCGTCGCCCTGGCGATCTCCACTGCGTCCGCCACGTGGTCACCGTGACCGTGCGTGATCACCATGATGTCCAGGCGGTCGACCGTCTTGAGGTGATCGGGCGCCACCGGGTTGGACATCACCCAGGGGTCGATCAGCATGTCCTTGCCCCGTGCGGTGCGGACCTTCCAGGTGCCGTGCCCTACCCAGGTGAACTTGACCTGATCGTTGATCGCCATCTCCTTGCCTCCTTTGAGCAGTGGGCTCGTTTGCGGAAGACATAAGACTGCCAGACCGCGGGCAGGACCATCGCGCACCAGCTTATCGAGCAAGTGAACGGTAGGACGGGTCGGACCCGATCAAAACTTCCCGACTGATACCTACGATCTTCTGCATGGAGATCGAGGGGAAGGTGGCGCTGGTCACCGGTGCGGGCGCTGGCGCCGGGAGAGCCATCGCGGCACGGCTGGCGGCCGACGGTGCCGCCACGGTGGTCACGGACATCGACGCAATGGGTGGGCGGGAAACGGCACAGCGGATCGAGGCCGCCGGGGGCCGTGCCGCATTCTTGCGCGCCGACGTTACGGTCGAGCCGGACGTGCGAGCGATGGTGGCTTTCGCTCAGGAGACGTTCGGTGGTCTGGACATTCTGGTCAACAACGCCGGCGGCGTACCCGAGCCCGTCTTCCCGGATGCCACGAGCGACCACTGGGGCCGTACGCTGACGCTCAACCTGACGGGGCCGATGCTGGCGGTCCAGCATGCGCTACCCGCGATGGCCCGCCGTGACGGCGGCGCAGTCGTGAACATCTCATCAGTAGCCGGCCTCGGCTACGGACCGCATGACTCGCCGGAGTATGCCGCCGCGAAGGCCGGCTTGATCCGGCTGTCGGTGGTGCTCGCACCGCTCGCCGAGCGGCACCACGTTCGCGTGAACTGTGTGGTGCCGAACTGGATCCTGACCGAGCGCGTCCGTGCCCAGCTTGCAGCGATGAAGCCGCAGGAGCGTGCAGCGCTGCCTGCGCCGATGACCACACCGGAGGAGATCGCCGCGGCGGTCGTGCACTTCGTCCGGGACGACACGCTCGTGGGCCGGGTGCTGGTGTGCTGGACGGGCAGACCCTGGCACCTCGTCGCCGCAGGTGACCCGGGATATGCGGTAGACGACGCAAGCGTCGTCCCCACACCCCCCACCCGTGGTCCTGGCGGAACCGCATGAGGGCCTGGCTGCTATCTACTACTCCATTGCCCCATAGATGATGTAGTACAATGCTGCCATGGCGGGCGAGGATGACCTTCTCGACGTGCGGCAAGCGGCCGCGACCGCAGGTCGAACGCCGGAGACCATTCGCCGCTGGATCTGGTCGGGCCGGCTTCCAGCTCGTAAGCGCGGCAAACGACTGCTCATGAAGCGATCCGACCTGGAACGCCTGTGGCGGGAGCGGCATCCGGAGCCGCTCACGCTCAGCCAGTGGCTGTCTGAGCGGAGCACGATCCTGGGAACGATGGCAGCGGCGGGCGCTTCAGCTGCGGATCTGGTAATCGAGGATCGCTGCCAGCGGCCCCGGACTCTGACGGTCGTGCCGGTTGTCGATGCCAGCGTTGTCGTCGACTGGGTGGCACCCGGCATCGACCCGGCATCGCCCGCGCTCGCCTGCCTGCGCAGGCTCGCCAGGCGGCAAGCCGAGCTGCTGGCACCATGCCTCCTGCTCGAGGAGGGGGCCAATGCACTGCTCACCGGGATTCGACGCCAGAGGTGGTCAGGAGCGGCGGCCGAACGGTCCTTCTCTGTCCTCAGCCGTCTGCCGGTCAGGCTCGTCGATGACCGACGACTCCTGGAGCGGGCATGGGAGCTGGCTCGGCGCTACGACGACCAACCGCTCTACGACATGCCCTATGTAGCCGCTGCTGAGCGAGCCGGGACCACCTTGATCACGGCGGACGGCGAGCTTCGCAGCCGGCTCGCCCATCTCAACTGGATCGTCGATCCGGCGAGGGCGTGAACAGCGGGCTAGAGGTGCCGCACCTCTAGACCTTCCAATCGCCATCACGCAGGAACTCGATGAACTGAGCAACCGCGGCCGGCAGCTGCCGGCGGCGGAGATGAACTATGCTCCATGGCCGCAGGATCGGGAAGCCGTCGATGTCGACAACAACCAGACCGCCGCCTTTCCGCTCCAGCTCGATCGCGTGGCTGGACAGCACCGCGACGCCCAGCCCGGCTTCCACCGCGTGCTTGATGGCGCCGTTGCTGCCGAGCTCCATGCCGACCTGTAAACTGACGCCGGCACGGCGGGCGGCCATCTCGACCGCCAGTCGCGTGCCTGAGCCCGGCTCACGCATCAAGAAGCTCTCGCCGGTGAAGTCGCGCAGCGTCAGGTCGGTTCTCCCGGCCAGCGGGTGGCCGGCTGGAACGACCAGGACCAGCTCGTCGTCCATGAAAGGGGTCGACTCCAGGTTGGGGTCGGCGATCGGGAGGCTGAGCACCGCGAGGTCGAGCACTCCCCGCTTGAGGCGTTCCTGAAGCATCTCGCGGGAACCAATCTCCAGTGACAGCGCAAGGTTGGGGTGCACCTTCTTGTAGGCGCCCAGCGCCAGCGGGATGACGTAGATGCCGACGGTCGCGCTGGCCCCCACGCGTAGCGTTCCCCGCTCGATGCCGCGCATCTGCTCCATCACGAGGGCCACCTCGTCGAGCAGCGTCAGCGTGCGGCGAGCGTACTCGTACAGCACGTCGCCCGCCTCCGTCAGGCGTACGCGCTTACCGAGCCGGTCGATCAGGGGCAGCCCAAGCACCCCCTCCAGCTCCTTGACCTGGTAGGACACCGACGGCTGACTGATGCTCAGCTCGTGGGCAGCAGCGCTGAAGCTGAGCTGCTCGGCCACCGCGCGGAACGTCCTGAGCTGATGCAGTGTCAGCCCCTTCTCGATCGCGAGAGTCTCCGCCATGGCGCGATCTACCATAGGCCACGTGGCAGAACCTGGACCTGGTGAACGGAAGCCGCGGCGACTGAGCCCGGTCCGGCCGACCACGCCCCGACCCGCGACACCACCTCGGGCTCCGGACCTGCGGCCGGCGAGCGCTTCCGAGCAGAAGCTCAACCAGTTTCGGAAGCGCCGCTACGAGGTGCTCCACGGCGAAACCGAGGCGATTCGAAAGCGCCGCGACCAGGGCAAGCCGGACGCGCGCCAGCGCATCCAGGCACTGGTGGACCCGGACAGCTTCGTAGAGCTCGACATGTTCGCGACGGCCCGCGCCACGGGCCTGGGAATGGAGGATCGTCGGGCTGCAGGGGACGGGGTGGTGGTTGGCTTCGCCACGATCGACGGTCGCGACGTGGCCGTGTACGCGTTCGATCCCACCGTGCTGGGCGGCTCACTGGGTGAGGTCACTGCCGAGAAGATCGTCAAGGTCCAGGAGCTGGCGCTGCGCAGTCGCATTCCGATCATCGGAATCAACGACTCAGGGGGCGCCCGCATCCACGAGGGCGTTGCCGCGCTCGCCGGCTACGCCTCCATCTTCTTCCGCAACGTCCGCTCGTCAGGGGTCATCCCCCAGATCAGCGTGATCGCCGGCCCTTGCACCGGCGGGGCCGTCTACTCGCCGGCGCTGACCGACTTCATCTTCATGGTGGCCGGCTCGGGCTACATGTTCATCACCGGCCCCGAGGTCGTGCGCGTCACCACCGGGGAGGACGTGGGCTTCGACGAGCTGGGCGGGGCCGAGGTGCACAACACCCGCTCAGGGGTCGCACACTTCCTGGCCGAAAGCGAGGCCACCTGCTGGACAGGCGTGCGCCGCTTGCTGTCATATCTGCCGTCCAGCAATGCCGACACACCACCCGTCGTGCCGACCGACGACGACGTCGAGCGCGCCGACCCCGAGCTGCAGACGCTGGTGCCGGACAGCCCCAACCTGCCCTACGACATGCGCGAGGTGGTGAGCAGGCTGCTGGACGGCCGTCAGTTCCTCGAGGTGCAGCCTCTGTTCGCCCAGAACATGCTGGTCGGATTCGGCCGGCTGGGTGGGCACACGGTCGGGGTGGTCGCCAACCAGCCCAAGGTGCTGGCGGGCGCGATCGACATCAACGCCTCTACCAAGGCGGGGCGCTTCATCCGCTTCTGCGACGCCTTCAACATCCCCCTGCTTTCGTTGGTGGACGTGCCCGGCTACCTGCCTGGCACGGCGCAGGAGCATGGCGGCATCATCCGCCACGGCGCCAAGCTGCTCTACGCATACGCCGAGGCGACGGTGCCCAAGCTGGCCGTGATCACGCGCAAGGACTACGGTGGCGCCTTCTGCGTGATGTCGCCCAAGCAGATGGGCGCGGACATCAACCTGGCCTGGCCCACGGCGGAGATCGCTGTCATGGGCCCGGAGGCGGCGGTCAACATCATCAACCGCCGCGAGCTGGAGGCCGCGGCCGATCCGGCCGCGAGGCGGGCGGAGCTGGTCGCTGACTATACGGCCCGGTTTGCGAACCCGTACGTCGCCGCGGAGCGCGGCTACATCGACGATGTGATCGAGCCGCGAGACACGCGGCGCGAGCTGGTCCGTGGCCTTCAGGTATGCCTCAACAAAACGGTCGAGCGGCCCAACCGCAAGCACGGCAACATCCCTCTCTAGCTCATCCGGCGCTCGACGCCGGCGGCGCGTAGGCGGCGCACATCAGGCCCACGTAGGTCGGACGCTCATAGGCGAGGAACTGACCCGTCCAGCCGCCGTCAAGGGCACCGGCCAGCATAAGCAGCTGCCACCAGCTGTCGGCGGCCGCCGCCCGAACCAGCTGGGCGTCGATATCAGCAACGTCCGCAAGCCGATCGTCTCGGACGATGGAGCACACCAGCTCGTCGTAGATCGCCGACTCGGGGCGAAACCCGTAGGGTCCGTCCTTCAGATGGCCATGCCCGTGGTCGCAGCTGGCCACGAGTGCCACCCGTCGATCCGAGCCGGAAACCGCCCCAGCGATCGCGGCGCCGGCCTGGACATGCGACTCGACGGAGAGGTCGCGGGCGGGGGATACGATTACGACCGGCACCTGTGGATCCGAGCGGCCGCCCATCCACCAGAGTGGGATGAGCGTCGCCCAGTCCATCGGCATCACAGCCTCGGACTGGTTGTTGCCGCCGTAGGAGACGCCCACCACCGGGATGTGGGCGGCGCGGATCGCGTCCCGAACAGTGACCGACAGCGCTGTGTCCAGTGGAACTCGCAGCTTGACATCCGCAGCACCCCACTGTGCCAGGTCGCCAGCGGCCGAAGAGGCAGTCACCACGGCCATCGCCCCCTCGACGTGGACCGTGTGCGGCGTCAGGACGATCACTGCGTCGGGCCGGGCGGCGTTGAACCGGCTGCCCAGCTCGGCCATGGCTGATCGGGTCTCAGCACCCGGCGGTTCGCCGTCCAGGACGGCGTGCATTGCGTGAGGGGCGATGGCGGCAAAGACGAGCATTGCCGGATCGTAGCCGACGCCACGGGGAAGCGGTACCGCCCGCAACCCATGCTTGCTCGCCAGCATTGCCGGATCGCAGCCGACGTGCTATCACTTCTCCTCCCCATGACGAGAGGTGCCGCGAACGCCAGCGACCAGCCCTGGTCACCCCGGATCCGCATCGTCGCCTCGCCCAACCGCCACCGCACGGTGTCCGCGCGGGTGGTGGACGGCGTGCTGGAGCTCAGGGTGCCCGCAGCCATGTCAGTCGCCGAACGCCAGCAGTGGGCGGAGCGGATGCGCGCCCGGCTCGAGCGGCAGGTCCGCCAGGCTCGGCCCACCGACGGCAACCTTGAGCGCAGGGCCGAGGCCCTCAACCGCCGCTATTTCGGCGGTCACCTCCGCTGGAACAGCATCGCGTACGCAGAGCAGACGAGGCGCTGGGGCTCCTGCAGCGCGGCGGCCGGCGTGATCCGGATCGCCACGCGGGCGGCCGGACTGCCCGGCTGGGCCCTGGACTATCTCATCGCCCACGAACTCGCCCACCTGGAAGTGCCTCACCACGGTCCACGCTTCTGGGCGCTGGTGAACCGCTACCCGCTCACCGAGCGGGCGCGTGGCTATCTGATGGCGCTCGACCACGTCGCAGGGCGCCCAGACGGCCTGTCGCCCGAGGATTAACAGCTCAGCCGAGCCGGATAAAGCGCCGGCGCTGCCACCAGCGGCGCGCCTCCTCGTCGAGCAAGGAGTGCAAGGCCTTGTGAGGTCCAGATTCATCGCCAGCCTCGCTCAGCTCCAGCCACCGCCGCGTGATCTCGACGTAGACGTCGGCCTCCGTCCAGCCTGGCAGCTGTTCAACCACCCTGTGCCTGCGAATCAGCTCGGCGATCGGCAGGTAGACCGTCTCGTACCAGCTGGCCGCGGCTTCCGGCAAGCTCGCCTCCTTCCCCTCTAACCCCAGGAAGTACTGGTGGCCGAGGATGTGCTTGAGGATCTCGTCGTAGCGTCCCAGCCGGCTGCACTCCAGTCGCGCATCCGGCCGCAGCCGATCGAGCTGGGTCGTCTCCAGGAAGCTCGCATACTCGGCGGCTCGGAGCAACGCGGCGGCGTCCACGTCCGGCCCCAGCGGCGCCCGCGTACGGACCTCAGTGATGCGGGCGTCCATCGTGTCGCGTCCCAGACTGCGTGCCACCGAAACGCGGTGATGGCCGTCGATCACGTAGTAGCTGTCGCCCACCTGGTAGACGTCGATCGGAGGTATATCGCCGCCCTCGACCATCGCCGTATAGACCCGAGACCAGCGGTCCCTCAGCCTGCGTGACGTGGGTAGGAAGGCGGGATCGAAGTCGCGTGTCTTCGCCGTCCCGGCCGATCCGACAATTCGATCGAGCGGTATCTCGTGCACGCCGCGGTCGGACTGGCCCTCGCGCTTGGCCGCATCGAGGACCTGACCCAGTGAAATCATCCGGCGTGCACGACGCGTGAGGACCGCCTGCACGGCCCTTCTGAAGGCGCGAAAGCGGGCGGAGTCGAAGTCCTGGCGGGCACGAACCTCCTCCACCCTCGGCCGCCCCGCCTAGAGGAGTGCCACCGGCGCCGGGACCAGGCTCACCATACGGCTGCCAACGAAGCCGGTCACGTAGACATTGGCAGGATGGCCATAGATCCCCCCTAGCGTCCCACCTGCTGGAGGACCCGATCATACATAATCGCCATTCGATCGCCCTTGGAGCCCTGCTGAAGTGACCGCGCAGCCGCCGAGCGCATTCCAGGCCCTTGAGCAGGTGCGCGCCGCCGCCGGCGGCATCTATGGCAGCGCGGGCGAGCTGTTCGCCGACGCCGTGTTCGGCCGCGACTCGGTCGAATGCGCCGACGACCTCCTCCTCCTGCGACCCGACATCGTGGTCGAGGTGATCCTGGCCCTCGCCCGGCTGCAGGGCACCATCGACGCTACCCCCGGCCCCCACAGCAACGAGGAGGAGGTCGGCAAGATCCACCACGAGCACCGCAGCCTTTTCGTCGGAGGGCGCCGCGTCTCGCCACGGTCGCAGGAGCTGCTCGAGTACCTGTCGGAGATGTGGGGCGGCGACGGCGAGACCATGACGTACTACGGCAGCGTGGACGCCACCCCGCTCTACGTCCGGCTCATCGGCCGCTTCTGCGCCGCATACGGCCCCGCTGTCCTCAGCCAGCCCCTGATCAACCTGGACCACAGGCTGGTAACGGTGCGAGACAGCCTGCTCGCAGCGGTGCGCTGGACTCTCCGCAAGATCGAGGCATCGCCGCTGGCCCTGCTCGAGTTCTGCCGCACCAATCCGCGCGGCATCCCGTTCCAGGCCTGGAAGGATTCCGGCACCTCGTACATTCACCGCGACGGCACGATCGCCGACTACGCACAGCCGATCGCCCCGGTGGAGGTGCAGGGCTACGCGTATGACGCGCTGCGGGCCGCCGCCACCCTCCTGCCAGAAGAGTCAGCCCGGTGCCGCGAGGCCGCAGAGAGACTGAGGCGAAGCCTGCTCGCCAGGTTCTGGATGCCCGATCGGGAGTACTTCGCGATGGGGGTCGACCGCGGGCCAGGCGGGGAGCCGCGACAGGTCGAGAGCGTGGCCTCGAACGGCGCCCTGCTCCTGGCCAGCACGGTCTTCGATGATCTCCCTGATGGGAAGCGGTACGTCGACCGCCTGGTCGCCAGGATCTGCAGCCCCGAATTCGTGACCGATGTCGGCATCCGCTGTCGCTCGCTCACCGAAGATGGCCTGGTCGACTTCCAGGACTATCACGGCACCTGGGCGTGCTGGCCGAAGGATGGCTACGACGTGGCCTGCGGGCTGGAACAGCAGGGCTTCAAGCGCCTCGCCGAGCAGCTTTACTGGAGGCTTCTCAACGGGGTCAACGTGGCGGGCGCGCCGGTCGAGTTCCTCTATGTGAGCCCGGCAAACGAGGTCCACTACGACTTCCGGGACCGCGAACCACTGAGCGATCACCCGGTGGAGATCCATGGCACCAACAGGCCCGAGCCCCTCCAGGCGTGGACTGTGACAGCGATGCTCGGCATCAAGTCACGACGGCGGCGACACGGCAACCCGGCTCCCCGCATCGAGGACGACGTTCTGCAAACCCTGCCCCACATCGAGACACTCCGAACCGCCGCCGAGCGCACTGCTGCTTACGCGCGCCGGGGTGACTTCGTCCTCAACGCCCAGTTCGGCGTCGAACGTGACCAGGCCGCACGAGCCTCAGCGAACGGGCGATCGGAACCGGCCGGCGCCTGAATCGGGTGCTTCCGCCAGCGACTGCGCGCCCGCAGCAGGTCGCTGCGCCTCGATCACGTCCGACAATTCGAGCGAGCCATATCTCATGCACGCCGCGGTCGGCCTGCCATTCCAGCCTGGCAGCCTTCAGCACCTGGTCCAGCGAGATCAGCCGCCGGGCAGAACGCATTAGTGGGGCTCGCACCGCCCTCCTGAAAGCGCGAAAGCCGGCGGCCTGGAGGTCCTCGCTGGCCCGGAGCTCACTCGCCTCCTGGCCAGCTTAGAGCAAGGCCTTTTCCGTATCCGCGTCGAAGAAGTGCAGGGAGCGGGTGTCCAGGCCCAGCCGGACCGTGTCGCCGGGTGTCACCTTCATCCGCGGATCGACCCGCGCCGTGACGGTGTCGCCGCCCACCTGGCCATAGAGGAACTGGTCGGAGCCCAGTCGCTCCACCACGTCGACTTTGACGTTGAGAGTGGCGCCACCGTCCTGGACCCGGTCGGTCAACGCCTCTGGCCGGAAGCCGAGAGTGCCGTTCGATGAAGCCACGGTCTTGGGCAGGTTGACCTCGAAGCCGGATGCCTTGGCGGTCCCGTTTTGTACGTTGGCCGGGACGAAGTTCATTGTCGGGCTGCCGATGAAGCCGGCCACGAACAGATTGGCCGGGTGGTCGTAGATCTCATCCGGCGTCCCCACCTGCTGGAGGATGCCGTCATACATGATGGCGATCCGGTCGCCCATGGTCATGGCCTCCACCTGATCGTGGGTGACGTAGATGAAGGTCGTCTCGAGCTCTCGGTGAAGCTTCTGCAGCTCGATCCGGGTCTGGGCTCGCAGCTTGGCGTCGAGGTTGGAGAGCGGCTCGTCGAGGAGGAAGACCTGCGGGCTGCGCACGATGGCTCGGCCCAGGGCGACGCGCTGCCGCTGGCCACCCGAGAGAGCCCGGGGCTTCCGTTTCAGGAAGTTGTCGAGGCCAAGAATGCGCGACGCCTGCCGTACCCGCCGGTCGATCTCCGCCTTCGGCATCCGCTTCATCTGGAGGGGGAAAGCCATGTTGTCGTAGACGCTCATGTGCGGATACAGCGCGTAGGACTGGAAAACCATGGCGATGTCCCGGTCCTTGGCTGCAACATTGTTGACCACCCGGTCGCCGATGCTGATCTGACCCTCCGTGATCGTCTCCAGCCCGGCCAGCATGCGCAGTGCGGTCGACTTACCGCAGCCGGAAGGACCGACGAGGATCATGAACTCCTTGTCCGTGACGTCCAGGTTGAAGTCCCGCACCGCTGTCGTCTCCGCGGTGTAGCGCTTCACAACGTGGTCGTAGGTAACCGATGCCATCTCGACTATCCCTTTACAGAGCCGGCCAGGATGCCGCGGACGAAGTAACGCTGGAGACTGAAGAACACGATCAGCGGCACGATCATGGAGATAAACGCGGCGGCCGTCAGGAATTGCAAACCCTGGCCGAGCGAGCCGACGAGGTTGGCGAGAGTGACCGTCAGCGGTGCCACCTCGGGGGTTCCGCCCAAGTAGACAAGTGCGACGAGGAGGTCATTCCAGACCCAGAGAAACTGGAAGATGACCAGCGAGGCTAGCGCCGGCACCGAAAGCGGCAAAATGATCCTGAAGAACACCGTGAGCGTGCCTGCGCCGTCGATCTCCGCGGACTCGAACAGATCGGCGGGTAATGCCCGGAAAAAGTTGGCAAGCAAGTAGATTGCGAACGGCAGGCCATATCCGGTGTGGGCTAGCCAGACCGCCAGGAATGTGGCGGACACACCCAGCTTGATGAACAGCGAGAGCACAGGGATGAAAGTGACCTGGAGGGGTACGGCGAGCAGACCGACCAGGGCCAGGAAGATCCAGTCGCGCCCCCAAAAGCGCATCCAGGAGAAGGCGTAGGCAGCAAAAGCGGCGATCGTGGTCGGGATGACCGTGGCCGGGATCGAGATCATGAAGCTGTTGAAGAAGCTTCTGCTCAGGTTGCTGGTGGCGAGGATGTGCTGGTAGTTGTCCAGCGTGAAGGCGAAGGGGGGTGAGAGCGCGGTCCACCAGCCGCTTGTCGAGAAGGCGGACAGTGGGCGGAAGGAGCTGACGAGCAGTCCCACCGTCGGCACGATCCAGGCAACCGTCAGCACGATGATCCCGACGTGCAGGGGAAGAGTGCCCAGCCGCTCGAGGATTCTCGGCGCGACCCCGACCTGGATGGGCGCCGCTACTTCTTCGCGTGCGATCGTCATCGCCTCGCCTCCACTGCCCGGAATTGACGGAGATTGAAGATGAGCACAGGGATCACCGCGATCAGCAGGATGACGGCGATAGCGCTCGAATTGGCGAAGTTCTGGGCGAGGTAGAGGGTCTTGTACATCGCGTTGGCGAGAACGTCCGTGTGGTAGTTGCCCGCCGTCATCACATAGACGATGTCGAAAGCTTTGAGCGCGAAGATCACCAGCGTGGTCCCCACAACGGTGATAGTCGGCATGAGCAGTGGGAGGATGACGCGCCTGAAGATGGTGATCTCGCCTGCACCATCTACTCGGGCAGCCTCAAGCAGCTCGGCCGGAATCCCTTTGAGCGACGCTGAGAGTATGACCATGACGAAGCCGGTAATCCCCCAGACGGCTGCCGCGATGAGCGCGAAGTTGTTGACACGCTCGTCCTGGACCCAGGTGATGGGCTGCGCATGGAACAGACCCGTGACGATTGCGTTGAGGGTTCCGGTCTGCGGCGCACCGGGCGGCTGGTAGCTGAACATGAACCTCCAGATGACTGCCAGCGCCGTGAACGAGATGGCCATGGGCATGAAGATCAGCGACTTGACAGGCGTCTCGTAGGGCACGCGGTCGCTGAGGACGGCCAGGAGCAGGCCGAACAGAAGCGCCAGGATCGTGTAGAAGACCAGCCAGTACGCGTTGTCGCGGATCGCGATCCAGACCGAGCTGCTGCTCGGAAAATCGCTGAGGCTGAGGACCGAAGCGTAATTGCGTAGTCCGACGAACGTGCCTCCCCCCTTGTCGTAGAGGCTCCTGATGATGGTGCCGACGGCCGGATAGACGAGGAACAGGCCGACGAAGGCCAGGGCGGGCCCGACCCAGAGCCAGGGTCGGACCCTTGGCCGTGCTTCATCCGGTAGGCGCCGCACGAGGAACTCGCCCAGCACGATGTACCCGGCCAGCACGGCCGGCACCCCGATGATGACGACCAGCAGAGTTGGAAGCTGGACGGTCAGCAGCGTTCCTACGTCCACCTCATCTGCTCCTTAGCCGGTGCTGGAGCTCGCCTGCACCTTGTCCAGGTCGGCCAGGATCGAGTCCAGCTTCGACTGGTCCTTAACGAAGTCGAGCACCTTGCCCCACCAGGCGTTACGCATGTCGGCGGGCATCAGGTCGCCAGCGTCGAAGTCGGCGATCTTGGCCGCGCCTAGCGCCGTGGCGACCTGCTTCGAGATGTCGTCAGGATAGTCGCTGTTCGGAACGTTCTTGTTCGGCGAGATCTTGCCGCCGCGCTTGACCCAGATCGACTGCGCCTCCGCTGTGGTCAGGTACTTGATCAGCTCGCGGGACTGCGGCGTGTTCTTGGTCATCGCAAAGCCGTCACCCGCCATCACTGTGGAGCCCGCGTAGGACGAGTTGATAGGTGGCAGCGTGAAGAATGTGAAGTCCTGTGCCGGCTTCAGACTCGGATTGGCCTTGACGAAGAAGTCGGTGATGAACGAGCCCTGGTTGAGCATGTAGCACTTGGGTGGACTGGCGAACATGGGCGTGCCCACATCGCCGAAGTTGGTGGAGACCATGTAGTTGGGGCCCCCGAAGACGTTGCCGGCGCCGGGTCCCATGAGCTGCCCAAACGTCTGCCATGCCTGCTTGATCTCAGTCGATGTCCACTTCTGCTTGCCCTGCCACCAGTTGTCGTACACGGTCGGTCCTGACTGGCTGAGGACGATCTCCTTTATCCAGTCGCTGCCCGGCCAGCCTGACGCAGCCCCGCTCTCCAGCGTGATGCACAGCGGCGTGGTTCCATCCGCCTTGATCTTGCTGACCAGCGCCGTGAAGTCAGCCCAGGTCTTTGGCGCCGTGTAGCCTTTGGCCTGGAAGCTCTTGGGGTTGTACCAGACGAGGCCCTTCATGGCCGCCCAGGAGAAGATCTGGTAGAGCTTGCCGCCCGGCCCCTGGCCCAGTTTGACCCAGGTGTCCGCGTACTGCGACTTCAGCGCGTTCATGTCGACGATGTTGTCGAGGGACACCAGCTTTCCCTGCGAGGCGAGTTTGTTCAATGTGCCGACGCTGGGTGCGCCGGTCACCTCTGGCGGATTGCCCGCCTGGACGCGGGTGAGCAGCGTCGCGTCCAGGTCACGGGTGCTCTCGTATTCGACCTTGATCCCCGTTCGATCCTCGAAGGGCTTGAGCACTGCCATGAACGAGTCCTGCTCGGACCCAGCCCAGACAGCCAGGACGTGCACGGTGCCACCAATCTTGCCGCCGCCGCCACCGCCGCCGGTTGACTGACCCGGGGCGCACGCTGCGAGGGCAAGAACCGCCAGCAGTCCGAAGGCGGGAGCCCTTCTCAGTGGACGCGTCAAAAACATCGACACACCTCCCTCACCGAGCGAATCGGCGATGTGGTTTGACCTTGGGTCGGATTCTACTCGCCGTTTGCGCCGGCGTCACGAAGAGTAATTAAGGACGATGATGGTTCCACGACCCGAATATCCACGTCCGGCGCTGCGCCGCCGCGAGTGGGTGAACCTCAATGGCGAATGGGAGTTCAGTGCCGGCCACGAGCCCCGGTTCGACCGTCGCATCCTGGTTCCGTACTGCCCGCAGTCGCCCCTGTCTGGAATCGGCGAGCGGCTGCCTGGCGACGTGGTGTGGTACCGGCGGCGCTTCGCGGCTCCCGAAGCCGACCGGCTGCTCCTGCACTTCGGTGCTGTCGACTATCGAGCCACGGCCTGGGTCAATGGGGCGGAGGTCGCCCGACACGAGGGCGGGCACACCCCGTTCACAACCGACATCACTCGGGCGGCGGGTAGTCGGGACAACGTCCTCGTGGTTCGGGCGGAGGATCCGCTCGCCGACCTGACCATCCCCCGCGGCAAGCAGTACTGGAGGGATCAGTCCGAGTCCATCTTCTACACACCCACCACCGGCATCTGGCAGCCGGTGTGGCTGGAGCCGCTGCCCGCCCAACACATCGAGCGTCTGCACGTCAGCCCGGACCTGGAGGGAGGTTGCGTGGATGTCGCCTTCGCGGCGGCCGGCCGTGTGGATATCGAGGCGTCTTTGAGGGGCACGGTCGTCGGGCGGCTGTCCGGTCTGGCCGGCAACGGCCGCGTTCCACTTAGCGAAGTCGTCGCCTGGAGCCCTGAATCACCCCGGCTCTACGACCTGGAAGTCAGGCTGTTCGACGCCTCTGGACGGGAGACGGACCGCGTGACCAGCTACTTTGGGATGCGCAAGATCGAGACGCGCGACGGTCGATTCTGGCTCAACGGGCAGCCGTACCTCCAACGCCTGGTCCTCGACCAGGGCTACTTCCCGGGGGGTCTGCTCACAGCAAGCACGGATGACGACCTGCGTCGGGACATCGAGCTCGCCAAGGCGTTCGGGTTCAACGGAGCCCGTAAGCACCAGAAGGTGGAGGATCCCCGCTGGCTCTACTGGGCGGACGTGCTCGGCTTCCTGGTCTGGTCCGAGATGCCAAATGCACACGAGCAATCTTCTGAGGCGGAGGTTCGGCTGACGACCGAGTGGAGGGAGGCTGTGCTGCGCGACCGCGACCACCCATCGGTCGTGGCTTGGGTGCCGGTCAACGAAAGCTTCGGCCTCGGGCCGCCGGCTGATCGGGCGGCGCAGGCGCGGTTCCTGGTCCGGCTCTATCGTCTCACCCACGAGCTGGACGGCACGCGGCCCGTGATCTCAAATGACGGCTGGGAGCACGCCCTCAGCGACCTTTGTACGATCCATGACTACTCGCCGGCTGCCGATCTGACGCGCCGTTATCGGAGCCTCGACTCGGCGCTGGCCGCCGGCGGACGCTCCCACGCGCTGTATCTACCGGGCTACTCATACCGGGGTGAGCCGCTCGTCATCAGCGAGTTTGGCGGCGTCGCACTCGCGGGCTCGGGCGGTTGGGGCTTTGCCGAGGCGAAGGGCCCGGATGAGTTGGTCAGGACATACCGGGCGATGGTCGAAGCGCTCATGGCCTCGGGCCCGGTAGAGGGTTTCTGCTACACGCAGCTGACCGATATCGAGCAGGAGCGGAACGGCCTCCTGACGTTTGACCGCCTGCCCAAGGTCGACCCGGAGCTGATCCGGCCGATCACGCAAACGCCGAAGCGACCCTAGGGCTACTCGGTACGGCGCGCATACCCCGCGCGTCGGCACGTCATCCGGCCTTCTGAGCGGCGTGCCGGAATGCCGGCGGCGGGGACGGGTTGACCAGCGGTATGACGACGGTCGGCTTCATCTGCAGTGGAAACGTGGGCGGCACCGTGGCGCGGTTGGCCGTGGCCGCCGGGTACGACGTGGTGCTGAGCATCCCGCCACGGGCTTACACGGCGGTGCCGGTGC
>Ga0126378_10000476_pt1 | contig 29831 bp, 24 predicted proteins | sample PanSoiMetPlot_23_FD_92587 | JGI IMG/M metagenome (GOLD analysis project Ga0126378, IMG submission 92587) | Tropical forest soil microbial communities from Panama - MetaG Plot_23 | ecosystem: Environmental > Terrestrial > Soil > Tropical forest > Bulk soil | place: Panama | collected 2016-02-17
CATTCCAGGTGTAGACTGGCGCGGGCGGGGGCGCGTACGCCGGTGCTGGTACCGGCCTTTCGGCAGCGAATACCGCCGGCGTCCCCAAGCCCAACGCGACGAGCGCTACGCCGAGAAATAGCTTTGTCATTTGAACCCCCCGATTCCTATGAACCGTAGCCTACCCTTCCTGGGCCGCGTTGTCTGTGATGGCAAAGCCACAGTGGCTTGAAAACGACGTGCTTAAGGTCCTTAGCGGGAGCTACGTTTCAGGCGCTGATCGCGCCCAGCATCGGTCTAAGCGCCGAAACGATTAGCCGGCCTTGCGACCAGCTTTCATGCTGTCCCACCATGGGCAGATGCCGGGCATGAGATTGTAATTGCCGGCGACCACCTGAACCGGCTGGCGCTGCCCGTTCTCGGCGGCTTCGATGCACAGCTGACGCGACTCCTCTTTCTTTTCCGCCGACATCCAACGGCGCTCGTGGCCCCATAGGCTTGGACCGAATTTGCGCTCGAACGGCTTCCAGACGCCGTCGTCGATCAGCTGGCCGCCCCAGCCGTACTCGACCAGAAACCCCGAGGGATTCCAGGTGTAGAAGGAAGTCACGTAATCGCCGGAGTGACGACCGAGCGTGACCCCGATTCGCTCGGGATCGCCAAGGGCCAGATCGTAGCCCTGGCCCACATCATCGAAGCTGTAGAGCTCGACCATCATGTGGTGGACCATGTTGATGCCGCTCTCAACAAAGGCGATGCTGTGATGGCGCGGATTGACATGGAAGAAATACCCCGGGAATGGCCGCAGCCAATAATCACTGAGCTTGAACTCGAGGACATTTCGGTAGAACGCCATCACCTCCGCGATGCGTTCAAAATGCATCACAACGTGACCCATGCCGAGCGGACCGGTGCGGAATCCGGATATGTTGCGCCCGGGCTTGAACGGATCAGTCGCCGTTTCCGCGCCGTGGAAAATCTCCAGCCGATTGCCGCCGGGATCGCTGAGCACGATCAGGTCCGCAACGTGCCGCTCGCTGGCGAGCGCTCGCGAGCCGCGGGCGACCTTAGTCCCAGCCGCTTCAATCCGCGCCGCTACCTTGTCGAGAGCGGCGGCGTCAGCGACCTCCCAGCCGAAGAACGCGATACCCTGGCCGCCGTCGGCGTCGATGACCAGACGCTGCTTGCGGTCGTCCATACGAAAGGCCAGGCTCGAGCGACTTTTGTCGATGCGCTGCAACCCGAGCAGCCTTTCGCCGTAGCTCGCCCAGTCGGCGACATCCTTGGCGCGAACCCCTATATAGCCCAACGCTTCGATGCCCATGATGATCCTCGCGCTTTGGCGCTCGAGCACGCAACGGTATGTCTCCCGAAAATAGGCGCTTACCGCTTAAATCGCCAGCCGTCGTGGGACGGTCACATAGGGCTTATTATGCGTTGCCCACTTTTGCCTAGCCTCACCACCCCTGCTTCTTGAGACGAATTCCGTTCGAGAGCGTTCAGCATTTAAGACAGGAGAATTTGGTGACCACCGACTTCGTGCTGCTGCTGGCGATCGGCTTTGTTGCGCAGTTGGTGGATGGCACGCTCGGCATGGCCTACGGCGTGCTGGCCAACACCGCTATTCTGAGCATGGGGATTGCTCCTGCGCAGGCGAGCGCCCTCGTCCACACGGCCGAGATTTTTACCACCGGCGCTTCGGCGGCTTCGCACCTGTATCATCGCAATGTGGACTGGCGCATCGTGGCCCGGCTCGGGGTGGCTGGTGTGCTGGGTGCGATTTTGGGTGCTTGGATCCTATCGAATCTCGAGATCCCCGCCGCACGCCGCTGGGTGTACGGTTATCTGTTGCTCATGGGATTCTATATTCTCTGGCGATCGATGCGGGTTGCGGTTGCGCCCCGAGCGCCCGGGGGTTGGGTTATCCCGCTCGGATTTGTTTCAGGATTTCTGGACGCTAGCGGCGGCGGCGGCTGGGGACCCGTCACGACCTCGACCTTAATCGGCTCCGGGCACCCGCCGCGCGAGACCGTGGGCTCCGTCAATACCACCGAGTTCTTCGTCACTGTTGCCGCGGCCGCCACATTCTTTGCCGAGCTTGGGGCCTCGCCGCTTGAGCACCTCGTTCCACTCATTCTCGGCGGCGTGCTGGCGGCGCCGTTTGGCGGATGGGCGGTCAAGCACGTGCCCGCGCGCGGCTTGATGGTCGCCGTGGGCATCTTGATCGTGATGCTCTCGACCTTCCAGCTCGCGCGCGCTCTCCGCTGGATTTAGCTCAGCAGTCGATAGTTCGGCTGAGCGGTGCGCAGCCCAGCGCACCGGGAGCACTCGCTGTGACCCGCGACTCATCCTTTCACTACGCTCGTGCCGTTGCTCTCGCGGCAACCTTGTTTTTGAGGCGAGGATAGGCGCGCAGCGCATTAGCCTCGAAAATCTTCTTCTTGTCCTCTGCCGCGAGGCCCGGTGCGTGGTCGATATAACGCTTGGTGTCGTCGAAATCGTATCCGGTCTGCGGATCCTTGCCGCGCACCGCGCCGACCATCTCCGAGGCGAACAGGATGTTGTCGATCGGAACCACCTTGGTCAGAAGGTCGATCCCAGGCTGATGATAGACGCAGGTGTCGAACCACACGTTGTTCTTCATCATCTCATCGAGCGGAGGCCGCTTGTTATTGAGTGCCAAGCCTCGGTAGCGGCCCCAGTGAAACGGAACCGCGCCGCCGCCGTGGGGGATGATCAGTTTCAAGGTGGGGAAATCCTTGAACAGATCGCCCATGATGAGTTGCATGAACGCGGTGGTGTCCGCGTTGATGTAATGGGCGCCGGTGCCGTGAAAGCAGGGATTGCACGAGGCGCTGACGTGCACCATCGCCGGCACATCAAGCTCCACCATCTTTTCGTAGAACTTGTACCACCACCGGTCGGTCAGCGGCGGCGCGGTCCAATGCCCGCCCGAGGGATCGGGGTTGAGATTGCAGCCGACGAAGCCGAATTCCTTTACGCAGCGGTCGAGCTCCGCGGTGCAGTTGTCCGGCGATACGCCCGGTGACTGCGGCAACTGGCACACGCCGATGAAATTGTTGGGATAGAGCGTGCAGACGCGATGAATCATCTCGTTGCACAGCTGCGACCAGGCCAAGCTCACATTGTAATCGCCGATATGATGACTCATGCCCATGGCGCGCGGAGAAAAGATGGTGAGGTCGGTGCCGCGCTCGCGCTGGAGCTTGAGTTGCGCGCCTTCGAGACTCTCGCGGATTTCGTCGTCGGAAACCTTGAGCGACGTCTTGGCGGGCTGTTTTGCAGGGTTTTTCATGTTATCCACCTGCTCCTTGCGCCATCGCAGCAGGTCTTTCGGCTCGGTCGTGTAGTGGCCGTGGCAATCGATGATCATGGCACTGTCGCTGCTGTTCGGATTGGGGCACACGCCCTAAAGGCGGAGCCGGAGTCTCGTCCCGCGATGAATGCTACGAACCGGACTTCGCCGTTGTCAAACCAGGATTGGCCTCTGTTAGGATGCGCACATCAACCTCACCGCAGGGGAAAAGCATGGCCGATATTCCGCGCTTGAATGGTGTTATCCGCGCCCTTGAGGCCGGCAAGCCGGCATTCACGTCGTTCTGCCAAGCCGATCCGGAGACCGCGATCGCGATGTCGACGGCCAAATACGACGGCATCGTTTACGAGATGGAGCACAATCCTTGGGACATCCGGGCGCTGCGGGATAGCCTGCAATACATGCTCAACCGCGGCCAGATCGCGAAGTCCGTCTCGCTTGCGCCTTCGGTCACACCAATGGTGCGCATCCCTCCCAACGGTGCTGAGAAGGCGCAGTTTCAGGCCAAACAAGCGCTCGACCTCGGCGTCTATGGGATCGTCTGGCCGCACATTTCATCGCTCGAGGAGGCATATAACGCGGTCGCAGCCTGTCGCTACCCGCGCCTGAAAAGCGCGCCGCTTTATGAGCCTGCCGGCATCCGCGGCGACGGACCAACCGCGGCGGTGCGCTACTGGGGCCTTTCCCAGCAGGACTATTACGCCCGCGCTGACGTGTGGCCGCTCAATCCCAAGGGCGAAGTGTTCGTGATCCTGATGATGGAGGACACGCGCGGCATCGAGGCGCTACCTGCCATCCTGGAGAAGGTGCCCGGTATTGGCGCGATCCTCATTGGCGAGGGCGATCTCTCTCAGGAGCTCGGCTATCCGCGGCAATACGAGCATGCCGAGGTGCTCAAATGGATGGCGCGGGTGGTCGAGACCTGCAAGCGGCACAACGTCGTTGTTGGTCACCCGCACGTGGATGCCAATAATGTGGAGCGCGTCCTCGCCGAGGGCTACCGCTTCCTGATGGCCGCGCCTGTGCGCAGTTACGCCGCGCTGGAGAAGGGGCTCAAGCTCGCCGGGCGGTCGTAGTTTCAAAGTGCGAGGACACGGCGCGGGCGGACCGAGTCGTTACGGCCGTCGAGTGTTCACGATCTGGCCTACTTCCTGTGCAATTCCTGTTGGGGTTAAAGTCGCTTGATTCGCGCACCGCTCGGCGGAATGAGGCACTCCACCAACGGATGCGCGAGCCGGCAGTCGCCCGACGCCGGCATAATGCGGCAAGGGGCAAGCGGGAATGCCGGACGCGCTCCGGATCACCGTGGAGAGCTTTGGGGCTCATCCGCAGCACAAAGCGCGCGCGCGCGCGTCCACCCGACGCCACGGCAAAGTCCGCGCTGCACTTCTCGCTTGCTCAACGCTGCTGCCGGGCGAGGGCGCCTGTGCCGCGGCCGGCGGGCGATACGAATTCCCCGGCTGGCAGGCCTACCTTTCCGCTCTTCCATTGCTTGATCGCGACGATATCGCGGCGCTTGCGCTCACGCTCGGCATCCTGTGCTTTGCCGTCGTCAGCGCGATCCTGTTCGTGCGCACGCGACGGCATTTGGCGGAGGTCGAGGCCGCGACTCGCGACGACGCCCTCGCATCGAAGGCAGCGATCGATCGCGCCTATGCCTTGCTATTATCCGAGCCGCAAATCCTCATCGCCTGGCCGGCGGCGGCCGATGAGCCGGAAATCATTGGCGATCCGGCCCTGGTGACCACAGCGGGCGCAGGCCTGCTCGATTTCGGCACCTGGCTCGACAGCGACGCAGCACGCGACATGCAGCATTGCGTCGATGCATTACGCGCGCGCGGCGTGAGCTTCGCCATGACCGTGGTCACGCTCAGCGGCCGCCTCATCGAAGCGAACGGTCAAGTGATCGGCGGCCGAGCGATCCTGCGGTTGCGCGAGGTGAGCGGCGTCAAACAGGAACTCGCCGAACTTGCGCGGCGGCACCAAAAGCATGTCGACGATAGCGCGGCCGTTTGCGCCTTGATCGCTGCACTTCCCACGCCGGTGTGGGCGCGTGAGGAGGCGGGCAAGCTCAGCTTCGCCAATCAAGCCTATGCGCGTGCGGTCGAGGCCACGGATGCCGGCGAAGCCATCGAACGCGGGCTCGAGCTGTTCGAGCACGGCGGGCGCAGCGAGCTTCTGCGCGCGCACGGGGCAGTCGAACCCTACTGCGGCCGGCTCTCCGCCGTGGTCGCGGGAGAGCGCCGCAGCTTCGACGTAACAAGCGTGCCCGCTGCGCGCGGCAGCGCCGGGATCGCGGTCGATGCCACCGAGGCGGAGCTGATGCGCGGCGAGATCAAGCGCATGATGGATGCCCAGCGCCGCACGCTCGACCAGCTCGCGACCGGAGTGGCGATCTTCGGGTCCGATCGGCGCCTTTGCTTCTACAATGCCACTTATCGGTCACTGTGGGATCTCGACGCGGCCTTCCTCGACCAGGGACCCACCGATTCGGCCGTGCTCGATCGGCTGCGCGCGGCGCGCAGGCTTCCGGACGAGCAGGACTTCCGGCAATGGAAGAGCGCGCTTTACGATACCTACCGCGCGATCGAAGCCAAGGAGCACATGTGGCATCTGCCGCACGGCCGCACCATGCGCGTCGTCACCACGCCCAATTCGGAAGGTGGGGTGATCTACCTGTTCGACGATGTCACCGAGCGGCTCGATCTCGAGCGCCGCTACGATGCCTTGATCCGCGTGCAGAGCGAGACGCTGGACAACCTCACCGAGGCGGTGGCCGTGTTCGGAAGCGACGGGCGGCTGCGCCTCCACAACCCTGCCTTCGCGCGCATGTGGAGCCTTTCGCCCGAGATGCTGTCCGGCCGACCGCACATCGAATCCATCAGTGATTGGACGCAGCCGCTCCACGGCGACCATCCCGTGTGGCAGAAATTGCGGGGGACGATCACGGCGATAGACAATCGCGAGCCGGCGCTCGGTCGGCTCGAACGCCGTCACGGAACCGTGGTCGATTGCGCCACCATGCCGCTCCACGACGGGGCCACGCTGGTGGCGTTCGAGGACGTCACCGACACCGTGAATGTCGAGCGCGCACTGCGCGAGCGCAACGAAGCGTTGAAGGCGGCGGACAAGCTCAAGACCGATTTCGTTCACCACGTATCTTACGAACTGCGCTCGCCGCTCACCAACATCATCGGTTTCGCGCATTTTCTCGGCGATCCGGTCACCGGCCCGCTCACGGATAAGCAGCGAGAATATCTGAGCTACATCACGGTCTCGACCAACGCGCTGCTCGCCATCATCAACAACATCCTCGACCTGGCCAGCATCGATGCCGGCGCGATGACGCTCAACCTAGGACCGGTGGATATCCGCAAGACAATGGAAGCTGCCGCCGAAGGCGTGCAGGATCGCCTGGTCAAGAGCGGCATCACGCTTGAAATCCATGCCTCGCCGGAGATCGGCAGCTTCGTCGCCGACGAGCGGCGCGTGCGACAATCGCTGTTCAATCTGCTGGCCAATGCGGTGGGCTTTTCGCCCGCCGGCGAGATCGTTACCTTTGCCGCCCAGCGGCACCGAGATGCCATCGTCTTCTCGGTGACCGACCGCGGGCCGGGAATTCCCGCCGACGTGCAGAACAAGGTGTTCGATTGGTTCGAGACGCATTCGCTCGGCTCGCGCCACCGCGGGACGGGCTTGGGGCTCTCCTTGGTGCGCTCTTTCGTGGAGCTGCACGGCGGCTCGGTGACGCTCGAATCGACGGTCGGCCGCGGCACCACGGTCACCTGCGTGTTCCCGCTGGCCCAAACAGCGGAGCGAGCCGCCGCGTGACTCGCAATGGCCGTGCTCGCGCGAGCGGGCGACAAGTCATGCCATGGCGCTGACCAAATCTGATACGTCGAGCTTCTCGGTGGCGCTGCCCGATGAGCACGCAACCCGGCGGCTCGCAATCGATATCGCCAACGCGCTCGAACCTGGCGACCTCGTCACCCTCTCGGGCGATCTCGGCGCGGGCAAGACCACGCTCGCCCGCACGCTCATCCGCTATCTCGCCGGCGATCCTGCACTCGAAGTGCCGAGCCCGACTTTCACGCTCATGCAGCTCTACGAGCTACCGCAATTTCCGTTGATACATGTTGACCTCTATCGCCTCTCGGGTCCAGCGGAGCTTGCCGAACTCGGCTTCGACGACCTGCCCGAGCGCGCGGTCGTGCTGCTCGAGTGGCCCGATCGCGCGGATCACCTTTTGCCGCCCGATCGGCTCGACGTTTCGCTCACACTGGCCCCCAAGCTCAAGCTCGAATTCCGCCATGCCCGCGTCACCGGCTACGGCACGTTGGCGCCGCGGGTCGACCGCATGGCGGCGGCGCGCCAATTCATCGCTGAGAGCGGTTACAGCGAGGCGCTGCGCACACGATTACGCGCAGACGCCTCGACGCGCTCATACGAGCGGCTCGCGCTCGGCGACAAGCGCGTGCTCCTAATGAATTATCCGCCCCGCCCTGATGGCCCGCCAGTGCGCGGCGACAAGCCATACAGCGCGATCGCGCACCTCGCCGACAATGTTGTGCCGTTCGTGGCGATGGCGAATGGGCTGCGGCAATGTGGTTTCTCGGCGCCCGCCGTCTACCAGGCCGATCTCGAGCGGGGATTCTTGGTCATCGAAGACCTCGGCGAAGAACGAATCGTCGCCAGCGATCCGCCGGCGCCCATCGCGGAGCGCTACGAGACCGCGGTCGACGTCCTGCTTGCGCTGCATGCGCGGCAAGTGCCCGATACACTGCCGGTCGCGCCGCAGCTTGACTACCGCATTCCCGCTTACGACATGAGCGCGTTTTTGATTGAAGCCGAGTTGCTGCTGGACTGGTTCCTGCCGCGCCTGAACGCCGCGACCCCTGACACGGAACGCGACTCATTCCGCGCACTCTGGCGCGAACTGTTGCAGCCGGCGATCGATGCGCCGCCGACCTGGGTTTTGCGTGACTTCCATTCGCCCAACCTGCTCTGGCTGCCGCAGCGCAGCGAGCTCGCCCGGCTCGGCCTTCTCGACTTCCAGGACGCGGTGATGGGTCCGCCTGCCTATGACGTCGCTTCACTGCTGCAGGATGCGCGTGTCGACATACCGGAAGAGACCGAGCTTGCGCTGCTCGGCCGATATGTGCGCGGCCGCAGCGGTCGTGCGGCCGATTTCGACGCGGCGCAATTCATCAAGATCTATGCGACGCTCGCCGCCCAGCGCGCGAGCAAGATTCTTGGCATTTTCGCACGGCTCGACATGCGCGATGGCAAGCCGCAATACCTGCGGCATCTGCCTCGCGTCTGGGAGTATTTGCAGCGTGCGCTCAGCCATCCGGCGCTCGAAGCGCTCAACGCGTGGTATATTGCCCACGTGCCGTCGTTAAATACAATTTAAGTGCCAGCGGGCAGAACCCTTTGATGGACAATCGCCGAATCGCGGCGGCGCCGAAGCGCGCCATGGTGCTGGCAGCGGGGCTCGGCACGCGGATGCGGGCTTTCAACGGGCAGCTGCCGAAACCGCTCGTTAAGGTCGGCGGCAAGGCACTCATCGACTATGTGCTCGACCGTCTGGCTGCGCAGGGGATCGAGCGCGCGGTGGTCAACGTTCATCACCTCGCCGATCAGCTCGAGCGCCATCTTGCCGGCCGCAAACGTCCGAAGATCGTCATCTCGGATGAGCGACGCGAGCTGCTCGGCACTGGCGGTGGCGTGGTCAAGGCGTTGCCGCAGCTCGGCGACCGTCCGTTCTTCCACGTCAATTCCGACACCATCTGGATCGACGGGGTGAAACCCAATCTCGCCCGGCTCGCGGACACCTTCGACGGCACACGCATGGACGCGCTGCTCTTGCTCGCGCCGGCGGCCTCCAGCATCGGCTATAGCGGCCGCGGCGATTTTTCGATGGCGGCCGACGGCCGGCTCACGCGACGCGCCGAGCACGAGGTGGTGCCCTTCGTCTATGCCGGCGCCGGGATCCTCACGCCCGCCTTTTTTGCCGGCGCGCCGGAGGGAGCATTTTCCCTATCGCCGCTGTTCGACCGGGCGGCCGAGGCCCGGCGGCTCTGCGGATTGCGCCTCGAAGGCGTCTGGATGCATGTCGGCACGCCCGAGGCCGTCCGAGCCGCCGAGAAGACAATCCTCGCCGGCGCGATTTAAGGCTCCGGCAAGGCAGCGGACGTCTTTCCGATCCGAAAATTGAGTCGTCGCGAATCAATCCGTAGACTTGCGCGGATGATCGCCGCGCCTGCCCCCCGCGTGTTCACCATCCCGGCCTCGGTGCCATTCGTCCCGACGCTCGTCCGCGCGCTGATCGAGGGAAAATTGGTGCCGGGATTTCCCGCCGCGCAGGACCCGCTCGCGCTTGCACGCGCCACGCTCTACCTGCCGACGCGGCGCGCTTGCCGGCTCGCGCGCGACCTCTTCCTCGGGGTGATCGACAAAGGCGCGGCGATCCTGCCGCGCATTGTCGCCATTGGCGACATCGACGAGGACGAGATCGTGTTCGCGCAAATCGGAGCCGGCGCGCTGGCCAGCGACGTGCTCGAGTTGCCGCCGGCGCTCGGTGGGCTCAAGCGGCGCCTCCTGCTCACGCGGCTCGTGCTCAAATGGGCGGAAAGCATCACCCCCGACGAGCAGGGCGAGGCGTCACTGGTTGCCAACAATCCCGCCTCGGCGCTCGCGCTCGTGGACGATCTCGCACGCCTGATGGACGACATGATCACGCGCGGCGTGTCGTGGGGGCGGCTCGATGGACTGGTGCCGCAAACGCTCGACCGTTATTGGCAGCTCACGCTCAAATTCCTGCAGATCGCGCGCGAGAAGTGGCCGAAAATCCTTGCCGAGGAAGGCGCGATCGAGCCGGCCGCGCGGCGCGATGCACTGATCAAGGCCGAAGCGGCGCGGCTTGCCGCGCATGCCGACGGACCCGTGATCGCCGCCGGCTCGACCGCGTCGATGCCCGCGACCGCCGAGCTGATCGCCGCCATCGCCAAGCTCGACCGCGGCGCAGTCGTTCTGCCCGGCCTCGACCTCGACCTCGACGCGCGATCCTGGCACCTGATCGGCGGGCGCGAGGAAGCTGACGCGCGCGTTTCGCCCGCGGTCGAGCATCCGCTGTTCGCCATGCAGGCGCTGTTGCAGCGGATCGGGATCGCCCGCGAGCAGGTTACGGTGCTGGGCACGCCGGCCGCGCATCGGCGCGAACGCTATGTCTGCGAGGCGCTGCGGCCGGCCGCCGCGACCGACGCTTGGAAACAACTCGCAGGCGGCGGTATCCCGTGGATCGATGGAGCACTGGAAGGCGTGGCGGTCGTTGAAGCCGCCAATGCCGAGGAAGAGGCGCTCGCCATCGCGATCAGCCTGCGCGAGGCCATCGAGACGTCGCACAAGACCGCAGCGCTTGTCACGCCCGACCGCGCATTGGCGCGCCGCGTGCTTGCGGCGCTGGAACGCTGGAACGTCGCGGTCGACGATTCCGGCGGCGATGCGCTCGCCGAGACGTCCGCGGGGCTATTCGCGCGCCTGGCGGCAGAAGCCGCGCTTGGCGGAGTTGCGCCAGTTGCGCTCCTCGCGCTTATCAAGCATCCGCTCCTGGGGCTTGGCGCCGCCGCGGGTGCGCACGCACGCACAATCGCCGTGCTCGAGAAGGCGGTCCTGCGCGGCCCACGGCCGCGGCCGGGCACGGCTGGCCTCGCGGACGCGCTCGCGGTGTTTCACAAGGAGCTTGCAAAGCTACGGCGCGGGCAAGCATCGGATTTGCATCCCTCCGATCCGCGCGCGGATCTTACCGCCGCGCAACTCGATGACGCTGCCGCCCTCGTCACGCGGCTCGCGCAGGCGCTTGCCCCGCTCGAGGGGCAGATGTGCGCGCCATTCGCCAAACTCGCGGCGCTCCATCGTAGCGTCGTTGCCGCGCTGAGCGCCGACGCAACCGGTGTCCCGGCAGCCTTCCAGGGCCGCGACGGCACGGCGCTCGAAAGCGTGTTCGAGGAGATCGCGGCGAACGCGAGCCACGCCGATTTTCCCGTGGAGGCGGCAGATTACGCAGACCTGTTCCGCACGGCGATTGGCGATCGCGTGGTGCGGCGGCCGCCGCTAGCAGGTGTGCGGCTGCGCATCTATGGTCCCCTCGAGGCGCGGCTGCAAAGTGCCGATCGCATGGTGCTCGGCGCGCTGATCGAGGGCACGTGGCCGCCCGAGATCGCATCCGATCCGTGGCTGAGCCGCCCCATGCGCCACGCGCTCGGGCTCGATCTGCCGGAGCGGCGCCTGTCGCTCTCCGCCCATGACCTCACGCAGGCGCTCGGCGCGAGCGAAGTGATCCTCGCCTATCCTACCAAGTTGGCCGGCACACCGACCGTCCCCTCGCGCTTCGTTCAGCGCCTGGCGGCGGTCGCGGGCGAACAGCGCTGGAACGAGGTCCGCGCGAAAGGAGCGAAATATCTTGCCTGGGCGCGCGCGCTCGATCGACCCGCGGAGGTCAAGCGGGTTGAAAAACCGGCGCCCAAGCCCCCGCGCGCCGCGCGGCCGACCGCGCTCTCGGTCACCGACATCGAGAACTGGCTGCGCGACCCTTATACGATCTACGCCAAGCATATCCTCAAGCTGCGCGAGCTCGATGCGGTCGACTTGCCGCCGGGCGCGGCCGATCGCGGCATCGTCATCCACGCCGCGCTGAGTGACTTCACTACAACGTTCGCGGCTGCGCTCCCGGCCGATCCGACGGACGCACTCATCGAGATCGGCCGCAAGCATTTCGCTGCGCTTGATGAGTATCCCGAGGCACGCGCGTTCTGGTGGCCCCGCTTCCGGCGCATCGCCCGCTGGTTCGCCGGCTGGGAGAGGGTGCGGCGCGCAAATCTCGCGACGCTCACCACCGAGGTTCAAGGCAAGATCGATATTTCCCTCGGCGAGCGCGTGTTCAGCTTGCGCGCGCGTGCCGATCGCATCGAGCGGCTCGCGGAAGGGCGTTACGCCATTCTCGACTACAAAACCGGGCAGGTGCCGAGCGAGAAGCAGGTGCGCATCGGCGTCTCGCCGCAGCTCACGCTCGAGGCCGCGATCCTGCGCCGCGGTGGATTTCCCGACATCCCTTTCGGTGCCTCGATTGCCGAGCTGGTGTACGTCGCACTCAAAGGCGGCGATCCCGCGGGCGAGGGTGCAGCAATCGATTTCAGGGACGGCGACGCGGACTTCCACGCCGAGCGCGCGCTCGAGAAGCTCCAAAGCGTCGCTCAACGTTTCGAGGACGAAGAACAGGCCTATCTGCCGCTAGTGCTGTCGATGTGGAAGAGCCGCTACGGCACCTATGACCACCTCGCGCGGGTGAAGGAATGGTCCGTGGCGGGACCGGAGGATGCGGAGAGCGTGGAATGATGCGCACGGCGGAGCGAATCGATCGCGTCATTCCTGCAGAGCTGCGGCGGCTGCAAATCGAGGCCTCGGATCCCGCGGCCTCGGCCTGGGTGGCGGCCAATGCCGGATCCGGCAAGACTCATGTGCTCGCGTTGCGCGTGATTCGACTCCTCCTCGACGACGTCGACCCGGCGAAAATCCTCTGCATCACCTTTACCAAGGCCGCCGCCGCAAACATGGCGAACCGCGTGTTCGACGAGCTGCGGCGCTGGACCGCGCTCGACGATGTCGCGCTCGACGCAGCCATCAAGCGAATCTCAGACATCGCGCCCAACGCGGCGCGGCGCACGCTCGCGCGTCGCTTGTTCGCCATGGCATTGGAGACGCCGGGCGGGCTGAAGGTACAGACCATTCACGCCTTCTGTACGCGGCTGCTGCATCATTTTCCGTTCGAAGCCAATGTCGCCGCCCGCTTCAGCGTCCTCGACGAGGCGGCGCAGGCGCAACTCCTGAGCGAGATCAGCCTCGGCGTGCTGCTCGACGCAGCGTTGGCCCCGGAAAAGGCGCTCGGCCGTGCGCTGGCAACCGCCATTGCGGGGACATCTGACCAGACGTTCAAGGACGTGATCGGCGAAGCCATCCGCAAGCGCGATGCCGTGCGTGCCTGGATCGACCACCGCGGCAGCATCGAGGCGGCCATCTCCGCCCTTTGCGGCACGCTCGGCGTCGCTGCGGACGATACGATCGAGCGCGTCGAAAGCGAAATGACGGATGGTCCCATCTTTCCAGCATCGCAATGGCCGGCCGCGGCCGAGTTCCTTGCGCAGGGCGGCAAGAACGACCAGGAGCAGGCGCGGCGGCTCCTTGCCGCCTCTGCGGCGAGCGCTCCGCAGCGCGCCGGCATCTATCAACAGGTCTTTGTCACCGGCAAACTCGAGCCGCGCCAGCAAATCCTCACCCGATCGACGGAGCTCGCCAACCCCGAACTTGCCGAGCGTCTCTACCGCGAGCGCGAGCGGATGCTTGGGCTCATCGAGCGCCGCAAAGCCGTCGCCTGTCGCGACCGCACGGCGGCACTCATCACCATCGCCGATGCGGTGCTCTCCCGTTACCAGGCGATGAAAGACCGGCGCGGACAACTCGACTACGACGATCTTATCGACAAGGCGCTGGCGCTGCTCGGCGCGCAGCGCGCGGCCTGGGTGCACTACAAACTCGATCAAGGCGTCGACCATGTGCTGATCGACGAGGCGCAGGATACGAGCCCGAAGCAATGGGACATCATCGCCCGCCTCACCGCCGAATTTTTCGCCGGTTCCGGCGCGCGCTCGATCAGGCGCACGATCTTCGCGGTCGGCGACGAGAAGCAATCGATCTTCTCCTTCCAAGGCGCAGCACCGCGCGAGTTCGCGGTCATGCATCACGCGTTCGAGGAGCTGTCCAAAGCCGCCGAACATGAATTTCGCCACGTGCGCTTCCGCCATTCCTTCCGCTCCGGTCCGAACGTGCTCGGCGCCGTGGACGCAGTCTTCGCGCGGCCCGAAGCTTTTGCCGGACTCTCGGCCGATGCGGGCAACACCGTGCATGAATCGCTGCCCGATGCGGTCCCCGGATTGGTAGAGATTTGGGAGCTCATCAAGCCCGCGAGCAAACGCGAGATCGAAGCCTGGGATGCCCCGTTCGATCAGCTTATCGAAACAAGCCCGCAGGTGCGGCTCGCGACCAAAATCGCCAAGAACGTCAAGGGCTGGATGAAACAGGGGGCGCGCGCGGGCGACGTGCTCGTGCTGGTGCGCCAGCGCGGACCTCTCTTCGAGGCGGTCATCCGCGCGCTCAAAGACTTGCAGATTCCGGTCGCCGGCGCCGACCGGCTGGTGCTCACCGAGCATATCGCAGTCATGGATCTGATGGTGCTGGCGGACGCGCTCTTGCTGCCCGATGACGATCTCGCGCTCGCCACGGTGCTCAAAAGCCCGCTCTTCGGCTTCGATGACGCGGATCTGTTCGAGCTCGCTTGGAAGCGCAACAGCTCGTTGCGCGCGGCGTTGCGGGCGAAAGCGCAGAGCAACGCGCGCTTTGCAGAGGCGCTGGCAAAGCTCGAGCGCTTTGGCGAATGGGCACAGGAAACGCCGTTTACGTTCTATGCGCGCGTGCTGGCACGCTCGGGCGGCCGCAAGCGCTTCCTCGCGAGGCTCGGCCACGAAGCGGACGACGCGCTCGACGAATTCCTCAATCTCGCCCTCGACTACGAGCGGCGCAAAACGCCGTCCCTGCAGGGCTTCCTCGCCTGGCTGCGCGCGGCTCAGACTGACGTGAAACGCGACATGGAGATCACGCGCGATGAAGTGCGGGTGATGACGGTGCACGGCGCCAAGGGCTTGGAAGCGCCGATCGTAGTCATCGCCGACACCACGACGCCGCCTGCGGGCCCGCCGCAGCGGCAACCGCGGCTGTTGTCGCTGCAGGGGGCGGCAGCGCAAGGCCCGAACTGCCTCGTTTGGGCCGGGGCGAAAGCAACCGATACCGCGCCTGTGAGCGCCGCGCGCGATCGCGCGCGGGGGGAGGCCGAGGACGAATACCGGCGCCTGCTCTATGTCGCCATGACGCGCGCCATCGACCGGCTCGTCATCTGCGGCGGCGAGGGCGAGCGCGCGCGGCCGCCGGGCTGCTGGTGGGACCTCGTTTGCGCGGCGCTCAAGCCGCTTTCGGTCGAGGAGGACGATGGCGAGGGCAAGGTGTGGCGCTATCGCAAGACGCCCGGCGCTGCCGAGACACGGGTTACTCATTTGCCACAGCCGATGCCCATAGGTGGACGGCCGTCCTGGCTCGATGTGGACGCCCCAGCCGAGCCGCCGCCGGTTCGTCTGCTCGAGCCAGCGGCGGCTTATGACGAGCTGACGCCGCGCCCCGCGTGGGCATCGGGGAGCGGCGAGGAGCGCGACAAGGCGTTGGCGCGCGGCACGCTGGTGCACCGGCTGCTGCAGTCGCTGCCCGACATTCCCAAACCAGCACGCGTGGACGCCGCTCGGCGCTACCTTGCCCGATCGGCGAGCAGCTTTTCGGCCGAGGAGCGCGACATGATCGTCGCGCAAGTCGGCCAGTTGCTCGAGGATCCGCGCTTCTCGGAGCTGTTTGCGCCGGGAAGCCGCGCCGAGATTCCGATCGTCGGACGGCTCAACGGCGGCAACCTTGCGGTCTCTGGCCAGGTCGATCGGCTCGCCGTAACGCGGGATGTCGTGCTGATTGCCGACTACAAGACCAATCGCCCCGCCCCGCGCTGCCTCGCCGACGTGCCTCCCGCCTACGTCGCCCAGCTTGCACTTTATCGTGCCGTGCTCGCTGAGCTTTACCCGGACAAGCGCATTCGCGCCGCGCTGGTGTGGACCGATGTGCCTGATCTCATGGAGATTTCCGAGGCGAGCCTGGACGCAGCGCTGATTTCCATCACGTCGGCCTGAAGCTGCCTTGACGCTTGAGAGGCGCGTTCTTAGGTTCGCTTCCCATTCACGGCGCGCTCGCCGAGCAACGAGGTATCTCCCATGGCCGTTGGCAAAGTTTCGGACGCCACGTTCGAATCCGAGGTGTTGAAGGCGACCGAACCGGTCGTGGTCGATTTTTGGGCCGAGTGGTGCGGCCCCTGTCGCATGATCGCGCCGGCGCTCGAGGAGATCGCGGGCACGCTCAACGGCAAAGTCAAGATCGTGAAGCTCAACGTGGATGAAAATCCGCAGACCGCGGCGAAGTACGGTATCCAGTCGATCCCGACGCTGATGATTTTCAAGTCCGGCCAGATGGCCTCGCGTCAGATCGGCGCGGCGCCGAAGCAGAAGCTGGAGCAGTGGATCACCACCGCGGTGTGACGCGGTACATCGCTCGTCCTTATCCTCGAGGCGCGCCTCCGTGTCATCTGAGCGATGTTGCATCACGACTTCGGCACGCGCGCTCCTCAGGATGAGGAAGAGCATCGCGTCAAAACGCTATTCACTTTTCAAATAGCCGATCTCGTTCCGGCGGCGTAGCTAAGAGAGGCAGTGGCTCACACCGGCGGCGTACCGTTCGCATCGAGCACCGCGCCGGCGAGGTAGAGCGATCCGGCAATCAGGATGCGGGGGGCAGGCTCGAGGGCGAAGCGGCCGATTGCGGTGAGCGCCGTGTCGAGGTCCCCCTCGCTTTGCGCCGGGATGCCGACCGCGCGCGCGGCATCGGCGATCGCGTCGGCGGAAAAACTCTTCTCCTGGCGCGGGATGGGCACCGCCACGACGCGGCGCGCAAGCCCGGTGAAATTTTTCAAAAAGCTCTCGCAATCTTTGCTGGACAGCATGCCGATCACAAGCACGAGCGGCCGCGACACTCGCTCCTCGAGATCGGCAAGCGCATTGGCGACGGCGCGCGCGCCATCCGCATTATGCCCGCCGTCGAGCCACAACTCGCTGCCCGGCGGACACAACGCAAGGAGCCGTCCGTGTGCCAACCGCTGCATGCGCGCCGGCCACTCGGCCTTGGCCATGCCGACCTCGAAGGCGGTGGGTGCAAGCTCGATCTCCCCGACCGTGCGCAACGCGGCGATCGCAACGCCGGCGTTCTCGAATTGATGACGGCCGTAGAGTTTTGGGGCCGGAAGATCCAGCAACCCGGCGGCGTCCTGATAGACGAGCCGCCCGCGCTCCTCCGTGGCCGTCCAGTCCTCGCCGGCGATCTTGACCGGCGCCTTGGCGCGCGCGGCGACGCGCTCGATCGCCGCCAAAGCCTCGCGCGGCTGCGCCGCCACGATCGCCGGTACAGCCGGCTGGAGAATGCCGGCCTTCTCCGCCGCGATCTTGTCCAGCGTATCGCCGAGATGCTCAGCGTGGTCGAACGACACGGGCGTAATGACGGACGCTAACGGGCGATCGATCACGTTGGTCGCGTCGAGGCGCCCGCCCAGCCCGACCTCGAGCAGCAGCACATGCGCAGCGTTGCGTGCAAAAAGCAGAAGCGCGGCCGCCGTCGTGATCTCGAACACGGTGATGGGCGCTCCGGCATTGACGCGCTCGCATTCGGCGAGCGCATCGGCAAGCTCTTCATCGGAAACGAGGCGCCCCTCTCGCTCGGCACCGAGCCGAAACCGCTCGTTGAAGCGCACGAGATGTGGAGAGGTATAGACGTGCACGCGCAGCCCCGCCGCCTCGAGGATCGCGCGCATGAACGCGATGGTCGAGCCCTTGCCGTTGGTGCCGGCGACGTGGATCACCGGCGGCAGCCGCCGCTGTGGATCGCCGAGCGCGGCAAGAATGCGCCACATCCGCTCGAGCGACAGATCGATGCGCTTGGGATGTAACGCGGTGAGCCGCGCGACGATGGAGTCGATAGGGATCATGTCTTCGTTTTATAAGTGCCGCACACTCGGTGTCTTCCCTCCCCACGCTCACTGCGTTCCCTCCCCCGCTTGCGGGGGGGGAGGGCGGAGGGGGCATGCAGCACGATTCGCGCGGTTCACCCCCTCCCCATCCCTCCCCCGTAAACGGGGGAGGGAGCAGACCGAGTTTGACGCACAAGAGCTGAAGACGCTCACCCCGCGCTCGGCAGCGGCGATTTGTCGGCGGGCGGCTTTGGGCGCGACTTGGTCAAGAGCCGGCACAGATTTGAGATCGTCGGCCGCAGATGGTGGCGATGGAGCACCATGTCGACCATACCGTGCTCCTTGAGATATTCGGCGCGTTGGAAGCCGTCGGGAAGTTTCTCGCGGATGGTCTGCTCGATCACGCGCGGCCCGGCAAAGCCGATGAGCGCGCCCGGCTCGGCAATCTGAACGTCGCCGAGCATCGCGTAGGATGCGGTGACGCCGCCGGTCGTCGGGTTCGTCAGCACGACGATATAGGGCCGCCGCGCCTCGCGAAGCATCTGTACCGCGAGCGTGGTGCGCGGGAGCTGCATCAGCGAGAAAATTCCCTCCTGCATGCGTGCGCCGCCCGAAGCGGCGAACATGATGAAGGGCGTGCCTTTGTCGACCGCGGTCTCGAGCCCTTTGATTACGGCTTCGCCCGCCGCCATGCCCAGCGAGCCACCCATGAAATCGAAATCCTGCACGCCGATCACCACTGGCAATCCGTCGAGCTTGCCGAAACCGAGCTTGATGGCGTCGTTGGTGCCGGTCTTCGCGCGCGCATCCTTGAGACGCTCGGCGTAGCGCTCTTCGTCGCGGAATTTGAGCGGATCGAGCGGCACCGCGGGGACTGCGATATCGAACCAGGTCTCGTTATCGAACATCGACTTGAGCCGCGCCATCGCCCCCATGCGCATGTGATAATTGGAGCCGGGGATGACGAACTGGTTCGCCGCGACGTCTTTGTAGAAAACGAGTTGTCCGGTGTCCGGACATTTGATCCAGAGATTTTCCGGCGTCTCGCGGCGCGCGAAGTAATTGCGGATTTTCGGCCGGACGCTGGAAATCCAGTTCATGTCGCGGTCCTCTCGTCGGCATATATGGATCGCCCGCACACGGCTGGCAACGGCGAAGAAATCGGGAACACTGCCGCCAGCCTCAGCGGCGGCTGCGCAGCTTCGGCTTCGCGGCCAGGCCGAAGGCGGGGTCTTCGTCGAACAGCGTCGGTGCCTCGCTCGTGCGCGCGCGTTCGATGTTGAGCAGCGCGAGCTTGGTCGCAATGCCGCCATTGGCCGAAAAGCCTCCGGCCTTGGCGCCGGCCGCCAGCACGCGATGGCACGGCACGATGAGGGGGAACGGATTGCGCCCGAGCGCTTGGCCGACCTCGCGCGCGAGGCCGCGTTCGCCGAGCCGCGCGGCAAGCTCGCCGTAGGAGAGCGTGGCGCCTGCCGGGATTGCGCGTGCCACTTCGTAGACGCGGCATTCGAAGTCCCCCACGCCGCCCATGTCGAGGGCAATCGCGGAAAGGTCGCTCCACTCGCCTTTCAGCAGCGCGGTGATCGCCTCGATCGCACGCTGCACGTGCGCCGGCGGCGGCGCTTCCTCCGCCTGCGGATAGCGGCACGCGAGCCGCGCGCGGGTCTTCGCCTCGCTCGCCTCCGGCAGCTGCACACCACTGATGCCGCGCGAACCCCACGCGATGCCGCAGCGGCCGATACTGGTGTCGAACAGGGCAAATCCGTGTGCCGTCATGATATCGCTATTTTAGCGTGGCCGTCACTGCGAGCATCTCGGATCTTGCGCGCTATTCCGCCGCTTGACGGCGGGCGGCGCGCACACCGCGCGCGAGCTCGGCGACGAGGTTGATCACCACCGTCACGGTTTTCGCGGTCGGCTTCTCTTCGCCGTCGAGGCTCCCCTTGAGCGCGTTGACCAGCGCCGAGCCGACGACCACGCCGTCGGCGCAGGATGCGATCACGGATGCCTGCTCGGCGCTGCGCACGCCGAAGCCGGCCGCGACCGGCAAGCTGGTGTGGCGCTTGATGCGCGCGACCGCCGCCGCGACCTTTGCGGGATCGGGCGTGGCCGCGCCGGTGATGCCGGTGATCGAGACGTAGTAGACGAAGCCCGAGGTGTTCGCGAGCACCGCCGGCAGGCGCTTGTCGTCGGTCGTCGGCGTCGCCAGGCGAATGAAGTTCACGCCGGCCTTGAGCGCCGGCAGGCACAGCTCCTCGTCCTCCTCTGGCGGCAGGTCGACGACGATGAGCCCGTCGACGCCGGCGGATTTTGCATCCCGGAGGAAACGGTCCACGCCGTAGAGGTAGATCGGGTTGTAGTAGCCCATGAGCACGAGCGGCGTCGCATCGTCCGCTTGACGAAAGGCGCGCGCCATCTCGAGCGTCTTGCGCATGGTCTGCCCGGCTTTGAGCGCGCGCTGCGACGACATCTGGATCGCCGGACCGTCGGCCATCGGATCGGTGAACGGCATGCCGAGCTCGACCACATCGGCGCCGGCGGCGGGAAGGGCGCGCAGAATGGCGAGCGATGTTTCGAGATCGGGGTCGCCGGCGGTGAGAAACGTCACCAGCGCGGCACGCCCTTGCGCCTTGAGGTCGGCAAAGCGGCGGTCGATGCGCGTGCTCATGGGCTGCGCTCGCTCCTCACTCGGGCGAGCCTTTGCGCCTGCGCTCGCGCATCGCGGCCATGCGGACATTGATGGTGCCCAGCATCAGGATCACGAACGAGCCGATGAACTGCACCCATTCCTTGCGCTCGAGGATGGGACCGGGGGTGAATAGCCGGACCCGCAGGAAATACGCGATATAGGCGGCGGAGACGACGATCAAAATCCAGCCGACGATTTTCTGCCTGCTGATCACAGGCCGCTCCCGCCGCTCACTCATACCAACGGCGCGTGGCACTGACCCATCCGCCGTCATTGCCGGGCTTGACCCGGCAATCCATCCATCTTCGTAAAGACCTTCTTGCGCAGAAGATGGATGCGCGGGCGTAAGCGCGTTCACGCGCGTCTTCGACGCACCTCTGCCCGCGCATGACGAGTCGAGATCAACTGCCATCCGTACCAGATCGTTTGCCCCGTCGCTCCAGGTAGGCCTCGACGCTCGCAAGATCCTTGTCGCCGCGACCGGACAAGTTGACGACCATGAGATGTTCCTTCGGCTTTTGCGGGGCGAGGTCCATGACCCTCGCCAGCGCGTGCGCCGGCTCGAGCGCGGGAACGATACCTTCGAGCCGCGAGCAGAGCTCGAACGCGGCGAGCGCCTCCTCGTCCGTCGCTGAAAGATAGGTCACGCGCTTGACGTCGTTGAGCCAAGCGTGCTCCGGGCCGATGCCGGGGTAATCGAGGCCCGCGGAAATCGAGTGCGCCTCGTTGATCTGCCCGTCCTCAGTCATCAAAAGATAGGTGCGGTTGCCGTGCAGAACCCCGGGCCGGCCGCCTGCGATGGACGCCGCGTGCAGGCCGCTCGAGAGCCCGTGCCCCGCCGCCTCCACGCCATAGATTTCGATCGCCGCCTCGTCGAGGAAAGGATGGAACAGCCCCATAGCATTCGAGCCGCCGCCGATGCAGGCAATGAGCGAGTCAGGTGAACGCCCTTCCGCCTCCAAGAGCTGGGCGCGGGTTTCGTTACCGATCACCGACTGGAAGTCACGCACCATCATCGGGTAGGGGTGCGGCCCGGCCACGGTGCCGATGCAGTAGAAGGTGTTGGCGACGTTGGTGACCCAGTCGCGCAGCGCCTCATTCATGGCGTCCTTGAGCGTCTTCGATCCCGACTCGACCGGACGCACCTCGGCTCCGAGCGCCTTCATGCGCAGCACGTTCGGCTTCTGCCGCTCGACATCGACCACGCCCATATAGACGACGCATTCGAGACCGAATTTCGCGCACATGGTCGCGGTGGCAACGCCATGCATGCCGGCCCCGGTTTCGGCGATGACGCGCGGTTTGCCCATGCGGCGGGCCAGCAGGATTTGGCCAAGCACGTTATTCACCTTGTGTGCGCCGGTGTGATTGAGGTCCTCGCGCTTGAGATAGATCCTCGCCCCGCCGGCGCCCCCGCTCGCGGCGGTGACACCGCGAAGATGCTTGGTCAGACGCTCGGCGAAGTAGAGCGGTGTCGGACGCCCGACATAATCCTTGAGGTAGCCGTCCATCTCGCGGCGGAAGCGGGGATCGTTCTTCGCTTCGGCGTAGGCCGCCTCCAATTCCAGAACGAGCGGCATCAGCGTCTCGGCGACGAAACGGCCGCCGTAAAGCCCGAAATGCCCGCGCTCGTCGGGCCCGGTACGGAACGAATTGAGCTGCTGGATGCTCATGCGCTGCTCACGGCTTTCTCCGGCGCGGCAAGCTTCTCCACCGCCGCACGCGCCGCGGCGACAAAAGCGCGGATCTTGTCCGGATCCTTCTCCCCGGGCGCGCGCTCAACACCCGAGGAGACGTCGACGCCGGGGGCGGCCGTGATACGCAGCGCCTGCGCGACGTTCTCCGCATCGAGCCCGCCCGAGAGCATGAACGGCACGCGGGTGCGCACGTTCTCGAGCAGCCGCCAGTCGAAGCGCCGGCCGAGCCCGCCCGGCCGCGTCGCCTCTACGTCCGCCCGTGCATCGAAGATCAGCCGATCCGCCACGGCCTCGTAGCGCCTGACCGCCGTCACGTCACCCCGCTCGGCAATGGGCAGCGCCTTCATGACCGGCAGGCGGAAGCGCTCACGCACGGCTTCCACGCGCTCCGGCGTCTCGCTGCCGTGCAGTTGCAAGAGATCGGGTTTGAGCGCTTCGATGCTCGACGCAAGCTCGTCGTCGCCGGCGTCGACCGACAACGCGACCTTTTGGGCGCGTCCCTTGACGCGCTCACCGAGCGCACGCGCGGCCGAAAGCCCAACGTGACGCGGGGAGGGCGCAAAGAAGACGAAGCCCACCAGATCGGCGCCGGCCTCGAGCGCCGCATCGAGCGCCTCGGACGTCTTGAGGCCGCAGATCTTGATCAAAAGGGACATGGACGCGATCCCGCTATCGCGCGGTTCTACATCGGCGACGCCCGTTTGTCTCGCCTCTCCAGGCCCTTGATAGGAAAGGAGAACTGGCTAGGCGGCCGGCGGCGGGATGGTGAGCCGCGGCGCAGGCTGCGCCGGCAAGGCCGGCGCGGCGAGCGTCGCCGAGCCGAGGCGGCACCGCAGCTGCTCCACCTCCACGCGCAGCTCGCGCGCTTGCACATCGGCAAGGCGCGCCGCACGCCGCCACTTGCCCTGCCTGAGCCAGGCCGCGATGCCGCCGACGAAGACGCCACCAATCAGCAGCATCAACATCAAAAGATAGAGCGGAAGCGCCCGCGTGAGCGCGGGATGGGCCGGATCGAACGGATCGAAGGAAATGACGACGTTCTCGCGGTTCGCTACCGCCAAGCTGATGACGATGATCGCAAGCGGGAGGAGGATCAGCGCGGTGAAAATCCTGCGGATCATGACCTCAAGTCGTTGTGCGGTTGAGGCGCTCGCGCATTTCCTTGCCGGTCTTGAAGAACGGCACCGACTTCTTATCGACAGCGACATGCGCGCCGGTGCGCGGGTTGCGCCCGGTGCGCGCCGGGCGGTTCTTGACGGAGAAAGCACCGAAGCCGCGCAGCTCGACCCGGTCGCCGCGCGCCATCGCCGCGGTGATCTCGCCGAGGATGGCGTTGACGATGTTTTCCACGTCGCGCTGATAGAGATGCGGGTTTTGCGCAGCGATGCGCTGCACGAGCTCGGACTTAATCATCGCTGCTGCCGCCCCTGACCTTGCGGACCGAATCGCTCCGCCGCTAATTGACGATTGGAGGGTGCCAAAGGGCCAAGAGACCGTCAAGGTTGAGACGCTCGACCGCCTGCACCGCGCCCCACTCCTCCAGGCGCTTGGCGAACGAGCTGAGACCCAGCGCCTCGAGGCCGCTGATCACGGCGGTATGCAGGAACGGCCAGTCGCTGAACCGCTCGCGCAGCCGATAGTCGCGCACGGGGGTGTTCGGATCGATGTTCTTCTCCTTCGCCAGCCAAGCCAGCGCAGCCCGCTCGTCGCCGATCTCATCGACGAGCTTGAGCGCGACGCCTTGCCGCCCGGTAAAAACACGACCGTCGGCCACACGCTCCAGGTCGGCATCATCGAGATGGCGACGCGCCTTCACCATCCCGCGGAACCAGGCATAGGAATCCGAGACGATCGCCTCGATCGCGGCGCGGGCCTCCGGCGAGGTCGGCTCAAAGCCATTGGGCGCGGCCTTCAGCGGCGAGGATTTGATTTCTTCCACCTTGACGCCGATCGTCTTCAGGAGGTCGGTGACGTTGGGATATTGGAACAACACGCCGATCGAGCCCACCAGCGAGGTTTCGAGCGCCACGATGTGATTGGCGGCGATCGCCGTGATGTAGCCGCCCGAAGCTGCAAGACCGTCAACCACCACCACCAGTGGTTTCTGCTCCTTGAGCCGCATCAAGGAATCGTGCAGCTGCTCGGAGCCGGACGTCGTGCCGCCGGGGCTGTTGATGTGCACGATGACGGCGCGGGCGCGCGATTTTCCCAGCCGCTCCAGCGCCTCGACCCGTTGCTGGTCAGTGCGGATAAGCCCGGTAATGGTGACGCGCGCAACTGATCCTGCCGTCCCGACCCATGCCTCGGTGCCGGGGGCGCGTAACGCGGCGGCCGCCGCAACGACGGCGCCGATCGCAACGATGACCGCGCAGACGCGCCAGAAGGTCAGTTTGCGCCGCATGCGGCGGCGATCGACGATGACGTCGGCATCGAGCGACATGGTGGCTTACTCCCCTCGACGGCTTTAGTCCTTCTCCTCGGAGTCCTCGGACTCCTCGGACTTCTCAGATTTCTCAGACTTCTCGGATTTCTCAGACTTCTCCGACGGCTTTTCCGTGGCGCGCCTGAGCGCCGTGCCCAGAATATCGCCAAGCGTTGCCCCCGCATCGGTCGAGCCGTATTGGGCAATCGCCTCCTTCTCCTCCGCCACCTCGAGCGCCTTGATCGAGACCTGCACCTTGCGGGTGCGGCGGTCGAACTGGGTCACGCGGGCGTCGACCTTCTGCCCCAGGGAGAAACGCTCCGACCGCTGCTCGCCACGGTCACGCGCCAACTCCGAACGCTTGATGAAAGTGGTGAGGTCGGTGCCGACGATCTTCACGTCGATGCCGCCCTCTTTCACCTCGGTCACCTCGCAGGTCACCACCGCGCCCTTCTTGAGGTCGCCGGCGGTCTCCAGGGGATCGCCCGCGAGCTGCTTGATGCCGAGCGAGATGCGCTCCTTCTCGACGTCGACGTCGAGCACCTTGGCTTTGACCCTGTCCCCCTTCTTATATTCATCGATCACCTGCTCGCCCGGCCGTTTCCAGTCGAGGTCCGAGAGGTGGACCATGCCGTCGACGTCGCCGTCGAGGCCGAGGAACAGCCCGAACTCCGTCTTGTTCTTGACCTCGCCCTCGATCACCGCGCCGGGCGGATATTTCTCGACAAAGGCCTCCCACGGATTGCGCATGGTCTGCTTGAGGCCGAGCGAGATGCGCCGCTTGACCGGATCGACCTCGAGGATCTGCACGTCCACCTCCTGGGAGGTCGAGACGATCTTGCCGGGATGCACGTTCTTCTTGGTCCATGACATCTCGGAAACGTGGATGAGCCCTTCGATGCCGGGCTCGAGCTCCACGAACGCGCCGTAGTCGGTGATGTTGGTGACGCGGCCCTTGAAGCGTGCGCCAACCGGATATTTCGCCTCGATCCCTTGCCAGGGATCATCCTGCAACTGCTTCATGCCAAGCGAGATGCGGTGGGTCTCGTGGTTGATCTTGACGATCTTGACCTTCACCTGCTGGCCGATGTTGAGCACTTCGGTGGGGTGGTTGACGCGCCGCCAGGCGATGTCGGTGACGTGCAGCAGCCCGTCGATACCGCCGAGATCGACGAATGCGCCGTAGTCGGTGATGTTCTTGACCACGCCGTCGATGACCTGGCCCTCTTCGAGGTTCTGCACCAGCTCCTGGCGCTGCTCGGCGCGCGTCTCTTCCAGCACGGTGCGGCGCGAGACGACGATGTTGCCGCGCCGGCGATCCATTTTGAGGATCTGGAACGGCTGCGGCTGGTTCATCAGCGGTGAGACGTCGCGGATGGGGCGGATATCGACCTGGCTACGCGGCAGAAACGCCACCGCGCCGTCGAGGTCGACGGTGAAGCCGCCCTTGACCTGATTGAAGATGACGCCTTGCACCTTTTCGTTGCTGTTGAAGGCCTTTTCGAGCTTGCCCCAGCTCTCCTCGCGGCGCGCCTTGTCGCGCGAGAGGACGGCCTCACCGAGCGCGTTCTCGACCCGCTCGAGATAGACTTCGACCGTGTCGCCGACCTTGATGTCTGTTTGGCGCCCCGGCCCCGCGAATTCACGCAGCGCGACCCGGCCCTCGGTCTTGGCCCCCACGTCGACGACGGCGACATCCTTCTCGATCGCGACCACCGTTCCCTTGACCACAGCGCCTTCCTGCGGACTGCCTTGGGCGAAGGATTCTTCCAGCATTTTCGCGAAATCTTCGCGCGACGGCGCGGCAGGACTAACGGCGGTGGCCATGAACACTCCTTAAAGCTGACGACTGCCCGGATGGGATATATGGGGTCTTTCCCGCAGGGGCCGAAGATCACCTTCGGCAGCCGCCGCAAGCACGCTTTCCGCGTGCGGCGGCCCGGGCCGATGACCCAGCGATCAAGACGATGAGTTGCGTGCCGTGCGCCACGAAAGAAGCAGGGCGGAGCAGGCTCATCCTCCACGACGGAAACACGGTCAGCCGCGCTTCCGGCCTGCTCGGACGGCTTCGACAATGTCGATGGCGGCCCGGAACGCGGCGTCTATATCCAAATGCGTCGTATCGAGCAAGTGCGCGTCCGGCGCGGGTTTGAGTGGGGAGATGATCCTCGTGGCGTCGCGCGTGTCTCGCCGCTTGATGTCGGCAAGCACGTCCGCGGGATGGACCTTGACCCCGCGCGCTTGCAACTCGGCCACACGTCTGTCGGCGCGGACCTTCGGCGTTGCGGTCACGAACAGCTTCACCTCGGCATCGGGGAAAATGACCGTGCCGATATCGCGCCCGTCGAGCACGGCACCCGGGCGCGTACGCCCGAAATTGCGCTGGAATGCAAGCACGGCCGCGCGTACCTCCGGGATGGCCGAGACCACCGCCGCCGCCTCGTCCACGGCCTGGGTCTTGAGCGAAGGCTCGTCGTAACGCGCGAGATCGAGCCCCTCGGCGGCGGTGATCGCTCGCGCGTGATCGTCGGGCGCGTGGCCGGCATCGAGCACGGCCTTCGCCACGCCGCGGTAGATGAGCCCGGTGTCGAGGTGCCGCAAGCCGTAATGCGCGGCAAGCCGCTTGCCGAGCGTCCCCTTACCCGAGGCCGCCGGCCCGTCGATGGCGATGATCATGAAAGCTCGGCCCCGAGGCCGCGCATCAGCGAGGAGAAGCCGGGAAAGCTCGTGGCGATGAAGGAGGCATCGTCGATCCCAACCGGCTTTTCGCTGGCCAAGCCCATGACCAGAAACGCCATGGCGATGCGGTGGTCCATGTGCGTCGCAACGAGGCCGCCGCCTCCCACGCGACCTTTGCCATCGACCACGAGATCGTCGCCTTGAATTTCGACATCGACGCCGTTCGCCTTGAGCCCCTCGGCGACGGCACTGAGCCGATCGGATTCCTTCACGCGCAACTCCTTGAGCCCGCGCATCACGGTCGTCCCTTGGGCGAAGCTCGCCGCGACCGCCAGCACCGGATATTCGTCGATCATGGAGGGCGCGCGCTCGGGGGGCACCTCGACGCCGGTGAGTTGCGAGGCGCGCAGGCGCAAGTCCGCGACCTCCTCGCCGCCGGCGCTGCGTAGATCGAGCGTCTCGATCGCCGCGCCCATTTCGCGGAGTGTGAGGATCAATCCCGTCCGGAGCGGATTGGTCATGACATTGGTGAGGATAACCTCCGAGCCCGGTACGATCAGTGCCGCCACCATGGGAAAGGCGGCGGAGGAGGGGTCGGCCGGCACCACCACCGGGGCCGGCGCGAGCTCGACCTCGCCCCGCACGGTGATCCTGCGGCCGTGCGCACCCTCCGCTTCGAGGCGAACCTCGGCCCCGAAATGCTTGAGCAGGCGTTCGGTATGGTCGCGGCTCGCCTCGCTTTCGATCACGGTCGTTTCGCCCGGCGCGGCGAGACCGGCGAGCAGTACCGCTGACTTGATCTGCGCCGAGGGAACCGGCGTGCGATAGACGATCGGGATTGGATCACGCGCGCCGGCAAGCGTGATGGGGAGCCGCCCGCCGTCGCTGGCGCTGGCGGCGCGGGCGCCGATGCGCCCAAGCGGCTCGAGGATGCGTTGCATGGGGCGCCGGCGCAGGCTCGCGTCGCCGTCGAAGGTCGCGCTGATCGGGCAGCCGCCGACCGCGCCCATGACGAGGCGGCAGCCAGTGCCGGAATTACCGAAATCGAGCACGCCATCGGGCGCGCGAAAGCCGCCGACGCCGACGCCGTGGACGCGCCACGCCCCTTCGCCGGTGCGTTCGAGGTGGGCGCCGAGCGCACGCATGGCGTTGGCGGTGTTGAGCACGTCCTCGCCTTCGAGCAGCCCGGAGATGCGGGTCTCGCCGACCGTGAGCGCGCCGAAGATCATCGCTCGGTGCGAGATCGATTTGTCGCCAGGGACGCGCGCGCGGCCCTTGAGCGCGCCCGCGCGGCGCGCGGTCAGCGGAGATGAAGCGGCGTGGTTCATGGGCGAGCTCGCGTTGGCGTTCTCTAGCATGGGAGCGCAGGGGCGTCATCGGGAGCGGCCGGGGCGCGCCGGCGCGAGCGCGCAAAGCGCTGGCGGCGGCTATTGACTCCGCCATGGCGACTCGCCAAGTGAAGCACCTCAATTTTAGACCCAAGGGACCCGGAACCGTGGCGAAACCCGAGCTCGGCACCAAGCGCCTATGCGCCAATTGCGGCGCCAAGTTCTACGACCTCAGCAAAGATCCGATCATCTGCCCGAAGTGCCAAACCGTCATGGAGCTTGCGCCGGTCGTCGCTCCCCGCGTACGTCCGGACGCTCCTGCCGTCGCGCCCGCGGCTGCTGAAGAAGAGGTGGTGGCGCCGGAGACCGCCGAGGCTGAATTCGTCTCGCTCGAGGAGGCGGATGCCGAGAGCCAAGGCGCGAAGACTCCCGAAGGCGAGGCGGCCGAGGGCGCCGAGGAGGAGGTCGAGCTCGAGGACGAGGGCATGGACGATGCCCCCTTCATCGAGGAGCAGGAGGAGGGCGACGAGGACGTCACCGATATCATCGGAGACCGCGACGACGAGGAGGAGACGTAACGCAGGAGCGGCCTGCCGCGGCCACCCTTCTCCTGGTCATGGCGTGCCCGGCTTGTTACATTTTGATTTCAGTTTCGGGCGCGATTGATCCCGACATCGCGTCCCGCGTGGGGCCATAGCTCAGTTGGGAGAGCGCTTGAATGGCATTCAAGAGGTCAGGGGTTCGACTCCCCTTGGCTCCACCACTTCAAAAAACTGGTATTCAATAAATAAGATTGTTCGCGCAAGCTTACCGCCTCAGCGAAAGGAGCACGTCCCGCTCCCTATTCCGCGCCCAACATTCGCGGCAGAATGAGTAGAACCTATCTCAAAATTGCTAGGCGGAGTCGATCGGCTATAAATGTCGGATGATTCGGCTGACAAACGAGCAGTGGGAGCGCATCCGGAATCATTTTCCGGAAGAGCACATCCC
>Ga0126378_10000477_pt1 | contig 29828 bp, 26 predicted proteins | sample PanSoiMetPlot_23_FD_92587 | JGI IMG/M metagenome (GOLD analysis project Ga0126378, IMG submission 92587) | Tropical forest soil microbial communities from Panama - MetaG Plot_23 | ecosystem: Environmental > Terrestrial > Soil > Tropical forest > Bulk soil | place: Panama | collected 2016-02-17
GGTACTCCCCCGACCAGGCGGGGGAGAGTGCCGTTCCCCGGCACTTGGGCTGCTTGCGGTTCAGTTGCGACCCCCGGGCTGGACTTAGGTTGCTATCCTCGCCGGGCCCCCTCCCCCGGCTTCGCCGGGTACTCCCCGACCAGGCGGGGGAGAGTGTCGGTCCCCGGCACCTGGGCTGCTTGCGGTTCAGTTGCGACCCGGGCTGGACGTAGGGTCGCCGCCCTCGGCCTCGAGTGTGCAGGGGCCCGTCCGGTCGCGAACCCGCAGCGCTGTGTACAGGCTCCACACGGCCAGGGGCCGGTGATACATCTGCGCCCGGAACTGTCGCTCCTCGTTCCAGGCCTCAGGCGTGCGAAACCAGAGTCCGCTGTCCTCATAGATCGTGCGGTAGAGCGCTTCGCCAAGCTCCCAGGCGTCGGCGTCCCGGCCCAGCAAAAGGCAGAGGGATGCGATGCCCCAGCACACGCCGACCCACACCTCGTCTGCCTGCTCGGCGCCGCCCTCGGCCCGGCCCCGGTGCGGAGATCGCCCATTCACCGCTCCGAGGCGGCCGCCGGCGAAGCCGCGCAGATTCAAGCTGAGCACCGTCGTCAGCGACTGCTCGACCCGCTCAAGGGGATGGGGAAGCGGCAGCCCGAGCAGAAGCGCGTACCAGGTCCCGGCCAGCTGGTCGGCGAAGATCGTCTCGGCGACGGGACCACCCGACGAGTCGAAGCGATAGTGCGTCCCCGTCCAGAGCAGCTCTTCGAGCCTCGTGGCGGCGCGGTCGCCGATCCGCGCCAGCCGGTCCGCCTCACCCTGATCTCCCGCACGCCTCGCCGCCCACTCGGCTGCCGCCAGTGCCGCCAGCCACAGGTCCCCGCAGTACGCGCTCACGCCCGCCATAGGCCAGGTGTCGTACGTCTGGTCCGGGACGCCGGCGTTCTCGGGTATGCCGTCACCGTCGCAGTCGAATCGCTCCAGGTAGGCGATGGCTTCGCGGCAGACGGGCCACAGGGCTGCCGGGAATTCGCCCCCTGCCAGCATCTTTGCGTTCCGGACCAGCTGGAGCACGAACTTGGGGTTCAGGTCCTTCCAGATCGAGGTGTCCTGCAACGTATAGGCGTTCGATCGGCGGAACGGATCGTCGCCGGGCGACCCGAGGTCGTGCGGGGCGGCGTGGCGCACCTTCCGAGCCACCTCGCGTCCATCCCAGTCGGTGCTCACCTTCCGAGGGTCGTCCTGGCCGAGCGCGCAGACGATGTCGCGCATGACCAGGCTCTCCAGGCGCGGCCACAGTTCCAGCAGCGCGAACGAGCTGTAGTAGCGGACGTCGATGGTCTCGTAGAAGGGATAGTCGATGCACTCCAGGGTGCCGAAGTGCTCCTCCTCCTGGTCGCCGAGCACCCAGACGGTGCCGCCCTCGACGAGCATCGAGAGCTGGTTGCACAGCGCCGGCAGCAGCCATCCCGGCGCCCTCCAGTCCGCAAGCCGGGTGCGAAGCCCTGCGTGCCAGGCCTCCGCGGCGTCCTCCAGCTCCGCCCGAGCGCGCAGCGCCGCGTCGACGAGGCGGGGCGCGGCGTCACCTGTACGACCGAACTCCTTCGTGTGAGCGCGCCACCAGCGGTGTCGCCCGGGCTTGCCAAGGTCGACCTGCGGCACGTCCCAGGCCAGCGCGAACCTGATCGTCCGCTCCTCGAGCGGAGCCAGCGCGCTCCGAGCAGCAGCCACGAGGCCCGGGTGCTCCTCGGGCGCGACCGTCGCCGGCGGAGCCTGGGCAAGCTCTACGACCGGCGCCCATATATCCCTCCCCAGCCGGTGGTAGTCAAGCTCGCCCCGAAGCGGAGCAGCCGCAACCTGGATGGCAGAACACGCCTCGCCGCCAAGCGCGAAGCCTCCGGCTCCGGCCGACAGCTGCGCGCCGGCGGTGGCGTGGTCATGCGACAGCGTGATCGGCCCGATCACGAAGCGCTCTGCGACCGGCAGCTCCAACGCGAGCGCGACGGTGACCTCGCGGGCGGCACGGTCGGGGTTGCGAAGCGTCACGTCGAAGTAGGCCACCGGCCAGGCGCTCTCGCGCTCCCGGCCGGGGATCACCGGCGACCACTGGCGCAGCGTCACCTGAGGAAAACGGTACCAGGCGAATGGGAACAGAGCCTCGTACTCGCCGCCGTCCGGGCACCTGGCGAGGGGCTCCGGACGCGTCCGCACATCGGGGGAGGCGAGCACTGCCGGCTCCGCTGACCCCCACTGCACAGCGACCCAGCTTCCGGGCGAGACCTCATCGCGGTACGCACCAGGGGTCAGGTGCCACCGGGCGAAGCGGCCGTCGAAGTCGCGGCCGATGGAGCCGGTCCCCAGCCCGCCCAGCGGCAGGCCCCGGCAGGACCCGTCGTCGATCAGCCCCTGGTCGGGCCTGGCGCGGTAGGGATCCCCCAACCGGTCGCCGATCCGACGCTTCCAGCCGCCATGCACGGCTATCCCTTGACCGCGCCGGCGATGGCGTCGACGATGTGGCGCTGGGCGAAAACGAAGACCAGGATGATCGGTGCGAGCGTGATGATGGAACCCGCACAGAGCGCGGTCCAGTTCGTGGAGGTCTGGCTGATGAAGGCGTACAGGCCGACCGACAGCGTCCGCAGGTCAGGCTGACCCAGCGTGAAGACGAGCGGGGTGAGGAAGTCGTTCCAGGAGTTGATGAATGTGAAGAGGCCGAGAGTGGCCAGCATCGGCCGTGCCAGCGGCAGCATGATGTACCAGTACGTCTGGTTGAAGCTGGCCCCATCGACACGTGCCGCCTCTTCGACCTCCTTGGCCACCGTCGTGAAGTAGCCCATGAAGAGGAAGGTGTTGAACACCATCCCGCTCGCCACCTGGACCAGGATCACGGACCAGAGCGTGTTGAGCAGGCCGAGGTGCTGGATCACGTCGTAGACCGGCACGATCGTGTAGCCGCGGGGCAAGAAGAAGGTCACGATGATGACCACCAGCAGGAGGCGCTTACCGGGGAAGCTGGTCCGGGCGAGCGCGTGGCCGGCCATCGACGTGAAGAGGAGGGTGAGGACGACGGTAAAGACGGTGATGAGCACCGTGTTGAGGAAGTAGGTGCCGAAGCTGGCGCCGCTCCAGGCGTCGGCGTAGTTGAGCCACTGAAGCTCCCGCGGGATGATGCTCAAACCCTCGTCGATGAAGCCGGCCTGGCTCTTGAGCGAGCTCCCCAGCGCCCACAGGAACGGGTAGATCCAGAAGAGGCCGACCACCACCAGGACCGCGTGCGTGGCCAGCCGTCGCAGGCGCGGGCGAGACAGGAAGCGTACCTGCCCAGCCTGCTGCCAGCCGATGCGGGCGATCGCGATCACCGCGGCCGCCCCGTGGCTACGGCCATCCCGCTATCTCCCGACCGGCGGTGCCGCACCCAGCGCCAGGCGAGTGCCTGTAGGGCCGTGATCACGAGCAGAAGGAGCCCGTAGAAGAAGGACGCGGCAGACGCGAATCCGACGTTCGGCTGCGCAGCCGCCCCGCCCCCTCCTCCGAAGCTGCCCGCGCCGAAGGCCTGGTGGTAGATGTACGTGTTCACCACCTCGGATGCGTAGTAGGGACCGCCGCCCGTGAGGACCTGGACGAGGTCGAACACCTGCAGGCTGCCTAGTATGGCCAGGAAGAGGATGATGAGCCCGACCTCGCGCAGGCCGGGGATCGTCACGTGTCGAAACCGCCCCATGGCGCCGGCGCCGTCGATCCGGGCCGCCTCGTAGAGCTCAGCTGGGATCGTCTGCAGCCCGGCCAGGAAGTAGACCAGGTTGTAGCCCAGCGTGTTCCAGATGCCGATCGTGATGATGATCCAGAGAACGGCGTGCGGGTCGCCCAGCCAGTCGATCCGGTGCTGGACCAGTTGCAGGCGGACCAGCACCTGGCCGAATGTGTCGCCGAAGTTGCTGAGCATCAGCTGGAAGACGACCCCGATGATGGCGGCGGAGGTGATGGCCGGGACGAAGTAGACGGCTCGGTAAAAGGTGGAGAAGCGCAGCCTCCGGTCGTTCAGCACCAGGGCGAGGGCGAGTGCCAGCAGGAGCTGCACCGGCACCAGCACCGTGGCGTAGAGAAGCGTGTGTCCGAACGCCTGCCAGAAGATCGAGTCGCGCACGACACGCTCGAAGTTCTGCAGCCCGACGTACTGAGTGGGATTGCCGACCCCGTTCCACTGGTACAGCGTGTAGCCCAGCGACGCGAAGATCGGGTAGATCGTGAAGACGATCACCAGGACCAGGAACGGTGCGATGTAGGCGTAGGACCAGCGGTTGGTCCTTACCTGATGCCAGATCGAGGCCCTGCGCTTCGGCGCTTCACCCGGCCGGCCGCTCAGACGGCTACTGGCCTGCACCGTCACTCATGTGTGCAACTCCGAATGACGTCGGATCTTCGGTGTCCAGGCACCCGCGGCACCTGGACACCGAACCTTCCGCCGCCATCAGGAATCGCTCGTCTACGGGTACTCGGGGATGCTCCACCGGTAAGGCTTGGTGATGTCCCAACCCGGAAACACGTAGTCGTCGAGGCTGACCTTGTGTCCCTGCTGCTGCGCCTGCTTGACGCCCTGCTCGAGCGCGCTCTGCAGCCTCTCGTCCAGATCCATGAAGGCCGCCTGCACGCCCTTGATCTGCCCGGTGTAGATGCCGGTCAAAATCGTTCCGAGGTCCGGCTGCACCGGGTTGACCACCACGTACGCCTGAGCGGGGTTGCGGATGCTCGCGCCCGGGCCGGGGATGGCCAGGCTCTCCATGGCCACATACTCGGCAAACGGCCGGAAGTGGATCTTGTGCGGGTCGTTGTTCTGGGGGTGGACTGAAAGGTCCTCGTTGTACTCCTGCACCCAGCTCTTGCCGGCCTGGAGGCCGTAGAACCAGTCGAACCATGCCCAGGCCTGGTCCGCGTGCTTGGTCTGCGAATTGACGGCCATGAGGGAGCCACCCGGCGACGAATAGAAGTAGCCGGCACGCTTCTCACTCGGGCCTACCAAGGTCGTAAGCGTGTAGTCGGTGAAGCCATGCTGCGTCCACTCGGCCTGGTTCCAGACGCCGCCGATGGTCATGCCGAACTTGCCGCGCTCGAAGTAAGCACGGGCAATCTCGTCCGAGATGCTGACCGAGCTCGGGAAGAAGTATCCCTTCCGATTCCAGCTCAGCAGCAGCTCAGCGAAGTCCAGGTAGTTGCGGTCGCTGCCGAAGGTGTACTTCCCCGTGCGCAGGTCGGGCCCCATGGAACCGCCAGGGCTCCCGGCCGGGCGGACGAAAACCTCGACCCACCAGGGCAGTATCGGGAACGAACCATTGCCGAAGCCCAGTCCGTAGGTGTTGCCGTTGCCCTTCTTGGTAATGACCTCAGCCGCCCGGGTGACGTCGTCCCACGTCTTGGGGACCATGACGCTCCCGTCGGCGTTGGTCAGTCCGGCGTCCTTGAAAACCTTGTTGTTGATGTAGAGCTGAAGCCACGGCGCCGGCCTGGTGAAAGGCACGGTGTAGACCTTGCCGCCGAACATGTTGATGCCCTCGACGAACGAGTAGGGCGGGAAGCGCCTTCGCCAGGACGAGGTTGCCCACCGGTCGAGCGGGAGCAGCCAGCCCTTTTGGACCTGCTCGTTGAGCGGCACGGTCGTCGTGGTGATCATGAAGACGTCGGGCGCGCTGTTGCTGCGCTGAGCTAGCGTGAACAGCTTGTCGTAGCTGCTGGTAGCGTTGACCGTCCGCTTTACGTAGATGTTGCCGTGCGCCTGCTCGAACCGCTTGAGCTCGTGTTCGACCCACGGTGACTGACTCACCCACCAGTCCCAGGTGTCGACGGTGGCACGTCCGGTAGCTCCGCCCGACGCTCCACAGGCAGCCAGGATCGAGCCCAACATCGTCGTGCCCCCCACCGCCGCAGCAGCGCCCAGGAAGGTGCGCCTGTCAATACGTTCCGCCAGCCATTTGTCGTGCATGTTTGTCAGATCTTCCCCTCAACCAGACTGCGAGGACCCGCCTCGCCGGCATCATCATCCCAGCCGCCCTGCAGTGACACATCATGCAGATGGTTGAAGGAATCCTCCTCCGTTCGATTGAATCTGCCCGTGGCAGAGGGGCTGGAATCGCACCCGCGCCCGTCAAGCGATCTCCGGCATTTGTCGCACCGGAATGACTGCCATCAGCCAGGTGCACCGCCTCAGGATGTGACTGATCCTGATGGCGCCAAAGGCCGAAAACAGAGGCGCCCTGAGCCGGCGGGGCACCATGAAGCGGATGCGGAAGTATGGACTGGCAGACCATATTCGAACTGCTCGATCAGCTCGAGATCGTGGATTCCAGGGATCCCACCGTGAGCCGCCTGGAGGCTGCTGAAATGTGTGCGCTCCTGGCGGAGAGGAGGTTCGAGCGGGGGCGGCCGCTCCGAACCGTCCATGTCGACACGCTCAGACAGGTGGCCCTCGACGACAGCTTGCCGGTGGGCGCGGGCTGGGTGCGCCGAAGCTGAGCGGTCGGCAAACGGCACAGGCCCCCGTCCCGGTCTTGGGACGGGGGCCCTTGCGCGTCTTCGCTTTAGATCAGGCCTCGGCCTCAGGCTGCCAGCGTGCGGAGAGCTGGTAGATGATGATCACGTCAAGCAGGACCATCAAGAGCGAAAACAGCGGGTAGGCGGGAAAGTACAGGACCGAGACGAGAGCGCTGAGGCCGGCGAACACCAACGCAACCCACCGCGCCCAGGGCTGCAGCATGAAGAGACCGACGCTGGCCACGGCCATGAGCGCGCCGACGACTATATAGATCCAGCCCCAAACCTTGAAGTTCCAGATGACCAGGCCCTGGCCTGAGACGATGATCACCCTGGGGTTGAACAGGGCGACCAGGCCCCAGATGACGTTGAAGCCACCGGCCAGCAACAGCACCGAGCCGGCGAAGACCCTCCATCCCGACGGCCGCGCCACCTGCTCCTGCTTCACGTCCATTGCTCTGCTCCTTTGCTCTGCTCCTTCGGAGACAAGCTATTTATCCATCGGCGCTGTGCGAACCAGCCTCAGGCCGCTCCGGCGGGCACCCGGTCCAAGCGACCTGAGCCGGAATCCCCACACGATCGAAGCCACGCCTCCGACGATCGCGCAGGCGGCGGCCGCATAAACGAGCACGACGGCCGGGAAGAATGGGTGGAGCAGCAGGATGACCCCGAGCACCAGGCTGATCACGCCGATGATGGCGGCCCCCCACCCAGCGCCCGTGATGGCTCGAAAGAGCGTCACCATACCGATGACGATGCCGAAAGCCGCCAGCAGCCAGGCCAGCATCGTCGGGATCATGACCGCGGCCCAGAGTGGGTGCCGTACCACCGCCAGCCCAGCCATAACGCCGATGATGCCCGTGAACAGCCTCCAACCCCACTGCCTTCGGTCGAGAACCACGCCGACCAGATCGAAGATCCCACCGATCAACCAGTAGACGCCCAGAAACATAACGAGCACGAACAGGGTGAACGCGGTCTCGGTGAACAGCAGAACGCCGATGATCAGCAGCGCGACGCCCTGCAGAAGGGCGAGCCACCACGACATCGATTGGGTCGACGGGGCAGCGTACGCGGTGGTATCCATTGCAGCGTTTCTCCCAATGAACATCGTGCGAGCTACCTGTTTGCCGCGGCACTGTCAGTGGACGGCGCTCCTGCCGTCCCTGCCCAAGGGCTGCGGCAAAGGGTCCCCATCACTTCGCCGGCAATTACACGCATCCACCTCGACCGTATGCCCCGTCACTGCCGATCACCACATGCAACAGAGGGGCCGGCATCTCTGGCCGACAGCAGGCGTGCCGTTGGAGGCGCTCGTAGCTCAACTGGACGGGCAGCGGACCGAGGCGGGCGCCGGCCGGCCGAGCCGGTCGTGGACATCGATGGCGCCGGCGGCGCTCACCCGACCGACGTAAATCTCGCCCACGGCGACTCGACTGGCCGCGTCGAGCCGGACAGGGCCGCTCGGTGCCGCGACCTCAACCTGCGGAATCGCCCGCAGCACATCGTCCACGGCGGTGGCTCCGGCTCGCCCTACCGCAGCCGCGTACATCTTCATGGCGACCGAGATCGCCTCCCCCGAGGCGCTGAGGGTGCTGTCAGAGCCGAATTGACGCTTGTACCGCGCGACGTAGTCGCGGCTCGCGGGGCTGTCCAGGTTCTTGAACCATGGCTGGCTGGTCAGAGCGCCGGTAAGCAGTCCCGGGTTGCCGGCCGCGTCCAGCTCGTCCCATCGGCTCGCCACGACCAGGGCCCTTGACCCCCTACGACCCAGCTGCGTGCCGAAGCGGAGCGCGTCATAGCCCTGCAGGAGCGACCACAGCACGTCCGGGTTTATCTCGTAGGAGTCCGCCACCGCGGTGTCGAGCGCGGCGTTGTCACGCACGGTACGTATCGCCACCGGCGCTTGACCGTGCCGCCCAAGCGCACGGCGGATCGCCTCTGCCGCGCTGCGAGACCACGCGTCTGCCGAGCCGATCACCAGCACCCGGCGCCCGACGTTCGTGACCACCCAGTCGGCCATCGGTTCCACCTGCTGGCTGGGCACCCGGCCGGTGGCCAGCAGCCCCCGCTCGCACGGCGCCGCGGCCTGGGGGGCCGCATCGATCAGCAGACCGCCGAGCCGGCCCAGCTGCCGCGCGGCGGCAGCTCGATCCGCGTCGGTCAGGACGCCGATTATCGCGTCGGCCTGCTGCTCGGCGAGCAGCCTGCCGACGCGTTCTGATGCGTTCTGTCCCGCGGCCTCCACCATCCGCACAGGCTGGCCGTGCAAGCCGCCGGCCGCGTTCAGCTCCTCCACGGCCAGTCGCATGCAGTTGCGCTCCATCTCGATACGCGCCTGGAGTCCTCCCTGGTTGGACGAGACGAAGCCGATGCGAACGGCGTCGGAGCCTTCGGCCGACCGGCCACAGGCCGTCAGGAGGTAGCCCCCCGCCAGCCCGCCCCCGAGCACGGCAGCCCTGCCAAGTAGCTGGCGACGCGTCAGGCCCGACGGGTCGCAGGTGGCGTCAGGCCGGCTTCCGTCGAGGTCTCTCATGCGGCAACGCGGTCGAGCTCGGCCAGCACGTGGCGTTGACGTCTCAGGACCGGGTACTCAGCGTCCAGGCCGCGCCCGCGAGCGGATCGGATGCCCGCGGACATCAGTGGGCCCGGAGTTGGGCGCATGCGATGTGCGTCGCGCCGGTGCCAGACATGCTGGGCCCCTGGTGGATCTGGACGTACCAACCACTGGCCGGCACCTGGTAAGGGTGATGGATCCATGTGTTGCTGACCGCATCACCAGCGCCGTTCGAGACGAGGTTCTCCAACGGGTACACGATCGGGCCATTGCTCCCGCAGGTGCCGGCGTGAATGTGGGCCGGGTGGGTGCTCGACGGGCGAAGCCCAGTTGCCTCGAGGCGGACCGTGAACGTCGAGCCCGACGTGGTGACTATCGCCGTGCCTCCGACCTTGCTGCCGCTTTCCGGAACCAGCTTCGCGGTGAGAGTGATGGGCGGTGTCATCGATGCTGCGGGCGACGCCGCTGTGGTGGGTGTGGTCTTTGCCGTGGGCGACGCCGCCGTGGTGGGCGGTGCGGTCTTTGCCGTGGGCGACGCCGCCGTGGTGGGCGGTGTGGTCATTGCTGTGGGCGACGCCGCCGCGATGGGCGAGGTGTGTGCGACAGCCTGGGCCCCGGAAGCCGAGTGGCCACCGCAAGCGGCGAGTGCCACCGAGACGATCATGGTCGATACGAATCGCTTCTGCATTCGTCATGTCCCCGCAACTGGATGTCCCTGCGTCAGGCGCCGGAAGCGGACCAACCGGCATTTGGCAGGATCGCGTTCGCTGTCGAGCGTAGGCTCCGCGGTTGGGTTGTGGCGACCGGCGGCGGACAGATGTCCGACTCTGCCAAGTGCACCGGGGCAGGGATTGCGTCCTGGAGGACCAGGATCGCGGGGCGATGAGCCCAAATGCCAAGGATCTTTTGTGTCAGCGCTCGAAATTCGCAGAGGACGTTGACTGAGGCTGCGTAGGCTTACGGAAACGAGATGGACGAAACAATGCCCGGCAGGGCCTGCACCACCGGCTTTGCGAACAAAGCGACGAACACGGCGAACGCCGTCCCCCAGATAACGCGCCATCCCCATCTCCTTGAGAAGAGGAGCACGAGGGCGCCGATCAGGAGGACTGGTATCGCCAGCTCGAGTACGAGCTTTTCAAGCCAGAACGCCAGCGTAAACAGGAAGTCCAGCAGCTTCTGATTCAGTTCACCCATTGGCTTCTTGGCACTCCAACCCCTCCAGTCTGAGCTGCGAGCTGCTGATGTCACGACTGTCATAGGTGAGGCCGGGACCTCTGCCAACGGGAAGCAGCCCATCCGCTTCGCCGATCGCGGATCACTCCTCCGGAGCGGCCCACAGGCCCACCTCGGCAGCTCTCCACGACACGCAGCGGAGCGCCGCAGCAGCAGTCCGAGCTCCTCGACGAGAAGCGCTGCCATGTACCGACTGGTCGTTTCTGGGTCCTACTGACAGTGACGCCGGTCAAAATTGACAGAGGGCTTCGATCAGTGCCGCCTGCCAGTTGGTGACTGAGTGCCAGTTGCTTGAGGAGTAGGACACTCAATATGCTTCGGGTGCCGATTGACACACATCCGGGCAACTAGCCCACTGACAAACGTTCTCAGAGCGCCATCCAGCCAATCGAGCGAGAGTGCTCGCTCGGACACTGGTGGTCGCCGCCTGCTGAAATCGCGGCTATCAAGCCCGCACACTTGTGCCACGCGTCGCACGCTGCCGGCCGCCACCTGTCAGCAGACTGCGAAAGCGCTCTGTCGAACATCAGAGCGCGACACAGTTCGATCACATAGTTCACTCAAACCGGGATCAGTCTACGATGGCCCTATCGGACAAGGATCCCTCTATGATGATGCGCGCAGAGGAGAAGCAGGTTCGTGGCTTTGACTGCCACGACGACGGTACTTCGGCATCCATCTACGCAACGGCCGCTCGCCGCGGCCGCTGACGACAGCGCAACCCAAAATGCAGTCTCCTCGGTCCCGCGTATCCCAGTGTTCGGCACGTATTCGGCGCGCATTTGAGAGCCGCAGCGCCTCGTGCACGGAGGGTCGCACTGGTTCCATCCCTGAACCAGGAGACGTGAGCCACGGAGCGTGAAGCCATGAGGATCGCAGTGCTGGGGCTGGGCAAGATGGGCTCGGCCATGGCCCTACGCCTGGAGCGAGTGGGCTTCGACCTCACGGTCTGGAACCGCACACGGGCCCGGGCCGAGGACCTGGGCGTCGGCATGGTTGCGGACACCCCGGCCGCAGCGGCGCGCGGCGTGGAGCTGGTTCTCAGCAGTCTCACCGGCCCCGACGCCGTGCGGGACGTATACCTCGGCCCTGACGGCGCGGCTCAGGGAGCGTCCGGCCAGCTCTTCGTGGAGGCCAGCACCACCGGCCCCGACGTGGTCTCCGAGATCGATCCGGTCCTGCGAGCCCACGGTTCCGCGCTCGTGGACGCGCCCGTGCTGGGCACCGTGACCGCCGTGGAGAGCGGGTCGCTGGTCGTGCTGGCGGGCGGCGCTGAGGCAGACGTCGTCCGCGTCCGGCCAGTCCTCGAAGCGCTGGGTGAAATGCACCACGTGGGCACCCTCGGCAACGGCGCCCGCCTGAAGCTGGTCGCCAACAGCATGCTGGGCCTGGTCAGCCTGGGGGGAGCCGAGCTGCTGGCAGCCGGTGAGCGGCTAGGGCTGGATCGGGAAACCGTCTTCTCGATCCTGGCCAGGTACGCACCCCATCTCGAGGGGCGGCGGAAAGGCTATGTCGAGGGGCGTCATTCACCCGCGATGTTCGAGATCCGGGACATGCTGAAGGACCTGGACCTCGGACTGAGTCTGTTCCAGCGGGCCGGTGCGCCGGTGCCGCTCACAGCGCTGGTCCGCGAGCTCGTCGCCGAAACGGCGCTCACGGATGCCTCTCTGGACCTCTCGTCAGTTGCAACGCGCTATGCCCAACCGCTGCGCACTCCCGCGCGGTCCGGCGCAGGCCGGCGCTGACGGGCGCCCGCTGCATCGACCCCCCACGAGGATGAGAGAGCTCTAGATGGCTGACGAGGTGTCGCTCCAGGCGGTGGTGGCCTCGTTCCAGACCCCGGACGGGGCTTCGAGCGCGCTCCAGCTGCTCAAGAGCGTCTGGGGCGACGTAGTGGCCCTGAAGGAAGCCGCCGTCGTGGTTCGTGGCGCCGACGACAAGCTGCAGATCAAGGAATCGCACCACGTCGCGCTCGGTGCGGTGGTCGGCGCCATCGTGGGCGCGGTGGTGGGCCTGATAGTGGGACCAGTCGGCCCCGTCGCGGCGGGCGGCGCGGCCATCGGTGCGCTCGCCAACCGCCTGCGCGACACGGGTTTTTCCGACGAGCGACTGAAGCGAATCGGCGAGGCGCTCACACCGGGAACATCGGTGCTGGTGGCGATCGTCGAACCTCCTTCGGTCATCGAACTGGAGCGGAAACTCCGTATGGCGGCGCCCGACGTCACAATCGAAACGGTCCGGGTGGACCTGGCTTCCGAGCTCGAGGAGCACAGCACCCGCAGCCCCTGAGCGCCGCGACGACCGCCGTCATCTCAGTTCCCTGGTCGTGCCGGCGCTCCGGGTACGCCGACCTCGGTTGAGGGCGGCGGAGTCCAGATGCCGGTTCGGAGCCAGCTCGCGTAGGCATCGGCGTTTGGATAGTCCGTCGCGAGCATGTCGGCGGCGACTCGCTGGACGTCGTAGGCGACCCTCCGGTGCCCGATGCGGCCGTCCTCGATGACCACGTAGGTCGCTCGCACGTCGCCGTCCAGGGACAGGCTGAGGCTGCCGGTGTTGACGACCGTCAGGCCATCCAGCCGTCGGACGTAGGCATGGTGAATGTGGCCGTAGACCGCGATCGGGACGCCAAGAGGGCCATAGGTCTCGCGGAGCCTGTCGTCGGTGGCGTCGTGCGCGACGACCGCCCAGCAGTCGCCCGGGACCGCGTGGACCAGCGCGACGCCCTCGTCGCGCCACCCCATCGGCAGCTGCGTCAGCCAGGCGACGCGCTCGGGACCCAGCATCTCCCGGCTGCGTGCTGCCGCATGCGCCACGAAGCCCCGCGCCTGCGCCGGCATCGTTCGCTCGTCGGCGAGGACGGCATCGGTGTTGCCGAGGACGCTCGGCCAGCCGAGTTCGCGGATCCGGTCGACGACCTCGACCGGATGGGGGCCGCCGAGCGCCAGATCACCGCCCAGGACGACCACGTCTGGGCGAACCTCATCGAGGTCGGCGAGGACCGCCTCGAGGGCGAGCATGTTGCCGTGAACGTCGGAGACGATCGCGATCCGCATCGTCGACACGCTACCGAACGCACACGATGCGTTGCGAGTCTGGTGCGACTCCTTCAGCCGACTATCGTTTCAGACAGGAACCAGGTTCGGCGTTCGGTGTCGTCGATGAAGTTCTCGAGCAGGCTGGTGCTGGCGACATCGCCGGCGTCCGCGCACACTCGATGGGCGCTGCGCATGCGCTCTCCGAGATCGCGGTTGTCGTTCATCAGAATTCGCAGCATCTCGACCGGCTCCACGAAGGGGCGGTCGTCATCCTGCACCCGCTGCAAACGAGAGATCTCGCCTATGGAGTGGATCGTCGTCTGACCGAGCTTGCGCGATCGCTCGGCGAGCACGTCCGTCATGTCCAGCACCTGTTCTGCGTGTCTGTCGAGGAGGCGATGATAATCGCGGAAATGGGGGCCCGACACGTGCCAGTGGAAGTTCTTGGTCTTGACATAAAGCGCGAACGCATCCGCAACCAGCGGGTTGAGTGCAGCCGCGACCGAGCGGCGACCTTCCACGTCAAGGTCGCTTGGGACGGCGAGCTGCTTCGGCACGGCGGCGACCCTGACCGTGGAACCCATGTGTTTCATGAAGCAAGCCTCCAGGCCGGGACAGGAAGGCACCGAATGCAGTGCGACACCCGTCTCCGGTGATTGCAATCCCAGTCTGAGAAGAGCGGCGCATGATGACGCCTGCCCATCGCCAGGCGCACAGCACCTGTATTTGGTGCAACCTCGCCGGAACCGTCGGCCACGACCGCGCGGCTTGGCCAGGATCAGAGGCTGGCGTCGCCTGACGTGAACCGGCGGAAGGTCAGGACCGGGAGCGGGCCCCAGCCTGGGCGGCCATCTTGATGCACGTGTAGGCGGAGTAGGTGCGCGACGCGCTGTGGCTCGCCTCACGGATGGCGAACCCTGCGTGCAGGAGCATCGGCTCCAGCAGCCAGTCGTAGGTGCTGTGCTCCTCGCGTACGTGCTGCTCCAACTCAGAACGGGTCCATCCCTCCTCGGGCTGCACGGCTGCGCCCGCCAGCCAGGCTTCGATGACGCTCCCTGCCTCCGCCGGCTCAAAAGCGAAAACCAGGTCGCGCAGGTAGAGCACACCGTCCGGACGCAGAATCGCCGCCACGCGATGGAGGGCGATCGCCTTCCAGAAGTCGGGCAGGTGGTGGAGCGCGTTCCTCGAGTACACGAAGTCGGCAGGTTCTCCCTGGTGCTTATAAGTAAGAAAGCCGCCCTGAACCAGCTCGAAGTTCAGTAGGTGCATCCGCTCCGCCTTTGCCCGGAGGGTGGCAAGCATAGCCGGTGATACATCAACCGCGATCACACGCCGGCAGATTCGGGCGGCGGCCAGGGCCAGTCCACCGGTCCCGGCGCCGAGATCGACCAGGGTGCTGGTCCTGTCCAGCCCAAGGTTGCGCAGCACCTCGACGTCGGCGGTCGGATCGGTGCCTGCTTTGCGATCGTAGCCCGCAATGTATGCGGCGTCGAGGTGCTCGCTGCCCGCGTGCGCGACCTCGTCGAGCCACCAGTTCGGTGGATAACGGGACAGCTTCACGAGGGAAAACAGTAGAGGTCCCGCCCCCGTTGACGTCGGACCTCGGCCAGGTCAGACTCATGTAAGAGGCGATCGTCCGCGCCCAGCCTCGACCCCCCGCCCCAGCCGGGGTCCACGCCGAGGCGAAGGGAGACAGACTCTCGGGCAGCCATCCAGTCGTCTTGTTGGCCGCGCTGGCCGTCGCTGGGGGACGAGCGCCAAGCGGTCGAGGAGATGACGGGCTGACGCGAGACCGGAGTTTCAAGAAGGTCGTCCGCGCTCGCATGCGCAGGACCGGCGAGTCCTACACCGCCGCGCTGGCTCACGTGCAACGCACGCCCCCATCTCCTCGACACACCCGGCGAGGAGGTTCCGGCATGTATCCGTTCGAGCGCTTCACCGACCGTGCCAAGAAAGCGCTGGTTCTGGCCCAGGAGGAGGCTGAATCAGCCGGGCACAACTACATCGGCACCGAGCACCTGCTGCTCGGGCTGCTCCGCGAACAAGAGGGCCTCGCCGGTGCGGCGCTCAACGCGCTGGGCGTCGAGCTCGACGGCACGCGCAACGCGATCCAGGCCGCGCTGAGCACGGCCGCACCGGGCGTCGTGTTCCACATCGTCCCCACGACTCGCGTCAAGAAGGTCATCGAGATGGCCTTCGAAGAGGCGCAGCGCATGGGCGACAGCCACGTCGGCACCCAGCACCTGCTGGTCGGGCTCCTCATAGAGGAGGAGGGCCTGGCCGCCAGGATCCTCGTCGACGGGGGTGTCACGCTTGAGAAAGCACGAGCTGAGATCGAGCGTCTTCTCAAAGAGGGCGCCGAAGAACCGACCCAGCACGTGCCACTGGGCAGGCGGATGCCCGCGACACCGCCGATGCTGCCCGAGCTCCAGCAGCTCCTGCTCCGCGCCCAGACGCTCGCAGCCGGAAAGGGATCGTCTGCGTTCGGGCTGGATCATCTCCTGGAGACGATGGTGAGCAGTCCCGCCGGCACCGAGGTCCTGGCGCGCCTCCTCGACCTGCGCCGAATCGCCGCCATGATCGAGCAGGCGCTCGCAGCACAGGACTTCGACACGGCCGCCAAGCACCGCACCGATGAGAAGGCTGCGCGTGAGGCCCTGGAGCAGGCCGTAATCGCCTGGTGCAGGGAGCTCGACCAGCCGGGAGCTGCTCAGCCGCGGTCGTCATGAATGCGTCGAGAGCGGGCGTCACTGAGACGGCTGGTGCGCCCTGTTTGGTCGCCCGCCACGCAGCCCCTTCCGTCAAATGGACGCTCGAATCCTCTTCCCTTGATCAGCGGCCTCGAGGGGTTCGCTGGGTCACCATCGACGTATCGAAGAGATGGCAACTCCAGTGCTGATGGCGGTCGACGACGATGAGCGCACTCGTTGGGCTGTGGACCGAGAGCTGCGTCACCGCTACGAGCCCGACTATGAGGTGATCTCGACGGCCAGCCCTGAAGCGGGGATCGAGATTCTGACCAAGCTGGCCGATGCAGGACGTGAAGTCATCGTGGTCCTGGCCGACCAGTGCATGCCTGGAATGACAGGGACCGAGTTCCTGACCCGGGCCCGCCACATCTACCCGGCTTCCAGACGCTTCCTGCTGATTTCATGGGGGGACCGGACGAGCGTGGAAGGCATCAGTCAGGCCACATACCTCGGTCAGATCGACGATTGTCTCCTGAAGCCGGCTCACGCTCGTGACGAGCAGTTCCACGGAGCCATCTCTCACTACCTCGAGGAATGGGCGCGGACGCGCGGGGGTGGCTTCGAGGTTGTGAAGGTGGTGGGCGAAGAACTCGCCTTCCGATCTCGCGAGCTGTGCGAAACCCTAGCCCGAAACGGCGTTCAGTTCGGGTTCCATGCTGCCGACTCACCAACTGGGCGGCAGCTGCTGGAACAGGCGGGAGCAGCATCTGCAACGCTCCCTGTGGTCATGGTGTTCAACGGCCAGACCCTCGAGAACCCCAGCAACGCGATGATCGCTGAGGCGCTGGGGATCAAGACTCATCCCAAGACAGCCCTTTACGACATCGCGGTGATCGGCGCCGGACCGGGCGGGCTCTCGGCGGCGGTCTACGGGGCCTCAGAAGGTTTCGCCACCGCACTGCTGGAGTCGGAGGCAGTCGGAGGCCAGGCCAGCGCCAGCTCGAACATTCGCAACTACCCCGGGTTCCCACACGGAATAAGCGGCGCCGATCTCGCTTACCGCACCTTTCAGCAGGCGCGGGTTATGGGAGTCGACTTCATCTACGGGAACCGGGCGACGGGGCTGCGGGCGTGCGGCGATGAGCGCGTCGTCATTCTGGCGGACGGGAGCGAGCTGCACGCGCGCACCGCCATCATCGCCACGGGCTGCTCGTACCGGCGGCTGGGGATTCCGGCGCTGGAGGAGCTGGTCGGGGCTGGCGTGTTCTACTGGTCAGCTGTATCGGAGGCCCGGGCGCTGAGGGGCCGGGACGTCTTTGTGGTCGGCGGCGCCAACTCGGCTGGACAGGTCGCAGTTCACCTGGCAAGCTGCGGGGCCAACGTCACCATCCTCTCCCGCGGCTCGTCGTTCGCCAATACCATGTCTGCTTATCTGATCAAGGAGATCGAAAGCTCACCGGCCATAACGGTTCGATATGGCGTGGAGGTCGTTGACGGAAGCGGATGTGGGTGCCTGGAGTCCCTGACACTGAAGGATCGCCGCTCGGGCCGGGAGGAGGCCGTTCCCGCCCAGGCGCTGTTCGCGCTGATCGGCGTCGATCCGCGCACAGACTGGCTGCCCGCAAACGTTGAACGTGACCGCTCGGGGTTTGTCATGGCGGGTGCCGATGTCAGTCCCACCGGCTGGCCGCTCGCGCGTCCTCCGCTTCCGCTGGAAACCAGCATGCCGTCCGTGTTCGCCATCGGCGACGTGCGACACGGATCGATCAAGAGGATTGCGGCAGCGGTGGGCGAGGGGTCGATCGTCATCCGTCTGATCCACGAATGCCTCGAGGCAGGCTGCCACCTGCCAGAGCTAGGAAGCTGTTGAGCGGCTGGGGGGTCGCGCCGTAACGGGCTCAGCCCGACGTTCGAGCAGCTGGCGATCCCAGCGCGCAAGCGTGGCCGCCGCGTCATAGGTGCTCTCAAAGAAGTCGATGATCGCGCGCTCGCGAAAATCCGCACGCCGCACGTCCTCATAAAAGAGGATGAACTGCCCCAGCTTTTCGTTGTAGCGAGCTGCGGCAGGGCGCACGGACGCTTCCTTGAAGCCGGGTGGCTCCGGGTATGCGTATGCGTAGAACGCCGGTTGCCCCAGCGTTACCCCTGACGCCGACGTGTTGCCCGGCCAGAAGCCGCAGGCCATGTTCTCCTGGTCCTCGGCGAGCTGCACGAACCTGGGCACCCCCTGCGGAGGGGCGGCCGGACGACCGGAGAAGCGCGTTTCCGTGAGGTCGAAGGAGCCCCAGAAGAACTGGATCGGACTGCTCTTTCCGACAAACGACGAGCGGAACTGTTCCATGATCATTGCAGTCCGAGTGAGGATGAGCCACCAGCGATACACATAGTCGGGATCGTAGGAGGTGTGCTCGTGGTCCGCCCCAAAAGGGATGGGGTTCGGAACTTCAACGGGGACCGGATTGATCCGCAACTCGATGCCGAGGGCGCTGAGCGCGTTCATAACGTGTTGATAGAAATCGGACACGGAACCCGGCATGAGTGCAAGGGCTTTGCACCTGCCGTCACTCGTACGCAGGACAAGGTTGTGATCGACGAAGTCGAACTCGGCCTCGAAGACGCCATCGTTTGAAGGAATCGGCCCTGTTGTGAGGCCGCGAGCGGTGGGGTGAAAGGCCACCTGCCACCACTCGTTCTGGAACGGCGAAAGCGTGAGCTTCACCTTGCCCACGATCTGCATCCACATATGCAGCGTCTCACAGGTATCAGTCCACGCCTCCAATGGCAGCGCCGGCCACGGTTCACTGGCATGCCGAGGTTGACTTGGAGTCTGGCGCAGGGGCGTTCGTGGCGTCTCCATCGCCCCACCTTTTGCTCGGTCGTGCATCAGAAGCAGGCTAGGCGCCGTTGAGTATAGAGCTCGACTGTCCCATTGGGCTCCTCCACCTCTGTTCGATGCAGGCGGTGCGGGTGGTCTCCACGATGGGCAGACCTCACGTCCATCAGAGTACTCGGACTACAACCAAGATCGCCCTCCAAACGAAGGGGCGGAATCCTCTGCATTTGTCAGTCGTACTGGCCCCGCAATGAAGGGTAGCGTAACAGTGTGGCGTGCCATAGTCTGGAGTCTGAAGCCGCCGAAATCCCACGCTCGGGCACCATCTCGATCGCAGGCACAAAGGGCGCCGGACCAGCCATCGGCTGCGTTACACGGCATCCGGAGGACCTGGGACTCCGCGTCCTGGCTGATCTGGTCCGAGAGTCGGCCGACGGAATCCTCTTCATAGGCACCGATCGCCGTTATGTCTACGCCAACCCGGCTGCCTGCAAGCTGCTCGGCTATCCCCTGGAGAGGCTGGTTGGACACGACTTCATGACCGACGTCCCGGAATGCAATCGACCATCTACGCTGGCCTACTTTGACCGAGCTCGGAGAGGGAAAGTCGATCGCGTACCATTCGTCTTCCACCGACCGGACGGTTCCGAGCTGCACATCGAAGGCACGACCACGACCCTGAAGCTGCGCCGCAGCCGGCTCATCGCGCTCGTCTTTCAAGACGTTGGCGAGCGTCTCACGCAGGAGAGGAAGGCGGCCGCGCTTGCTCAGGCAACGGCAAGTGTCGCGATTAGCGACTCCATCGAGGCGACCGTCCAGTCGCTCGCCGAATGTGCCGTCTATGGCACGCAAGCCCTGGGTGCCTATGTGACATTCGGCGATGAAGAGGATCCCACCACCTGGGTCGGTGCTGCGGGCATGCCGGACGGCTTTCGAGACGCTATACGCCTCGACGGTTTGGCACGGACATTTATAGCCTGCCAGCAGTCGTCATCGGATCAGCGAGTAGTCGTCTACGCAGACGCGCAACGGCATATAGCCAGCAAGCTGAGAATGGCGCACCTGACGGACGTACTTCGGTCGCTCCCGTGGCGGGCGGCCGTATTCGCGCCCTTGACATACCGGGGTGCAATCGTCGGACTGCTGGGCGCCATCTATCGAGAGGGAGATCTCCCGTCTGAAGCTGAGGCGACCTTCCTTGCAACGTTGGCAGACCAGGCGGCAATCGCCGCAGCCAACGCCAGGCTGGTGGCAGTCGCACAGGAGAAAGTCGCCCTCGAGGAGCGGCAGCGACTGGCGCGAGAGCTTCACGACTCGCTCTCACAGGCCTTCTTCGGAATCGAGATGGGCGCGACGCAGGCACGCCAGCTCGTGGAAGACGACCCTGCCGGAGTCACCCACAGGATCGACTACGTCCTCCAGCTCGCCGAAGCTGGGCAGGCCGAGATGCGGGCGCTGATCCTGGAGATGCGGCCCGAGCTGCTTGAGGCGGAAGGGCTGGCGGCGGCCCTCGACAAGCAGGTCCAGGCGCTCCAGGCCCGGCACAGCATTGCGGTACGGACGATCGCCACCGGTGAGCCGGCGTCGCCCTTCAAGGTCAAAGAGGCGCTGTATCGGATCGCACAGGAGGCCCTGCAGAACACGGTCAAGCACGCACAGGCCAGGCGTGTCGACGTTCATCTGGAGGCCCCAAATGGCAGCGTCGTCCTGAAGGTCGTCGACGACGGGGTCGGCTTCGACCCTGACGGGACGTTCCCCGGACACCTGGGCCTTCACTCGATGCGCGAGCGAGCACTCGGGGTCGGGGGCACGCTCGAAGTTCTGAGCAACCCCGGCCAGGGCACTCGAGTCGTGGCCACGGTGCCTTTGCGATACGAGGCGAGCGCGCCGCCTACCTGAGCACCCTCAGGTCGCACAGGCAACCTGGCCGCGATCAGGGGCCGCGCTTGAGTGCCGCCTCGGCGACCTGTCGCATGCGGGAAGACAGCGGAGGGGTTTGCTTCTCGAGTGCGGACCTGTAGTCTTGCACGGCCTTGTCGTGCTGCCCCGTCGACTCGTACGCACGAGCTCGGTTGTAGTACGTCCACGCATTCTCCGGGGCGAGGTCCAGGCTGGCCTGATATTCAGCCAGCGCTCGTGCCTGGTCGCCAAGCCCGGCGTAAGCCAACCCTCGTGCGCACTGCGCTTGCGACCTCAGGATCTCATCTCGGGTGGCCAGATCCAGCGCTCGGTTGAGATCGTCCAGCGCTTGCTGAAACTTTCCCGCCTCTGCCAGGAGCTGGCCTCTGGCTGAGAGCGCCGTCGCCTCCTTCTCGACGTTTCCAACCGCCCGCCACATCGCGATGGCGTCGCGGTATGTCGCTGCCGCTATTTCCGCATCTCCGCTCTGGTCCTGGAGCTGCGCAGTCCGCATCAGGAGCTCCGCTTCGTCGTTAGCATTGCCCAGCACCCGGTAGATGCGCCGGGCCTGCTTGAGGTATCTGAGCGCGTCTTCACGGAGCCCGGCAGCTTCACGAACCATCGCCAGATTGGAAAGTGCGACCGCCTGTCCGTCGCGATCCCTCACGTCCTGGAAGCCCTCGAGTGCGCGAAGTAGCGCATTGTGGCTGAGATCGAAGTCGCCCTGCCGAACCCACAGCAGCGCCAGCTGCGTAAGCGTGGCTGCCTCGTCACTGCGGCGCCCGCTACGGTGATAATTGTCTGCCGCCGACTGCAGCAGCTCCAGCGATTTCCCTGGATCGCTGCCCGCGTAGAGCGTCGCCATCAAGATCTCGGTTTCGGCGAGGGCTGGGAGATCTTCCTGCGACCGGTACTGCGAGATCGCCTTTTCCAGCAGCATCGCGGCGCCGGCGGTGTCACCGGACTGGCTCACGACAATCGCCTTGCTGACCATGGCCTGGGCGACCGCATCCTCGTCTGCAAGCTGCTGGTAGACGGTCATCGCTTCGTCGCTCAGCTGCAGCGCCTGGGCGAACTGATGCATGGCTGCGTATACCTCTGCCAGCTTTTCGAGAGCAGTCGCCTGGCCGTAAGAGTCGTCTGCCTCTTCGTACAGGTGAAGCGCTTCCTGGGCGAAGCCGAGCGCTTGCTCCTGTTGACCCGTTCGCAGCGCCTCGTCGGCACTTGAGAGTGCTTGGTTCGCGCGCTGGCTGGCGTCTGGCTCGTCGCGTCCGGCCGGCCGGCTGGTCTCGAACTCGCTGTTTGAGGCTTCCACCGCCGAGATGAGGCGGTCGTGGGTCAGCTCGTACCAGCGAGCACGCGCGCGATCCTCCGCTCGGATGAGGTGTCTGCGCTCGAACTCTTCGATGACCGCGTTCGGTACGCCGGCAGTCCTGCGCGGGGTATACAGGACGCTGTTTCTCGTCTTCATGGGGGTGACGAATGAGGTGGCGAACCACTTGCGCAGAGAGCCCTCATCCATGCCGCTACCCGGCATCGCGGCCCTGATCGCATCGGCGTAGTAGAGGGACAGCGCGGCGTCGACACTGCCATGAAGCGCTCGATGTTCTCTGGTGATCTCGACCACCTCCGGGGGCAGCCCCGACCACAGGCTGAGACAGACGACCTGCAGATGGACGGGATCGACGAACTCCCCGGGAACGCTGAGGCTCTTGCCGTGGCCGGTGTCCATGCGGAACGTCCTGAGGTCATCGACCAGGTCTTCCGCGACCCCTGGAGCGAAGTGGCGCCCCGCCTGCTGCGCCGGCTTCGTGACCGCTTCGAGCGCTGCTTCGCGTCCCAGCAGTTCCAGCCGATAGCGGGTGCGCAGGCCGCCCGGAAGGATGTGGGCGTAACGCTGAAGTGGTGCCAGCTTGTCCTCACGAATGACGAAGACGATCCGCAGCATGGGATCTGCCTCGAGGGCGTCTCGCACCTGTTCGAAGAAGTAAGGACGCTGGTCCCAGCACTCAGGATGGAGCACCAAAACCTCCTCGAACTGGTCGAAGATGATCAGCCGCGGCTTTGGGATTTCTTCCTCGTCCAGCGCCGGAGTTCGGCGCGCGAGGTAATCAGCAAGGGACATCTCTTGCAACTGCTCGGGCGAGGTGAGGTGAGGGGTTGGCCCACGCGTGGCTGGCCCGACGAACATGGGGCCATCCGCTGGGCCTGATCGCTGCCGATACCGTCCGGCTGAGACCTGACCTGGCTGTGCGGGATCAACGCGCTGGTCCAACCAGTGGCTCAGAACGTTGAACACGAACACGTTCTTTACGCGCGGGGACACGACGTCGTTGGCCGTGGCGCGCACGCGCGCCGGCGGCAGGATGTCAAAGCGAGGCTGCAGACGAGCCATCAGGCCGGCGTTGACCATGGAGGTCTTGCCCGCACCCGAAGGCCCGAACATCAGCAGCGTTTGCTGCGCTGCCACCAGGGAAGCAGCCTCGCGGATCTCGTGTCCCCTGCCGAAGAAACGCGCGCTTTCTGCTTGCTGATATGGCCGGGGCCCTACATAGGCCTCGGCCACCTCAGGGGCCTGACTGGCCATCCGTGTAGACCTTCCAGCGCCTGTACAGCTCCCCGGCGAACTGATCGGCGGTACCCCAGTACACGGCCACGTTCATTGTCTCGAAGTACCTCTCCATGTATTCCTGAACAGCCTCGCTGCTGCCACCAGGTAGGACTTGCACCGTGACGCTGACGCGCCGGTTGCCCTGCACAACTTTCTTCATCAGTCCACGGTGGATTACGCGGAAGTTGTAGTCGTGCAACCCATAACCGATGAATATCAGTGACGCTTCGGCGATGGCCTCTTGAATGACGGCAGGCACAACGATGTTAAAGTCCTCTGAAAGCCCCAGCAAAAACTCGAAATAGTCCTCCTCCGTCAGGACCATCGAGTCTTTGAGATCAAGACAGCCATGGAGATGGAAAACTACGGGTGTCCTGGGGTCGGGCTGAAAGCCGGCGCTCGGCGCAAAGATCGAGGGGTGCTTTCTGCGAACAGTCTCGTTCCAGGCACAGGTCTCACGTCGCGGAGCTTTTCCCTTTCTCCGAAGAGCCTCCATCAGAAAGTCGTCGTAGTTCGTGGTGATGTAGATCGGAAGCGGGAATTCGGCGAAGACCCTGTGAGGCTCCCCGTCCCGGTTGAAGTCCGGATAGCCTCGCTGGCTCAACCGCCTGGCGACCTCATCCTTGGGAAACATGCCTTCCCGGTAGGAGACCGCCAGGAATTGCGTGACCCGGATCAGATCCTCGGCGTCTTCCAGGGGGTAGTGATATTCGTCAGCCAGCTGCCTCGCGAGCTCCGCGGCAATGGGAAGCGTCCCATGGCTGGCTCCTGCCCCGAAGAAGGGCGTGCACTTACCCTCGTGCAGCCTCCTGAGGAGAATCTGCCAGTCCTGCTCCCGTATCGTCGCCACAGCCCTGCCTCCCACTCCGCCGCTGCGCGGCCGGGCGTCCCCTGGTCAATCATCGCACGCTATAGCCGCTTGTCAATGGGCTCTTGCATTCCGAGCTTGAGGTGGACAGAGCTCTCCGATCGGGCTGCTTGCGAAGCCTCGGTGCAAGCTCCGCTTCTTGACGGCGCGGCGGCGTCGGCCGACAATCCAGGGGCCGACTGGTAGGAACGGCACGGGGGTGTGCTATGCGGAACAGCGAGGCCTTCAGAGAGCTCTTCGCCCTGGCGCGCCGCTACGGGCGTGCCAGCTGGCTTAGCGGCGTCACGATCGCTGCCACCGTCGCGGCCTTCCTCTCGGCCTCGGGCGTGCCTGAGCCGCTGTGGTTCTACCTCGCTCTTGCCGCCGCCGGGACAGGCGTCAGCTTCGTTGTGTTTGCGCTCGGTCACCCTCGATACCGCTTCAAAGTGCTTGCGCTGGGCATGAAGGTGCGCCGCGTCGGGGACGACACTGGGCCAGGCGCTGGGCTGCACCTGGTTGGCGACGGCCGTCATCCGGCGCTGGCGCCGGTGGCGCTCGGTCGAGCTATCGATGCCGCGTACGAGGCCGGGTTCCGCCGGCTGCTCGATGACGACGCTCCGTGGATCGCCGTGATACCAAGCAACCCTCGCGACGTGTGGAAGCCGCATGAGCTCGTGTACAGAATGTTCGCGAAGGGACAGGTTCGCACGGAGATCCGAGTCCATCCCGGGGAGTTCGGAATCCCGGTAGAGGCCTACGCATTCGAGCGGGAGCTGCCGGAGGGCGCCCACGACGTCGATCACGTGCTGGCGATCAAAGACATCATCTACTTGCCGCACCTCTACAGGGCCCTCTATCCCGAACCCCTGAACGTGGATGTGGCTGAGCCGTTCATCTGGCCCGAGCACTGCGTGGACCCATGGTTGCTGGCCAGGCGAAACATAGTTGTCGTCGGCGGTGGCGACACCAACTTCTGGCACGCCGCCGTCTTCGAGGCGGTGTGGCGAAAGTTCGCGGAACCACCAAGCACAATCCCCCTTGCCATGCATCTTCGCCACCCCACCACAGGGGGCGGGCGCTACGACTCGCGGGGCCTCAACGTCAGGCTGGCCGGTGAGCTGCCTGGAGTCGGCCGCGGCGAGCACTTGCTGGACGAGCGCGTCTTCCAGACCTACGCGATGATCCTTGGCTGCGACAATCCTTTCTCCACCCGGACGCCTCCCCATCGCTGCGTGTTCGTCACCGGCACGCGGAGCCTGGGCACCGGCGGCGCGGTCCTGGCCCTGGCGGCCGTTGCGTTGAACGTCAGACGCCAGACGGGCGCCGACTACTGGAGCCTGGTGTCAACCGTCGATGACAACGTGCGGGCCGGCGTGAGCGCCCTGCTGTGCCGGGTGACGCGTGTCGAGACCGCCTGGCGGCGCGTGGAGGGACATCTCGTCCAGCGAGAGCAGCGTTCTATTCCTACAGACCGTCCGGACCCCTTCTACAGCGACAGTGCGGTTCCCGCGGAGGTGGAGTTCCTGGACAACCGCCAGGAGCCCGCGGTGTGGAAAGCTCTGGTCAGCGGCCTCGGCGGACGAAGGCGGGCCGAGCCCGGTCAACACGAGCTTTGATGAGGCAGCGCTGGGGCATCCTGGGCGCACGCCACCGATGGGGATCGCGTCGCGACCGCTGTCCTCATAGGTCTGGAGTGAGACTTCGATGCATAGGTGTGACTCGCCGGCAGAGCTCTCATTTGATCCCCTCGCGGAACCTCGTGTTGGGGAGGCCTGCCGGACGGAACGCCCCCCTCCCCCGGCTTCGCCGGGTACTCCCCCGACTTCGCGGACCGACTTCGCGGGGGAGAGACGATCCGAGCTGCGACGGCTCGATCGAGGAGCCGTTGAAGACCGACCACTCCGCGTAGACGTGATCCTGGTTGACGTTGCCGACGATGTGGTCGACCGCGATCCACTGCTTGCGGGGGCTCTGTTCATGCTGCGGGGCGAGGTTGTGTCTCCCCAGCGGCCGGTGTCGAGCCGGTTGACCATCGTCTTGAAGGCCGCCACCACCTCCGCAGAGGTAAAGGTGAGAATTCCACAGGAACTGATTCTGTTCGCGAGCCGCGCAGTCGGTTCGGGCCGGCTCGGGGGAGTCTGGCGTGAACCAGCCTGGAAGGTCGCCGACTGCAGCGACCAGCGCCAGCCGCGCCGCAACTGTCGGCTCGTTAGCGGAACCGCTGGTATTAGTCAAAGCAGGAGGCTAGCGCGCACAATCCCGTCGTGGAGGCGGCCTACTACCAGGAACTGATCCGGCCGCTGGTGGGCGGGCGGCGGGTAGTCCTGTGCGGTCAGCTGCTCAATGGCAGTACCGCACTGGTCGAGACACTGCGCGCGCTGGGCGCGGAACGCTGCCTGGTTCTGGCGCACGGCATCGGCACCGGCCGGGCGCCGTCGCCTGACGATGCCGACCAGGTGGTCGTCGAGACCCGCGCCACTAACGTCATCCAGGAGTTCCGCCAGGTGGAGCGGCTCCTGGCCCGGCCGCCCGCGGCGTTTCTCGAGGCCCTCTCACGCTTTGACCCGGACCACCGGGCGCTGACCCTAGCACCGCCGATCAGCATCGGCCCACTGCCCACGACGCTTGACGGCCGCCGCTTCTTCGGCCGCCGGCAACCGGTCTCCCTCGCTCTGGAGGACAAGGTTGCGGTAGACGCCTTCTGGGACGGGTCTGGCGTGGCGCGCGCCCCATCAGCCATCGTGCCGCCCACCCTTGCTGACGTCGCGGAGGCGGCCAACAGCCTGGACCGCGGCCAGGGGGTGGTCGTCGCTGCGGATGCACGCGAAGGCATTCATGGTGGGGCGGAGGGTCTGCGCTGGGCCCGGGACGACGCCGAGCTGGCCGAGGCAGCCGACTTCTTCCGTGCCATCTCCGACCGCGTCCGGGTGATGCCCTTCCTCGAAGGCATCCCGTGCAGCATCCATGGCATTGTCTTCCCTGACCACGTAGTCACGGTGCGCCCGGTCGAGATGGTGACGCTGCGGCAACCGCCGAGGCTGCGCTACTGCGGTGCGGCCACGTTCTGGGACCCGCCGCGGCAGCGCCGCACCGAGATGCGAGAGGTCGCCCGGAGTGTGGGCGAGAGACTGCGCGAGACGATCGGCTACCGGGGCGCTTTCACGATCGACGGGATCATGACCGAACAGGGCTTCCTGCCTACGGAGCTCAACCCGCGCTTCGGAGCCGGGCTGGGGGTCATCGGCCGAGCCATCGCCGGGCTTCCCTTGGGCCTCCTCCAACTCGCGATCGTGGAGGGCCTGGACCTGGATTACCGGCCCGCCGACCTGGAGGAGATGCTGGTCGCCGGCGCCGACGAGCATCGCAGCGGAGGGGCCTGGACCACCGTTTCACGCGTCTTCACGGAGATGGAAGAGGTGCGTCTGGCGCGCATCGACGGCGGCTTCGCTCGGGCAGCCGAGGGTGAGGAGGCAGATGCAACGCTGTCCATTGGACCCTCCAACCTCGGCGGGTTCGTGCGCTTCGCGGCCGTCCCGGAGCGGACTCCGACCGGTATCTCGATCGCCCCCCGCGCCGTGGCCTTCTTCGCCTTCGCCGACAGAGAGCTGGAGACTGGGATCGGCCCGCTCGAGCCGGCGCGCGAACTCGGCTCGGGCTGAAGGCGTCATTGAAGTCAGGGGCCGCGGTCGTGCCTGACCCGTAGCCGATCGGTGTCGATTTGGCCGGAGTCCGACAACGACCGCCGCCTGGCCCCAATCAGGAGGATGATGTAGACGCGGACCAGATGAGAGATGGATCTGGTGGCAAGGGGGAGGCAACGTGATGACCGGACAGCCAGGCCAGCAACAGGGCGAGGCGCCGCCACAATACTCGCCAGATGGTCGATGGTGGTGGGACGGCCGGCAGTGGACGCCCGTCCACCAGGAGGCTGCTCGCGTCCAGTCCCCATGGCGGTGGGATGGCCGGCGGTGGATCTCACTGGACGATCGGTTCTGGTGGGATGGCACCACTTGGCAGCCAGTGGAGGTGTTGCCGCGCCGTGCGCAAGGCGGCGCGGGCCAGATGTGGTATCGGCGATTGTGGCCGACCAGCCCTCGGCTCCGCCGTCGGATCGTGGTGGGCAGCCAGGTGCGGGGTGGTGACGCCCGCACATACCGAGTGAGCGGAGCCGGCATCGTGGGGGGCAGGCGACGCTACTACGCATACGGCAGCGACGGCAACTATTACTGGCTCTCAGACAGAGGGATCTGCATATCGGGAGGTGAGCTGTGCACGCATGCAGAGCCGCAGCGGGCTGGGCCTCCTGATGCCGACGGGAAGCCGAGCGATTGTGCAGCGTCTGACTGGATCACCGGTCCTGGTGAATACACCCTCTACGACGGCGGCGCAAATTGGGCGCCCGACGCGACCATCGAGGGGACGAGCGGCTCGGCGGACTTCAGCTCATCCGATTCAGGCAGCACATGGTCAGACTCAAGTGGCTCGTCCGACTCGGGGAGCAGCTCCGACTCGGGCGGCGGCGGCTCGAGCGACTGACCAGGGATGGATTGGCCGAATCAACTCGGCTCCGAGGGAGCTGGTGGTGCACCCAGACATACACAATACGAACCTGGCTGCCGAGATCGACGGCCCACCCATCGAGTTGTCCGAGGTCCACTCCAAGGTGCGACGCGCAGGCTATCGCGGCTTTCGGCAAGCGACACCCAGCGAATGATCTGAGCCATTCCGGGATTTCCTTGGCCCCAGCCACGGCGCCGCTGTCTAAGCCCTGATCAGGGCTAAGCGGTCCCGCCGAGTCCGAGGCGGGCCGGCTCTTTATTCGGACCCACGGTGTGTCCGTCCGACTGGTTGCCGGTAATCCAGCCCCGTCCATGGGAATCTGTGAGCAATCTGTGAGCACGTGGCTGGCGGCGGCTCCCTGACCTGCCCCGCCCAGCCCCTCGAGCGAACCACAGATGGAGCCGGCGGACCCACAGCCGGTGCCTCGGACCCGTGCCAACGGTTTTCGAGTTCTCGGAAGTGGCGACGGGGGGTGCTGCTCAGGGCGCAGCCGAGTGGAGCGTGCTCCGATTCGTGCGGTCTCGTGTGGTTCGGCTAGGGCGGGGTATGTCGCCGCCGATCGTCTCGGCAAGCAGCCCGAGGGCGAAGGTGTCGGCGATGCCAGCGGCCACTAGTTAACGCTGTTGTAGGTCATGGGCGCGACGAGCATGGCATCCGGGGGAGGCAGCTTGCCCTCGTCGGGGCGCCGGTACTCGCTGCGAATCGGGACCGTCGTCTGGGCGCGAAGCGCGGCGAGGTCAAGGAAAGGGATCGCGTCGGGCGTGGGCACGATGCAGAGAGCCCAGCCCAGTGATCGCATGTGCGGCGCGACCAGGTGGAGGTCCTGCGCGGGCGGAGCGGCGCACGCGATAACGTACAGCAGGCGATCGGTCATCACATCCATGATGCAAGTGCGGTGCATTTAAACGGGCCTCGGTGGCGGTCGTCGGGAGGAACAGGATGAGCGATACGAGCACCGGAAACGGCAAGGTGGTCGTGAACAGGGCGATGTCCCTTGACGGCTTCATCGCCGGTCCCGGCCACGTGATGGACTGGGGCGGTGGTCGCCAGCTCGCCGAC
>Ga0126378_10000478_pt1 | contig 29785 bp, 24 predicted proteins | sample PanSoiMetPlot_23_FD_92587 | JGI IMG/M metagenome (GOLD analysis project Ga0126378, IMG submission 92587) | Tropical forest soil microbial communities from Panama - MetaG Plot_23 | ecosystem: Environmental > Terrestrial > Soil > Tropical forest > Bulk soil | place: Panama | collected 2016-02-17
AAGGAGCGCCGTCACTTCGGCGTCGGTAGCTTGCTCCATCTTTGCCAGCTCAAATCCGCCGACGCGCGCCGCCAATTCCCGATCGCGCTCGACCAACTCGCTCACTGAGCGACCGCGGCGCATCGAGTCCGCCAGATGGTTAGCGATGAATGCTTGCTTGGCCGACGTGGCGGTTGAATTGAACGCGTTCATCCACGCGTAAAAGACGCGGACCGCAGGACTGCCCGCGTCAGACTCTCCAGCGTCGGCTGCATTCTGCGCAGTCGCCTCCGAGCTCCTGAACGCCATCGCCAAAGTCAGCGCGGCCAACAGCCGTGTCCAACCCGAGCCGAGTGTTGTCCTCGGTTTGGTGGCTCCCATTCCCAGGTGACACGAACGAGGGCGGTGACCGGTTCGAGAGAGTTACTTCACCACTTCGATTCCGGCAGGACCGCGCAAGACCTCTCCGACGACGACCGCGCTCACGCCCGCCCGCCCCAGCGCCCGCATCGCCGCGGCCGATTCCCGCGACGGCAGCGATGCCAGAAGGCCGCCGTTGGTCTGCGCATCCGCCAGGATCAATCGCTCCGAGCCCGACAAAACCTCTGCAAATTGCACCTTGTCGTGCACATACTCGAGGTTCGACTTCGACCCCCCGGGAACGATTCCCTCTTCCGCGAGCTTGCGGATGCCTTCGAGCACGGGCACGCGGTCAAACGAAATCCGGGCCCGGGTCTTCGAGCCGGTCATCATCTCCAGCAGGTGGCCAAGCAGACCAAAGCCGGTGACGTCGGTGAGGGCGTTCAACTTGAATTTCCCCGACGCGAAGATTTGTCCCGCCTTCTGGTTGAGCTGCGACATCACCTTCACCACCTGCTGCGTGAGCTCGCTCGAGGCGCGGCCCCGCTTGATTGCGGTGGTGGCGATTCCCGAGCCCAGCGGCTTGGTGAGAACGAGGACGTCGCCCGGCTTCGCACCCGAGTTTCGCAAGATTCTCTTTGGATGGACGACTCCGGTCACCGCCATTCCGTACTTCGGCTCCGGGTCTTGGACCGAATGCCCGCCGAGGATCGGCACGCCCGCCTCCGCAGCTTTGCTTTGGCCGCCCGCCAGGATCTGCGACAGGATGGTCAGCGGAAGTCCAGTCGGAAAGCCCACCAGGTTGAGCGCGAACAGCGGCCGCGCCCCCATCGCCCAGATATCCGAGAGCGCGTTTGCGGCGGCGATTTCACCGAACTGGAAAGGATCGTCCACCACCGGCGGGAAGAAGTCCGCCGTCTCCACCACCGCCAGCGATGGCGTCAACCGATACACCGCCGCGTCATCGCTGGTGCCGAAGCCGACCAGCGCTCGCGGGTGCTTCTTTGAGGCCAGGTGGCGCAGGACCTGCGCCAAGTCCGCAGCGCGGATCTTCCCGGCTCAACCCGCGCAGTGGCTGAGCTCCGTCAGCCGAGGCAATGGCGTCGCCGTCACCGGCGATTCAACGTCGTTCATGGGACTAATGGATAGCGGGGCGGGCTGCTTTTAGCCAGCCCGGACGAAGTCCCGCTTGAGCAATCCGAGGACGATCTCCGCGGCGGCGACGTCCTCCTTCTCCGAGTGATCGAGCACGCCTTTGAGGCTGCCGTAGTTGTGCGCCAGCTGCAGAATGTCCAGCTCGTCCGCGGACAGCTCGCGCAATGAGCTGGTCATCGGCATGGAGAGCATCAGAACCGAATTGAGCGGCGGCAGCTCGTTTTGAATGCGCTTGAACTCGTCGAGCAGCCGCATCCCTTCCATCAGGAGGACCTCGGTAGGCGCCTCCAGCTCCACCATGAATTCCTGCGGTTCGGCGGGGCGCAGCTCGAAGTCGCCGGCCTCCCAGGTGACGATCCGGTTGAAGCTCTTGCGCGGCCCGAGCGCGTGATTGTCATCGATCACCGCGTAGTAGACGCGCCCTTGGCGCAGGTATATCCGGCCCTCCTCTACGTTCTTGACCACCAGCACGCCGTTCTTCTTGGAGGTGTTGAGCAGCTGCAACAGATCCGGGAGCGGAACCTCTTCGATCTTCCCGGCCATCGAAGAGCTCTTCGGCGATTTCGCCGCGTGCACCGCAGCCGCCTCTTCGAGCCTTTGCCTCACCTGATGATCGTCCATCTCGGTGGCGTGGTCCCCCTGATAGACGAGCTTGAGGATCGAGGTGCCGATCAGGATCCGATCTCCCTCCTTGAGGCGAGCCTGCTTCACCTTCTCCCCGTTGACGAACGTGCCGTTGGTCGAGCCGAGATCCTCGATGGTGATCTTCCCGCTGGTTAAGGTGATTTTGGCGTGCTTGCGCGAGACCATGTCCTCGACCAGAACCATGTCCAGATCGCTCGAGCGCCCGATGATCACCTGGCGCTCCATTTTCAGCGGATACTCACCACCCTGGTACTTGCCAGAGATGAACTTGAGCGCGTAGGCCTTGCCTGCGCTTGCAGTCGCTGCGCTCACGGCTTCTCAACCTCGCCGCGCGAGGAAAAGCTAGTCATGGATGGACCCGTTCGTCCTTTCCTCACGTAGCCTACAAGAGGCTTCCGGAAAAGAGGAACTGAGAACCTTGCCGCTCGAGCGTCAGACGCCTCGTTCCTTTCTCCTTGGGAGAGCTTTCGGCGCTGCCCTCCCCGATCCGATACTCCTCGGTTACCAGGGCCTGGTTGCGCTCAAGCCGAATGTACCAGGCGCAAATGTGGTGGAGCGGCTGTGGAGCTGAAGCAGCGCTCCGCAGCAGCTCGTCCTGCGCTGCGCGGCCGCCTTCGGGTGAAGCGGCCAGAACCACAAGCTTGCCTACGTCGCCGCTTTCCAGCGCTTGACGGCGCGCCTCGAGAGCGGCGACGACGCCGGCGAGCCGGGGAGCCAGGCTGCTTCGCGGCCGCCACTGAGTGCCGTAGCGCTCGAAAGGTATTCTCTCCACGCCGAGGGAGCTCACGTGTACTGAGCCCAGCATTCCTTCGAAGTCGAGCGTGGAAAGCGCAAAGGCTTCTTCGTCGTCTGCGTCCACGTGGGTCGTGATGCGGTCGTAGTGCAGGCGGCGGGAAAGGAGCGCGGCGGAGGTGCCGGGAATGGTCAGCGCAAGCCCTGCGTGCTCGCCTTGCTGGAGCGATGATCGGATGCCCGCATCGGGCCCGGCCGCTACATCGAGGAGCTTCGGCGCGAAGACCAACACCGCCGCCAAGAGCGCGACCGCGACGCCGAATCCGAGGGCCTTTCGAAGCCGCGCCCCCTCTAGGAGCCCAACATCTGCTGCGCCTTCGAGGCTGCGGGCGTGCCCGGCATACGGTTGATGATCTTTCGTAGCGCGTCCTCCGCTCGGCTTTTGTCTTTCAGCTTACCGTACACGTCGTGAAGCTGGAAAAGGACCCTCTCGTCGTAGCCGAGCCCAGAGTACTTGTCGGCCACCGTCTCAAGACGTTGGGCGACCGCCGCCCACTTTCCCCGCTTGGCGTAAAACTCGGCGACGTACAGCTCGTGTTCGGCGAGCCTGTGCTTGGTATCCTCGAGAATTTTCTTCCCTTCGGGAAGGTAGGCGGAGTTTGGGTAGCTGCGCACGAAATCGGTCATCGCCTTGTTCGCCGCGCGCACTTGCACCTGATCCTTCTCTCTGGCTGGCGGAAGGATGAAAAACTCGGACGGCATGTCCTTGTAATGCGTCAACGCGGCGCGGAACGCGGCGTAGTCCACCTTGGGGTGGGTGGGATGAAGCTTGACGAAATTTTGATAGCGGTCCCGCGCTTCAGTGTACTTCTCTCGATCGAAGTCGATGTCCGCGAGCCGGATCTCGGCTTCCTTCGCCGCGTCGAGGAATGGATACTTCGTCTTGACGTACTCGAAATACTTCTCTGCATCGAGGTAGCTCTTCGATTTGAGGGCGTCATTCCCCTTGGCAAGATTCGCTTGGGCGTCCGATGCGAACTGAGGGTTCGAAGTCGAGCTCGGGCTGACCTTGCCATGCTGGAGCCGCTCCGACTTGGCACCTTCGCCTTTGCCGGCCTGGCCGCGTTGCGCAGGCGCGGACGCGGTGTCGCTTGCGCACCCGGCCGCAGCAAGCAATGAAACCGCCAGCGCTGTCCAACCGATGCGAACCACGCTCGCCAACCTAACCGTCTTGAGGCCCGAGGTCTAGCTCGGCGCCGAGCAGTTGCTCGATAGTGCCATCTGCAAATCCCCGGGCGCGCAGCAAGCGGGCAGCCTTCGCCTGCTCCTTTGTCGGCAGCGGCCGTCCGGACAAGCCGCGCCTTTCAAGCAGCGATCGCGCGGTCGCCAATGGATCGAGGCCGAGGGCGCGCTCGGCTTCGGCGAGCGCCTGCTTCGCTTCGTCCTCGGTCAAGCCGTGCGCGCACAATCTCTGGAGAACCGCTCGCGGCCCCAGCTTGCCGTTGCGCAGAAGGGCGCTGGCGCGATCGCGCGCGAACCGGGCATCGTCGATGTAACTCAGCTCGGCGAGGCGAGACAGAACTGCATCCTGCTGCGATTCGGCGAACCCCTTGCGCGCCAGCGCCAGCTTGAGCTCGCGCCGGCTGCGTGCGCGGATGGAGAGCAGTCGCAAGGCAGCGTCCATCGCCGCCCTCGCGCTGTCAGAAGCGTTCGATCTGGAAGTCATCCGACTCCCCCTCAGCGGTCTCCGTTGCAGGCTTGGGCGGAGGAGTGGGCGGTCGCGGGGGAGCGGCCGCCGGCCGATTCATCGGCGTCGGGGCGGGCGGGGTCATCGACGAGCGTGAAACAGGATTCTGCGTCGAGGATATCGGTCGTCCCATCGCCGGCGCCGCGGGAGAAGGTGCAAGGTTCTGCTGACCGAATCCGGCCGTGCCGGGGACGGGCTGCTCGCCCGGCTTGTGCTCGAAATCGTCCCATTTTGAATCGGAGGTCCCGCTGATGCCCGAGAAGCGCAGCGCGAAATCGTCCGGATTGGTCGCCTGCCGCCGCGCTTCTTCGTAGCCGACCAGGCCATTCTTGACCAGCCACATCAGCGATTGGTCGAAGGTCTGCGTGCCGTAGGTCTGGTGGCCCTGGGCGATCGCGTCGGGGATCTCCTTCGTTCGATCCTTGTCTTCGATCAGCTCGCGCACCCGCGCGGTCGTCTTGAGGATCTCCACTGCGGCCACGCGCCCCTTGCCGTCTTCGCGCGGCAGCAAGCGCTGGGAGACAACAGCTTTGAGAACCGACGCGAGCTGCAGTCGGACCTGCTTTTGTTGGTAAGGAGGAAACACCGAGATGATGCGGTTGATCGTCTCCGTGGCATCGAGGGTATGCAGCGTTGACATCACCAGGTGACCGGTTTCCGCGGCGGTGAGCGCGGTCTCGATCGTCTCCAGGTCGCGCATCTCGCCCACCAGGATGACGTCCGGGTCCTGGCGCAGGGCGCTCTTGAGCGCTTGGCTGAAAGACATCGTATCCACTCCGACCTCGCGCTGATTGACGATCGACCGCTTGTCGCGGATGAGGAACTCGATCGGATCCTCGATCGTCATGATGTGGTTGGTCTCGGTGGCGTTGATGTGATCGATCATCGCTGCGAGTGTTGTGGACTTGCCCGAGCCGGTGGTTCCGGTGACCAGGATGAGCCCTCGCTGCTCGAGCGCAATCGACTCCAAGACGGTGGGCAACAGCAGGTCGCGCACGGTCATGATCTTGAACGGGATCACCCGCAGTACTGCGCCGATGGTCCCGCGCTGCTGGAAGACGTTGACGCGGAAGCGGCCGAGCCCTGGCACTCCGTAGGCGAGGTCCACCTCGTTCGTGGTCTTGAACTTCTCCTTCTGAAACTCGTTCATGATTCCGAACGACATCCGAGCCACCTCTTCGGACGGAAGACGCTTACCGTCTTTGAGAGGAACCAAAGCCCCGTTTACCCGGAACATCGGGGGAAGGCCGGCCTTCAGGTGAATGTCGGACGCTGCGCCTCGAAGCGCAATCTGCAGGATTTCGTTGAGCTCCATGCCGCCTCGGATGCTAACACCCCCTTAGCACCCGGGCGACTGTAGGATTTCCGCGGGCGCGCTATCGCTTGGAGAACTGGAACCTTCGGCGTGCTCCCGGCTGGCCGTACTTCTTTCGCTCCACCACCCGGGCATCGCGGGTGAGAAATCCCGCCTTCTTCATCGCAGGGCGAAACTCCGGATTCCACACACACAGCGCGCGGGCGAGCCCGTGGCGGATGGCGCCCGCCTGCCCAGACAGGCCTCCGCCCCGCACATTGACCGTCATGTCCACCTTCCCGGCCTGCTCGAGCACCTCCAGCGGCTGGTTGATGACCATCTTGGAAGTTTCGCGGCCGAAGTAATCCTCCAGAGCGCGACCGTTCACGGTCATCACCCCGGTTCCGGGCTTCACCCAGACCCGGGCCACGGCCTCCTTCCGACGGCCGGTCGCATAAAATCCGCTCTCACTCGGTTTCACCATCGTCCTACCTCTTCCGCACTTCCGCCCGCGCTATGCTTTGATTTCTCGGATGACCGGCTTTTGTGCCGCATGAGGATGCTTGTCGTCGGCGTAAACTTTGAGCTTGGTCATCATCTTTCGGCCGAGCGCATTTCGCGGCAGCATTCTGCGGACTGCATTCAGCACCACGTCTTCGGGATGTCGCGCGCGCAGCGTTTCGAGATTCGTCGTCTTCAGCGCTCCGGGAAAGCCGGCGCGCGGGTGCCGATAGTACTTCTTCGCGGTTTCCTTTCTTCCCGTCACTCGGACTTTCGAGGCGTTGATGACGATCACGTGATCGCCGGTGTCGATGGACGGAGTATACATGGGCTTGTGCTTGCCCTTCAGAAGCGAAGCGATCTGGGTCGCGGCGCGGCCAAGGACCTTGTCGGCGACGTCGATGAGATGCCACTGCCTGCGGATGTCCGACGCTTTTGCGCTGTAAGTTCGGTGGGGCATATCGTTGGTCGGGTTAAACCCGAGTGGGTCGGTTGCAGGTAAGGCGCCGTCATTTAGGGGGAGAGACTGCCCAAGTCAAGTACAGCAACCTGCGCCGGCCTCAGCCTCGTGCTTTTGTCCTTTCTTGCCGGGGGTCTGGCGTGCCGCCGCCCGCGCACCGCCGAGCTCGCCTGGCAGCCCGACGGGGGATGGTCGGACGATTCGCCGGCATCGCCGGCGACCGTTTATTTCAACAAACTCCAGGGCTTTCTGCCGAGCGCGCCGCCGGGATTCAAGCAAGTTCGCAACGAGGGCTCGACGGGCAAGTACGGCGAAGTGACGGTCAGCGAGGTGGAGCGAGTGTTTGCGCAAGCCGAAGGCCGCGAGATCGCCATTCGCATCTTGGACTCGACCATGCTGGGCAAGCTGGCCGACGGCATCAAAGTGGCGGCGCTCGAGGCAGCGCAGCGGCCCGACCTGGCTGCGCCGCTCTCGCTTCCCGAGGCGCTCGGCTACGTCCGGTTCGATCCTACCGAGGAAAAAGCGGAGGCCAATTTACTGGTCGGGAATCGATTCGTGGTCTCCGTCGTCGACCGCGGCTCGAGGAACGCCGACGAGGTGCGCCGCATCGCGGAAGCCTTGGATTCCGCCGGGCTTTCAAAGTTACGCTGACCGCAAGGAGGAGGCCTTGGCCGAGCACAACCGCGCTCGCATTGCGAGCGTCGATCCGACAGCAACGATCGAGCCCTCGTCGATCGCACAGTTGAGCAAGCGCGACTTCCTGGAGCACTTCCAGCGCTTGACGCGGTTGTTCGAAACGGATTCCGGCAATCCGGGCTCCTATCAGTGCCATGGATGCACGCGGTGCGCGAACTGCATCTTCTGCAGCGACTGCGAGGGCTGCTACCACTGCACCCACTGCGTGCGCTGTACGCTGTGCAGCGACTGCACCCACTGCACCGATTGCAAGAGCTGCCATGGCTCGGCCTATTGCACTCAGTCGGAGAATTGCACCAGCAGCGCCTACCTGCTGCTGTCTCACAATCTCTCGGAATGCAACTACTGCTTCGGATGCGTGGGCCTATCGAAGAAGGACTTTCACGTCCTCAACGTCGGCTTTTCGCGCACCGAATACTTCGAGATCGTCGGCCGCCTCCGAAAAGAGCTCGGCCTGCGTTGAGGCCGCGAAGGGGAGCAGCGCTTTGAGCCGGATGGTTCAGATTCCCGCGGGCACTTTCCTGCGCGGCTCGGCGCCGGAGGTAGGGCTTGCCGACGAGCATCCCCAGAGACAGGTCTGGGTGTCCGCCTTCGAGGTCGATTTACTCCCGGTCACCTTCGGCGATTTCGCGCGCTTCGTCGCGTCGGGCGGCTACCGGGAACGCGACTTGTGGAGCGAAGCGGGATGGGACGCTCGGCAGAAAGAGGGTTGGTCGCGTCCGCGATTCGTCGGCGAGCCGGAGTGGACTCACCTGACCGGCGAAAGACAGCCGGCGTGCGGAGTCTCCTTTTGGGAGGCGCAAGCCTACGCTTCGTACGCCGGCAAACGGCTTCCCACCGAAGCAGAATGGGAAAAGGCGGCGCGCGGAACCGACGGGCGACTCTACCCTTGGGGGAGCGAATGGATGGACGGCTGTTGCAGCGTCCGGGGAGGGCTCGTCCGCGCGGCTCCGCCGGTGGGGAGCTTCCCAAACGGAGCGTCGCCCTACGGCGCTCTGGACATGGCCGGCGGCGTCTGGGAATGGTGCGCCGACTGGTACGATGCCGGCTACTACGCATCCGGGCCGGACCGAGATCCGAACGGACCGGCGACGGGCGAGCTGAAGGTGGCGCGCGGAGGAGCCTGGAATGCGCTGCCGCTCCAAAACCGAACCGCGAACCGCAATGCGTGGAAGCCCAGCGCGCGGTTTAGCAATCTGGGGTTTCGCTGCGCGCGCTGATTATTCGAGACCGCGGGCGGCCAGCTCGAGGTCATCTTCCCCCCGAAGATGGCCGATCTCGTGGTGCAGCGTGAGGCGAATCTGCTTCAAAAGCTCCTCGCGCGTCTTGGCCACTCGCGCCAGATTGAAGCGATAGAGCGCCACCGACCGACAGGGGGGATGTCCCGCGGGCGTACAGGGCTCGCCCAGCGACGGACCGCGGAACAGCCCGAGGATGGCCGGCGACAATGGGGGATCGCCGCTCGTGAGATCAGTCGAGCTCGGCAAATCCTCGGCGCTGACGGGAACGCCTCGCAGATCCCGCTGCATGTCCGCGGGAAGCTCGCTCACTGCCTTGATGACGTCCGCCGAGAACTCCTCCTTCGTAGGCAGTTGCGGCTGCCAGAACTCGGTTGGCGACAGCTTGCGCGCCAGCGCGAAGTGTTCCTCGGCCTGAGTCAATTTTCGCTCGCGTTCGAGGAGCAAACCCAGGTGGTGATGGGCATGAGCCCCGTGCTCTTTGTCGGTCAACAGATTGAGAAATGCCGTTTTCGCGTCGGCAAACCGACACAGCTCGAAGAGCGCCACCGCGCGCTCATAGCTGGCGTCGGTGTTGCCCGGATCGATCTCCAGGACTTGGTCCGCCCGCTCCAGGGCATCCCTCGCCTGGCCCAGGTCGTTGAACGCCATCGCGGAAAGCAGCGCGAATTGCGCGCGAAGCTTCTTGTTGGACCGCACCTCAGGCAGCTCGAGCCCTTTCTCCGCGTACACCGACGCCAGCTCGCCGCGCTCCCGAGTGGACGGAAGGCTCACTGCGTACAGGTGGGCCGCCCCGAGCAGCGCGTCCACTTCGTTGGGGTTGAGCGCGAGCGCGCGCGAGTAGGCCACCCGAGCTTCGTCGTACATTCCCAACGCTGCCAATGCCGCCGCGTGCTCGGAATGGGCCTGAGGCTCGTCAGGCATCACCGCGCTGGCCTGGGCGGCGCAGGAGAGCGCCTCCTCGAACTGGCCTTTGTCGTAGGAGCTTCGTGCGGCGGCCAACGGGTTCGAGCGCCACCGGCAAGGCGCGAGCGGCGACGACCTCTCGCGGTGCGAGGAACGGCGGAAGGCGTCGGCATTCGCCGCGTCCCCGGACGCGATCGGCGGCTCGAGCCGCGCCGGCGTTTCTGCTCTTGCGCTCGGCGCAGTCCCCGTGGACTCGGAGGGACGGCGACACGCGCACACCAGCGCGACGAGCGAAAGCAGGAACCACCGTATCAGCATCGAGCCGACATGTTACGGCAGGTCAGGCGTCGGACGTAAGCCCACAAGCGACGAAAGCGGTTCCGCAGACCGAACCTCAGAAGAGCGCCCGGATCCACCGTTGGCAAAGCGCCCTGGGCACCCTTAGCCCCAGCCATTGGAGTCAAAACCGCCGCAGCACTAGGGACCGCCGAGCTTTAGGACGCTCCTCGCGTTGGCGGCGTAGATCTTCTGCTGAACGGCCGCGGACAGCTCGAGGCCGCTGATCTTCCATTTGCCCTGAATCGGCGTGGGATGGGCAAAGTCCTTGTCCCCGGTCTCGAAGTAGCGCCAGGTGGCGGCGAAGAACTGATCGATTTCCGCCGGTTTGGGGGGTGCGGTTCCCCTCGAGCTGAGGGCCACGTCGGTGGGGGCCCGGCCCAAGATGAGATCGCTGCCGAAGAGGATGCGATCCGAATGCGAGGTGAAGAGGGTTTTCATCTCGCCCGCCGGGTGGCGACCCAGCTCGGGAATGCGCCCCGCCGTATCCACGTAGACGTTTGGGTATCTGTCCAACAACGCTCCCACTCGCATCGGGTACTCGGCGGCATTTCCGAAGTGGACGCAGATGAAGGTGCACTTCGGGTGGCGGGCGATCCGCCGCTCGAGCTCGAGGAGCAGCGTTTCCCAGGGCGGCGCCTGCTGGAAGAGCGACAGCTCGGGATGCGCCACCAGCTCCTCGTAGCGCTCGTTGCGGGCGATCGCCGGAAGAAAAAACGCGATCGGCGCCGCGGTATGAATCGCGACTGGGATGCCGAGCTCGGCCGCTCTTTCGAACACCGGATCGAGCTCGCGGTCATCGACGCGGATCCGCTCCCCTCGGTAGTCGTGAAAGCCGAGTCCGAGCCCGTTGGGAATGCTCAGGCCGCGCGCGCCGAGCTGCTGCGCTTTGGCCAGCGACGCAGCCATCCGCAACCCATAGTCCTTGCCGCGGGTGGGCTCGTACCAGTCGAGCTCGGCGAAGACCACGATGCGCCCCGGGTATCGGGCGGCCGCCTTGAGCTGTTCCTCCAGACCTCGCCCCGCCACGCCGCCTGAAAGGTTGACAGCCGTGGCGATGCCGTAGCGATCCATCAGCTCGATCATCCGCGGCGCCGCCTCGGGGGGAAAATGGCAGTGGGCGTCGATTTTCCAGCGGCTCGACGAACAGCGACAGGAGACCGCGGAGATCGCGAGCACCAGGGCCAAGAAATGTTGGAATCTCCGACGGCACTCGGCCGCGGTGATAACGCCTACGCGCATTTCTGAATCGTCAAATCAGAATTCGGAATTGAGATTTCCGCTGCCCGAGCCGCCGTGATAACCCTGGGCTCCATACGTTCCGGCGGGATTGTAGCTCATCAACCCTTCCGCCATCATCGGCGAGTCCGCAAGTGTCCCATCCTCGCGCCTGGGAATGAGCGTCGACGAGATGCACATCGCACCCACGATGACATTGAGATCATTGTCGCGGGCTGGATTGTTCGGATTGGGAAGAAACTCATCGTAATTGTCGCGCACGTAAAGATAGACATCCGGCCGGCCGTCGCCGTCCAGGTCCGCGAAGAGCTCCGGGTGAGCGGCGAGGAGCGTGCTTCGGGCGGTGAGATCGGTGGCGATGGTGTTGGCGGCATTGTAGATGGTCGGGTTCGGCAAGTAGATAGTGTTCCAGAAGGAATAATTTCGGCCGTAGAACGCGCGCGCGAGCAGCAGACCGGATTGAGTGCAGGAGATTCGCGCCACGCCGCGAGACACGCCGATCGCGTGCAAGCGCGAGCGGGTCGCGAAATAAATCAATCCCGCCACCACGGCGAGGAGCACGGTGGTCAGCCCGGCCGCAACGAGAAGGGCGCTACCCCGTTGATCGCGTCTGCGAATCATAGTGCCCCCGGTGAAAGATTGACCAGCTCCACCCGCCGGCTGTAGAGGCTGCGCCTGAATGGGTCCTTGGGCGCCCCCGAAACATCGTGATTCTCTATTCTGATCGGCGCATACGCCGCGAGGTCTGAGGTATCGCCGTTTACCATTCGGCGCTCGTGAATCGAGATCACGTTCACCCGCACCGACCGGAGTGGACGAGTAAAGCCATCCGGGAATCCGTCAGTGAAAGTGTAATTGTTGGGTAAGTTCAACCCTGAAGGGTCCACTCCATAGGAGAATTGCAAATCCTCGATGTCCTCCTGAACCAGTGACTCAGTCAATGTACTTGTTACAAAGGCCGGTGGGCTGGCGCCGGTGAGCAACCCGGTCTGGCGGTACAGACCCGGCCGACCGTTGGCGTCGCGCTTGACGAAAAAGCGCACTACCGAAGCGCCGTAGACGAGGTCGCCGACTAGAAACGGTTTGGGAGGATAAGTCCCCAGCCCCTCTTCGCTGTAATCGATCTGCCCGACTGTGGTGGTGCCGTCAGAGGCAGCACCCAGGGAGGGCTGGGTCAAGAGCACGCCCGGGGTTTGGAAATTGGTCACCAGCAGCATCGGCGGAGGAGCGATGCCGCCTGGCAGCAGCCCCAGGGTACAATTGACCTGCAACTGGCCGGTTCCGCCTTGAACTAGGGCGGCCGATCCGCCCGATTTGGTGAGGCCGGCGATGGTGATGGTTTGACATGTCTCGCTTTTCACCAACGAAATTCGCTCTGGCATGATCATCCAGATGTCGTCGGTGAATCCCAACGTGGCGATGTTGTCGGTGCCGAAGATTGGGCTGATCAACCGAGGCACGCCGCCATTGTTGACAAACACTCCGAGGTTGGCTCCCATTCCGGCGGTTCGCAGGGCCCCGACGATGAGCTCGCCGGCGAGGCGCGCGCTGTCGTTGCTCTTGGCGACTTCTTCGGTGTTTCGCGTGAAGCGCTGCCCCTCGAGCAGCATCATGCAGGTCGCGAGCACCGCGATCATCATGATCCCGCCTGAAATCATGATTTCAATCAGCGTAAAGCCACGATTGGATTTCATCTTGCCATCCTCAGCGGATCAGAGAACCAGCACCTTGCGTTCCACCACCGCGAGATCAGGGTCCTCTCCTTTCCGCGAGACGCGGATCCACAGGGTGAACGACTTCGATCCCGCGCCGTCGAGGTTGCCCTGAATCGGCGTGTTCGGCGCGGACGTCGGCAAGGGCATGCGGTTGTGCAGCAGAACCTCGCGGCAGTACGAGCCGACCGGAATGGTCGGGTCTACGCAGTTGGCAAACGTTCCCGGGTTGCGCCTGATTTCGCCGTCCGGTTTGACATCGAAGACCGCGCCGACGCTCAGATCTCCTGGAAGAACCTGGGTGCCATCTGTATAGGTGCTAAGGTCTGGGGCCGACGGATCCATCACCCATGGAGCGGCCCCGATCGCAACCGAGGAGGGCATCAAGGTATCAGGTATTGTTTGCAGCCCACCAACCATGTTCGCCAGAGCAACCTTGTCGGTGAGCATCAGCCGATTAAGCTTTGCGTCGATCAGCTCCATCTTGTACTGGCGCAGCTGACCCTCCCTCGCCATGTTGGCCGCGTGCACCAGCCCCATGAACGTCCCCAGCAAACCAACCGCCAGGAAGGCCATTGCGATCATCGCCTCGATGAGCGTGAAGCCGCGGCTTATCGCCGACGGGCAACGAAATCGCAGCTGCGGGCTCATGGCTTCTCGAACAAGCGCTGCAAGTAAGCCTTGACCACGTAGAGCATACCGGTGCCGTTGGTGTTGGGGTCGAGAGCCTGGGTGCGAGCGGCTGCGGTGCTCGTTCCCATCGACGTTCGGGTGAGCTTGCTCACTTCGGAGGAGAGCACGTAATCGGTGGGGGTGGTCGTGGATGTATCATGATACACCGTCACGCCTCCGTAGCTGGCGCGCGTTCCGAAGTTCGGTGTCAGCGTATCCCCCGTCAATCCACTGGCGACTGTCCCGAGATCGAGCGCGTAGGTGCCGCCGGGGATTGCTCCACCTAACCAGTTGATGTCCTGCGGGATGCCGGCCTGGGTGGTCTCGAAGAACACCATCTGGCCGGAGATCGTCACTGCTCCATACATGTGCGCCCCGGTAAATATCAGCGGGAAGACCGGGCTCTTTTCGAGCAGGACGCCGCTTGTCTGAGCAGAGGTGATCCATGCGCTTTGAGTCAATGTCAATCCATTCACCAGATCGGTTGAGCTGCCGGGTATCTGATACGGCTTTCGGTATCGATCGTCGAGCAACGCCAGGTGGACCTGACCTTTGTTGTTGGCGTTGAAGGCCACCCAGTTCGCGCCCGCCGTTCCGAAGGTGAGGAAATTGGCGTTGGGGAAATTGGCAAGAATGCTGGTCGAACCGCTTGGGAAGTTCGGCAGACGGCCAATGGCAAGGTTGGTGGTGATCGGCTCCTCGATAGTGGCGCTGGACTGCGTGCTAAACGCAGTGAACTTGCAGCCTCCGGAGCAGGTTGAGCCGAAATAGACGTCGGCGTTCATTCCCGTGGACGCATCCAACTCCCAGACGTTTCCTTCCATGTCACCGGCGTAGAGGCGGAACGCGCCGTTGAAGGTCCTGTAAATGGATACCGGCGGCGGCACGGTATTGTCGGCGAAGGTCGCGGCTGCGTACGGCTCGAGCCATTCCCACAGCTTCTGTCCGGTGGCGACGTCAATCGCAAACACCTCCAGGCCGGCGCTGTATCCATTCGCGCCGGATGAATTGGATGCGACAAAGACCGCGGTGACCGGTTCCAGCCCTCGGCGGAATTCACCGACCGACAAACCGACCGAGCCGCCCAAGCCGTTGTAATCGTAGACGCTGGTCAAATCGCACCCGTTCGTTCCATCGCAGGGACCGGCGAATGTCGCATCTGGCTCCCTCCAGCGCGTCGCCGGCTTGGAGCCGCTGGGCGCGCCATCGTTCACAATCACCGTGGGTGAGTAATAGGGATAACTCACGATCTGGCGCAGACTGCCGACGATATCCCAGAGTAGAACCGGACGAAGCGGATTTGAAACATCGAGCGCAACAAGCTCTCGGTTCATCCCTCCTACCGAGGCGACCAGCACTGTATGCCACTCGCGAATCCCACTGCCGACCACGTCGATGAAAACATCCTGTACGACCGGCGATGAATCGACTTGCGCGGAGCTGGTGGCAAGCCACGGCAATTGGCTCGCGGGCATGAATGCCCAGAGCTCGGTGCCTGAGGAGGGGGGATTGAAGGGGCCGTTCGACCAGTCATTGGCGAAGGCGGAATTTGCCGGCGGATTGAGATAATTCAGCAGACCCGGCGGCGGGTTGTATCCAGCACCGCCCGACACGTAGATCGCGTGAATCTGCCCGTCGAGTCCGGCAGCGTATGCCATCGTCGGGCGCTTCGGTCCTCCGTCGTTGACGTTGTTGCTGGGAGGCGCGATCGCCGGGCTTGAGTGGACGAGCCCTCCGAGGTGGGCGCGGTTGAGCTGAATGTTCTCGGTGTCATTGCACTGAGTGTCGTTGGGCTCCAGAATGGGGTTGGTACCCGGGCCATCGAGGCGAGTATTGGTCGCCGCGCAAAAGCCTCGCACGAGCTGCAACATTTCCTGGGTCGCGTTTCGAGTATCAGGATCGGCGAGAATGCCCTGGTTCTCGGCCACCTCCCCGTCGCCACAGTCCCAGCCGAGATCCAGCACCGCGTACTGGACCGCTTCCTCGATGTCGCAAATTCCATCGCTGCCGGGAATCATTTGACAAGTGCCGTCGGGCCCGGTCCCGAGCTTCATCACGTCCACGCAATTGTTCGGAATGCCCTTGCCCGAAATTGTCGCCGGCGTCCAGCCGAGCTGGATGATGTTGTTCGGCGCGACTCGCGTGCTGCCCCCGAGGTCGGCCGGGGACGGACCGGGTTTGATGTAGCCGCCGAAGTAAGTGAAGAGGTTCCTGTTTTTCGGCAGCGGCAGCATGTCATCCGCGTCCCAGAGCGTGGCGGCGCTGAAGTCGTTCTCGCCGTTGGTCAGCTGGCCTGCGCCGAGCAACGAGTGTGCCCGAATGTGGCCTCGGATCACCGGGAAGCGCCACTTCGAGGCATACCGGTAATCGAACGGGTTCGAGCCCGGGGGCAAGCTGTTCACGCCCACGTAGGTGTCCGCGAACACCAAGGCCTGCTGAGCAGCGGTGGCGCCATTGGGATCGAAGTAGGCGACCGGATGCGACAGCGCTCGCTCATTTCCGATCGGCGACCAGCCCAGGTTCAGCAGCGTATTCAGAACGATGCGGTTTCCGCCGGTGGAGTTGGAGTACTCGTGACCGGCGATGTAAACGATGGCCGACTTTCGGTTGTCATTGCTCTTGTATCCGAAATCAAAGAAGTCCCAACCATTGGATGTGTTCGCAACGTAACTCGACAAGTCCGGCGGGTTGGTTGGATCGTAATTGTTCCATGAAACGGCCAACCGGCTGACACCGGGACGGTAGCTCGACGCGGTTGCTGTATTGGGCCCGAAATTCTCGATCGCGCCGGTTAGGGGGATCAGATGGTAATCGCCGATCTGTGCGAACGGATTCGTCGCAGATTGGTCGAGAAGTGCGCAGTTGCCGGTGCTGTAATTGGGATCGCTGCAGTTGCGGCCATCATAGCCGATGGCAGCAATCGCCAGCTGGTTGGTCATGATCTCGTTGGTGAAGAGAAACTCGGTCGAGGTGGATACTGGCGCAATAAGCTCACCTTCGTAGCCACCCATGCTGGCGCACTCGGCCATCACGCCGTGGTAGACCTGATTCGAGAAGTAAGCCACGTTGTTGTAAGCGTTTTGCTGTTGCGTCGATGCGCCGTCGCCGTTGGGCACGTACTGAGCGAAGCTGGGCGTCAAATCGATAGTGAGATTCCAGTCAATCCCCTGCCAGGGGTGCATGTTTGCCGTTTCCCAGTGGGGCGCCCAGAAAATCCGATAATTCGGGCGTCCCATGGTATCGAGCCCATTCAGCAATCCGTAGGGATACTGTGAGGTGCTGATCAGGTCGGAGTACGCGTCGAACACATCGTAGATCAAGCCCGGGCTACCACCGTTGAGGGTGCACCCGCTGAAGGAGTCTTGAGGACAGCCCACCGCTCCGGGAAAGTACAGATTCGCATTTTTCAGATAGGTGGGCAGCACCTCGATTCCACCGCCTTCGCTACCCCACCACTTGACGCCCGCTCCGCTGTTGAGCAGGGCAATCTTCGGCGGAATGGCATTGAGGCGCCGCGAGACCGAGCCGACAAACTGCACCGTCGCCTGATGCATGTTGACGTGGTGGTAGTCGGGGCTTGGCGTGGTGCCGTTGTTCGGACAGCTCGTCAACGCTGACACCGGGTCGGTCGTTTGAGTGAAGCGCTGCAGATAGGAAACGGGGGTGAACGAGTCGCCAGTCTGGAGGAACTGCAGGACATAGGGCGCGTCGGACGCGTCGATCACAAATGGCGCGCCCATGTATTGGACGGTCGTAAACGCCGGGCTGAGACCGGTGTTCAAGGTCGTGGCCGGCATCTTCGGCGAGGCGAAGTCCCAATTGGCGCCAACGGCCCAATTAGGACCGGTGATGGTCAGACTCGAGGTGTCGTAAAACGGAATCAGGCCGTCCGGGAATTGCCCCGACGGCGGCCACGCCGGAGACGCATTGTAATCAACCGGTACAATCGGTTGGTCCTGTTGGTTGATAACTTCTAAGTCGCAGCCGTCATTCCAGTTTGGATCATCCCAATTGTTTGCATCACCGCTGGGACCCGGGTTGTTCGGATTGGGGGCAGGGGTGAGGTTCGAGGGAACGCACCGATTCGGCCCTCTTTTATTGCCGTTGATAATTACGTAGACGGTAACCGAGTGATTGGCGTTCGCGAAGAAGTGTCCCGGCTGGTTGGCCCTAAGGATCTGCCAAATCAATCCGTAAGCGGACGTCACTCCGCAAGAGTCTTGATAGTTGGCCTGCATCGGGATGATCAGCGAGCCGCCCGAAAAGGTGACGTCGTCGGCCCAGGCCTGCGAACCGGTAAAACAAGTTACCAAGCCGAGCGCCGCGATGACTGCCGGGAGATGAGCCTTCAATGACTGTCTGTTCCTATGCGCCATTGTCTTCCTGCGATGAACGTCCCCGGGCGAGAAAGGACTTGGTTAAAACCAAGCAGCAATTCCAGCAATCCGCGCGCCGCGCAGCATTTTATCTAGAAGTTCGAAATGATTGGGCGTGCACCCACCAAGGACGACTCAGGAGGTGGTCATCGCCCCATGGGGGGATGCAATTTTTGCTTAATTGTCTACACAAATGCCTACCTCCACCGACGCGTGAATCGGCGGGCGCGGCGTCAACCGGCTTCGGCTTTATCCGCGCAGCTCGGCGGTGATTTCAGCGGCGGCCTTTCGGGCGCGCTCCAGCTCGTCGGGCCGAAAGCTAATCGCGGCCACCACCGGGTGCCCTCCGCCTCCGTATCGCTCGGCAATGCGGGCCAGGTCGTGGCGGCGGCCGCTTTGGTTCCAGGGATTGGAGCCGATCGAAACTTTTGCGCGCTGGCCGCTGCGGCCAACCCAGACGGTGTATTGAGCGTGAGGATAAAGGTAATACGAAATGAACTTGTTGATGCTGTCGAGCCCCTCGTCTGCGATATCGAAGAAGACAACCCCGCGCTCCAAGCGCGCCTTGCTCCGGACCAGCTCGATCGATTGCTGGTGCTTCTTGCGGAGGCGTTCGAACGGCTCTCGCACGTGAGGCTGGGAAGCGAGCTGGGCGAGGGTCATCTGCTGCATCTCGCGAATGATGCGGGGAATGAATTGGGGTTCGCGGTTCGCCTCCAGCACAGTCATGATCTGCAGCGCGGGCTCGACGAGCTCGACCGCCATTTTCGGCGACTCGAACTGGGCACCGTCGATGATCTCCGCCCACTCGATCAGCTCGGCAAGCGGCCGCGGATCAAACCCAAACCGCTCCGCCGCGACGTCCGCCAGAAATTTGGTGCAGCTCTTGCGCGAGGGGTCGTGAAATTTCTTGCCGCTGGTGTCGCGCCTGAAGTGCTCTTCGTCGCCGGGCTGCTGGAAGGCGGAGCGATGATGGTCGAACCACCAGGTGAGCTTGGGGCTCTGCGAGTACCGAAAATCGACGATCGCGTTTTCGTCCCCGCTCAAGAGCGCCTCGTCGATCGCCTGGCCCGCGGCCGCGTGCGAAAGCCCTTGGTAGGCCAGCTCCGCGTCCGGGTTCACCCGCTCCGGGTAGAATTTCGAGAAAACCGCGGCGCTCGCCGCGCCGTCGAAGCAGCTGTCATGGTACAAAATCTTCATCCGCATCGAACAACCCACCTGCTGATATTAAGGCGAATAGTGAGCGCGGCGCTTCAACCAGGATTCGCCGCCTCGCCCGTCGCGAGCCACCACCCAGAAATCTACGTCCTGCTCCGGGCCGCCGCTCGGCTTCCACTCGACCATCTGCCGGCTCTCCTGCCCTCCAAGGTCGACTCCGCCGGTTTCGGTGGGCGAGATTGTGCCGAGGTCGGTGTGCCAGGACAGCTTCCAACTCTCCCGCAGATGAACCGGCGTGAGATCGAACCCGGGTACGACGTAGCTCTCTTCGAGGTTGGTGAAATCTTCCGGGCTGAGGTTGAAACGACCGGATCCCTGCAGCGTCATGAGCGCGTCCGCGCCCCAGGGATTTCCATTCTCGCGCAGGCCGGGAATCACCGGGTTTGTATTGGCAGTCATCTCCGGGAACATCCGGCAGTTGAAGACCATCAGCTTCTGCGCGTAAATCCTTTCGTTGCCGCGGAAGAGATGGAGCACCAGCGGCATCCGTATTCCCCCAAACCCATGGAAGTCGTCTATGTCCACCACGCGCTGCAGCAGCGGTGTGCCGCTTGAAAGGGTCAGTGCTCCGGGCCGGATCTGGAGCGCCAGCTCGCCGGCGGGAGTCAGTCCATTGGCGAGGACGGTGCGATCTCCTGCGTCGGAGCAGTTGCGATCAGTTGGATCGGCGCAGGCGAGAAGCTCGTATCGCAGCTGCCGGTCGTTGCCTTTGGGATCGGCGATCAGCGCGGTGAGCGTCACCTCGGAGGTGTAAATCGCGCGCGACGACAGGGCACTGGCGCAGTCGTCCGCCATCAACTCCGGGGGCTCGATCGAAATGGCGAGAACCCGCAGGTCCTTGACATTCGACGGGTCGTCTTCTGGACTGACGCAGGCGCCCGCCGTCGAGAGGGCGACCGCAACCACCGCGGTGCGCGCCAGGCGAATCATCAGAAGCTTCCCTTCACCCCAAGCAGCGGAAGGATGGGAATCCCGGGTACATTGAGCGCCTGTCGGAACCGATAGTCGAACACGCGAGCCTCCACGTTTCTCGTGTTGGTAACGTTCTGGACGTCCAGGTAGATGGAAAGGGTCCAGCTCTGGAAGAGGAAATCCTTCTGAATCCGCAAATCCAGTTGGCGGAACGCCGGGAGTCGAGCCGAGCGATCGGCGCCGTCCGTCGGATAGAACCTGTTCGCGTCCGCGCTGTAGGTGTCGTGAGGGTGGCGCACCGGCGTGATTGGACGCCCAGTGACGTAGCGGAATCGCCCGCCCAGCTCCCAATGAGCTCCGGGGCGCCAGGTGGCGACCAGCGCGAGGATGTGAGTTTCGTCGAACGCGGAAAGAATGTAGTCGTCTCCTCCCGACCGCCGAACCAGCGAACGATTGAGCGTGTACGCCAACCATCCTGAGAAGCTTCGCGTCACCTGGTGCCGCAAAAGCAGCTCGAGCCCGTAAGCGCGGCCGAGGCCGTCGTTGGAGAATTGCTCGCGGGTGACGCTTCCGTCTGCGTTGGTGAGGATTTGCCCGGGGCTCACCACCACGTCGTAGCGGCGGTTGAAGTAGGCAACGAGGTCGCCCGACCAGACGCTTCCGAATCTCTGCTCGACCCCCGCGCTGGTTTGAAACGCCCTCTGGAAGCGCAAGCCGGGGGTGCCGAACGGCGGATCGTCGAAGTCGGTCCCGTTGGGCGCCTGGCTGTACAGGCCCACCGAACCCTTCAGGCGAGTGCGGTCAGCGAGCCGGTAGCGAATCCACAGCCGCGGATCGATGGCGTGGAGGTCATGGCCGTGAAAGCGGGCGGCCGTTGCCCTCACGCCGGGGGTGAGCGTCAGCGGACCCGCCTTGAAGTCCGATTCCGCATAGAGCGCCGCGTCCAACCCGTTGATGGCGCGATGGAGCGTCTGAGTCTCCACGCTGGGCTGCGCGCCCGGAAACCCGCGGTATTGAGTTCCGGCGAGGAGAGGCAGCTGAGCCGAGCCAGTCAGGTGATTGAACAGCGCGTCGATCCCAGAGCGCAGCGTCAACCGCTTGCCGATGTCCAAGGTCAGATCTTCGCGCGCCCCGAGGCTGGACACATCCGCCTGAAAGGCGCTCGTGGTCCCAAAAGTGCCGTTGCCGGAGTCGTAGCCCACGTACGGCGCGAACACGGAAGCGAAATTCCCCTTCCGGTAAGTCCAATCCCCTTTGACGCGATGAAACAGAGTATGGGCGTTCAGCGAGACATCGCGGTTGCGGCCGCCGCCAGTAGCCACGACGCGCAGCGCGTCGTCGGCGCCAAAGGCCATCAAGTAGAAGCTGCTCCCGCTGAACTGACGAGTCGAGCCGACATCCATGCGGACTTGGTAATCCCAGTAGCGCGGCACCACGAGCAGCGTGCCGCCGTTGGAGTCCTTGGGCAGAAAGAAGGGAAGCAGCGCGTCCACGTATGAGCGCCGCACCGCGCCCGCCACCGAGACGCTTCCCCCGAGCGGCGCCTCGACGAAGGCGCTCGCGTCCAGCGGGTCGATCTTGAAGACTCCGTGCGCGGTGTCGCGAGCGCCCTTGCGAGTCTCGACGTCGACGATCCCTCCTATCGCTCGGCCATACCTGGTTCCGAATCCGCCGGGGTAGAAATCGACCTTATTCAGAAATTCAGCGTTGACGACCGAGGGTCCTCCCCCGAGGTGGTAGAGAAGGGGAATGGAGACGCCGTCCATCTGCGTATTCGTTTCGCTCGGGGTGGCGCCGCGGACGATCAATTGGCCGGCTACGAAGGGGGCTCGAGCGACGCCGGGAAAATTCTGCACCGCCCGAATCGGATCGCCGAACGAGCCGGGAATTCGCTGAACCTCTGCGCGGTCGAGCGTGTGGCGAACGACCTCCGTCCCCTCCCGCTCTCCGCGGACGACGGTTTCATAGCCGGTCACTTGGGGGACGAGGTAGTAAGTCACCTCGCGGACCTCGTTGGCGGAGATCATCTCCGCCGCTTGATAGAGCTCAAAGCCATTCGCGAGCACCTTGACCTCGCAGCTGCCGGCGGCGGTGCTCAACTCGAACCGCCCGTCCACGTCGGATAACGCTTCTCGCCCCGGCGCGTTGGCGCACTGGACGGAGGCCGCCGGAACCCGGACTCTGCTGCCGCGCGCGATCAGCTGGCCGCGAAGGACGCCGGTCGAAGGCGCCGGAGGAGGGCGAGCTACGGCCTGATTTTCCAGCGTGAAGTGATACAGATACTCGATTTGAACGGGAGACGGGGCTCCGTCCACTTCGCCCGGCGAGAACTGGAATTGGCGCACCGCCTCCACGGCCGCCTCGTCGAAGCCGTTGCCCACCGGCACCACGACTTTCACGTCTGAAACCGACCCGTCCGCGGCGATCGTCACCAGCATGTGCACGATCGCAGTCAGGCCGTGCTTCTCGGCCTCGGTGGGGTATTGCGCGGGAACGAACTTCTGAAGCTCCGGCGTCTTCGTCAGGACCGGCTCCGGCGTTCCCCCGTCGACGACCCGCCGCCGCACCTCGCCCTCGTACGCGCCGGCGCTCAGTGGAATCAACCCGACGAAGAGAATGGCCAAGGCGCGCATAGAACCGGCGCATTTAAATTGCCGCCGTGCGAGGCATCAACCGCCGTGCGCGCTCCGCCGAGATTTACAGGCCCTCGTCGGATTTGGTGTTTTGCCGCGATCGCAAGCAACTGATAATCAAGGCCAATTGTCTTTGAACCCGCGGCACATTCGATGCTTGAGCCGCCTGGCGGGTCCTCGGCGACTAGGGGGACGGGAGAATTCGATGCCGAAGGGCATCGTCCTCATCTAATCGCAGGCTCACGCGGCCTGGGCAACTGCGCCCTCGCGGCGGCAGACGCGGCGAAAGACGCATCGCGCACAGAGGGCGAGATCTTCGGTCATCGGAAAGTGGTCCTCCGTCCGGGGAAGATTGGCAGACGTATCCAGGGTCAGCCGCTTCATCCCCTCCACGCTGCGCTGAAAACGCGACTTGAAGGACCCGAGGGACTCCGCATCCACCCGCACGATCTCCTCCGCGCCGGCATTTAGGAACACGAGGCACGCTTTGACCGAAGCCGCTGGGAGGTTGTAGCGGCTGGAGATGTACAAGGCGTAACCAAGGACCTGGTCTCCGTAGCCAACGCGAGCGCTGCCCGTTTTCCAATCCACGACCACCGGCGCGCCGTCTTCACCAAGGTAGGCAAAGTCCGGGACGGCGAACACCTTCACCCCGTCGAGCAGAAAGTGAGACCGCTCGAAGACGGCGGAGTCGATCTCCAGCCACTGAGCCGGACGCAGCGACCGAGCTAGAGGAATCCAACGGGATTCGAAAAACCAAGCCAGCGCAGCGCGCGCCCTGTCCCAGTTGTGCTTCCACTCTTCGCGGGCGACGGGCTCGGCGTATTCGTGCTCGACCAATCCTCTGAATTGCCGGCGGTAGGCCTCGCTCCAGTAGCCCCTTCGGACCGAGTACAGGTAATCCTGCTGCATCAGCCGGTGCGCCCGGTCGATCGCGCGCGGCGGATCGATCGATCGGCCAAAGCGCATGGCGAGCAGAGTGTGCCGAATGGTGTAGTGCACCACCGAACCCGCCCAGTTGTATCGATTGCTGAGCTTCTTCAGCACGTAAAGGCGGCGGATATCGTCCGGCGCATCGGGCTCCCAGCCTCCCCAGGAGCGGTAGTAGTGCAGGTAGTAGGCGCGGAGGCAATCGCGAAACTTCTCGTCTCGGCTGCGCGACCATGAGAAGTCATTGGTGAGGATCCGCTCCATGCAGGCCATTCTCCTACGGTAGACTCCCCCGCGCCATGCGCCGAGCCCAGATCGCCGTGCGGCAGCCGCTTCTCGCCTGGTTCGAGGTGAACAAGCGCGATCTCCCGTGGCGCCGCTCGCCGGATCCGTACGGAATCTGGGTCAGCGAGGTGATGCTCCAGCAGACGCAGGTCTCGACGGTCATTCCCTACTGGCATCGCTTTCTCGAGCGGTTTCCCACCATCGATGGGCTCGCCACGGCGCCCCTGGCCGAGGTGCTGTCGCTCTGGCGAGGGCTGGGCTACTACGCGAGGGCGCGCAACCTGCACCGCGCAGCAAAGGCGATCGCTTCCAATCACGGCGGAAAGCTACCCTCTGATCCGCAGGCGCTCCGCGAGCTTCCAGGATTCGGTCGCTATACCACTGGCGCCGTCGCGTCGATCGCATTCGGCAAAGAGCTTCCGGTTGTCGACGGGAACGTCGCTCGGGTCCTATCCCGACTGTTCGCCGTGGAGGGCACACCGGGGGATGCCAAGCGCGAGGCACGGCTATGGCGATTGGCGGGCGATCTGGTGAAGGGAGATCGGCCGGGCGATCTGAATCAGGCGTTGATGGAGCTGGGCGCGCTCGTCTGCAAAAGCGAGGATCCCTCCTGCCTGCTATGCCCAGTGCGCAGCAGCTGCGCCGCGCTGCGATTGGGCAAAATTTCGCAGCTGCCGCCCCCGCGCGCCCGCGCTCCGCGAAAGCGCCTGAGGCTCGCGGTGGCGGTGTGCCGCCGAAGCAGCGACGTGCTGCTGGCGATGCGTCAGGAGAAAGGTCTGTTTGGCGGCCTTTGGGAGCTTCCTTGCGCCGAGCTGGCGCCGCGCGCGGGTCCATCTCAAGTGCTCTCCGCGCTGCGGGGAACCCTGGGCGCCAGCATTCGCCTCGGAGAGTCGCTCGGCTCCGTTCATCGCACCCTGAGCCATCGCGAGCTGGAGCTGAGCCTCTACCGCGTGACCCCTCGATCCGAGCCGCAGCCGAGCCCTCGCTATCAGGAGTTTCGATGGGTCTCCTCGGCCGATGCCGGAAAACTCGGCATGAGCACCGCGATGCAGCGCGCCCTGGAGCTGGCTTCACGCTGACCCATAATCCGCGCTGACCGACAGTCCGTCGCACGGCTGGACTACGAGCAAGCGCGAAGTCTTCCGAGAGTTTGATCTTCTCAACGATCTGGGTCTAATGGCGAGCGCCATTTTTGAGGAGACCATGTCAAGACACACGAAGTCGCCAAGCCCCAGCAATTCCCCCGGCCGCCGGCCCGCTGCCGCAGCCGAGACTACTCCCACCCGGACAGCGATCGCTCCCAGCCACGAGCAGATCGCCGCCCGCGCGTACGAGATCTTTGTCGCGCGCGGAGGACAAGACGGGCGCGACCAAGACGATTGGTATCAGGCCGAGAGCGAGCTGCGCCTCGGCGAGCAGTAGAAACTCAGTTGAGCGCGGGCGACCGCGGCTCGGATGGGCCGAGGTCCAGCTCGGCGGCACGCTTTAGCAGCTGCTGCGCCTCCTTGAGCTGCTCGAAGGTGCGCTCTGCCACGACGACCGACCGCATCGCCAGTCCACACGCGGGCGTGAGCGCCGAATGCAGAATCACGTCGCGGGCGCGACTGCGCCCCAGCGTTGCGATGAGCGAAGCTTCGACTGAGTCGACCAGCTCCGAAACCGAAAACGACGCTGCGACGTTGGTGGGGATAATCCCAAGGCTGAAAGCCGCGCCGGATGCCAGGAACCGCTCGAGCGCCTCCGGCTCCTCCAATACCGCATCGAGCGACAGTCGGACGTCCAACGAGAGGAGATCGACGCCGAGATCGAGCAGTAGATCCCAATCGGTGTTGCCGCAGCAGTGCAGCCCGACCAACGCTCCTTCGCGCTGCAGCGCCATCATCAACACCTTGATCTCCTGAAGGGCGATCAGGTGCTGGGCATTGGTCCGCTGGAGGGCGTAGAGCCCGGGTTCGTCCAGATAGATGATCGGCGTCGCCGAAGCCCGCCGCACCGCCTTAGCCATCGCCAGGGACTTGGCGAGCAGAAGGCGCAGGATCTGTTGGTCAAGATCGGCCACATTCGAGACTGCGGTTCCGACGGAGGTCTTGGTCGCCCATCGAACGGTGGCGGGTCCGGCAATCTGGGCCTTGGCAAATGCCAATTTCCGATTTGCCACCTCCCAGAGGAAGGGCTTCCAAGCGCGGCAGGCCCGAGGCGACGGCTGGAAAGCCTCCAGGTCCCCGGAGCTGAGCGCGGACTCGATCGAGGCGCCGAACGCTTCCCGCTGCTTCTGCCATTCATCGATGTCGACCGAGCAGAGGCCTTCAGCATCGAAGCGCAGACCCGGCAAGCCGTCCAGCGCCCCGGGAATCATGAACTCCGAAGGGTCGCTGCTAGGCAGTTGCGGCACGTAGGGGATATCGACCTGGAAAGCCATCTGCAGCGCAAGCTCCAGCTGACTGTGCGGCAGGCTGCCGATACCCGTGGTGGCGCAAGGCGGAAGCAGCTGCAGGGCGCGGCGGGATATGGGAGCGGTCATGGCAAATCACAGTTTAGGCCACCGAGTAGTAGAAAGCGCTCGGATGATGGAAGACGAGCGCCGAGACGGAAGCCTCGGGCTCCATCATGCAGCCATCGGTGAGTTGTACGCCGATGTCTTGCGGCCGCAGCGCTTGAAACAGCAGCGTCTGATCCTCGAGTCGCGGGCAAGCCGGATAGCCGAACGAATACCGCTTGCCCTTGTACTCCGCCCGGAATCGCTCGAGCATGGTCATCTCCGGACTATCCGGGAAACCCCACATGCTTCGCAGCTGCGCGTGGAGAAGCTCGGCGTAGGCTTCGGCGGTCTCCAGCGCCAACGCCTGGACGGCATGCATCTTGAGGTAGTCGCCCGCCGCCTTGTAGCTCTCCGAGAGTTGCCGGATGCCCTCCCCGGCGGTGGTGACGAACATGCACAGATTGTCCCGCGGGCGCCCATCGCGCAGCGGCGCGACGAAATCGGCGAGGCAGACGCCGCCCTCCTTCTCCTGGCGCGGAAACTCGAATCGCACCAACGGCTCGCACGTCTTCGGATCAAACACCAGCAGGGAATTTCCATCGCCGGCGGCTCTGAAGAACTGGAACACCGCGCGCGGTCTCATCGATCCACCTCGCAAAGAGCTCTTCAGCTCGTCCAGCACCCCTTTCACCTCGAGCGCCTTGCGCCCCTCGTCGGTCTGGCTCAACGCAGAATCCGCGCCCATGCCAAGAGCGCGCGCGGCAGAGCCTTTGACTCCCAGGTGGCGGCCGTAGAGCATCACCGGATTGATGAATCGCCAAATGTGATCGAGCGGCGTGTTGGTAAGGACGTGCCGCTCGTGGTCTGGCGGCGACGGAATGTCCTCTAGCACTGGAATCTGCGGCGGTCGCGAGCGGGGGGCGGGGACCGGCTTTGGCCGAGCTTGCGTTTCCTGCGCCAGGCGAGCGCGGCGCTGCTGCAGACCTTGCTTGAGAGCCTCGAACTGCGGCGGATCGATGATCTGCTTTGCCAGCTCCAATCCGCTCATCGCATCCTGCGCGTAGGCGACCGTTCCCTGATAGGCGGGAGCAATCTGGCGATCGACGAAGTTGCGCGTCAACGCAGCGCCTCCGACCAAGATCGGAACCTCCACCCCGGCGCGCGAGAGGTCCTCGGCGGTGGAAACCATTTGGTGGGCGCTCTTCACCAGCAGACCGGACAACCCCAGGATGTCCGGGCGGTGCTCGCGCACCGCGGCGACCAATTGCTCCGGCGGAACTTTGATCCCCAGGTTGACCACCTGAAACCCGTTGTTGGCGAGGATGATCTCGACCAGGTTTTTGCCGATGTCGTGGACGTCGCCTTTGACCGTCGCCAGCACCACTTTTCCGCGCGTGGCCGAGCTCGCTTTATCCATATGCGGCTCTAGGTAGTTGACCGCGGCTTTCATCGACTCCGCGCTCTGCAGAACTTCGGCGACAATCAGCTCGTTCTTCGCGAAAAGCCGGCCGACCTCATCCATGCCCTTCATCAATGGCCCATTGATGATCTCCAACGGCAGAGATTTTTGGAGCGCCGCGTCCAGATCCGCGGTCAGGCCCTCGCGGGTGCCCTCGACGATGTAACGCGCCAGCCTCTCTTCGAGTGAGAGGGTGCTCTTCGCCGCCGCCGCAGGCTTGCGTTCGCGGAAGTGCGCCGCGAACAGGTTGATCGGATCCGGCCCGCGGTTGAACAAGAGGTCCTCGCTGAGCCGCCGCTCCTCCTCGGGAAGGGAGGGATATCGCTCCAGTTTCTCCGAGTTGACGAGCGCCATGTCCAAGCCCGCTTGGGTGCAGTGGTAGAGGAAGACGGAATTCAACACCTCTCGGCCGGCGGTGGGCAGGCCGAACGAGACGTTCGATATCCCAAGCACCGTCTTGCTCTCCGGGAAGTGCTGCTTGATCAGCCGCACCCCCTCGATCGTCTCCACCGCGCTGCCGACGTACTGCGGATCTCCCGACGCGCATGGGAACACCAAGGAATCGAAGTAGATGTCCTGGGGTTTGACGCCGTATTTTTGGGTAAGCAGCTCGTACGAGCGCTGCGCCACTTCCAGCTTTCGCTGGCGTGGAACTCCCATCCCTTTCTCATCGATGCAACCGACGACCAGCGCCGCGCCGAACTTGCGCGCCAGCGGCACCACCTTGTGAAATCGCTCTTCGCCGTCCTCGAGATTGACGGAGTTGATGATCGCCTTCCCTTGGCTGTAGGTCAGCGCCGCGGCGATGACCTTATCGTCGGTGGAATCGATCATCAGCGGGACGCGGACTTTCTTCACCACCACCTCGAGAAAGCGACGCATGTCCGCCAGCTCGTCGCGGTCCGGGTTCGCCAGGCAGACGTCGATCACCTGTGCGGCGCGCTTCACCTGACCCCGCGCGATCTCCGTCGCGTCATCCCAGCGCTCGGCGACGATCAGCTCCTTGAACTTGCGCGAGCCGATCACGTTTGAGCGCTCGCCGACGATGACCGGTCGCACGTCCTCGTTCACCTCGAGGAAGTCGACGCCGGACAGCGTCGAGCGCGCAGCGGGCCGGTTGCGCCGCGGAGATTGATCGCCCACCGCGGCGGCGATCGCGCGCACGTGGCCCGCGTGAGTTCCGCAGCAGCCACCCACCAGGTTCAGCCAGCCTTGCTCGGCGAAACGCCGAAGCGTACGGGCGATCATCTCTGGCGTCTCGAGGTATTGACCGTTCTCGTCAGGCAGCCCCGCGTTTGGCACGCAGGAAACCCGGAAGGGGCTTGTCGCGGTGAGGGACCGAATGTGATCGGTCATGAATTCGGGACCGGTGGCGCAGTTGAGGCCCAGGTACAACAGGTCGAGATGCTCGAGCGATGCGGTGAGCGCCTCGACCGATTGCCCCGCGAGCATCGTTCCCATTGCCTCGATGGTCCCCGACACCGCAATCGGGACGTTCTCACCCGCGCGTTCGAACGCGTTCTGGATGCCGAACAGCGCCGCTTTGACATTGCGCGTGTCCTGGCTCGTCTCGACCAAGAGGTAATCAACGCCTCCTTCGATCAATCCGAGAGCCTGCGCCTCGAAGTGCCGGATCAGCTCCTCGAAAGTGATCCCGCCGGTGACCGAGATCGCCTTGGTCGTCGGCCCAATCGAGCCAGCCACCCAGCGGAGCCGACCCGGCGTGCTGAACTTCTCCGCCGCAGCTCGCGCGATCTGCGCAGCCCGGACGTTGATCTCATGGGTCTTCTCCTGGAGGCCGTATTCGGCCAGCACCAAGGG
>Ga0126378_10000479_pt1 | contig 29761 bp, 24 predicted proteins | sample PanSoiMetPlot_23_FD_92587 | JGI IMG/M metagenome (GOLD analysis project Ga0126378, IMG submission 92587) | Tropical forest soil microbial communities from Panama - MetaG Plot_23 | ecosystem: Environmental > Terrestrial > Soil > Tropical forest > Bulk soil | place: Panama | collected 2016-02-17
AACCTTCGCGCCAAAGACCGAATTGAAATCAAGAAAGATGGTTCGGTCAACGGCGACCTGACCACCGCGCGCATCATGATCGAAGACGGCGCCTACTTCAAGGGCTCCATCGAAATCGACAAGAGCGAGCAGAAGGAATCCGGAAGCAACGCGTTCGCGCGGAGCTCGGCGGCACCCGCGAGTGCGGCGGCGGCCAAGACCATTTAACTTTCACTCCTTCATCAGTCTTTTTCAGAGAGCGCCTCGGCAATCGGGGCGCTCTTTTTGTTTCTCGCCGAACTTACTTCCTGATCGATCATTTGTTAACTTGACACGTACCCCATCTATAGTATTGTCTTGGCGGGCCTTCATTCAGGCACAATTTCGGAATTTGACGGAGCGATTCGCGTAACGGAGCTCCGAAGTTCCGCGAGAAGAATTGCGGGTCGTGCTTTGGGACGACTACTTCGAAACGCCCCCGCACTGTTTTTCCTCGTCGCAGCGCTGGCGTGCGCCGGATGCAGCGGCGGGTCCTCCTTCCTGCAACCTCCTCCCCCGCCGGCCCCTGATTTCTCTCTGGCTGTTTCTCCAAGTTCCGTCACGTTGCAACAGGGGGGCACGAGTTCGGCGGTCAACGTCTCCATTAGTTCCAGCAATGGGTTCAATGGCAACGTGCAAATCATTTTGAACGCGCTTCCAGGGGGCGTGACTTCCAACCCTACAAGCCCATTCACAATTGCGGCTGGTGCCAGCACCCCCGTTGTGTTTGGCGCGTCGGCCAATGCGACAAATGGGGACTTCACGGTATCCGCGCAGGCGACGAGCGGAACGCTGTCGCATACTCTAAGCCTGGCGCTCACCATCCAAACGGGGATTGCGACCGGGCTTCCACGCACGAACTACGCGAGGACCGACTCGGTTTTGTCCGCCGACGCTCCCACCGTAGAACCGCATCACAGCCACATCGCTTATGACCCCGCTCATAAACAGGTTTTCATCGCCAACCGCGCGATGAACCGCGTCGAAGTGTATTCCACCGCGAGCCAGACGCGAACAGCGCAGATCTCCATTCCCGCTGCGACGAGCGCGGACATTTCCGCGGATGGCGGGACCGTTTGGATCGGCACGGCGCTCAACGAAATTGTGGCCGTCGATCCTGTTTTGCTGGTTTTCACGGCGCAGTACACGTTGGCGGGGCTGATTCCGATTCCGAACGTGATTTTTGACAGGCCCGTGGAAGTCCTCTCGCTTTCCGGCGGCAAGGCCCTGGTTCGCTTGCGCCAGCCTGTGTCCCCTGAGGCCTTGCTTGCGCTGTGGGATCCGGCCGCGAATTCTTTGACCGACTTGACGGCTGCTGCTCCGGCAGTATTCCAGCAGGGCGTCGGGGCGATGGCGCGTTCGGGCGACCATTCGAAGGTTCTTGTAGCCGCCAATGATTCGAGCGGGGAACTTGCCTTGTTTGATGCCGCTGGGAATGTTGTCGCCGGTCCTCTTACTCTGGGCAGCGGAGCAATTATGCTGGTTGCCGCGAACAACAATGCCACTCATTTTGCAGCTGTTTTTTCAGGTGGCGGAAGTCCGCAAGTTCTTTTGCTCGACAGCACGCTCCATCAGGTTGCCGCTTACCCAGCATCGGCCGTGCATGGAACTGTCTTTTCGCTCGATGGGGCGAAGCTCTATGTCGCCGAAACAGTTTCCGGGGTGGCCTTCGTCACCGTCCTTGACGGCCAATCGGGACAGCTTGGTGGCCGAGTGCCAGATGTATCGATCCAGGGCGTTGCCTCAGCGATTGAAGAGGCCGACGAAACGCAGCTTCTCTTCGCACTCTCGAATCGCGGGATTAGCTTCCTCGATACGTCTAAGCCCGCGTCACTTTCCATGAGCGCGCCCACTCTGGCCCAGGTGCCCAGCGTGCAGCCCTCGGAAGGGCCGATTACGGGAGGAACGTCGACAACGCTCAGCGGTCAGGGTTTCACGGCGCTGACACAACTTTTGTTTGGCGGACAGTTGACTACTAATCCCGCTGTGAATGGTTCCACGCAAATTCAAGCAAGGTCTCCCCCGAGCGCGGTCAACGGCGCGGTCAACTTGACTGCCTATTTCGAGGATTCGTGGCAGGCGCTTGCGCCGGACGCCTTCAGCTACGGACCGCAGATTTTGCAGACTCTTCCGAATGCGGCGGGCAGCGGCGGAGGCGACACGGTACAAATCCATGGCTACGGCTTTGGCCCGGATCCCACAAAGATCACTGTAAAAATCGGCGGCGTGGCGACCGTGCAAAAGGTCGAGAGTGTTTCCACCATCGCTTCTTCCCTTGGGCTCGACGCTACTTATCCATTTCCGCTCGAGCGCATCACGGCGCAGACACCTGCAGGTTCTGCTGGCAAATCAGACGTTCTTATTTCTGCACCGTCAGGCTCGGCCACTGTTCCGAAATCGTTTCAGTACCTGCAGAGTGTTCAATCCTATCCAAAACCGGGTTTGTACAAGTTTCTGATCTACGATCAGCCGCGACAGCGTATTTACCTTTCTAATATCGACCATGTGGACGTTTTCGATTTGCAGCAAAATCAGTTTGTCACGCCGCTTCAGCCACCCGGCGGACCACCTCCTAATGCCGGCCTACGCGGTTTGGCACTGACGCCTGATAACTCGCAGCTCATTGTCGCGGATTTCGGAGCCCAGAACGTTTATCTTCTCGACCCTGTGAAGGGAACCGGGACAACTGTTTTCGTGGGTGGCGTTTCCGGCTTTACCAATTCAGGCCCAGCGCGTGTTGCCGCAACCAGCATCCAGACGGTCTTCGTTGGTCTCAGCGGAGAGGGCGGCTCTTCTGGCGCGTGCTCCACCTGTCTTGCGCAAATGAACTTGACTGCTAGCCCGCCAACGATTCAGCCTGCTCCACAACCGGAAGTCACCGCGCTTACCGGCGCCCCGCTCATTCAGTCCAATGCGACAGGCGATGAGGTTTATCTGGCGTTTGCTTCCGCTCCTGGCGGCCCATTAGCTTCCTGGAACTCGAGCTCTCCAAATCACTTCGTCACGTCGTCAGCAAACTCTTCGGCATTCGATCTTGGAACTGCCGCAGACGGTTCGGCGTTTGCCCTGCAAGCTAACGGCACGACGGAAATTCACGCAAAGGATCTTTCCCTCGCTTCCGTTCCGGCCGCTCCCGAGCTGACGCAAATCCCCGGCAGCATTGCTGTACCTGGCATTGCATTGCATCCCTCCGGCGCGCTGCTCTATCAACCGTTTCTCACAGGCTCTCCGGGAAGTGCGGGCGTGAAGGGCGGAATCGACATTCTCGATGCGCACTCTGGCGTGCTGCGTTTGCGCGTTTTCCTGCCGCAACAACTCATGACTGACGTCGACGGGCTGCACGGCTCATTCCTGGCAACGGATGAAAACGGCAAACGCCTATTTGCCATCACTTCTTCGGACGGCACGCCGCAAAACGCCGCGCTCACCGTGGTTCAACTTGCAGTTGTGCCGTTGGGCATCGGCACGATTCAGCCCCCTACAGTCGCCGCGACTGGAGGAAGTGCGTTGACTATTCGCGGGAGTGGTTTCGTTAACGGCATGTCGGTCAGCATCAGCGGAAAATCCGCGAGCGTCAGCTTTAAGGACACCAACACACTTTCGGTCGTAGTTCCCGCGTTGTCTCTCGGGCCGCAGCAAGTCACGCTGACGAATCCCGACGGAGAAACCGCTTCATTGGACGCCGCGATCACTGCAAACTGAGCAGCAAGGTGTGCCTTTGGTGTCTTCTCTTCGTACCCCTAACTTTCTGTACGCACATTTCATCCAATTTCGTGGTAACAAGAAGTCATAAGGCCGCGCCGGGAACACTCTTTCGCACGCAATCCGGCGAAAGGACACGGATGAAAACTCGCAAATTGGGCAATTCCGATCTGGAAATCACTTCGGTGGGATTTGGAGCTTGGGCCATCGGCGGTTCGGGATATGAATTTGCCTGGGGCGTGCAGGATGACGCGGATTCCATTGCTGCAATTCATCGGGCGCTTGAATTGGGCGTCAATTGGATCGATACCGCAGCGGTCTACGGCACGGGCCATTCCGAAGAGGTCGTAGCACGTGCGCTAAAAGAATGGCGCGGGCCGCGGCCGTATGTTTTTACGAAATGCGCCCTCACGTGGGACAAGAATCGCAAGATTAGCCAAAATCATTCGGCCGCCTCCATCCGCCGCGAATGTGAAGAAAGTTTGCGCCGCCTGCAGACCCAAACGATCGACCTCTATCAAATGCACTGGCCGCCCTCCGATAACAGTGCCTCGCTGGAAGAGGCTTGGCGAACAATGGCAGAACTTCGCAAGGAGGGGAAAGTTCGCTGGATCGGCGTTTCCAATTTTGACGTTGCGCAAATTCAACGCGCCGAAAAGGTTGCTCCGGTGACTTCTTTGCAGCCGCCGTACTCGATGATTCGCCGCAAGATTGAGGCTGAGATACTGCCTTACTGCGAGAGGCAACGGATCGGCGTGATTTCGTACGCGCCCATGGCCTCTGGCCTGCTGACCGGCGCAATGACCCGCGAGCGTGCCGCCGCGCTTCCAGCGGATGATTTCCGCAGCCGCAATCCCGAATTCCGCGAGCCGCGCCTCTCTAGAAATCTCGAACTGGTCGAACGCCTTCGTCAAGTTGGCGCTCGCCAGGGCCGCGGGCCAGGCGAGGTGGCCATCGCTTGGGTGCTGCGCCATCCGGGCATTACCGGAGCCATCGTCGGCGCTCGCAATGCGCGCCAAGCCGAAGGCATCATGCGCGCCGGTGAACTAAAACTTATTGATGCTGAGACTGCGGAAATCGAAGGCGCGGCTGTTGCAGCGGGTGGACGCTAAGGTTCATTCACCCCAAAGGAGACGCAGAGACTTTGTTTGCGCGCCTCGTATTCTCTCTCGGCAAGGCATGGACTTTAACCTCATTGGGAGCATTATTTGGAAGGATGAGACCTACGCGCGGAGATTATCCGGTCTCCAATTTTTGATCAGTTGCTTGATGGTCTTCCGTTCGGTCAGTTTTTCGTCGAGGACCTTGCGCATGAGCTGCGGCAATTCCGCATCGCTCGCGAAACGCAAAGCAACGAATTGGTTCACGGAGAGTTCATCGGCGCGCCAGCGCAATTCCTCCGACAACAAGCGCTCATAGCGCAGCCGCTCCTCGAGCCGAATGAGGCGATCCTGCACAGCCAGCGCAAACAACCGCGCCCGAAACGCCAGGACAACGAAGGCTGCTGCGAGGATCACTCCAAAGATCCCAGCGAAAGAGATTCCAAGGTACCTCAACCTGTACAGCGACCACACGAGATTGACGCCGAACACCGGAAGCGCGAAAAAATGGAACGAAGGGATAAACTTCACATGATTCTTGAAATTCTGCTCGCTCACGGCCTTCCCCCTCTTCTTAGCTTCTACTTTGTCAGCTCATTCTTGAACACCGAACCGTTATGCATCACAAATTTCACATGTTCGAGTTCGGCCACATCCTTCAGCGGGTCGCCGGACACGGCGATTACCTCCGCATACGCTCCGGGAGCGAGCACGCCAATTTCACCCTTCGTATCCAGCATTTCGGCCGCGCGCGAAGTCGCAGACTGAATTGCATCCATCGGCGCCATTCCCAGCCCCACCATACGCTTGAACTCCTGCGCGATTGGCTCGGTCCATGGAATCCCACCCATGTCCGTGCCGAAGACGATTTTCAGGTGCGCTTGAAGAGCCTTCTTGAATGTGATTTCGTGGACCGCGGCGCGTGCGCGATCGCGCTTTCCGGCTGGAGTGTCAGCCGAAGCCCAGTCGTTGTAGTAGGGCGATAGCGTCGGGCAATACCATGTGCCTTGCTTTTTCATCTGCTCGATTTGCGCGTCGGTCATTTCCAGCCCGTGCTCGATGGAATCGCATCCGCCATCCAGAGCGCGCTGCAAACCAATGCCGTTGTAGGCGTGGCAGGCCACTTTCTTCGTCCAGCCGTGTGCTTCGTCGACAATTGCTTTCAATTCTTCCACCGTCAGAGTTGGCTGCGAAACTAGCTTCCCCTCTTTGTCCACCCAAGAGCGATGCGTCATATAAACCTTGATCCAGTCGGCTCCATGTTCCAGTTGTTGCCGCGCGGCTTTCCGCGCTTCCACCGGTCCATCCACGAGCTGCGCGCCTTTTGGCATGTCCAATTCAGGCGCGTAACCTTCGAGGTTGTAGCCACCGGTGGTGGAAATGGCGCGGGTGGCACAGAAAAGCCGGGGGCCTGGAATTGTGCGTTCCTCGATTGCTTGCTTGATCTCTACGTCCCCGTAACCAGCTCCTTCGGTTTCCACGTCGCGCAAAGCGATGAATCCTTGCTCGAGGGCACGGCGAGCGGCATACGTCGCTCGCGCCGCGCGCAAGGCAATCCCGGCGTTCAAAATGTTCGCGTCATAACCGCCCTTTGCCGGGTCCTCGCCCCATAGGAAAATGTGCGTGTGCGAATCGATCAGGCCAGGCAGGACGGTTGCATTTGAAAGATCGATGACCTTTGCGCTGGCGGGAATCGCAGTGCCTGCTTCGGCCACTTTTTCGATTCGGTCACCACGCACAAAAATGAGTTGATTCTTCCGCTGCGCTTCGCTCACGCCATCGATCAGCGTGCCCGCCCGAATTACGATCAGCGCTGATGAAGTGCTGTTTTGCGCCTGCGCGATGTCGCCGCGCGCGACGTTTGCAAACATAACGAACAAAACCATCAAACCAGCGCGCAAATTCAGCGTTTCCATTGCCCCCTCCTTCGCATCGCGCGTAGCTTGCCGCATTCTTTCACGCCGCGCAACACTTTCGCGCGGGGTTGCCGGGGCCTTAGGAAGTCTCGTACTCACAAAGAAAAAGGGAGCCCGGACGGGCTCCCTTTGGTTTCCACCATTGCAAACCGCTGCTTGCAAATCAGTTCGCTACATCATTCAGGTCCGCTTGCAGCTGCGCGAAATCAAAACCTGGTGCAAAGCCAGCTTGCTCCGCTTCGGGCGGCAGGATCGCGTATGCTTCGTCCACGCACTCGTCCCACCACGCCCAGGTGCCCTGCTGCGTGTTTCCCCAAGTCAGTACCGTCACCCCTTTCGCGTCGTAGGCCACGGCATACACCGCGTGGCCGTCGTTTGTCAGCGGCCCGGGCGTCCACGGCTGATGATTGTCGAATTGCTGCACAGCATTCTGCTGAACCTGGAATCCCAAGTACACCCCGCCGAACATTTGAATCGCCTGTTCGATGTGCGTGTGATTCTTCACGTCAATCTTGACGTACGCCAGAATCTCGTCGGTGGCTACCGGGTTCGCTCGCCAGTAGTTCAGGACGTCGAGTTCGTTCAAGCCGCTGTCCGGGCCGCCAGTCAGGTGGTAGTAGAGTTTCGTGACCGCCGAATTCGCCATGATCTTTTTCCTGCCCAGCAGCCCGCGGTAGACGGTGATCGCGTGGGCCAGGGCTGCAATAGTGCAATCCCCGATCGTGTCGTTACCGTCCATCGGGAACAGCTTAGTCGGATCATTTGTATTCAGCTTCTGATAGACGCAGTCGAGCACGTTGAATGCGGGTGGCGGCGGAGCAATTCCGGCCTTGAGGTAGTTCTTGAACCGCAGCGTCCTGTAGTCGACCTTGGGCGGATGCTTTCCAAAACGGTAGTTTGGCATGGCTGGGTACTCCTTTCGGGGAATTCACCCCTCTTATGGTGCAGCAGATTCCACATTCGTTTCATTTGGCGGTGAGCAATGAGCTTTCGGACACCTACGCTAGGTCCCTAGAAGGTTCGGCTGGAGGCGGGAATACCCTTGTTCATGCGCCCAGAGCGTGTAGGGAATCGCAGCCAGATCATCAACTATTGGAATGGCGTGGCCATCTTTGGTTAGGTCAATCGTTCGCAGATAAAACATGCAGGTGTCACACGCTTCGACGCGCACGTGCGGATTTTCTTCTACGACATACACTGGCAGCTTATCTTCTATTTCCTCACCGCACGTCGGACATAGGATTCGCCGAAATTCCCACTCCTGCGAGCAAAACGAGCACACCAAGAATCGCTTTCCCCCGTCGCCTTCGGGCCGCAGCACGCCGAGGAGGGGTCGCGATCCGCACAGCGGGCACAACCGAGTGGTTCCGATCAGCGGCGCCCGCGGCATCAGCGCAGTGCGAAACTCGGCGTACGGTTGCAAGAACGCCCGGGCAAGAAATTGCGCGAACGCGCCGACCTGCTGATCGTATTTGCCGGCGTGTTGCCAATACGCTTCCAGGCTCGCGATCCAGGAATCCGAGGGAAGATGCGCAAACTGGCGCGCCGATTCCGCCAGCGCGGGCGGAGCATATTGCTCGATCACCGAAAGATAGTTGCGAAAGTGGGGAAGCAATACCGTGAGGTCGAGTTCGCCGCGGACTCCAGCGGCAATCCCACTGGGCTTGAACTGATTAGCCGCCTCAAGATTCGCGTGAAGGACTTTTTGAAACGACGCGATGTGCTTGTAGAACTCAAGGAACTCTGTGGCTGCGGAATGCGGAGAACTTAGCTGGTCAGCGCGTGCAATTCGTGCGTCGTATTGGGCCCCGCCGGTTTGTTCGGGCATCATTTGCGCGGCGAGGACGACTCCCCAATGAACTCCTTATACCAGGCGGGGTGATACCGCTTGGCAAAGGCAATCGAGACGTCGCCCCGGATGACAGAGCCGAACGCTCCGCGCTCCGCGAAGAGTCCCATGTAGAGATGGATCATGAAAAGCCCAATCGTGAACAGCGCAGCGGCGGGATGAATCAGTACGGAAACGTATCGGAGGAAACGAAGATTCCAAGGAATGTATTCTGGAAACCACAGCACTAAGCCAGTGGCCAGTAATGCCACGGTGCTCCAAAAAAATCCCCAGAAGAGAAACTTTTGTCCCGCGTTGTAACGTCCCGCAGGTGGCATTTTCTCGTCCTGATTTGTGCTGTAGTACTTCACTGCCTTCCACCACGCATGATCTGTGTCGGTGTGCTTCATTTGTGCGGCCCACATCACGTACATTTGAAGCACGGCCGCTGAAAAAATCAGGCCAGCCCAGGGATGCAGCAGGCGCGAAACGGGCGCTCCACCCAGAATCAACGCAACCCAAAAAAGCCATGGAGACCAGAAAGCCAGCCCAGTAGCCAGCAAATAAATGTACGCGGCGGCAGCCACCCAGTGCGTCAGACGCTCGCGCAGGTTGTAGCGGAGGACGTGGCCGTGAGGAATGATTTGTTCGGGATGGCTCACGTTTTTGTACCTCCGGGAGCGATGTCCTCTTCTTCGCGCGCCTTCGGCCCATACCGCAAATAGTGCACGAACAGGCCAATCAATCCGCCAATCATGGCAACGTTTCCCAGCCACTTTAGCGGCCCTTTCCACAGTTTTACAGACCAGGGAACATGCGGATTCGCGGGCAGGCCACCATAGATTTCCGGCTGCGAAGCGTCATGCAAAACGTAAATCACACCAGTGCCACCAACGCCCCGCGGATCGTAGACGCCTGCATTCGGGAAATTGGAATGCTCGCGGAGTTGCTTGGCGCGGCGATTCGCCTCAAACAGCATGTCCTCCTTGGTGCCGAAGTGCAGGCAGCCTGTTGGGCACGATTTGATGCACGCTGGTTCGAGATTTTCCGAGACGCGGTCGGTGCACAGCGTGCACTTGAACACGCGATGCGTCTTCGGATTCATCTTCGGAATGTCGAATGGGCATCCGGTGATGCAGTAGCCGCAGCCGATGCAATTGGCTTGCTGGAAATCGACGATGCCGTTGGTGTATTGCACGATAGCGCCGTCGGCAGGACACGCCGCGAGACATCCAGGCTCGGCGCAATGCATGCACTGGTTCTTGCGCATCAGCCACATCAGCGAGCCGTCTTCGCGCTCGTGCTCGTTGAAAAGGATCAGGTTCCAATAATTCCAGCGCGTTTCCGGCATGGTCTGATAGGTATTGCCGAAAACTGTTTCGCTGAACGGCAGATCATTCCACTCCATGCAGGCTACTTCGCAGGCTTTGCAGCCGATGCAGGTCGTGGTGTCGATGAGTTTGCAGACGGTGGGCTCTCGCTGTGTGTCCTGGCCGGGCACGGTCCCAGCATGACCTGAGATTTTCTGAACGCGTAGTGTGGCTTGGCTCATGGCTGTCCCTACGCCTTCTCAACTTTCACTAAGAAGCCCTTAAATTCGGGAGTGTAGGCATTCGGATCGATTGCAGCGGGTGACAGGGAATTCGCGGTTGTTTTGGCAGTTTTGCCCTCGTCTTCCGCAATCCCGCGATAGCCCCAGTGAATCGGGATGCCGATCTGATACGTTATCTTCCCGTCGATCATCATGGGTTTAATGCGTTTTGTCACCATAGCCTTGGCGATGTATTCTCCGCGCGCGCTGGAAACCCTCACTCTTTCGCCGCCACGAATCCCCATCTCGCTTGCCATTTCTACGGACATCTCCACGAACGGCTCCGGTACAAGCTGCACATTCATGGGGTTGTTCTTAGTCCAGTAATGATAGTGCTCCGTCAGGCGGTAGGTGGTGCAAACGATGCTGTAGCCATCTTTGACCGAGCCATACTTGTCGTCCGCGCTCTTGAAGACTTTCGCGACCGGATTGTGCGTTTGCTTTGGGTGGAGCAGGTTGTCCACGGGGCTTTCGGTCGGCTCATAGTGCGTTGGGAAGGGCCCGTCGGCGAAAGCGCCCAGAGGGGCGAAGATTCTGCCTACTCCTTCAGGATTCATGATGAACGGGCCCATATGGTCAGACGGTTTGGAGTCCGCCTTGAAATCGGGAACATCGTTGCCAACCCACTTCTGCTGGCCCTCGTTCCACCAAACTTGGCGACGGGAGCCATCCCATGGCTTGCCCTCGAGATCGCAGGATGCACGGTTGTAAAGGACGCGGCGATTGGCCGGCCACGACCAGCCCCAGTTCTGATGGACTCCTAGGCCGGAAGGGTCGCCGGCGTCGCGCCGCATGGTCAGGTTGCCGGCTTCGGTGAACGAGCCAGCGTAAATCCAGTTGCCACAGGAAGTACTGCCGTCGTCTTTGAGCCATGCAAAGCCCGGGATTTGCTGGCCTGCCTTGAGTTGTACCTTGGTGGCGGGATCCTCGGCGTCCACAAACGTCTTGCCGTTGATTTCCTTCAGTACTTCCGCGAGCGACGGATTCGATTGATCCGTGTAGTTCCACGTTAGTTTAAGAATCGGATCCGGGAATTTTCCGGCATCCTTTTTGTAGAGATCGCGTAATTTCAAGAAAATCTGCGCGACGATGGCCTGGTCCAATCGGCAATCGCCCGGCACCGGCAAAGCGGCGTTCTTCCATTGGAGCCAGCGCGCGGAATTGGTGAAGGTGCCGTCTTTTTCCGCAAAGCCCGCGCAGGGCAAGCGGTACACGGTCGTCTGGATTTTCTTCATTTCCTCCTGCGTGATTCCAGGCGACTTCCAGAACTCGCTGGTTTCGTCCGGATAAATCTCTCCAACCACGAGCCAGTCCGCTTTCTTCAGCGCATCAATATTCTTCCTGGTGTCCGGGCCGATGGCCACGCCATTCATGCCAAAGGCCAGCATGCCTTTGACAATGCCGTTGTACATGTTGTCCCAGAGCTGTACCCAGGAATAATTGCGGTCCACCTTGGGCAGATAGTCGAAGGCCCAATCATTCTGTTTTGTGGCTGCGTCTCCGTACATAGCTTTCAGAAGGCTCACGGCGAATTTTGGCGTGTTGCCCCAGTAATTGAAGGAGTCCCATTGAGCGGGCTTGGAGGGTTTCGGCGTAATCCGCTTTATCCAAGCGTCAAAGTTCGTATCGGCGGGAATGGGAACTTTGAGGTAGCCGGGAAGATTATCGAAGATGCCCGCCATGTCGGTAGCGCCTTGGATGTTGGAGTGCCCGCGAAGAGCGTTTACTCCTCCACCGGCGCGGCCCACATTACCCAGCAGCAGTTGAAGCATCGCCGCGGTTCGAATGGTTTGAGTCCCGGAGGTATGCTGCGTCCATCCGACTGCGTAAATGATCGTCGCGGCCTTCTTCATGTCGCCGTCTTTGCGTACGGAAGTGAATAGGTCGGCGGCTTTCAGAAACTGGTCTTTCGGAACGCCGGTTACGCGCTCCACCATTTCAGGTGTGTAGCGCGCGTAGTGCTTCTTCAGAAGTTGGAAGACGCAGCGTGGATTCTGGAGCGTTAGGTCGTACTCGACCTTCTCCGGCAATGGCGGTAATGGCGTGGGCGCAGGTGGCTGGCCGGGCTTAGCTGCTGGCGGAGGCGCGGGCGCGGGGAGATTGCCTGCGTAATTCCAACTAGAGCGGTCGTAGCTTGCTTTCTTTACATCGAAGCCGGAAAAAACTCCCTCATCCTCGGGCAGCGTGAAGTTGTCGCGCACGATAAACGCGGCGTTCGTGTAGTTGAGCAGATAATCTTTCGCGATGCGGCTGTTCTCAATCGTGTAGTTGATAAGCCCGCCGAGGAAAGCGATATCCGTGGCGACCCGCAACTGGCAGAAGAGATCCGCCACAGAAGCCGTCCGCGTGAACCGCGGATCGACAACGATCATTTTGGCGTTGCGGTTGCGCTTTGCTTCAATGGCCCACTTGAATCCGCAGGGATGATTCTCGGCCGGATTTCCGCCCATGATCAACATCATGTCGGTGTTCTTGATGTCGATCCATCCGTTGGTCATCGCCCCGCGTCCGAATGTTGGTCCCAAACTTGAGACCGTGGGGCCGTGTCAAACCCTGGCCTGGTTTTCGATGTGCACGACCCCCAGGGCGCGCATGGACTTGACGACGAGATAGTTGAATTCGTTGGTGTCGGTGCAGCCGCCGGCCCAGGCGATGGACTCAAGGCGATTGACGGTGTGCCCGGCGGCATCTTTCTCAATGAACGTCTCGTCGCGGGTCTTCTTCATCTGGGCGGCGATTTCGCTGATTGCGTTGTCCCACGAAATGTCTTCCCAGTCCGTCCCGCCGGGACGCCGCACTTGAGGCTTGAGCAAACGCCGCTCGTTCCAGATGTCCTGCTCAAGCGAAGCGCCCTTGGGGCAAAGTGTACCGCGGTTGATGGGATGGTCCGGGTCGCCTTCTACGTGCACAACTTGGGGCGTAACGTTTTTCGCACGATCGCCGATGGTGTAAATGATTACGCCGCAGCTTACGGAACAATAGGGGCACGTTGAGCGCGTCTCGTTGGCACGCGCAATCTTAAGGGAACGCAGTTGCGCGTAAGCGGGCTTTAGATCGAAGCCAAACAGCGCAGCCGCAGCTCCGCCCACGGTCGTGAGTTTAAGAAAATCCCGGCGGGTAGGGTTCATGCGCATGACCCCTCTTCCGCAAGAGAGATAAGGCAGGGGACGGCTTGCGGAAGCTCCTTCATAGAACTTGGCTTCCCGCATGTCAAGCATTCATTTTCGCTCGACAACCTCTCCACTCGCTTTCGCTAAGCTGGTCTAACCGTCGGGCTGTATCTGTATAATGGCATGACAGAATTGAACTCTTTCGTTTGCAAATCGTTTCTACTCTGGGAGGAATATGAAGCTCGTTAGTGGCGTTTCCTGGGGAAAGTGGAAGTGGCTCGGCAAGAGTGCCATGTTCGTGGCGCTCGCGCTGGGATTGGTCTGCGCTGCGAGAGAAATGCGCGGGCAAGGACGTGCGGCTGAGGACGTGAAGGCGACAACTAGCGATACTTCGCAGACGACGAGCCAAGAAGAGCGAATTCGGAGGATTGAAGCAACCACCGTGGATATGCCGATGGGGGAAAAGGAGCCACCTCTTCGGCTAAGCCTGGCGCAATTGATGGAAGCGTTTAAGGTACCCGGTCTCAGCGTTGCCGTGATCGAGAATTACAAGATTGCGTGGGCGAAGGGCTACGGCACGATTGGACCGGGAACCAGTACGCCCGTGGGAACGCATACGTTGTTTCAGGCGGGCTCCATCAGCAAGCCGGTTGCGGCGACGGGAATGCTGGCACTAGTTCAGGAGAGGAAGCTTTCGCTGGATGAAGACGTCAATCTGAAGCTGAAAACGTGGAAGGTTCCAGAAAACGAATTCACCAAAGAGCAGAAAGTGACTTTGCGGCGGCTCGCAAGCCATACTGCTGGGCTGACGGTGCATGGATTTCCAGGCTATGACGTCGACGAGCCAGTGCCGACGCTCGTACAAATCTTCAATGGGGAAAAGCCTGCGAACACGCCCCCGATTCGAGTGGACTTTGTGCCGGGGACGAAGTGGAGATACTCGGGCGGAGGAGTCACGATCGAGCAGCTCGTGATGGCCGACGTGACTGCGAAGCCGTTCCCGCACTGATGAAGGAACTGGTGTTAGACAAAGAGGGAATGAGCGATAGCAGTTACGAGCAGCCGCTGCCCGCCGAATGGGCATCGCGAACAGCGACGGGGACGTATGCGAGTGGGAAACCGGTTCACGGAAGATGGCATGTCTATCCGGAGATGGCGGCGGCAGGATTGTGGACGACGCCAACTGATTTGGCGAAATTTGTAATTGAGATTGCGCTTTCCAAGAAAGGCAAGTCGAACCGAGTGCTGTCACAAAGCACTTTAGCGGAGATGTTCGCGCATCCGCCTTCCGCGAGCGATTTTGGCATTGGCTTTGGGTTGCCGGCAAACCGCCCGGGTGAATTCGGTCATGACGGAGCGGACGAGGGCTTTCAGGCCATGCTGATCATGAATGCGGATACGGGGCAGGGTATTGCGATCATGGCTAACTCCGATAACGGGATCGCCGTTGCTTCGGAGTACGTGCGCAGCGTTGCGAAGGAATATGGGTGGAAGTATGGAAACGAGGGCCGTTCCGAAGTGCAGCAAATGATTCTAATTGCCAGCCTCAAGGGGGCGGACGCAGTTGTCCGCAGATACGATGAGTTGAAAAACGCGGGCGAAGGGAAAAAACGGCCTGAGGAATTCGTTTTGAACATGATCGGCTATCGGGCCTTCATGCAGGCAGGCAAGACGGAGGATGCGATCAAGGTTTTTGAGAAGAATGTGAAGGAATATCCCGAGTCGTCTAATGTATACGACAGTTTGGCTGAAGCGTACGCGGCAGCAGGAAAGAAGGACTTGGCGATTGCGAATTACGAAAAGTCGCTGCAACTTGACCCCAAGAACCAAAACGCGGTTGAGCAGCTGAAGAAGTTGAAAGCGCCTAAGTAATCGGCCTATTGCACTCTGGCGGCACAGAGTCCCTTACGGTCCGGCGGATTCCCCATGCGGTTTGCGGCCTCCCCGCCATGTCCGCCTGATCTCAATTTGACACGTCGCTTTACCTCAGGAAGGTGACCGGTAAGGTTCGGGGCGTGTTTTCGCGATTGGCTTGGCCATAGGCAGGTTACATGGATCACCCGCCTGCGTGACCCGCGGCCATCCCAATACGGCGCTTTCCGAGATAAAATGAATGTGTCCCCAGCAGGACAGTGCGCATCTGTAATCTTATAGAGGCGCCAGGCGTAATCCATATGGGAATGGAGGAGCCAGGTTTAAATGTCCGGGGAGATTCTTGTGGCAACGCCAACAGTTTCGTCAAAACCTGACCTTGGTTCTCTGCGTATTCATGATGGCCAGCGCAGCAAGTCCGGTATGGGCAAGCGCGTGCTTTACGCCGCTATTCCTGTTGTGATCTTCGCGCTGATTGTGGCAACCGCGTATGCCTTGCGGAATCAGAAGCCCGTCGTAGAGGTCGCCACGGTAGCTAAACCGGAGGCTGGGGGACAGCTGACGGCCTTGAACGCCAGTGGATACATCACCCCCCGCCGACGTGCCACCATCGCCGCCAAGATTACCGGCCGAGTCACGCAGGTTCTGTTCGACGAGGGCACGCGCGTCAAAGAGGGCCAGCTCTTGGCCACGCTAGACAATTCCGACTACAGGCGCGCCCTTGATTCTGCGAAGGCCGACCGCGATGCTTCTCAAGCTGCCATCGCCGATTTGGAGGTGCAACTTCGCAACGCAGAGATCCAGCTGAAGCGGGCGAAGCAATTGCGCGATTCCGGCGTTCAGACGCAAGAAGCGCTTGATAACGCTCAAACAAACGCCGACAGCCTGCGCGCAAAAATTGATCTTACTAAGCAGCAGGTGGCCGCGGCGGACTCGCGCATCGGTGTGGCGCAGCAGGCCGTGGACAATTGCGTGATTCGCGCGCCCTTCCCCGGAATCGTGGTTTCCAAAGATGCCCAGGTCGGGGAAATGGTGTCGCCTAATTCCGCTGGCGGTGGATTCACGCGCACGGGCATCGCCACTATCGTGGATATGAAGTCCAACGAAATCGAGGTAGACGTCAACGAAGCTTACATCGCGAAAGTTAAAGAAGGGCAGATGGTGAAGGCCACTCTGGACGCTTTTCCCAACGATCCGTACGACGCGAAAGTTCGCACGGTTATCCCCACCGCCGACCGCCAAAAGGCGACTGTGAAGGTGCGGATCACCATCTTGAAGTTGGACGATAAGGTTCTCCCCGATATGGGAGTAAAGGTCGCATTTCTGGAAGAGGAGAAGCCGCCCGCAGCCGGGAAAGGCAAAGATAAGACTCCGCAGCCAATCGCTTTTGTTCCAAAAACCGCGGTGCGTTCCGATTCCAACGCTTCGTTCGTGTATCTGCTTCGCGATGGCAAAGTGGAGCGCCGCGCCGTCAGCCTGGGAATCGATCGGGGAACCGACGTCGCGATTTTGGCGGGCGTCACCCCCGGAGATTCGATTGTGATTCGAGGTCCCGAAACTCTGCATGACGGGGAAAAGGTCGAAATCCACCAATAACCAATAGGAGCCAAGGATGATCCGTGTCGATGGACGCAGTGATTCTGACAGCTTGATTCGCGTTCGCGGGCTGAACAAGACTTACGCGCGCGCCGGCGAGAAAATTCAAGTGCTGCAGGGGTTGAATTTGGACGTGGACAAGGGCGACTTTGTCGCGTTCATGGGGCCTAGCGGCTCGGGGAAGACCACGCTGCTCAATCTGCTTGGCGGGCTCGACGTACCCTCTGCAGGAAGCGTGATCGTGGACGGCGACGAAATCACGCACATGTCTGGCAGCAGGCTCACGCAATGGCGCGCGCGCCATGTCGGCTTCATTTTCCAGATGTATAACCTTATTCCAGTCCTGACTGCGTATCAGAACGTCGAGCTTCCTTTGCTCCTTACGAAGCTCTCCGGCTCCGACCGCCGCAAACACGTTGAAACGGCGCTCGGCGTCGTCGGGCTTTCTGATCGCATGCACCATTACCCGCGCCAGCTTTCCGGCGGTCAGGAACAGCGCGTCACCATTGCGCGCGCGATTGTTTCCGATCCTACTTTCTTGCTCTGCGACGAGCCCACCGGTGACCTGGACCGCAAGAGCGCCGACGAAATCATGGCCCTCATCGAAGAACTTGTCGGCAAGTATGGCAAAACGGTTTTAATGGTTACGCATGACCCTGTCGTTGCTGCACGCGCCCACACTACACTGCACTTGGAGAAGGGAGTGCTCGTCGAAGGCAAGGCTTCTTCTCGCGAAAGCGTTCTCGCGGGAGGTACGGCATGAAATTCCGCCGGCTCATCTTCGCAAATCTTTTTCGCAAAAAGATTCGCTTGATTTTAACCGTTGGATCCTTCGCAATCGCTTTGGTTCTCTTCACGTTCCTCGCCGTCGTGCGGAGCGCATTTAATCGCGGCGTGGAGATCGCAGGCGCCGACCGGCTGGTCGTAGTCGATCGGGTTGGTCTGATGAACCTGATGCCCGTTTCCTACGCAGACAAAATCCGCGCAATTCCGGGCGTAAAGTATGTCACGCACGATCATTGGTTTGGCGGTGTCTATCAGGACGAGAAAAATTTCTTCCCCCAGTTTGTAGTTGACGTGGAAAATCATCACCAAGTTTACCCGGAGTTCAAAGTTCCCGACGACCAGTGGAATAATTTCGCGAACGACCGCCAGGGGGCTATCGCCGGCGCCAAACTCGCCGAACGTTTCCATTGGAAAGTGGGAGACCGCATCCCCATCAAAACCACGCTTTACGGCGGCGCAGTCTGGGAGTTCAACCTCGACGGTATCTATCACACGGAAAAACCGGACGGCGACCAAGGTCAATTCTGGCTCCAATGGAAGTACTTCGACGAGAACGTTCCCAGCATCATCAAGAGCACCGCAGGCTGGTACATCGTGAAGTTAAACAGCCCGGATGACGCGGTCCGCGTCGCCAAGGCCATTGACGAAAAATTTGCCAATTCCCCCCATGAAACAAAAACCGAAACCGAATCCGCCTTCGCCGGCTATTTCGCCAAGCAGTTCGGCAACATTCAGTTGCTCATTATGACCATCGGCAGCGTCGTCTTTTTTACATTGCTGCTCGTTACCGGCAACACCATGGCCATTTCCGTTCGCGAACGCATCGGTGAATTGGGGGTGTTGAAAGCCATAGGCGTCTCCGATCGCTCGGTTCTCTTCCTGGTTCTCGCGGAAGCCTCTGCCATCTCATTCTTTGGCGGCGTGCTCGGTCTTGCCCTGGCTCTTGTGATGATTCCAGGCATCAGCGGGGCTCTCACTGGCATGTTGCCGCCCCTGCTGTTATCGAAGCCCATGTTGGCGCTTGGCCTTGGCTTTGCTCTTCTCGTTGGCGTGATTAGCGGTTTGCTTCCTGGGATTAGTGCCATGCGCATGCGCGTTGTGAATGCGCTGCGGAGGGTCTGATAATGGCCATCCCGCTCATCTACAATGTTCGCAGCGTTCGGGCGCGCTGGGCTTCCGCTATCGTGGCGGTCGTGGGGATTGCCGGAACCGTGGGCGTCTTCGTCGCTATGCTTTCCCTCGCCAAGGGCTTTCGTGCAACACTCGTTTCGTCGGGCTCGCCCGACAACGCCCTTATTGTTCGTGCCGGCGCAACCTCAGAGATGACCAGCGGCGTCGGGCTCGATTCCGTAAAGATCATTCAAGATGCTCCAGGTGTTGCCCGCGGCGCGAATGGCCCACTGATGACTTCGGAAACTGTGCTCATGGCTCCTATTCCGCTGATCTCCACGGGAACGGACGCCAACGTGGAGCTTCGTGGCGTTTCGCCCAACGTGTTCGAGATCCGTAAGCAAGCTAGGATTGCCCAAGGCCGCATGTTTCAGCCCGGGATCGCTGAAGTCGTCGTGGGCAAAAACGCCAATAAGACATACTCCGGCTTAACCCTTGGCAACACCATTGCCCTCGGCAAGATGCGCTGGCAAGTAGTAGGTATCTTTGACGCGGGCGGCAGCTCCTTTGATTCTGAAGTTTGGGCGGACACGCATCTGCTCGCCGCCGCCTATGATCGGCCCGACACCTTTTTCTCGTCCGCCACAGTCCACCTCACTTCTCCGGACGCCTTGGGCCAATTGAAGGATACTCTCACGACGGACCCCCGCCTCAACGTGGATGTGACCCGGGAGATCGACTATTACTCTAAACAATCCACACGCATGACCACGCTCATCACTACTCTTGGAGGTTTCGTTGCCTTCATCATGGCGATCGGAGCGGTCTTCGGCGCGCTCAATACCATGTACTCTGCTGTCGCCGATCGCGGGAAGGAAATTGCCACGATGCGCGCTCTAGGTTTTGGGGGCCCTGCGGTTGTTTTCTCTTTTCTTCTCGAGGCCCTGCTGATTTCTTTTGTAGGAGGCGTTTTCGGCTGTCTTGCCGTCCTGCGATTGAACGGCTTGACTACAAGCACTATCAATTTTCAAACCTTCTCGAATCTCGCTTTCGCGTTCAAGATCACTCCCGTATTGCTTGCTGAGGGGATTGTCTTTGCCCTGGTGATGGGAGTCCTTGGAGGTTTCTTCCCGGCTGTTCGCGCCGCGCGGCTTCCTGTGGCTACCGCTCTCCGTGAGCTTTAGAGTTGCCGTGGTCAGCCCAGAGTAGATCAGAGAGCCGAGATCAGAGATCGAAAGAGGCTTGATTTTGTAGCCCTGATCTCTGTCTTTTTCTTAATCTGCCAGCTTCAATTTCTCTAGGTAGGCGTTGTAGGCGCCCTTCACCTTGACGGGATCGGGCGGCTTGGTCTTTGCCTCCCACAGCGGGCCCAGGAACTGGTCCATGGCCTTATCAATTTCATCGAAGAGCTTGCGGTTGGTCTTCGAAAGGGCTGAGTCGCCACCGTAATCTTCCGCTTTGTCCCACACGCGCTCGAGTACGCGGCCCATTTCCGCGGCTGCGGCAACGTCGCCTTTTTGGAAGTCCGCATAGATGTGTTGCGCCAGGGCGCGGTAGGCGCCCATCTTGGTATTGTCCACGCCGTTGCTCTGTCCTACTTTCTTCTCCTGCGCATTCACGGAACCGGCGGAGCAAAGGGCCAGTGCTAGCAAGGCGACAGCCCGAGGTGCTTTTTGGCAGGAATACTTCATCGGCTTCTCCCTCCCCCTTGAAAGAATTATGACCGGCAAATTGGAAATTGGTCGCAATCTGTCTCTTTTCCCACTTTTTAGCACAATTCGAGGGGCAGGGAATCCCGCTTGGCGGAGCATCTGTTAGCAAAAAGACACTGTGGAGCGTGGACCAAAATCTACTGTCCAATCACTGATCTCTGCTCTCTGATCTCCGACCTCTCATCCTAGTGGCACTTATGCAGCTTTCCTCACCTGCACTCTTGACCGCACGCATCCTGCTCTTTAGCCTGAAAGAATGGGGGAAGCCCGGCAAGACTCATGAGCGCTATTGGACATCCAGCGGTGGAAATGCGTCAGTGCGCATTTTGTGGAAAAAGGATACCTGCGCGCCTAAACCAGTGTCCCCACTGCCGCGAGATGGTGCCGCAGGTTCGCTTGTCGCGATCTTCCACGTCAAGCGGGCGGCAGCCGATTCGCCGCGGCCTGCTCTATATGCTCCTTGCCGGTGTCATCTATTATTTCGCCGCTGGGTACGCCAAGCCCTATACGGTTCCAGTGGCTGTGCAACCTGTGATCGTCAATTACCTCGCTCCCCTTCTTTTCCTCGGCGGCCTGGGGCTAACTCTCTACGGCCTATTTCTTCGCTCAAGGACCTGAGTGGGCTTTCGTCTGACCGCCTTCGCGACGCTACCCAGCAATAAAGTCGCAAGAAGCTGCTGGTCGCTGATGTCCATTAAGCTGAACCTGTACCTTCGGACAGCGTGACCGATTGAGGGAGTACTTTACACGAGAATGGCTGTCCGGCTCTCGCGCTGTGGCCTACTGAGAGCGAGGCTGGATGCGGCTGCCTCTCTCCGTATCCCAATAAATCCTCCCGAGGTAAACATGACAAGGAAGGCTCTTGGAATCTCGATTTTCACCCTGGGACTGGCGTTTCTTGTTTTGGGTGCGGAGCGTACCTCAGCGCAGGGGCCTGCGGGCGCCGGGGCCGCAACGGCTACAGAGCAAGCTTCACGTGGCTCTCACTCGCTGAACCCCATCAAGTGGATTAGGAAAGACTCGAAGAATTCCGTCGATTCGAACAGCCGCGGCGACATCGAGAAGAAACTCACGCCCAAGCTGCAAGCAGCGGGAGTTTTGCCAGCCAATTCGAATGCCACCGCTGCTTGCTCTTCTTTTACAGCTCTCAATGAATGCCTCGCCGCGCTTCACGCCAGCCACAACCTTGACTTGAATTTCGCCTGCCTCAGCGCCAGCATGACCGGTGTCCACACCACCGCCGATGTTTCCGGTTGCAAGGCTGCTGACGGAGAGAAAGCGCTCCCGCTGAACAAAGCCATCCGCGCATTGAATCCCAACGCGGATGCAAAAGGTGCGACCAAAAACGCCGAGCAACAGGCGAAGGACGATTTGAAGGACCTCGGCTCGTAAGGTTCAGTTCAAAACTTCGAGCCGGATAATACAAGACAACTTGATTTCAGGCGAGGAGTGTAGCCGGCATTCCTCGCCTTTTCTTTCGAGTTTGTCGCGGAGGGAAAGCGGCTTTTCAAGAGGAAAGCGCCGCTGCGGAAGCTGCGGACGCAGAATCAGAGGCGGAGGATGGCAGATCCGTGTCGGTTGTGATTGAGGCAGCCGCAGCGCGATAGCGCACGATTAACAGAGTAAGATCGTCCGCCTGGCGCGCTCCGCGAGTAAAATTCTCCACGGCTTCAAGAACGCATTTCTGCAGTGATTCTAGCGGACACTCGGGCTGGCCAGTGAGCACTTCCTTGAGGCGAGGCACTCCAAAAAGCTGCTCGTCGGGATCCATGGCTTCCGTCACCCCATCCGTGAACAGAACGAGCGTGTCTCCCGCCTCGAGTTTCAGGCACGCAGCGGAATATTGCGCCTCGGGCACCAGGCCCACGGGATATGAACCCTCGGTGAATGCCTCTTCCGCAGCGCCTCGCCGAATCAGAAACGGCGAGGGATGACCCGCGTTAATAAATTCAAGATGGCCCGCGTTGTCCAGCAAGCCAAAAAACACCGTTGCGTAGCGGCCCACCTCGGAGTGGTCGCAAAGAAAACGGTTCACGTGATTGAACACGCGCGCGGGATCAGTGCCCAGCGTCATGCCGGAGAGCGCGCCCTGCAGCATGGTGGTTAGAATGGCGGCGCCCAGGCCTTTGCCGGAAACGTCAGCAATGACAAAAGCGGTGCGACCGTCGCTGAGAGGAAAAACGTCGAAGTAATCGCCTCCGACTGACAGGCAAGGAAAATTCACACCAGTCACCGCGAAATTAGGCGTGTTGGGAAAATTGCGGGGCAGCAGCGCCTGCTGAATGTCCCGGGCGATGTTAATTTCCTGTTCGAGGCGCTGGCGCTCGCGTTCGCGCTCCACCAGGCGGGCATTGTAGAGAATGGTGGCGGCGTCCGTGGCAAGGGCATCAAGAATTTGGCGGTCGAGCTTCGAGAACGCCGCCGGGCGTCGCGAGTCCAGATATAGCACTCCGAGGAATTCGCCGCGTTTGATATTGATCATCGATTCCTGTGTACTCGCCCGCGTCATGGCCCATAGCGGGATGACCACTACAGCGCGGAGGCGCTGAGCCACGATACTCTGCGCAGCCTGTAAATCCATGTCTGCTTGCGCCAGATCCTCCGTGATCACGGGGGATTGCTGCTTCAACGCAAGTTGAATCGCCGTCTGGCTCGGCGTAAGACTCTCCGGGGGCAGCCGCAAGCCGCCGCTGCGTCGTGCCAGCTTCACTTTAAGTGCTCCCGCCGCGTCGGTTTCCAGGAGCAACCCGCGGTCGGCGTCAGTGATCGCCACGGCGTGATCTAGCATCGTGCCAAGTACGGAATCGAGCGGAAGTTGCGAATGCAGTAACGAAGTAGCTTCGAGAAGTAGGTTCAGTTTGCGTAGGCCGCCGCCGCTCGGTTCCGAGCTGGTGATGTGCTCGATTCTCGTGAGAAGTTGCGGAATTGATTCTTCGTCCGAGCCGCTGGAGAAGCGGAAGAAGATTTCGTAGGAATCATCCAGGCCGAAGGTGATGACGTCACCGTTCCGGAGTTCCCGGCTCTCCACTTTTTCGCCATTGACGAACAACCCGCGCCGTTGGCCGCGATCTTCCACGTAGAAGCGGTTTGCTTCGATGACGATGGCCGCGCAATTCCGCGAGATGCGCCGGTCGGAAAGCTGCAAATGGTTACCGGTTTCCGCGCCGCGCCCGATTAGGAAGGGTGTCTGCGTTACACGCACGTAGCGGCGTGCGCCGTCCGGAGAGACGACTTCGAGGACCGCTTCTTCGCCGCCTGGAAGAACAGTGTCGGGCACGGGTAATCCCTAGTCCGGGCATTGTAGCACGCGCGAGCCGACGTAGCGTTGTGGCACAGATGAGGGCAGGGGCTGAGACTTGACGGCTAAAAAATTCTAGGCAGCGCGACCGGGTTGGAGACTCCGAGGAAGCGTGAGCTTCCAGGAGGCGCTCAGCTGTAATAAGAGGCGTTCTTCTCCGCGAAACTCTTCAAATCTTCCGGAAGATCATCGAGAGCGAAGACGGAATTATAGTCGCACGCCGGAACGCATGCGCCGCAATCCGTACATTCATCGGGGTTCACGTAAAGCTGCGGAACCTCAGCAAACTTGGCTTCGTCTTGGGTCGGATGAATGCAACCGATGGGGCAAGCTTCGACGCAGTTTTCATCTTTCGTGCAACTATTAGTGATCACGTAGGCCATGTGGAAACGCCCCTCCGCCTGGGATAGAGAGCAAGCTCCTTGCCAATGGATGGAAATAGCAAGTGCCTGATTTCTGGGCAATTACGGGTTCATGTCAGCTGTATTTTCGCAAATCGGACTGCCCCAGGGTGTGTGAGATCACGCATGAATGAGGCACAGCTCAATTGCGACTGGTTAAACGGAAGCGGGCTTGGCTGGGCGGTTTCCCGCCGGGCCTAGGTCGGGCAGGAAGGCGGTCAAGATCCCGATAGCGGGAAGATAAGCACAAGTGTGGTAGACGAAGTCAATACTCGTTCGGTCGGCGAGCCCGCCAAGGAAAGCTGAGCCAATTCCGCCCATACCAAACGCTAAGCCAAAAAACAGGCCCGAAACCATGCCGATTCTTCCGGGCATCAGTTCCTGCGCGTAGACCAGAATCGCGGAAAAGGCGGACGCGAGGATCAATCCGATCACCACGCTGAGAATGCTGGTCCAGAAGAGGTTCACGTAAGGAAGAATCAACGTGAACGGTAGGACGCCGAGAATCGAGCACCAGATGACCAGCTTGCGGCCGAGCTTGTCGCCTACAGGTCCGCCAAAGAAAGTCCCGGCGGCCACTGCCCCAAGAAATAGTGCGAGATGCAACTGCGCGCTTTCCACAGAAACGTGGAAGCGGCTCATCAGAAAGAAAGTGTAGTAGCTGATGAGGCTGGCGAGATAAAAAAACTTGGAAAACATCAACGCCACTAGGATGCCAAGACTTACCGCTACTTTTTTGCTGGACAAGTGCATGGGATGGATCTCGTGTGACGCGGCGGCAAGCTGATGGGGATCGATCGCGATCGATTTGGGTTTGTCGAAATGATGCTCCTTCGCCCACATCCCGATCCGCGCCAGCAGGATCATGCCGAGCAGAGCCAAAAGAGAAAACCAGGCGATGCGCGGCTGGCTGTTTCGCAGGACATACCGCGCCATGAGCGGCCCGAGCGCCGTGCCTGCGTTCCCGCCGACTTGAAAGAGCGACTGCGCCTTGCCGTGCTGCCCGCCCGAAGCCAATCGCGCCACACGGGAGGATTCTGGATGAAAGATCGCCGACCCGATCCCCACGAGCGCAGCGGCGCCAAGAACTGTGCCGTAAGTCGGTGCTATGGCGAAAAACACCAGCCCAAGCAAAGTCACTCCCATTCCAATCGCAAGCGAGTACGGCCGCGGACGGCGATCGGTGTAGAGGCCCACAATGGGCTGCAAGATCGAAGCGGTAAACTGGGAAGTGAGCGCGATGATCCCAATCTGGCCGAGATTCAAGCCCAAAGCCTGCTTCAGCACGGGATAAACGGCGGGAATCAGCGATTGCACCGTGTCGTTCAAGAGATGGCAAAAACTGATGGACAGAAGGATCGGAAATACGGCCTTCACCGCCGTTTCCGTGCGGGTCGGCGCTTGCGCTTGAATGGCGCCCAGATTTGTTTCGCTGGCCATTTAGTCTGGCAATCCCTGAAGAGAGTTCCTCTGATTCATGCCTATAAGTTTTATTTGATGGCGGTGGTCAGCCGGCGGGAGACATAGTCGGCGACATAAGCGTCGAAAATTTCATTCAGGCGATGACAGACGGGGCCGGGCGCAGGAATCGCGTGCCCAGCGATTTCGCCGACGCTGATTAGGTTGCGGTTCGTCGAGGAGATAAAAACCTCTTCCGCGGAGTAAAGATCTTCGGGGCGAAGAGTCTGCTGCACAACGGATAGTCCGGCTTCGGGCGCAATTTCGAGGAGGATTCCGCGTGTGATGCCCTCGAGGCAGCCGGAATTCAGAGGCGGCGTAAGAATCTTGCCGTCTTTCAACGCGAAAATGTTTGCCGACGTGCATTCGGCCACTTCGCCGCGCTCGTTGAGCATCACCACTTCGTCGAAGCCTTCCTTATTCGCTTCGGCGATGGACCATACATTGTTAAGCCAGGAAATGGTTTTCACGCCTGCGAGCGGGGAAGCCGCGTGTCGGCCGTGCTCGCGAAGAGCCAAGCGCACGATTTCGCGGTGCTCGGGGAGCCCTGCAGTGTAAATGATCAGATCGGCGGCCGGACGTTCTTCGGCGCTTTGCCAGAAGCCGACGGAATTGTAGACCAGGTAGATACGCCCGCATCCCTCCGTGACCTTGTTGGCGCGGATCAGTTCATGGAGATGGACGCGGACTTTCGCCGCGGTGTACGGCATCGGCAAATGAATGAGGCTGGCGTCTTTTTCCAAGCGGCGCCAGTGGCGTTCGTAAGCGAAAGCTTCACCGTGTGAGATGCGCACCGTCGTGAAAATGCCCCAGCCGCAAATGAGGCCCGCCTGCCCTGGAGAAAGGCGAACCTTCTCAATGGGCAGCAGGCTCTCATTGTGAAAGACGTACTGATGAATCACGCGCGGCCTCCGGACCGGGGACGGAAATAACTATTGTAACCGAACTTACACTGAGTAGTTGCGAAGAGGCTGACACTCCGGACGGGCGATGGGGTGCGGGCTAACGAGGGCAAGAATAGGGAAGGAGAAGGATTTGGCCTTCACGGAGGAGGTTGGCGTCGCGGAGTTCGGGATTTGCGTGGGCAATGCAAGACCAGGAAGCGGCATGACCGAGATGAGCCCGTGCAATGGACCACAGCGTATCGCCGTGGAGAACGTTGTACTTGGAGGCGGTGCGCTCCGGCGTGGCCGACACGGGAACCAGAATCTGCGTCCCAGCGCAGATGACGTCTGGATTGCGAAGGCCAGGATTCAATGAGAGCAACTCCTGCCAGCGGCGCCCGCTGCCGAGGCGTGATGCAGCAAGGCTCCACAGAGAATCGCCGGGTCTCAGAGTGACGATGACGAGCTTGCCGGAGGTGGCTGTCGGAGGAGAGGCGCTCGACGGTGGCCGCACGGGCAAGGCATGAGGCGCGAGTGGCGCGGGAATCAGCGCTCGGGGCCCTGCAAGGGCTGGCGGCAGAGCTGGAGCAACACGATGCGGCGCGGGCACTGGCCGGGCTGGAGAGAAAGCGTGCGGAGCAGTTGGAACACGAGGCGTTAGCGGAGCCGGCGCGACGGCATGAGGAGCTGTAAGGGTAGGAGGCAACACGCGTGGGCGCTCGAAGGGAGAACGCCTGACAGGCGGCTGAAAGGGCGCCGGCGTGGCGAGGTGCGGAGCGGGCGCCGTCGCTGTGATGGGTGGACGCAAGGGCTGGGCCGGAGGCCTGGGCGAGGCAAGCGTAGGCGAATCCGAGAAAGGCAGATGGAACTCGGCGGAGCGCTGAAGCTTTTGGGAATCCTTCTGTTTGCGTAGATGCCGCGCTACGTCGCCGAGCGGAGTGTTGGCTGGAATCGACGACGCATCTGAGTCATGCAGGACGGCAGAAGCATCAGTGGCATCTTGCGGCTTCTGTGCGTTAGCAGGAGCGGGCTGATTTTTCTTGGCTTCCAACTGAGCCCGATCTTCGGGAGCGAGGATATGTTCCCGCTTCACGTCTTCGTTGGTATAGACGTGTTTGTTTTTCCTTGTCTGGTCCTGCTTTCGGGCGCGTTCCTGGCGGGCCGCTTCAGCAACGTCCTGATCCTGCGCGTAGCATTGCGCGGCTCCGAGAACAGCGAACGAAGAAACTAAGACATAAGGAAAACTGCGGCGCAGGGAAATGCCAAGATAGTTTGCGCAACGCGAACGGCTGACCGAGGCTAGGTCTTCCGAATCCAAAAGTACCAATCCGATCCGACCAATAAAGGGGCAGCAGCTGCGTGGTACTATACCCAAACTCGCTTTTTTCAGCTACCCATTTTCTTAAGCGTCACGTGGGAGCCTCCTCCCTTCGCATCCCGCTGTCCGCAAAGTTGTGAAGGCAATATGTGACACAAAATCTAAGTCGGTGCCAAGTCATTGAAGCGGTGCCCTCTCGGCTAACGATAACTCCCGATTATTTCCGGCGACGAGCGCTTGGGAACTGTGATATGAAGCGCGTGCGAGAGGACAAGAGTCAATGAGAGTGAGAGGGAAATGTATTGCGTGGTTGCTGGCAGCGTTGAGCTGCTCGGTTTGCGTAGTCGGTCAGGAGAGGCCTCAGGACCGCAGAAAATTTCTCAATCCAGCGACGCCCGTAAGCGACGATCCGCGGCGCATTCCCGTAAAGCCCGGCCCCGCCGGACCGGACCGCATTCTTGTTCTGCGCGGCGGAAGAATTTTTGACGGAACGGGAGCTGCGGCGCGCGAAGGCACGCTGGTCATCGAGCGTAACAAGATCTCGAAGATTTTGCCGGCGGCGTCGACGGATTGGCCGAAGAACGCAGAGGTCATCGAGGTCACTGGCAAGACGATTCTCCCCGGCATGATTGACCTACACACGCATTTGACCTATCCCCTTACGGCAGAAGACACCGCGAAGGCAATCAGCGAAGCGGACGCGACGCTGCGCGCGGTGGAGAAGCTGCGTTATTACCTCGAAAGCGGAATTACCAGCGTGCGCGACGTCGGTTCGCAAGGCGACGTGACATTCCATTTGAAAGAATGGGTGCAGGAAAACCGCGTAGCTGGTCCGCGAGTCTTTCCAGCAGGCGCATTTATCACCGCAGAGGGCGGACATTCCACGGAGAACACTCCGGATCAGTTGATCAAAATATTGGGAGCGACGCGGCTGGCGTCCGGCCCGGACGACTGGCGCCTTGCGGTTCGCGAGCAATTTCACAAGGGCGCTGACGTCATCAAGCTGGGGAGCCATTTTTCCTTCGAGGAAATCAAGGCGGCGGTGCAAGAGGCCCACGAGCTCGGATTAAAAGTGACGGTGGATTCGGAAACATTTTATATCCAGCGCGCCGTGGAAGCGGGAGCGGACACCATCGAGCATCCTTTGCCGAGAAGCGAGGAAACGATTCAGTTGATGGCAAAAAAAGGCGTGGCCGCCGACCCGACTTTGATTCCTTATCAAATCATTTTTGAGGAATGGAGCGGATATTTTGGGTCGACTTCGCGGCGCTTTACATTTTCCAACGACGCTAACCTGGAGATGTTGAGGAGGCTGAAGAGAGCGGGGATCAAATGTGGGATTGGCACGGATTTGATACTCCATTGGTACCGATATCTGCCAGGCCCGTATATCCGTGAATTGAAGAATTTTGTGGCCGCGGGCTGGAGTGTTCCTGAAGTGCTCGTGGCGGCCACCAAAACCAACTCGGAGATTCTGGATATGGACGACCGGCTGGGCACGTTGGAGCCAGGCAAATTGGCGGATGTTCTTGTAGTGGATGGGCGGCCAGACGTGAATCTGGACGACCTTACCAAAGTGGATCTCGTAATTCGTGATGGTCATACCGTGGTGCAAGGAGGCAAAGTGGCGATCCCAAGGCACTTGGTTGCGCCGCAACCAAAGAAGCCGCAGTAAAGCGCGTTTCGTAAGCACTATAGAATCAATGAGATACATGGATTGGATTCCAAGAACTTAGTGCCAAGTTAGAATAAAGGCGCCAGGGCGACGTTTTCCGCTAAAAGGAAAGAGTTTTTGGAAGTTTTCCACTGTCTCCGCTGAGATCGCATTTGACAGAACACCTGACTTTCCCTATACTTCCTTCTTTGTCAGGGGAGTAACTAACCTGAGTGGGGCGGTTCCTGTAAGTCAGGAACCGTTAGTTGGAAGGGTATCATCTTCGGTCCCGGAACAATGTAAGACGGAATGGCACTGGGGAGCGGCCGGAATGGGGCGCCAGCCCCGCAAAGCCGAGTAAGCCTCTCCGAACTGAAGCCAAGGAAACTGTTCTACCTCTTGGAGTG
>Ga0126378_10000481_pt1 | contig 29741 bp, 25 predicted proteins | sample PanSoiMetPlot_23_FD_92587 | JGI IMG/M metagenome (GOLD analysis project Ga0126378, IMG submission 92587) | Tropical forest soil microbial communities from Panama - MetaG Plot_23 | ecosystem: Environmental > Terrestrial > Soil > Tropical forest > Bulk soil | place: Panama | collected 2016-02-17
ACGCCGACTTGCCCTTCGTTCGGGAGGCGAGCGAGGCGGTGCGAATCGGTCCCGCGCCGGCCAAGGACAGCTATCTGAACGTCGGGGCGATCCTCGACGCCGCGGAAAAAACGGGCGCGCAAGCCGTCCATCCCGGCTACGGGTTTCTCTCTGAAAGCGCGGAGTTCGCCCGAGCCTGCAGCGCGGCAGGCCTGGTGTTCGTGGGCCCGCCGCCGGACGCCATGGCGAAGATGAAGGATAAGAGCGAAGCCCGCCGCATCGTTCGCGCAGCAGGCGTCCCAGTGGTCCCGGGCAGCGAAGGGATCGTGCCGAGCGCCTCTGCCGCGGTCGAGGAGGCCGAGCGCATTGGCTTTCCAGTGCTCTGCAAGGCCGCTGGGGGTGGCGGCGGGATCGGGATGGCCGTGGCGCGCGACCGAGGTGAGGTCGAGAAGGTTTTCCGGCAATGCACCGACCGGGCGCGGGCAGCGTTCGGCCGGGAAGGCGTGTACCTGGAGCGCTACTTCGATGCGCCCCGCCACATCGAAGTCCAGATCCTCGGTGACCGCCGCGGGTACCTTATTCACGGCCTGGAGCGCGAGTGCTCGATTCAGCGCCGCCATCAGAAGGTCCTGGAGGAGGCGCCTTCGCCGCTTTTCGCCGGTGGAGCGAACAGCCGCCTGGCAAGCGAGATGTTTGAGGCCGCGCTCGCGGCCGCCAAGGCCTTCGGCTACGCCAATGCCGGGACGGTGGAGTTCCTTTATGCCAACGGTGCGTTCTACTTCATCGAGATGAACGCCCGCCTCCAAGTGGAGCATCCCATCACCGAGATCACCACCGGCCTGGATCTGATCGGCTGGCAACTGAGAATTGCCTCCGGAGCCGAACTGTCGATCGAGCAAAGTGATGTTCGCCGGAAAGGAGCGGCAATCGAGTTTCGAATCTACGCGGAGGACCCGCTGCGCTTTCTGCCTTCGCCGGGGACGTTGAAGCGCTTCGTGCTGCCCGTTGGAGAGGGCGTGCGCGTCGATGCCGGTTACCGAGAGTCGAACGTGGTGACGCCGTACTACGATCCGATGATCGCCAAGCTCATCGTGTCGGGATCCACGAGGGACGAAGCCATCGAACGCTCGGCGCGGGCGCTGAGCTCATTTATGGTCGAGGGAATCAAGACTAATATCCCGCTTCACCTTCGGATCGTGCACGATCCCGGCTTCAGATCCGGCGCCGTGGACACGTCCTTCTTGGAGCATCTGGGCAAGCCGTCGAGCAGCTCATGAGCTGATTGAAGAGGAGTGGAAATGGCAGAAGTCTCGGCGCACATCACCGGCACTGTGTGGAAGATCGAGGTTGCGGTGGGCCAGCAAGTCTCGGCGGGAGACACGCTGCTCATCTTGGAGTCGATGAAGATGGAGATGCCGGTCGAAGCGCCCGAAAGCGGCAAGGTGATCGAGATCCGATGCGCCGAGGCCCAGCCGGTCAGCGAGGGGGACGTGCTCGTTGTTCTCGGCTGACCTTCAATCCGGAGCTGCGCGCGGGCCGTCGGCTGTCGCGCTTTCTACTCGTTGCTCGACTTGCGGGTTTCGTACTGATCCAAAAGGAGCTTCACCTTGGGCGCCTCCGGATCGTTGGGGGCGAGCTGGACGAAGCGGCGGTAGTGCTGCGCCCCGAGCTCGGGCTCCCTCAGCTTTGCATACGTCGACCCGAGCACCATGTGGCACTTGGCAAACGACGGATCGACTCTCAGGCACTGGTTCAAGGTGTTCGCGGCGTCCGTGAACTGGCCTTTGCGGTAAAGACTCGTTCCTTGGTCGAACAGCTTCTGGGCATCCTGGTCCGCGGCTGGCGGAGTGCGCACCTCGGCGGCGTCGAGGTTCGCGGATTTGCTCGCCTGGGCGACTTTGACATCTTTGTCCTTCTTCCGGGTTGGTGCGCGCCGAGCCGCTTCCGCGCGGGTCTTGAGCTGCTCGCGCTCTTTGGCGAAGGCGACGGTTCCGGTCGCTTCGTCGAGCAGTCGAAGCGTCTCGTCGACCTTGCCCGCGCTCAGGCTCTTTTGCGCCTGGGCAATCTTTTTCTTGGCCGCGAGCTCCGTGTTTGCCCGCGCGAGCGGTTGGTCCACCTCGCTAGGGCGCGAGCCATCTGAGTTCTTGATTGGCTCCAAGATGTCGATCGCCTTTTGAAAATCTTTCCGCGCCATCGCCGAGTTGGCCGACCGCAGCTTCGCATCCAGCTGAGGCGGCGGCGAAGGCGCAGGCTCCTTGCGGACGGGCGCTGGGGGCGTTGCGGGCTCCTTCGCGAGATTGACATCCGCCTGCTGCGTCGCTTGAGCCGCAGGCGGCGCAGCTGCGACCGGTTCCTCTTTCGGCGCACTGGGCGGATTCGCAGCGACCAGCGGGGAGCCCGACGTCCCGATTAGCCAGTAGGCGGCGGAGCCACCCGCAACGAGCAACAGCAACGCCGCGATCAACCAACCGCGCCTCGGCGATCGGCTGCTCCCCACGTCCAGCGAGTCGGAGATCTCGTCGTCGTCTGGGGTGACGAACCTCAGCTTGACCTCCCCCAGCTCGAGCAGGTCTCCGTTGCGAAGCCTTGCCTTTCCAAACGCTTCGCCGTTGACGAACATGCCGTTCGAGGATTCAAGATCGACGATTTGCCACTCGCCCGACGGGTCGCGCAGCAGCCGCGCGTGAGTTCCGGAGAGCGACGGGTGGTCGAGCACAATGTCGTTCTCGCGAGAGCGGCCGATCTTGAGATCGTTGCGAGCGCACGCAAATTCCTGGCCGGCGAGCTCGGTGTTCAGCACGGCGAGCGTCGCCAGTGCTGTCGCGCCGAGCTCGGCAGGAGGAGGCTCGTCAAAAGCCAGCACGGGCGGCGGCTTGTCCGGATGAGCCGTCACCGGCTGAACCGCAGCTACTGGCGAGAGCACCGGCACGGCCGGCCCCGGCCGGACGGTTTCCGGACGCTGATCGGGCTCGGTGGACATCTCTGTCCCGACCCGAGGCGCAGTCGTGCTTTGCACCGCGGCATCCAGCGCGGCCAGTGGCGGCCTTTCCAGCTCGCGGGTAGGTGTGCGGTCTTGTGTCTGAACCGAATCATCGTCGATCGCCAGCTGGTAATCGCCGATTTGGACTCGATCTCCGCCGCGAAGCGGTGCGACACCTTCGATCCGCTCGCCGTTGACCCGAACGCCGTTGTAACTGCCCAGATCCTCCACCATGATCGCCCCGTTCTGGCGAAGGAGCCGCGCATGATGGCGGGACACGTTCCGTTCGGTCAGCCGGATGGTGTTCCCCTCCTGGCGGCCAATGGTGATTTCTTGGCGAATGAAGGGGACGACCGTCCGGCGGCCCTCGTCGTCCACGATGATCAACTTCAGCAAGGCGGCACCCGGCGGAAAGTTTACAGCAATGAGCTAACGGGGGTGAACAAGGGGATATTCTCTTTGAAGAAAACAGGAAATTACGCTCTTTGAGCCCCCCTCTCACACTCCGGATGGTGTCCGGCGACGAGCACGTGGACCTTCACGAGTTCGAAACCCGTGCACGGCGCGGAGAAATTTCGCCCGAGTGCCTGGTCAGATTTCCTCCGGTGACTGGCGAACACTTCGTGGCTGCCCGAGAGCTGAGCCTCTACCGGGCGTTTCACGAGCCGAAGAGAGCGCTGTTCGCCAGGACTTTTCGCCTGGGTCGGTTTCCGTGGCTGACCGCGGGCGTGATCCTGCTCAACATCGCCGTCTACGCCTTCACCGCGCGCCAGGGACCGCTGGACATCGACGCCATGGTGCGCTTCGGCGCCAAAGTGGGTCCGCTGATCATCGACGTGGGACAGTTCTGGCGCCTGCTGACCGCAAACTTCCTTCACCGGGACGCCCTGCACCTCGCGCTGAACATGTTCGTCCTCTTCAATGTCGGCGGCGCGCTGGAGAACGCCTATCGCTCGCTCGATTATTTGGCGCTTTTGCTCTTTTCAGGCTTGGCGACGATGTCCGTTTCCCTGCTGCTGTCCGATGCGATCAGCGTGGGAGCCTCGGGGATGGTCTACGGCTGCCTCGGCGGAGTCGTGGTGTTCGGGCTCAAGTATCGCACTCTGCTGCCGGCGCGGTATCGGCGAATTCTCGGAGAAGCGGCAATTCCGACGGTGCTCGTTTTTCTGTGGATCGGCTGGACGTCCTCCGGAGTGGATAACTCCGCGCATCTGGGGGGTCTGGTCGCCGGAGTTGCGATCGGGGCGTTCCTTCGGCCGAAGCTGATGGTCGACGATACCCGCTCCCGTTGGTGGATCCTTCCTCGCGCCATGGCGGTTGCCTTGCTGTTGGCGGCGCCGATCGCCGCCGGTTCGCTGCTGCGCCGGATGCCGCCGCTTCGCACCGAGCGCGACGACGGCTTCGGCATCTCCATTCAGCTCCCCCGCGACTGGCGTCGCGGCGCCAATCGGCTGGGCCAGCTCGCCTATTACAATGGCTTGCCGGGGCTCGGCCGCGCGACTTTTGCCGCCGAGGCGATCGCTCTCGATCAGTCGTTCGACGTTGCCGAGCAGGCGCAGAAGTTCATTCGCGAGAGCTTGCGGCAGCAATCGCTCGGGCCGGAGGTGGTGAGGGTGAATGCCTCGGCCGCCGTGCCGACGCGGATCGCCGATCGCGATGCGCTCCGGGTGGAGGCAAGCTTCGAGGAACCATCGGGCGTCACGCAGCTGGTCGCCTACTTTGTCCGGCGCGGAGAGCTCATCTATCAGCTCGTCTTCACCCACCCGGCCGCATTCCCTCAGTACGCGGCAGTGGTTCAGCGAATGGTGCAGGCCTTGAGGTTCGACGAGCCGCGCGAGCTGCGAGAAGCGCGCGCCCGAGCGCTGCTGTTTCCCGGCGCGCCCTGGGCCTCGGCCACGCTGGGCACTGCGCTGCGCCAGCTGGGGGATCCGGCCGCGGCGATTGAGGCACTGCGGTCAGCGGTCCGCCAGCAGCCGACTTCCGCGCTCTTTCGCGCACAGCTTGCTCTGGCGTTGCTTCAGGCAGGCGAGCTGAAGGAAGCTTGCGCCGCTTCAGCGCAGGCAGTCAGGGAATCGCCCAAGGACCCCCAAGCATTGGAAGCCGACGCGCGCTGCGAGCTTGCCCGAGGCGATCCCAACCGAGCGCTGGACCGCCTGCGTTCGGCGCGAATGCTGGCGCCCTCGGACGATCGACTGCGGAGAGCGGAAGAGGCCCTTCGGGCAGCGTTGGCCGCGCACCAGAAGTAGAGTCCCGGCGTCGCTTCGGCTACAGGCTCACCTCGCCGGACAAGTGTGTTTGTTTCTGCGCAGCGTGATCTCGAAGCGATGCAGAAAAGCGTTGTATGGTGTGGCTCTGCCGCGGTCAGGAGGCTGTCGGAACTGGTGACGACCGAAGTCGAGCAAGCGCAAGCCGCGCCCAAGGAAAGCTTCACCGATGCCATCTTTGGGTCGGCCTTTTTCGAAGCAGGTGCGGCAAAGCTCCGGGCGTCGACCAGCCGCGGGCTGAGCGCGATCGGGCGAGGGATCGACGCCGTCCTGCGCCTTCCCGCCGAGTATCGCGTCGCGGGAACGGTAGCGCTGTTCGCCGCGTTGCTCTTCATCCCCTACCTCGGCGCCGTTGGGCTGTGGGATTGCTGGGAGACCCACTACGGCGAGGTCGCGCGGTCGATGATCCAGCGCAACGACTACCTCTATCCGTATTGGGAGAGCGCGCCGTTTTTCTCCAAGCCTCCGCTGACGATGTGGATCCAGGCGCTGGGAATGCAGATCGTCGGCACCAATGGCACCGATGGGGCGCTCGGCATTTACACCGAGTGGGGCATGCGGCTCCCCTTCGCGCTTTGGTCCATCCTCGGGCTGGCGCTGCTCTCGTACGCGCTGTGCCGCTTGGTGAATCGCCGCGTCGCGCTCGCGACCGGATTCGTGCTGGCAACGATGCCGCTCTATTTCCTAGTCACCCGCCAATCGGTGACCGACACCCCGCTGGTTGCGGCGATGACCTGCGCGCTCGCCTGCGGGCTGGTGGGCCAGCTCGACGGCGAAACCAAGCACCGAGCAGCCTGGTGGTATGCGTTCTATTTCTTTTGCGGGCTCGCAACGTTGGCGAAGGAATCGCTCGGCGTCCTGGTGCCCGCCATCTTCGCCGTGTTCCTGGTGCTCTGCGTCGTCCCTTACGACGCGAAGAGCTGGGAGGAGCACTTCCTCTGGCTCATCTCGAAGGACTTTCGCCAAGACGTTGAGGCGGGTCGCCGGCCGATGCCGGCGCTGTGGGACCAGTTCTTCAAGATGCGCCTGGGGAGCGGCCTGCTGGTGTTCGCTGCCGTGGCTCTGCCTTGGTACGTCGCCATGCTGCTCACGGCGGACGGGGTGGATGATGAAGGCAAGACGTTCCTGGCGAGGCTCATCCACGACAACCTCAACCGGCTCGCCGTAGGCGTGCACACCACTACGCCCGGCGGCACGTTCATCTATTTCATCGAGCAAGGCGGGTTGGGAACCTTTCCCTGGGTGGCGCTGATTCCCGGCGCACTGGCGGGGGCCGCTCGATTTCGGCCGCGGTCGGGGAGCAGGGTTGATTACGTCGGAATCATCGCTTCGATCTGGAGCGCCGGCGTGTTCCTTCTCGTGGCCCTGTCGGCGACGAAATTCCACCACTACTTGCTCCCCGCCCTTCCGGGGTTGGCGATCCTGGTCGCTCTGTTCATCGACCGATTGTGGGAGGACGGAATCCCGGCGCACGCGATGAGCCTGGTGTTCGGCTTGGTGCTCTTCATCCTCGTCGGCAAGGACCTTTCCAACAATCCCAAAAACTTCACCGACCTGTTCGTCTACAACTACGACCGCCCGTATCCTTTCGAGATGGTGCAAAGACCGATTTCGCTGTTCGGCTCGCGCGGTCTTTGGGCAGGGGATCTGCTGGCTCTGGTTCTGATTGGAACGGGTGCCTACTTGCTTCTCGAGACGTTCGCCGCGAAGGGCAGGGTGGTCTACTCGCGAGCGCTGGCGCTTTTGCTCGGCCTGGTCGGCACCGCGATTCTGCTGGCCACCGCCACACGCGGGCGGATTTCGGCGATGCTTTTCATCGGGCTCGCGCTGGCGCTCGTCGCTCTCTACCTTGGGTGGGAGCTCGGAAGAGCGGAGAAGTCGCAGAGGGGCCTGTTGCTTCTGAGCAGTGGCGCGGTTGGGCTGGCTGCCTTGGTTTTTGTGGCCCAGGGAGTTCGCTCGCAGAATTTCGATCCGCTCCTTCCGAATCTGCTTCAGGGAATGAACATCAAAACGGCGCTGGGGTTCGCCTTCGCCGTCGCGGGAACGCTTTGCGCCGTGGCGGCGCTGATGCGCTCGCGCGTCCTGCTCTTCGGAAGCTTCTGGGCGCTCGCCTTTGCATTCGCGCTTTGGTTCAACTGGTCGCACTGGGTAGACCTGTCCCACCACTGGACCCAGCGCGATCTGTTCTGGCGCTACTACTCTCAGCGGAAGCCCGACGAGCCGATCGCCGCATTCATGATGAACTGGCGGGGCGAAACCTTCTATTCGAAGAATACCGTCAAGCAGATCAAGGAAAGCCCCAGGCTGACTCAATACGCGTCGTTGCCCGGTCGGAAGTGGGCGCTGGTGGAGCACAATCGCCTTCAGATCCTCAAGAACGCGGTTGGACCGGAGAAGACGGTCAACACGATCGATCGCGACCTCAACAACAAGTTCGTCCTGGTTACGTTCGAGTGAGCGCGATCGACGTTTCCGCCTTGACCAAGCGATTTGGTCAGAGAGCGGCGCTCGACAGAGTGACGTTCGAGGTCCATTCCGGCGAGGTCTTCGGCCTCTTGGGACCGAACGGCGCCGGGAAGACAACCACCGTCCGGATCCTCACCGGCTTGCTCTCTCCAACCGAAGGCGAGGCGACGGTTTGCGGCCTGTCTGTCCGGGACGGCGGCGAGTCGCTGCGGCGGTCGGTCGGCCTGCTGACCGAGAATCCCGGTCTCTACGATCGATTGACCGCGCGAGAGAACCTCCTCTTCTTCATCAAGCTCAATGAGTTGGAGCCGAGCGCGGCGTGGATGCGAGCCGCAAGCTTCCTGGCCCGATTCGGGCTCGCCGGGCGCGAAGACGAACCCTGCGGCAGCTATTCGAAAGGCATGCGTCAGAAACTGGCCATCGTTCGGGCAATCGTTCATCAACCGAAGATCCTCTTTCTCGACGAGCCGACCTCCGGATTGGATCCGGAGGCGGCGCGAACCGTTCGCGATGCGATCGCTGAGCTTGCGGCCGACGGGAGTACCATCGTGCTGTGCTCGCACAATCTATTTGAGGTGGAGCAACTGTGCCGCCGAGTGGCGGTGATCAAGACTAAGCTGCTCGCGGTCGCCACCATCGATTCCTTGCGCAAGGCGGATCCGGTCCTTGAAATTCATCTCGCCGGAGATCCCGCGCGCTTCTCGTCCGCGGTCGCGTCGCTGCCGTTTGTGCCCGAGGTATCGGTGAGCGACAGCGCGCTGCGCGTCCATCTGCAGCGAGAAGATCAAGCCCCGGATGTCATCTCCTGCCTCGCCTCCGCCGGAGCGCGGATCTACTCCGCGGTGCCAACACACACGCCGTTCGAGCAGGTCTACCTCGATCTGATCCGCCAGCAAGAGGTCGGCTGATGGCCTTTCATCCGCGGCGTGCCGTCGCCGTCTTCTGGAAGGATTTTCTCGATCTGCGAAAGAACAAGGGGCTGCTCTGGACGATGGCCGCGCTGCCGGCGGTGCTCGTCCTAGTCCCGGTGGGCATCGTCTACGGCTATGCTCACGACCCGGGCGATCCATCCCTGCGCACGATGGCGCTCTTTTATGATCCGCACGTTCAGCTGAGCGTCAACGCGGCGCGGTTTTTGATCGACAAGACATTGACCGACTGGTTCGGGCTGTACCTGATCATGCCCGTCTTCGTCCCGATCTTCATTTCCTCTCAGAGCGTCGCCGGCGAGAAGGAGCGCAGAACGCTGGAGCCACTCTTGGCATCGCCGGTGACCGCTGCCGAAATCTTAGCCGGCAAGAGCGTCGCGTCCCTGGTTCCGGCGGTCGCTCTAAGCGTGCTGGCATTCATCTTGCTGTGCGTGCTCGTCGATGCCGTGGCCTGGCCATTCACCCATGAGCTTCTACTGCCAAACCAGATGTGGCTGTTTGGCGTGCTGGTGATTGCTCCCTTATTCGCATTTTTTGGGAATGGCGTTGCGGTCCTTGTTTCCGCGCGCGTTGCGGAAGCGAGGATGGCACAGCAACTCTCGGGCCTGGTGACCCTCCCGCTCATCGGCCTGGTCGGCGGACAGCTGGCGGGGCTGTTGAAGGCAGGCACGGTCTATTACGCCGTCGAAGGAGGCGTCGTTTTGCTGCTCGACGCCGCGCTGATTGTCGCCACCGTCCGCCTGTTCGATCGAGAGCGGCTGATCAGCCGTTGGGTATAGCCGGCGTGTTTCGTTGCAATACGGCCCGGACCCGAGCACCATTCCCTCCCCATGCGGACCGTCCGTAGGGCTGCACTGGCTGGAGCCTTCTACCCGTCCAACGCGGCTCGCCTGTCAACCACAGTCGACGAGCTGATGTCCGCGGTGGAGATCTCCGGTGAATCGCCACCGCTCAAGGCGGCGATCGTGCCGCACGCGGGCTACGTCTATTCCGGCGCGGTCGCCGCCAGTACGTACGCGCGGCTTCGCGCGGCACAAGATCGGATTCGCCGCGCGGTGATCCTCGGACCTTCGCATTTTGCTCGGGTGAACGGCCTTGCCGTCGGCAAATTCGAAGCCATGCAAACTCCCCTCGGGGAGGTGGCGATCGATGTGGAATCCGTGAAGCGCGCGTGTGAGCTCCCCCAGGTGCTGGAGAGCGCCGAGGCTCATTCCCGCGAGCACTCGCTCGAAGTGCAGCTTCCCTTCCTGCAGCGGGCGCTGAGGGAGTTCACCGTTGTTCCATTGGCGGTCGGCGATGCGGATCCCGAAGCGGTGGCTGAGGTGATCATCGCCCTCTGGGGAGGCGAGGACACCGTCATCCTGGTCAGCTCCGACCTTTCTCACTACCTACCCTACGAGCTGGCCTCGAAAGCGGATCGCCGCACCGCGGGCCGAGTGCTCGAGCTTCGCCCGACGCTCATCCCAAACGACGACGCCTGCGGAGCCACCGCGATCAACGGCCTATTGCTCGCAGCAGCGAAGAAGGGACTGCGACCGGCGCTTCTGGACCTTCGGAATTCCGGAGATACTGCCGGTCCGCGGTCCGAAGTGGTGGGCTACGGCTCCTTCGCATTCTACGAGGGCCGCAATGCCGCTTGAGGCGCATCCGGCGCGCTGGTGGCACGCGCTTGAGGACGGCCGCATCCAGTGCGACCTCTGCCCGCGGGACTGCAAGCTGCACGAGGGCCAACGCGGATTTTGTTTCGTTCGCCAGCGCGACGGCGATCGGATGGTGCTCACCACCTACGGGCGCTCTTCCGGTTTCTGCGTCGACCCAATCGAGAAAAAGCCGCTCAATCACTTTTACCCGGGCTCGAGCGTCCTTTCGTTCGGCACCGCCGGATGTAATCTGGGCTGCCGTTTTTGCCAGAACTGGGACATCTCCAAGTCCCGCCAGGTCGATCGGTTGGCCGACGAGGCAAGCCCCGAAGCGATCGCCGCGGAAGCCGTAGCGCGCGGCTGCAGAAGCGTGGCGTTCACCTACAACGACCCGGTGATCTTCGCCGAATACGCGATGGATGTGGCCGATGCTTGCCGAGAGCGAGGAATCCGATCGGTCGCAGTGACTGCCGGCTACATCCACCAGGCTCCGCGCCGCGAGTTCTACTCGAAAATGGATGCAGCCAACGTCGACCTCAAGGCGTTCACCGAGGACTTCTACCAGAACGTCACCTTTGCACACTTGCAGCCGGTTCTCGACACGCTCGAGTACTTGACGCGCGAGACGAGTGTCTGGTTGGAGGTCACCACGCTTCTGATTCCAGGGCACAACGATTCGGACCAGGAGGTCGCCGCGCTAAGCGAGTGGGTGATGGAACATCTAGGTCCAGACGTTCCGCTTCACTTCACCGCCTTCCACCCCGATTTCAAGATGCTGCAGGTGCCGGCCACGCCTGCTACGACGGTGAAGCGCGCGCGAAGAATCGCCCTGGAATGTGGGCTGCGCTACGTCTACACGGGAAATGTCCACGACCTCGAGGGCGGAACGACGCGCTGCCCAATTTGCGCCGCCGACTTGGTTGCCCGCGATTGGTACGAGATTCGAAAACTCCGCCTGGCGTCGAACGGCTGTTGCGCAAGCTGCGGGGCGCGAATCCCTGGTCATTTCGACGAGCGCGTCGAAAGCTTCGGCCGCCGCAGGATTCCGGTATCGATGCATCGAGCGTAGGAGCGCCTACCTGGCAAAGACACAATGAAAATGGCATCCTCGAAGGTGACCCAGGGTGCGAAAAGTCCCGTCAAGCAATGGAGCAGCGGTTGGGGCGTAGCGCCTGTGACCCGGCGCAAGTGTCCCGGCGCGAAGGAGCCTAGGAGCCGATGAGCATCTTCCAAACAATCAAGGATGAATCGAAGCGGAACTTCATCGCGCGCGCGGACGAAGCGAAGGACGACATCATCTACAAGTATCCCGAGCACAACATCCGAATGATGACCCAGCTGACGGTTGCGTCGGATGAGATCGCGCTTTTCGTCAAGGACGGCAAGGTGGAGGGGAAGCTCGGGCCGGGCCGCCACAACTTGGATACCAACAACGTGCCGTTCGTCTCCCGGCTGTTGGAGAAGTTCACCGGCGGCAATCTGTTCGTCGCCGAGGTGTTCTTCGTCAGCGTGCGCGAGTTCGCCGGCGTCAAATTCGGCGGACCGATCGGCGACGTGCGCGATCCAGAGACGGGTCTTGGGATCGGCACCATGGTTTACGGCGACTTCTCGATCAAGGTGACCGACCCCGAGCGGCTGGTCATCGGTCTGGTGGGAATGCGCAGCGCGGGCAACGAGGAATTTCTCGGATGGTTCAAGAACCAGGTGCTGAAGGTGATCCGCGATCGCATTGCCGAGCTTCTGGTGAAGAAGAAGTGGCCGCTCTTGGATGTGACCTCCGGGGCCTACACCGAAGAGATTGAGACCGAAGTGCTCGGCGGCGTGAAGGTCCACGTCGATCCTTACGGCGTGCAGGTGGTCCGGATGGGCAACTTCAATATCAGCATCAAAGAGGAGGACGAGATCACGCTGAAGAAGCTGTCCAAGGACGTGGCGTACACGCGCCTCGCCGGCGGATTTCAGAACTACGCCCAGGGCCAGGCGATGCTCGGCGCCGCCGAAGGGATGGCCAAGGGAGGGGACGGCGGAGGGGCAGCCCTTCAAGGATTGGGTCTGGGCGTTGGCTTCAACATGGCCAACACTTTCGCGAATCAGCGCGCGCAGGGCGCGGCGGGCTCGCCGATGCAGGCCTCAATGGCGACGTGTCCAAAGTGCGGCGCGCAATCGAGCGGGAAGTTCTGCTCCAATTGCGGCCAGGCGCTCGCCCCGGCAGTCGCAAAGTGTCCAAGCTGCGGCGGAGACCTGTCTCCGGGCGCGAAGTTCTGCCCGGCGTGCGGAAAACCCGCCGTTCTTTGAGCGGGGCTGCTCGGCTGTGCAGCAGCTCTGGGGCACTGCTCTAGTTGCCAGGGCGCTGCTAAGTTTGGCTGAGGTCCTGGTTCAAAGATGGTCTTGAGCATTCTCTCCCGCTTTACCTACCTCGGGCTCTTCGCGCTGCTGATCGCCGCCGGGCTCGGCATTCCATTCCCCGAAGACATCACCTTATTGACCGGCGGATATTTGGCTCGTCAGGGAGTGACCTCCCTCTGGCCGACGCTGGCGGTCGGCTACGTGGGCGTCGTGATAGGCGACCTGCTCATCTTCAGGGTGGGGCGCCGCCTCAAGCAGGGCGTCTATACGCATCCGCGACTCGGGAAGTTGCTCACGCCGAAGCGCCGCCAATGGATAGAGGAACACTTCCGCAAACGCGGCATTTTGACCGTGGTGATCGCCCGGCACGCCGCGGGTCTTCGCGCCCCGACATTTCTCATCGCCGGCACGAGCGACATGCCCACCTGGAAATTTGTCCTGGCCGATGCGTTCAGCTCCATCATCACCGTCCCCGCGGTGACCTATCTTGGTTATTTATTCGCCGATAACCTGGAGAAGGCACGCGATCAGATTCATCGAATCGACCTGTGGGCCTTGGGTGTCCTGCTCCTGATGGGACTTTCGGTTTTTGTCTACCGGGTGCTGCAGCGGCGGCGGGCGGTGGTCGAGCCAGCGAGCAAAGAGCTGCGATCGAGCTGACTCAATAGCCGTTGGCCACAGGCGATTCCGCCGTTTCCGCTTCCGCGCGAGTTTCCGCCAGGCCTGAGCACGCGGCGGCGAAGCTGCGCAAAAGCTCATCGGTGCTGGTCGCCGCATCCACTGAGGTGGCGATCTCCTGAGGGTACAGAGCGCCGCCTTTGGACCAAAGCTCCCGGAGCAGATCGCCGGCGCGCGGGCTTCGCCACCACGAGGCTCCGAAGCGCTTCTTGAGAGTTTGCTGCAGCTGACGGGCGATCAGCCAGGCGCGAAGGTCATCGGCCGGCTGATAGAGTTCGTCTCGATCGACGACGTAGCGAGCGTCGTCTTCGGTGGTGATCGCCAACCCATAGGCGCGCGACATGATGCGGTGGTACACGGCGCGGGCATCCGGCTCCTCCCCGCGGTGCACCGCCACGTCGTAGAGTAGCTTTCCCGCGCGTCGCCGGACTTGGTAGAGGCGATGCGCGTGTGCCACCATCAATTGGCTTTGCAGCTTTTGACCGGTGAGGCTTGCATTCTGTTGGAGCCACTCGGGATCCTCGACCAGCTGCTCGAAGAGAATGGCGAAGGCCTGAGCCACCGCGCCGCTGCCCAATCGCGTTAGCTCGAAGCGCAGGTCGGGCTTGAATCCGGCGCGTCCGGCCGGATAGGCCTGGTCGGGATCCTTCATGGAGGCGAAGCGCAGCGCCAGCCCCAGCTCGTGAAGCAGCGCAGCCTGATCCCGCGCGCCCCCGGTTGGCTTCAGCGAAACCCGGACATCCCCTGGAATCGCCACCGAGACGGTGAGCGGCCGCGGATTTTTGTAGGTGAGCTCTCTCAAGTCGAGCCTGATGTTCTTCATTGCGCTCAGTTCGAATCCCAGGCCCTTCAACGTGGATTGCGCTCGCGACAACAGCTCGTCCTTGGGAAAGAAGAACTGCATGTTCTGCGGTTTGAAAAGCCGTGGAATATCTGCGCGGCGGAGCTTTTCGAACGGCGTATGCAACTCGCGCTGGGCCACCCGGTCCATCGCTTTGGCATATGCATTCTGGGTCAGCTCGAGCACCTGCTCGGCAAATTGCGCGATCTCATCCATGTTGCCGTAGCGGATGGCTTCACCGAAGGATTCGTACGACGGGTAGCCGAGCTCTTTGAGGAGCGCTTCCGCGCGCTCATCCTTGCGCCGCGCGAGCAGAGAAATCCGCTCCACCGCGCGGGTGGCACCCAAGTAAAGCGCTTGTCGCTTTTCCGGATCCTTTTCGACCGCCAGCAGGCGATCGAGGTCGCGATAGTGGTACTCCTTGCCGGCGGCGGTGAAGGTGAGAGACGCCTCCAGATTTGCAATCGCATCGCTTTGATCGACGAGCATCGCGGAGAGATGCTCCCCGACGAAGTACACGTGCAGGTAGGTCAACGCCCGCACTTCCAATGAGCCCCAGGCGTCTTTGGGGCACTGCGGCGGTTCGCCGCGCTCGACGGCAGTGCACTGATAGGCGGCGATCGAGGATTTTCGAAGCTGGTCGATCATTTGGATCGACACAGAGGAGAAGAGTTTGTCTTTTCCCTCGTATGTCTTGGCGATGTCGGCCGGCGTTCCTTCCGTCCAGTTCTTCCAAATCATCTCCTCTTGCTGAGCGAGCAGAGCTTCGGCTTGGCTCGCGAGGTCCTGCACCGCGTACCACAGCCTTCGATCGATTTGTTTCTGGGCCTCGCCGATTGGGGGCGGAGGGGCCTTTGGGCAAGCCAGGAGCAGCAGCAGGGCGGGCGTGAGAAGGAACCTTGGGCGCATGGGGACTAGCAATGTAGCTTTCCAGATCGCGATGCCCAACGCCAGACAACTGAGCGCCGCCAAGGCGCGGCAGGCAATGTACGCAGCCCTTCGCCAGCACCTGGCTTCGGAGGGATATTGCGAGGTCGAAACGCCGGCGCTCGTCCCCGCGCCGGGGATGGAGCCGCACATCGATGCGTTCAGCGCGGACTTCGTTCCCCGAATGGGCATCGGTCAATGTCGTCCGCTGTATCTAATCACAAGTCCAGAGTACGCGATGAAGCGCCTGCTCGCCGATGGGTCGGGCCCGATCTTTCAGATCTGCAAGGCGTTCCGGAACGGCGAAGTTTCGCCGACGCACAATCCCGAATTCGCGCTGCTGGAGCTGTATCGCCCGATGGCGGACTACCGGGGCATCATGTACGACCTCGAGCGCGCACTCGCGGCGTTGGAAGCGCAATTCCCGGACAGCCGACTCTTCCGCCGCCTTCCGTACGAGCGGGTGACGGTGCGGGAGGCCTTCCTGCGGGAGACGGGCATCGACCTTCAGAATTGCGAGGACGCTTCCGCATTGAGGCTCGCCGCGCAAGGCGCGGGACTTCCGGCCACGAAGGAGGAGAGCTTTCAAGATCTCTTCTTCCGGATCTTCCTCGAGCGCGTCGAGCCGACGCTCGGACGGGAAAGGCCGGCGTTTCTCATCGACTATCCTGCTTCGATGGCGGCGCTGGCGCGGCTTAAACCGGGCGATACGCGCGTCGCGGAGAGATTCGAGCTCTACGCCGGCGGCTTGGAGCTGGCGAACGGATTCTCAGAGCTTACCGATCCAGACGAGCAAAGGCGCAGGCTGCTCGCAGAACAGGAAGCGCGCCGCGCCGCGGGCAAGCCGTCATATCCACTTGACGAAGCCTTTCTGGTGTCGCTCTCGAGAATGCCGCCTTCCGGCGGGGTGGCGGTGGGGCTGGATCGCGTGCTGATGCTCCTGCTCGGCGTGGCCGCGATCGAGGACGTCCTGCTCTTTCCGGCGCGGGACTTCGTTTGAGCGTCATCAATACTGAAGCAAGGAGAAGACGTCGTATCCCCCGAGCCGGCTGCGCCCTCCCAGGAAGGTGAGCTCGATCACGAATCCGAGGCCAACAACCTTGGCCGAAAGCAGCTCGGCGAGCTGCGTGCATGCGTGGGAGGTTCCGCCAGTGGCGAGCAGATCATCGACGATCACCACGCGCTGGTTCTTCTCGATCGCGTCGCGGTGGATCTCCAGCGTGTCCGTGCCGTATTCGAGCTGATAGGTGTAACTTGCGGTCGCCGCGGGAAGTTTTTTCGGCTTTCGAACCGGAACAAAGCCCGCGTTCAGCCGGTAGGCCAGCGCGGGTCCAAAGATAAAGCCTCGCGCCTCGATGCCGAGGACGAGGTCGACGCGCTGGTCGACGTAGCGCTCGGCGAGAGCATCGATCAGCGCTGCGAACCCGCGCTTGTCCTTGAGCAGAGTCGTAATGTCGTAGAAGAGGATTCCCTTCCTGGGGAAGTCCGGCACTTCGCGGATCAGCTTCTTCAACTCATCCTTGCTGATCGATTTGTTCATTGTCCCTCCAGGCTCTTGGCGCTCACCGCCACCAACCTTCCATTCTGCAGCGAAAGAATCGGACAATACGCGCCTACGAAGACCCGGTCCCAAAAGACACGCATCCTCTGGTGTTCGCCCCAGTCGCTGAATCGGTAGTCGTAGACCATGGAGCGGATATAGCGAGGCGGTGAAGCTGGGAAGGGGTTTGTGTCGAGCAGCCGAAGGACCTCCGGGGTTCCCTCGAGCAGCCGCTGCTGAAACCGGATGAACCATGGATTGCGAGCGCAACTTCCCAGTGCGGCAAACCACATTTGCCAATCCAGGCGCGGCTGGTGGGGCGCGACGAACTGCGGGGACCTCTCCGGGTTCCCCGGCTTCCACTTGAACTCGTAGGCGTGCCAAATCCGGCCGTCTTCGCTGCCTTCGACAATAATTTCGGGTCGCTTGGTGGTCATGACGGCGAACAGACCGTAGCTGTTGATGCTGCGGAAGGGCTGGAGAACGCCGAGCAAATCTTCGATCGGCGATGGCAGGTCGCGCCGCCAGAATCTCATCTCGGCAATGCTCACCAGCACGAAGAAGACCGCCGCCACGGCGAACGCATTTCGGAAACCGCGCTGCAGCCGGGTCGGGGTTGGCACAGGTTCGGCTCCGATCGCCAAACGGCGAGGAAGAACCTTGGAAAGCGTCGCGTCGTCGAGGAGCAGCAGGCAAAGCGCGAGCGACAACAGATTGAAGAACCCGTAGTTGCCGGTGGCGGCAATCGCAATTTGCAAAAAGGCGATCGAAGCTGCAGCGAAGAGGCGGGCCCTCCGAGGGCCGAAAATCAAGAATGGCACAACCAGCTCGATGGCGAACATCACCACTGCCGACGCGGTCTGGAAGCCGTCGGGAAGCAAATTGACGTAGTAGCTGAGCGAGGTGGGCAGCGGCTGGGTCCAGTAGTGAAATCGCAGGGCAGTGAGCTCGTGCCAAGCCGCATCGCCGCTTGCCAGCTTCACTGCGCCCGACAAAAACATCAGCCTAAAAAGCAGCCAGCGCAAAAGCCAAAAGGCCAAGGGACTGGCGGCCGTCTCCGCGCGCCCGGGCAGCATCCGAGGGGAGGCCAAGAAGATCGCAAAGAAGGCTGTCTCCAAAAGCAGGTTGTCCCACTGGTACTGGAGGAACACGTCCCCAACAGAGACGAGCGACAGGTAGAGCATCCACAAGGCGAGAAGGACCCACCTGGGCGCGACGCCGAGAACGAGCAGCACGGACAGCGCCATCCCAAGAGCGCACGCGCCGCGCAGGAAGCCATCGGCGAAGCTGAACCAGTAAAGCGTCGGAACTCTGAAATAAGCCTTCCATCCGAGCTGCTCATGGACCCACGGAAGAAGCTCGGACGCCGGAGAAATACCGCCGGCGCCGATCAGCCCACCGAGCTGAGGCCAGAGAGAGCTAAAGGCGATCAAGAACACCGCTCCGAGGACCGGGATGAAAAGCCTGCGCGAGAGTTGGTAGCCGGCAGAGGCGCCGACGCGATCAGCTGCAGGCGCCGGCAACGCGCCCTGCGCTACAGCGGGCAAGCGAGCACCTTCGGCGCCCGGGACAGCACGGACAGATCCTCGAATTGGTACGCAGTCTCAACCCGCGGTACGGTTGTCCAATCCGACCTGATGAAAGAACGCCGACGGCATAAGCGGTTCAAGCGAAGGTACATGGTGCGCTTCGGTGAACGAGAGTTGTCGCACTCCGGCTTTACCTTCGACGTTTCCCGGGGAGGCGCCTTCATCGTCTCTCCGTACCGACCCGCATTGGATTCGCACCTCCACGTTCAGATATTTGTGGACAAGGAGACCTCCGTCTACTTCGAAGCGACGGTTCGGCGCCACAAGGTCATCCCTCCAGAGTTGAGGTCGGTGGACAAAGGGGGATTCGGCGTTCGTTTCCTGATGCCCGATGAAGTGCTGGCTGACATCCTGGTCGAATCGGGCAACCGACTGGAGGTCGTCTACGCCACCCCAGCGGAGCTGAAGATGGCTTACGACAAGGAATTCCGCCACGGCGGGGTCTTCGTGCCCACGGAGCGGGAGTTCGAGCGAGGCACCGACGTCAGTCTTGCCGTGCGCTTGGAGTTTGCGGCACAGACCTATGAGTTTGACGCCTCAGTGGTGCATGTCTGGCTCGATACTTCTCAGCCCGGCCCGCGCGGCGTCGGGCTGCTGGTCAAGGATCCAAGAGAGTTCGAGGGAACGCTTAAGCCCTATTTGGGCTAAAGCCATCCTTGCAATCAGGATGTGGATGGCGTTGGCGACGGCTCGAAGTTCACCCTGTGGTCGCGGCCGAGTAACCCAGCTCTCGAAGGATGGGTATCGATTCGATGAGATCGACGGTCAAGTCGCTCCTCAGAATACCCGACGGTCGCGCGACAGGCTTGAATTGAAGAAGCTCGTCGGGCGTGGCGGCAAGATCGATCCAGAAATCGTGCTTGGTGACCGGCAGCGGACCGGTCACGAGCTGGAGCGGGTGAAGAGTGGTCGCGATCGGCGTGCCTGCATCGACGAAGCCAAGCTCGCGACCGAGCGCGAACTCAAGATCGGAATAGCCGCCGCCCTTTCCAATCCTGCGCCCGTCTTTGTCCACCGCGACGGAACCGCAGATCACCAGATCGATGCGAGGCATGTCCCGCGGATGAACCGGTCGACCGAACCGAGCTGCGCCTTCGATCGTCACCGCGGCGGCAATCCCGGGAATGCGTCGGGGATCGAGCTCCAGGAAACAGCGCGTTTCGCGAAGGCGGGGGACGGCCACGTAGATTGTCTTGCCTTCGCGCAGCGCCAGAGCCCGGAGCGGCTTCTGCGGCGAATCGGGATTGCACTTCAGCGTGCGCGCGCGTTGCCAGTGCGGGGATGCGGCGAGCTTGGCCGCGGCTTCAGCTGCCCCGCGGAAGTTCGGAATGCGCCCCCGCGCTCCGGGAAAGAGCGCTGCCTTGGAGTCCTCGAGAGCTCGCCAGACCTTCTCTCGCCAACGTTGCTTGGATGCCTCCAGGACCGCCTTATCCGACCGGCCCCCCGGTGCTTCACCGCGCTTCATCATTGAAGCGCCCTAAGGACGAAGCACTTGAGATAGCGAGTCTCGGGAAGGCTGAGCAAGACTGGATGGTCCACGCTCGCGCCGCGCCTTTCCACGATCTGCAGACGCCGCTTCGCGTCCGCCGCCGCCGATTCCAAGATCTGTTCGAACAGCGCTTCTGAGACGTGGTGGGAGCAGCTGCAGGTGAGCAAGAACCCGCCGGGGCCGAGCAGCTGCATCGCTCGGAGGTTGATCTCCTTATACCCGCGCAAGGCAGCCTCGATGTCTCCCTTCTTGCGAGCGAACGACGGTGGATCGAGGACCACGGTGTCAAACTGCCGCCCGTCTTCCACCGCATCTCGCAGAAAGTCGAAGGCGTTCGCCAGGACCACTTCGACATTCTGGAGGCGGTTGAGCTCGGCATTTGCCTTCAAAAGGGCAACCGCGTGCTCGGAGATCTCGATCGCCGTCACTTTGGCCGCTCGAGTCGCCAGCTGAAGCGCAAAGCCACCGGAGTAGGCAAAACAGTCGAGCGCCTGGCCGAGAGCGTACGTCGTGCTGCGCAGATGATTGTCCTTTTGATCGAGGAAGCTCCCCGTCTTTTGGCCCTCGCGCAGATCGGAGCGCAGTCGCAGCGCTCCTTCGCTGTATTCGACGAAGGGTGGGATCTCCCCTCGCAACACTTCCTTCACCGGAGCCAATCCCTCAAGCGTGCGCACGCCCGCGTCGGACCGGTTCATCAGGCCCCGGGCGCCCCACGTTTCTACCAGCAGGTCTGCCAAGAGCTCCTTGCGATCTTCGGTGCCCTTCACCAGAAACTGCGCGCTCAAATAGTCGCCGTACCGGTCGACGATTAGCCCCGGCAACAGGTCCGCTTCGCTGTAAATCGCGCGGTAGGTTTGCTCCAAAGGGTAGACCCGCTCCCTCAAAGCTTGCGCTTGGAGGATCCGGGCCCGGAAAAAATCCGCGTTCACAGGGACGTCTTGGTAGGTGAGCCAGCGAAGCGCGATCTTCGATTGCTTCGAATAGAACGCCTGGCCGACGAACCATCCGCGGTGATCGAGCACTCGAACGACTTCGCCGCCGACCAGGCCCTCACTGCTCTTTAAATCGCTGCGGTAGATCCATGGATGCCCGCGCTGCCATCGCTCCATCCCTCGCCGCAGCAGAACCACCGCGGGGGCATCGGCTTTGGGGTTCAAAAGGGGATCACCTTATCTACCAGGGCTTGGCCCTCCTGCTCTTTGACGCTGCAGGCGGCGATCAATGGGTCGTGCTCAAAGAAGAGCATCCATTTCTCCTCCATCGCCTGCGCGAGGATCATTCTCTTCTCCTCGATCGTCGTCAGCGGATAGAGGTCGTAAGCCATCACCCACGAAGAGCGCAGATGCGACACGGTCGGAATAACGTCGCTGCAGAACACCAGCGCATCGTCCCCGCTGTTGATCCGGACGAGCTGCAATCCCACCGTGTGCCCTTCTGAAACGAAGAGCTCGATGCCGGGGAACAGCTCGGTATGGCCGTCCAAAAGATGGAGCCGTCCGCTGCTCGCCAGAAGGTCAAAGTTCTCCGCCCGGTAGCTGCCCGAGTCCTTGTCCGACGGGTGGTGAGCCCATTTCCAATTGCGGCGCTGCAGGTGATAGGTGGCTCGGGGAAAGGAAAGGGCTCGCTTGCCGCCCTCGATCCGCGTCAGGCCCCCTGCATGGTCGAAGTGAAGATGGGTCAAAACCACGTCGGTGACGTCTTCGCGAGTGCAGCCGGCGCGCGCCAGATCGCGGTCGAGACTGTGATGCGATTGGTCGATGGCGTAGATGTCGCGATGCTTCTCGTCCCACTTGGAGCCGATCCCGGTGTCGACCAGCACGCGTCGATTGCCGTCCCGGATTAGCAGGCAGCGCAGAGCCAGCTCGACGCGATTTCGGTCGTCCACCGGATGTCGCTTCTGCCAGAGAGGCTTGGGAACGATGCCGAACATCGCTCCGCCATCCAAGGCCATGCTGCCGTCGCGAACCTCGTGGAGCTCGAATCTTCCCAAGCACAGCGCCATGGCTTCTCCCGCATATCGCCTACCGCCCTATCTTCCAACAGCGGTGCACCTGCTTGCGCCGAAAATCCTCGGGGATCGAGGCGGGAGTGAGCTCCTCCACCGAAGCCTCGGGAGAGAATCGCCATCTCGGCTGGAAGGACTGAAAACTGGTCGAGAAATAGAGGGATCCTCCCGGAGAAAGAAGCGCCAGGCCGTCCTCGAGCAAGCGGAGGTGATCGCGCTGGACGTTGAATGAACCTTCCATCGCTTTCGAGGATGAAAAAGGCGGCGGATCGATGACGATGAGGTCGTAGCGCCGTCGCTCAGCGCGAGCCGATCTCAGCCAGGCTGACGCGTCCGCGCGGATCTGCTCGTGAGCGCCGCGTTGAAGGTCATTGAGGCGAAGATTCTCAACTCCCCAGTCGAGATATTTCTTGGAGAGATCGACGCTGGTCGTCCCCTTTGCGCCGCCGGCCGCGGCGTACACAGTGAACGCGCCGGTATACGAGAAGGCGTTCAGAAAACGCTTGCCGGCCGATTCCGCGCGGATGCGCGCTCGGGTCCGCCGATGGTCGAGGAACAACCCGGTGTCGAGCTGCCCTCCCAGGTTGACCCAGAATTTCAAGCCCTGCTCCGAAACGGTAAAGCGCTCGCCTTCGCCTTCAGTAGAACGGTACTGCTCCTGTCCCCAGACCTTGCGGCGGTGCTCTTTGGCGTAGATCTGCTCTCGATTCACCTCGAGCGCCTGGCAGACGGCTTCCAAGACTTCCTCGCGCAACTTGGCGGTTCTTCCGCGCGCCAGCAAAGAGCCTCGCGGGTAGTCGATCACGTGGACCCGCCCCGCGTACCACTCGATGGAGCAGGGGTACTCCGGCAAATCGCGATCGTAGACGCGAAAGGCGGTCAATCCCTGCCGGCCAGCCCACCTTCTAAAATGCCTAAAATTCTTTCGCAGCCGGTTTGCGAGAGCAGAAGAGCGCTCCACGCATTTCCTCTTATCCGAAACTCGTCGGCTCGGCGGCGATTGACTGCCCCGGACGTTAGCTCGTACTTATCGTTCAGCGGTGTCGAAACCGAGCATCCCGCCCGATGGTGCCGCGCTGCCGGCTCCCGAAAACCTGACGCTGCCGGAATTGCGCGAAGCGGCAGCAAGCTGCAAGGCGTGCGACCTCTACAAAACCGGAACCCAGACCGTCTTCGGAGAGGGGAGCCCGAAAGCCAAGGTGATGATGATCGGGGAGCAACCGGGCAATTCGGAGGACCTGGAGGGCAAACCGTTCGTCGGCCCTGCAGGGCGGCTCCTCGACAAGGCGCTCGAGCAGGCAGGCATCGACCGATCCAAAGTCTACGTCACCAACGTCGTGAAGCACTTCAAATGGATCCTGGTGGGGAAGCGGCGAATTCATTCCAAGCCGAACGCGCGGGAGATCGCCGCGTGTCGTCCCTGGTTGGAAGCGGAGATCGCCCAGGTGAAACCGAAGGTCATCGTCTGCTTGGGAGCGACGGCCGCTCAGGCGCTTTTGGGAAAGAATTTTCGGGTGACCCGCCAAAGAGGCGAGTTCGTCCCTTCGCCGCTGGCACCGTATGTGCTCGCCACCGTTCACCCCTCCGCAATTCTGCGAGCACCCGACGACCGGGCGCGGGAGGCGGAGATCGAAAGCCTCGTCGCGGATCTCCGCAAGGTCGCCGAGCTGCTGAGAGAAAAAGGCTGGTAAGCGCGTTCCCGCGCCGAGGTACTTGCCAACCACGCAGGAATCGGCGTTTCGCCTGCCATTCATGTACTCTGCCGCTACCATGCGCTTCGACACACTCGCCATCCACGCCGGCCAAAGGCCGGATCCCACGACGGGCGCGATCATGACGCCGGTCTACCTGAGCTCGACGTATGTCCAGACTGGGCCCGGCGAGCACAAGGGCTTCGAATACAGCCGGACGCGCAATCCCACCCGCGACGCGTTGGAGAACTGCCTCGCCGCGTTGGAGGGGGCGGCCTACGGAGCGGCGTTCAGCTCCGGTTGTGCCGCGGCCGACGCGCTGATGCACCTCTTTGATGCCGGAGATCACATCGTCTGCTCGGACGACGTCTACGGGGGGACTTTCCGCCTCTTCGACAAAGTATTTCGCCGGCAAGGCCTGTCATTCTCATTCGTCGATCTTTCCAATCCGTCGAATCTCGAGAACGCGGTGACTCCGCGCACCAAGGCAGTCTGGGTGGAGACGCCCACCAATCCGATGATGAAGTTGATCGACCTCGCGCGCATTGCAGAGCTTGCCCGCAGGCGTTCGCTGCTTTCGATCTGCGACAACACGTTCATGACGCCTTATTTCCAAAAACCGCTCCCGCTTGGAATCGACGTCGTCGTCCACTCGACTACGAAGTACCTCAACGGGCACAGCGACTGCATCGGAGGCTTTATCGCCACCTCGAGCAAGGAGCTGTCGGAGCGGATCCACTTCCTGCAGAACGCGGTAGGCGCAGTCCCGTCTCCGGTGGACAGCTTCCTCGTGCTGCGCGGCGTTAAAACGCTTCACGTGCGAATGCAACGGCACGCGCAGAATGCTCAGCGCATCGCCGAGGCGCTCGCGCGACATCCGAAGATGCAGAAGGTGAGCTATCCCGGCCTGTCCACGCATCCACAACATGAGCTTGCTCGACGGCAGATGAGTGGATTCGGCGGGATGATGACCTTCGAGATTCGCGGAGGACTCGAAGCGGCGCGCAAATTCCTGAAGGCGGTGCAGATCTTCGCCTGCGCTGAATCGCTCGGCGGGGTCGAGTCCCTGATCGAGCACCCGGCGATCATGACCCACGCGTCCGTTCCAAGGGAAACGCGGGAGAAGCTGGGGATCACCGACGGCCTGATCCGATTATCGGTCGGAATCGAAGACGCGGACGATTTGATTGCCGACCTGCAGAACGCGTTGGCCGCCTAGCGATTCAGCTCATCCGCGCCGCCAGGTGCTCAATCAGATCGATCTTGGTGAGGATCGCCACCACCTGTCGGCCTTCCTTCACCACCGCCACGTTGTCCTGCGCGAATACCTCGCGAAGGTTGGCGATCGAGGTCTCGGGCATCACCACGCCCTGGAGCGGCGCGACGATCGCGTCGATCGGGTCGGTGAGCTTGTGGGTCCCTGCGATCAGCGCGTTGAGCAAATCGTATTCGTGGATCATACCTTCCGCTTTTTGATCGCCGGAGATGACGGGCATCTGGCTGATTCCGTCCCGCCTCATCGTCTCGATCACTTTGTCGATCCGGTCTCCGGGCTCGGCGAAGATCACGGTGCGCTTGCGCGCGGTCAGCAGATCGCGGACCGTGCCCGCCCCTTTGTCGTCGAGGAAACCGTTGTCGCGCATCCACTCGTCTGAATAGAACTTTGAGACGTAGCTCGAGCCCGAGTCGGGCAGCAGGGTGACGATCAGCTTCCCGCGTCCGACCTCCTTGGCGAGCTCAACGGCGACGTGGACCGCAGACCCGGATGATCCACCGGCGAAAATCCCTTCTTCGCGGGCAAGCCGGCGCGCCATCAGAAACGACTGCTTGTCATCCACCTGCCGGACGTCGTCGAGAACGGAGAAGTCCATCGCCTTACACAGCATGTCCTCGCCAATTCCCTCGACTTTGTAGACGTGCGGCTCCGAGAGCTTGCCGGTCCTGAAATAGCCTTCGTAGACCGAACCGATCGGATCGACGCCGACATTCACGACGCTCCGCTTTTTCTCTTTGAAGAACTTGCCGGCGCCGCTCATCGTGCCGCCGGTGCCGAGCCCGGCGACGAAGTAATCCAGCTTCCCGTCGGTCTCTTCCCAAATCTCGGGTCCGGTGGTGAGGTAGTGCGCCTCGATGTTGTCCGGGTTGTGGTACTGGTTCAGATAGAAGCTGTTGGGCGTCTCGCGCGCAATTCGCTTGGCCACCTCGTAGTAACTCTTCGGGCTGTCCGCGGCGACATTGGTCGGCGTCACAATGACCTGGGCCCCGAGCGCCTTGAGCCGGTTGATTTTCTCCATCGACATCTTGTCCGGCATGGTGAAGATGCAGCGATAACCCTTGACCGCTGCCGTCAGGGCCACGCCCATGCCGGTGTTCCCGGAAGTGTTCTCGACGATCGTCCCTCCCGGCCTGAGCAATCCCTCCTTTTCCGCCTTTTCGATGATGTGAACCGCCATCCGGTCCTTGATCGATGCGCCCGGATTCATGAACTCGCATTTGACGAGCACCGTCGCATCTGATGGGCCAACCAGCTTGCTCAGCCGCACCAAAGGTGTGTTGCCGATCGCCGACAGGATGTTTTGGTGAAATTTCATCGGTTCCTCCCAGGGTTCGGCTGGTTGCGGAGGGAATCAAGCCGGGTAGCCCCCGTAAGATTCCTACGGATCGCACCGCCGGGTCTATCCGGACCCAGCGTCGATCGCGACTCGCCCGCGGGAAATGACCCGTCTCGCTTCCACCGACAACAGCTCAAGTCCTCGCAACCGCGCGACGGGTCCACTGGCACGTTCCTTGGAGTACGTCGGAGCATGGATATCAGAAGAATCGCCATCGCCTCGATTGCCCTGCTCCTCTCCGGGTGGTCGCTGTTTGAGGCGGGAAGGTCAACGCGAACGCTCCAGTGGACAGAAGTCCGCCATCGTTCGGCTGCGGACGAGCTGCGTCGAATGCAGGCAGAGCCCGAGGATGCTCTTGTCCTCTGGATCCCGGGCGAATTTGACGATCGCGCGGGCCTCGCGCCGCCGGAGCTGGTCCCCGAGCGGGCCGCACGCAATAGGGTAGGCAAGTCGTCAATCCCAGGCGCAGCACCGGACCGTTTATCCGGCTTCAGCGCGCAGTGAAGCCATTGTTGTCCTAAGAATGCCAAGTTTGCGGTTGCCGGCGGACGAAGAGCGGCGCCCTTTTTGACGATGGGCGCAGCTTGCCCCGATACTGCTGACGCATCTGCCTTGCTGGAGACCCGTTTCGCATGGAAGTTGAGGCCGCTCTTCGCGACCAGGTGAAGAAAGCGGCAGGACAGAAGGCCTCTGAAGGGACGATCGTCCGCCTCAAAGGGGACGCGAGCAACCGCTCGTACTATCGAATTGGCCAGCCGCCGCTAAGCCACATTCTAATGGTGATGCCGCCGGATGCGGCGTCGAAAAGCGAGGAGGTGAGCAAGGGCGCCGAGCCGCGCGAGCTGCCGTTCTTGAACGTCCAAAGGTATCTCAAGCAGCTCGGAGTCCGGGTTCCGGAGATCGTCCGATACGATGCTCAAGCAGGCGTGATGATCCTTGAGGACCTCGGCGATCTCACGCTGGAGCGAGCGCTGCAGCAGGGCGCCGATCGGGAAGCGCTTTACTCCGAAGCGGTGGACCTTTTGGCGCGGCTGCGAGCAGCGGCCGAGCGCCGGGAGGATCCGAGCTGCCTGGCCTTCGGCCGCGCCTTCGATGAGGACCTCTACGACTGGGAGCTTCACCACTTCCGCGAGTGGGGCATGGAGATCTGGAGCGGGCGTAAGGCGTCCGCGGAGGACCACGCCCAGCTCAATCGAATCTTTCGCCGGCTGTCGTCCCAGCTCGCGGCCGAGCCGCGCGGATTCACCCACCGCGACTACCAGAGTCGAAACCTCATGCTCAAAGGGGGCCAGCTGGTGATGATTGATTTCCAGGATGCTCTGCTGGGGCCCCGCCAGTACGACCTGGTCTCCCTATTGCGCGACAGCTACGTGGAGCTCGATTGGCCGTTTGTCGACCGGATGGTCGATCGGTATATCGATGCATTCGATCGGGAGAGCGGCGAGAAAATGGCGTCGCGCCCGTTCAAGAAGTTCTTCGACCTTTTGACGGTTCAACGCAAGCTCAAGGACGCCGCGCGCTTTGAGTACATCCACCGGGTAAAGGGGAATCCCAACTTCCTAGTTTCGATTCCCGCCTCCCTGCGCTACGTCGCCAGCGCGCTGGCGCGACTGCCCGAGCTGACGGACCTCCGAGAGATCGCCTCGCGTTACGTTCCGGCGCTGGCCTAGGCATGTCCACGTTCGCGCCCGCCGCGGCCCGGAGCCGCTCCTGAAGGGAATGATCCTTTGCGCTGGGATGGGGACCCGGCTGCGGCCGTTGAGCGACCGCTGGCCAAAGGCGGCGATCCCGCTCCTCGGGCGACCGCTGTTTCGCTTCGGCGTTGAGCTGTTCCAACGAGCGGGCGTTACCGCTTTAGCGATCAACACTCATCACCTCGCGGAAATCATGAAGACCGTCGCGTCGGCGGAGTGCGCTCGCGCGGGGTTGCCGCTGCAAATCGCATATGAGCCGACGATACAGGGCACGGCAGGAGGAATCCGAGGAATGCGGCAACTTCTCAAGGACGACCACTTCGCGGTCCTCAACGGCGACGTGCTCTTTTCCGTCGATCTCGCGCGGGTGGCGCAAGCGCATCTCCAGTCGGGAGCGAGTGCCACCATGGTTCTGATGCCGATGCCGGTGGGCGATCGCTATGCCGCGGTCGAAGCGGACAGCGCAGCCCGCGTGCGCCGAATTGCCGGTCGCGGTCCCGGAGGCGCTGCCCTTCGGCAGTGGCACTTCACCGGGCTTCACCTGATGTCACCCGCGGTCTTCGACTTCATGAGCGCGGAGGGACCCGAGGACATCAATCGAGACGTCTACCCCCGTATGCTCGACAAAGGACTCACGATACGAGCTGAGATCGCGCAGGAGTACTGGTCCGATCTGGGTACGCCGGCGCGCTATCTGCACACGCACCTCGATCTCCTCGCCGGTCGCGCACCGGACATTCTCTCCGGACCCGCGTTCTCGGGAATGGTTCAACGAGAGGGTGAGTTGTGGCTGCGCCGAGGCGCGCGCGCGCGCGGCGCGCAGATCTCAGGTCCGGTGTTCTTCGATGAAGCTTCTGTGGTGGAGCGCGGCGCGACGGTCGGCCCAGAAGTCTACCTCGGGCCGCGCGCGCGCGTGCGCTCCGGCGCTCGGCTGAAGCGCACCGTCGTCCTGGAGGATACCGAAATCCTCAGCGAGGAGGACTTGGCGGACACCGTCGCGTGGGGCGGGCTCCGAATTCCAGCAGCGCAGAAGAAATAGCCTCAGGACGCGTGGTACCGCGCGAGAACGCAGGTCACGTTGTCGCTTCCGCCTGCCGAATTCGCCAGGTCGATCAACTGCGCGCAGGCGGCTTGCAGCTCCGCGGCCTGCAGCAGCGTTTTTTGGATGTGATTGTCGGAAACCATCCCAGACAGGCCGTCCGAGCACAGCAGGAAAAGGTCGCCATTCTGGGGATCGAGCCGGACGATGTCGATCTGAACGGTGTCCTTCATTCCCAGCGCCCGGACAATCACGTTCTTGTGCGGGAAAGCTTCGATCTCGTCGGCGGTCAGCTTTTTTGCCTTGAGGTAGTCGTTGAGCAGCGAGTGATCTTCGGTAAGTTGCTTCAGGACTCCGTTTCGAAATGAGTAGACGCGGCTGTCTCCGACGTGCGCTACGTAAGCGAGCTTGGACGCGAAGTGCACGGTGGCGATTGTCGTCCCCATGCCCTTGTACTTGTTCTCGGAGTTGGCGCGCTCGTAAATCCGCACGTTCGCAAGCTTGATGCCGGTCGTCAACCGGTTCTCGTCGTAGTTGCGGTTCTTGTCCATCTTGAAGGGCCAGGTAGCCTCTTCGTCGCGGGAGGTGAGCTTGAAGAACTCGGAAATCTCTTCGATCGCTATCTTTGAAGCGATCTCGCCGGAAGAGTGTCCGCCCATGCCGTCGGCAACGCAGAAGAGCGCCTCCTCGGGCAGGAGCAGGTAGGTGTCCTCATTGTGGTTGCGCTTCATCCCCACATGGGTGATTCCAGCCACCTCTATGCGCATGCATTCGTGTCCCTGGACGGCAACCGAACGAACGTTAACAGAGTTCAAAGTCCAATTCATCGGCCGGTCGAGTGCCCGTTTTCTCCACCGTCCCTGCCGGAAGCTCGAGCACCGATCGCGCTCGGGAGCAGCCGATGACGCGCCACGGACGTATCCTCGGCGCAACCTTAAGTACCCGCCGGGCGCCATCCAGGAAAACGACGTCGATCGGAAAGCGCATGAAGAAGGTATGAATGCAGCTGCAGGGCGCGATCTGCAATCCCTC
>Ga0126378_10000484_pt1 | contig 29601 bp, 43 predicted proteins | sample PanSoiMetPlot_23_FD_92587 | JGI IMG/M metagenome (GOLD analysis project Ga0126378, IMG submission 92587) | Tropical forest soil microbial communities from Panama - MetaG Plot_23 | ecosystem: Environmental > Terrestrial > Soil > Tropical forest > Bulk soil | place: Panama | collected 2016-02-17
GACGCGCGATGTTGGCGTCGATGCGCGCGATGTGCGCATTCAGCTCGGGCGTGAACACCGGGCGCTTGTTGAGCGCATCGGGACCGAGCGAGCGCTGCACATGCTGCTCGATGGAGCGGAAGCGCTCGACCATGGCGTTGCGCTCTTGCTCAAGAAAGCCCGCCATGTGTGCCGCTGTTGCAGTGTCAGGGTTCTGCTCGCGCAGCGCTGCCGTGCGCTCGCCTTCGCCGCCACCGGTGCCGGCGTAGAACTTGGTGCCTTCCTGGCCGAACCGCTGCAGCCAGCCACGCGCCTTCGCCAGCGCATAGTCGCGCTCGGGCGTGCGGCCGATGACGTTCTTGGCAACGTTGCCCAGCTCGCCGAGCCACGTGCCACCGGGAACGTTGGGACCGTTGTAGTTGTTGACGCCGACCAGCGCATCGCTCGTCTCGGCAAGATGCCCCATCGCGCTGACACCGTTGTCGATGGAGCCGCCGAGCGTGTTGGCGGCGTGACTGCCAAACTCGGTCGCCATCTTACGCTTCTCGGTAAAATCGGTGTCGCTGAGCGGCTGACCGGTCGTATCCATCGAATAGCGCTGTGCGAGATTTTTCGCATACGACGTGAGCGATGCTTGCGCCTGTCCGCTGCGCGCACTCGGCATTGCCGAGCCGCCCAGCCACGCTTTGACGTAGCCCTGCAGCTCGGGATTGAATTGCGCCAGCCACGCGTCGCCTTTCAGGTCATCGTTATAGCGCACGCCTTTGCCGAGCGCCTCGGGCGGCGGCGCCACACCACCTGTGCCTTCGCCACCACCTCCCGCATAGCCTGCACCGCCGCCAACAGCACCAGCACCACCGAAAAACGGCGGCGGCGGCGGGTAGCCGTAGCGCTTGCCATACGGGCCTTCCGACACGACACCGTATTTCGGCGCGATGATGTCGTTCAGCACCGTTGGGTTCATCGCCGCCATCATCGCAACCTCGTGCGGATAGCCGCGCCCGCGGAGTGCCTGATAGGTGTTGTTCATCATCTGCAGCTGCATGCCCTGCGGATCGACACGCGCACCGGTCGCAGCGCCGTGGATGGCGTCGATGATGCCGGGAAACAATCCTTGGCCAGCGAACAGATTGTGCGTGAACGCAGACAGCCGGTCGAATGCGCTCGGGTCTTGCTCGCCACTGAATGGGCCAGCTGGCGACGGAAGCCGCTGCTGCGGCAGACCCTGGCCTTGCGCTGGCTGCGCAGTCGCCGGCAGCGCGGCGGCGCCTGTCGTGTCGCCTGCAGCAGCCGGCGCGCCAGTAACTGGACGATCAGCCACCCTGATCTCCGGCGACAGCGGCTGCAAACCGGGCAGCGTGTAGTTGCCGGCGTATGGCGTGTAAGGAGCCGGTGCCGAGCTGCGCGGGATCGGCGTGTAGTTGCGGCCAGGATCAGGCGGCGGCAGATCGGATGCGGCAGCGCTCGGCGTATCCTGCCCAATCACTCTGCCACTGCGCCCAACGACCGCTGCAGGAAACGAGCCCGGCGCGATGTCGAGGGTCGGACTACCGAACAAATAATCGTACAGGGACTTGTTCTGTGCATCGCTGCCGGCGCCGGGCGCGCCGACCGGATACGGCTGCTTCTTCGTGTAGTCGATGACGCGACCCATCGGGGCATTAAGAAAGTCGAGCCCCATGTGACCGGGCACACCGGATGCATCAGTGGGCGGCGACGGGAAAAACGGCGCAGGTTGCTGTGGGACTGGCAGCTGCGGAGGCTGGCCGTAATCGTAGCCAGTCGGCGAGAACGTGCCGCCGAGCAGCTCATCCCAAAACGAGCGCGGAGCCATCAGCGTGTTTCCTCATTGCAGCGGCGCGCTCGGTCGCGCGCTTGTAGTGAACCTGCTTGAAGCCGCCACCGCTCACGCGAACCGCCTCGGGCGCGAACTGTTCAACATCCTGCGCCAGCAGCCCGATGCTGAACACACCGCTGCCCTTGTAGCGATAGCGATAGACCGGCGTGCCGTCGTAGAGCTGGCCCACCTGCTCGATGTCTTCCTTCAGCCGCGCGTCACTGAAGCTGAAAGACTTGGCGACGTTCGCAGCCGTGTTGAGCCCCATCATCGCCATCTGGAATGGCGACATGGTCTGTGTGCCCTGCGTGTTCGACGTGCCCTGCGTCTGTCCGCCAAGCCCCGCAATCGGCGTGGTGAGCCCGAGCAGCGTACCCAGGTTGCCGGTGCTGTACTGAAACGGCATCTGGCTCGCGTTGATGGTGTTGAGCGCACCGGCATTGGTGGCGTTGGGAAGGCCGCTGGTGAGCCAATCGAAGCCGGCACCCTGATTGCCGAACATGGTCTGCTGCAAGCCGCTGGCCGTCCCTGCGGCGTTGTTGGCAGCTCCAGTGAGCGCGCCGGTCGCGCCGAGCACGTTGCCGACGTTGGCGTTGTATTGGTTGGTCAGGATCGGCGCCATGCCTTGCGCAAGACCACGCGCGAGCGCCTGACTGTTCTGCGGAGAGAGATCGCGGCCGGCGGCGGCGAACTGTCCGTTGATGGCGTTGGTGATGTCCTGCTGCGTCGTGCTGAGCGCGGAGCCGATACCCGGCGTCTGCATCGGATCGAGCGACGCATTGGTGATCGGCGTGAGCGCAGACCTTGCCTGATCGTATGCGCTGGTCACCATCGGCGCATAGTTGGTGCCGCCACCGATGAGGCTGCTCGCATAGTTGAGCGCTTGCGGCGAATAGTTTGGCGTCGCGCCAGCGTTCTGAATGATCGAGTTGAACGCATTCGAGACGGCGCCGCTCGGCGTGATGTTGCCGGCGAGATTGCCGATGTTGCCGATGAACCCCTTCAGGGTGTTCATCGTCGGTGCCCACGGGTCCGTCTGCGACTGTTGCTGTGTGTTCTGTGTCGAGCTGGAAGTGCCGCTCATGACAGTTGCCTTTCGAGCACGACGTGCCGCTGCACGTAATGCGCCTTCAGTTTTCGCGCCCAGCCGCGCCGACCCATCAATCGGACACAGCTGCAGCCTTCCGCGCGTGCATAGTCTTCGATGCCGCTCAGGAGCTGGTGCAGCTCGTCGCCGAGACATCCGGCGCACGAGGTGATCACGCAGACGAGCGAATGCTCGGTGCGGCGCAGCTCCGTAGTGGCGACGGCAATGATGTCCTGCTGACTGTCGAATGCGAGCCACAGCAGCGAGCGCCCATCGAGCACGGCATCTCTGATCTCTGCAACGGTGATCAGGTCGGTCGCCTCGACAGCGTCGCGCACATACAGCTCGGCGTATCGCCAGAAACGCTCGGTCCATTCCGGCGGCACGCACGCCAACTCAACCAAGGCAGACCCAGTAGAACGTCAGATCGCTGTTGGACGAGGCAGCATATGTGATCGTGAACGAGCCCTTTGCCACAGCGGACACGTATGTCGTTGCCATTGCGGTCGCCGCATGTGCTGTCGTCGGCTGCAGGAACACCGCCGAGCTGGTGCTGCAGTTGATCGCTGTCACGGTGATGCTGGTCGCCACGCCATTGCCCAGCAGCGTGACAATGCCAACCGCGTTGCTGCGACCCTCGATCAACTGCCGGATCGCGATGTTCTGTTTGATCGGGTCTTTTTCGACTGGGCTGATGTAAAGACCGGAGCCCGTCGTCATTGCTGACCCTCTGCGATCACATCGGGTTCGACACCAATGGCGAACGACCACACGGTGCCGGCCGGAATGCGCACACGCTCGCGCGCATATCGCGTCGAGACATTGTGCGGGCACTTGCCGGCAATGTTGAGCCCACTCTCGACAGATTGCGCTGCGGTCGCCTGCATCGTGTCGCGCGAGAGCACCGAGCAGAACACAGACGGCGCATCAGTGATCGGTCGCGCACCACGCACACGAAAGCGGCTGCCGTCGCCGGATTGCTCGGCAGTGTCGATGGTGGCTTCAAGGTTTGCGCCGGCAAAGAAGCCGAGCGTGTGATTGAGATCGGCGCCGCCGAGCTGCGAATAGGTCGCAACACTGATACTGTCCCAGCTCGCGATGCTCTGTGCGTCGATGTTACTGCCATATGGGAATGGCGAGTCATCGAGGCCAATGCCGGGCTGCGACAGCGTCGCGATGTACTCGCCGCGCTGATTGATGATCGAGCCACGGTCGAGCGCCCAATCGTACACGACGATGCGGTCGAATTGGTTGGCGATGCCGTTCGCCGATTTGTATGTCCAATAGACGCATTTGCGGCGCGGATCGGTGGCGCCGATGACCATCTGCAGCTGCGTCTGATCGAGATCGGTGAGAAACGTGCGGTCGAACTTTTCCTTGCCGACCGGCGTCGGATAGCCACCCGGCACCAGCATCTTGAAACCCTGCGGGCTCAAGAAAAAGATGCGGTCGCCGGAATTGATCAGGCTGTACGGCGCGAGCAACCCATCATCCACACTGATGCGGTCGATGCCGAATGTATAGGGCGAGCCCGGCGCGAACGTCATGCGCCTGATACTCGTGTCCTGCATGATCAGACCGTACTCACCGCCGACCACGCCGCGCACGATGCCGCCATCGGCAAGGTCTTGGAAATCGGAAAGTCCAACACCGGATGTCCACACAGCCGGATTGTTGAGATCAGACCACTGCACACGATAGACGTTTGGCGCCGCGAGCCCCGAGAGCACGACGAACCGATTGACGATGGCGATGTACGCTGCCTGCGGTGGCGTGCCACCCAGGTCGACAAACGTGGCCGGCGCCGTAAGCGTAAACACCTGTGGATTAGCGTTGCCTTGGACCGCGAGCACGAGATTGTTGAACTGCCGGAATTGCCACTGCCCTGTCGACGGGATTGCCGGATAATCGACGCCACCCTTCGACACATCGCTCCAGCTATTCGTCGCTGTCACGTAGGTGTAGATGCGCGTCGCGGTCGCCGCGAAAATTTGGATCGAGCCGTCGTTCTTGCGGGCATAGAAGAACCCACGACACGTACCCGGCAGCGATGCTGTGTAGGCGACAAGGCTCGGCACCGGGCCGTAGCCGTCAGCGCGCGGATACACGTTGGTCGCGGTCTTCGTTGCCTGTCCGTTGTAGTCGGTGATGTCGGGGCGATATTCGCCGAACGCGAGCACAGGCATCAGGGTGTCGCTCCACGCACTTTGATTGTCGGCCCGGAGCGATGGCGAAAATCGTTTTTGAAAATGTCGTCGTAGATATCGTCACGACGCTGCTGCCACATCGCACCCTTCTGCGGGTCGACCGCATAGGCTTGTGCCTCGACCAGCGAGCCGAACAGGTAGAGGTTGGGGTATCCCTGATAGACCCAGTTGATGGCGGACGAGAGCGGCGGCACGCGCTGAAAATATGCGTATTCAATAGGCGCCGTGTCATCGAACGGCATAGCCGTCAGCACCTGTCCTTCAATGCTGTAGACCTGGGGAATGCCTGCATCCCATGTCGGATAGTTGTACGCCAGCATCTCGGGCTCGATGTATTCAAGATCGCGACGAGGCGAGCCCAGATACGTCACGCGCTGCATTCCCTGGTAGTCGTTCGGCAGCGTGAACTGTCCGTTGGTGGTTGTGCTCTGGGTCACGAGCGTCTGCAATCGCGCTCGCAGCCGGCCGTTCATGTTGGCTTCGAACAGCGTGACGAAATCAGGAAAGAGCGAAGTGATGTCGCTGCGCTGCAGCCAGTTGCCCATTGCGATCAAGAGATCGTTGTAGGTGACGAGGGCCATTCTGGTGTTCCCGTGTACAGCTTCGTGCCCTGGTGGCTCAGCGCGCATTTCGTGTCGACATGCACGGCACCACCGAGCGCTCGCCAACGCCGACAAAACGCAAAGTCTTCGGTGAGGTACTCGTCGTCGGCAATCATGTTGTCGAAAAACTCATGCCGGCTGATGCCGCATCTGTGCATGCGCGTGAACACATCGCCTGCGATGCACATGAACCCGGTCGGCGCCTCGCGCACCTCAGCGAAGCCTTGGCCATCGACAGGACCGAGCGTCGCAATGTCGAACGGAAAGCCGGCGTACTCGTGCTTGAGCTGATAGATGCCGGCGACGACATCGCGCTTGGCATACAGCAGGCGCACGGCGGCAGCGGGTTCGAACCCGATGTCAGCGTCGATGAAAAACAGATGCGACCAAGGACCGGCTCGAAAATAGTCGACGCATGAATTGCGCGCTCTGGTGATCGCACTCTCGTTTCCACGCAGATAGAACTCGTGCTCGATGCCGAGCTGCCAGAACACGGATCGCAGGCGCAGGATGCTGCTGACGTAGTTGAGGCAAAGCACGTTGCCGTAACAGGGCGTCGCGATCAGCGGAAACAGCTTCACTTGTCGACCCGCAGATACTTCCAGTCCGGGTCGTTCAGCTTGCGCTTCACAAGCGCATTGAACTCGGGGCTGAACAGCCGCATGTGCTTGTTGCCGCGTGCCCATTCTTCGTTGAGCCATTTTAGAATGATGATGTTGGGGATCGAGGCGATCTCTCGCCCCCAATCACCACGCTGCGGAATTGTCTGCAGCTGCTTGTTGCGCTCGATGATGTCCTCGACATCCTGAGTGCTTTCGACAGTCACATGGCGACCGTCACTGTCGCGATGCAGCTGCGTATGCACTGGACCGTTGGCGAGAACGAACATGGCGATTACTGCGTCAGCTCGACCACGTTGAGGACGTTGGCCACAATGGTATCGTTGCTGATCACAGCGATCTTCTGACCCGGCGAGACGATGAACTCTTCCGCCGCATTCGCCGGCAGCAGTGTCGTGGTCGCGCTCGCAACGGGATTGTCGCCAATCTCGATGCGAAGACCGGTACCGGTCGCGCCGCCGTACTGCGTGGTCAAACAGACGCGGATCGCGCGCGTCTGCGCGCCAAAAGCAGTCGACTGCGCTGAGGCACCGCCGGCAGCAGCAGGCGTGATGTTCTGCGCGCTGCCCTGAAGGATGCGATAAGCCATTACGAACCTCGCACCTTGGCAAAGCAGTGTCCGTAGATCGACACTCCCGTCGCGCCGGCCGGCGTGAAGACGAGCACGTCGTCTTCGTTCACATAGGTCGATGCGCTGGGAACGGTGCTGAACACACTGCCGGCGCTGCCGGCTGTGACAGTGATGGTACCGACCGTAACACCAGCATTGGTGACGGTAACGGTCGAGGTGCCGGTGACGGCAGCGCTCTGCACAACGCCAATCTCAGTGAGAATGCCGCCTTCGCCCACATGCAAGTAGGCTGCGGCCGGCGTAGCGCCGAGCGACGAGATGTACACGCTGTACTCGTCCTCGCTGATCGGGTGATTGACTTTGAGGGTCATCGTGTCCTCTCCAAATAAAAAGGGTGGCCACGAAGGCCACCCGGTTGATCCGATAGAGGACCGATTACGACGTGCTCAAATCGAAGACACCGCCGCTGGACTTCTCGTTGCGAGCCGTGAGTGTGTACTCGCTCAAGATTTGCCTGCGGTCGCTGTCGCCGGTCTTCGCCAGGACGATGCTGACCATCTTGCGTCCGCTGATCGCAGCGACGCCCCACATGTCGGTCTGCATGATGAGCACATCACGCTGCCGCTGGAAGCGATCCGCCACGACCTTGAGATCACCGAAATCGCTCTCGTACACGTTGACGGTCGCGATGATCTTCTTCGCTGTCGTGTTCTCGATTGGGCTCGCGCGGCCGACGAACATCGAGAATGCCTGCTTGTTGAACGACCCGGCGAAGACCGTGTCGGGCTTGCCACCGTTCGTCCAGATGGACGCGAGCACACCTTTGAGCAGGTTCTCGTTGAACGCACGCTGCGTGCCGTCAGTGCGCGTGCCGTTGCCGTCAGCGGTCGTCGGGTCGGCAGCAGCGCCGCCACCCTTGCTGGTGTTGGTCTTGATCCAGCTGAGTGCCGACGCAAGTTTGCGCACGACGGTGTCGGAGCCGGTCGCCTTGGCTTGGTTCTGAAGCAGGATCGTCTCGATGTCGCGCTTCAGCTCCAACCCCTTGAGCATCTCCTGATAGGACAGCTCGTTGTCGCGGCCGGCGTGGTCGACTGCCTGCTGGGTGCCGGTGACACGCGCGACCTTGTAGCTGATCTGCGCAATGTTACCGAGACGCACAGTGGGCGTGGTCTGGTTGGTGCCAGGGTCGTCGCCTTCGAGCTGAGCGTTGGTGCCGTCAGCTGGGGCAAGAGCCTGGGTCTGCCATTCGTGGTTCACAGCACTCGCGCGTTCCTTCTCGCACGCCGAGAAGAAGGGAGTGTCGGTCGGATCGATCCGATAGATCATATCGGACAAATCCTCGCGGTTGCCAATCGCCTCATAGGTGGCGAAAGCATTGGCGGGCATCGACATGTGATGTCATCCTTGCCGGGATCGCTGCTGTGCGCGTCGCGCTTCACGCAGCGCAACCGCATCGCGGATCGAGCCCGACTGTTCGAGTTTCTTTTCGAGGGCTTGAATGTCCACCTCGCCCGCACTGGGGCGGGAGGCGGCAGCACCGGGCCGCTGCACAGGTGGCAAGCCGGGTTTCACGGCACGCGCGGCGTTGGCTTTCGCTTCGCGCCAGCGAGCTGCATCGATGACGATCTGAGAGAGGCGCGCGTCTCGCAATGACACGCTTGCCTGCCCGCTCCACAGTGCGCGCAGCTCGTCCTCGCTGAACCCGACATCGCGATAGACCGCAGCAGCAGCGTCCGCCAGCTTCTGCGCTTTCGTGGTGTCGGACAGGTCAGGAACCTTGTCGAGCAGGAGCTGATCCTGCCGCGTGGCGTAGTTATTCCACTGCGCCTGATATTCCTGTGCCTGACGATGTTGAGCTGCCTGCACCTCCTGCGCGACAGCGGCGATTTTCTTCTGCGCCGCATCCCACAGTGCGTAGCGAGGCCAATCCTCGCGCGCGAGTTTCTCGACATCCGCCATCGTGCGAACATCGGCAAACTCGCCACGCTGTTGCTCTTGCAACGTCTGCAGCAGAGCAGGCAGTGCCTGCTCGTACCGTGCCCGAGCCTGCGTCACCTCATTGCGCTCGGCATCCATTGCCTTGCGCAGCTCAGCAGCCTCGTTTTGACCGCGACGAAATTCCGTCTCGCGTGCCCTGTCGCGCGCTGCAAGGTTCTCTTGTGTGGCGCGGGGGAGGGTCCGAAAGATTTCCTTGTCTTCGGCAGTCCAAGACCTCGGCGGGTCGATGGGCGGCAGCTCAGCTGCCGGGTCGACCGGAGGGGTCGTTTCGCCGGGTGCCTCCGGTTGCGGAGGGGCGGCAGGTTCAGCCTGTGGGGCTGGATCGGGTTGCGCACCGGCTGCGCCTTCAGTCGCGCCAGCTGCGGGAGCGGCACCCTCGTCAGGGTTCGCTCGCTTGTGTCGCCATGCACTGAGCTGCCGCGCAGCTTCAGAGATGGCAATAGAAGACTGATCGGGTGTTGCCGGGGTGGCGACAGGCAGCGATGGAGGATCGCCGCCGCCGCCAGGGGCAGTCGTCTGGTCGTTCATGGTGTCCTGCTTGGATCAGGGCATGTACTGCGACACGCCCATTTGCTTGCGCAGCTCGATTTCCTCGATCTGCTTTTTCGCCAGCTTGCCACCAGCGATCACGCGGTTGAGATGCTCGCGCACCTTGCCGACGATGTTGATTGCCTGAAACAGCCGCTCACGCGCATACGTGTCCTGCGGCGTCACACCGGTGCGGCGCCACGCATCCATGTATTGCTGCTCCAGCGACGTGAATGCCTCCTGCAGCAGCTCGTTGTCGAGCAGCAGCTTGGCGCGCGACGCACGATCCTGCTCGCGGATGAGCGCATGCTCGTCTACTTCGCTCATCGGCCTTTCCGGCCCTTGCTAACCTCGGCAGCAAAGCCGGGGCGAAAGCGCTCGTTCACCCCTGGCAGATCGGGCGCGTTATATTCGACCCGGTCGTAGATTTCGCCGCCCGGCTGCTCGGTGAACTCTTGCGTCTTGGGATAGCTGCGCGAATAAGGACCGGCGCCGCGCTTCCAACCTTTGCCGTCATCATGTCGAGGCTTGGTCATTGATCACTCCATGTGGCCCAGCAGCAGCATGAGCGCTTCGTCATCATCCTGATCGTGCGCGAGCTGCTGCGCGTGTGCGTGTCTCGCCGCCATCGTCAACGCATTGGCGTGTTGCATCGCGCCGTGCAGCCCGAGCATTGCCTGCTCACTGGCAATCGCCGCTGTGCGTGCGCGCAGCAGCTGCTCATGCCGCCAGCGTGCCTCCTGGGCGGCGCGGCCGGCGAGCACCTCGCCACGTGCCTTGGTGATCGCAGCCAGCGCAGCGACCCGCGCCTGCTCGGCCAGCTCCTCCTGCCGGCGCCGCTCGGCCTCGCGCTCGGCCTCGATCTCGGCGAGCAGCTCCTCGTAGCGGCGCCGCGTGAACGTCGGGCCACGACGCTGCAGCATCGTGCCGCCGAGATTGTAGTCGTAGCTGTAGGACGCGTCGTAGCCGGTGAACAGGAAGTGCCCGGCATCAACGATCTTGAACCCAACCAGCGTGGTGATCGCATTGCCGGCGAGCGCATAGGTGCCGACCGCAGTGCGCAGCTGCGGCTGCAGGTTCGCGGCAAACCCGGTGAGCACGAACGTGCCCGGCTGCACCGCCTCGTTGGGATCGAAGACAACGAGATTGCCGGTGAGCGTGAACGTCGCCTGCGCGGCAGCGAGCTGCACCTGCAGCGGCGCCGCATTGCCGGTGAGCGTGTACGTCACACGCACCAGCGGCATCTGCGTCTGGAACGTCGCGGCGCTGCCGGTGAGCGTGAACGTGCCCACCTGCACCGGCTCGACCGGATCGAAGACGACACTGTTGCCGGTGAGCGTGAAGGTGCCTGCCGTCACCGACAGGATCGCAGTCGATGTCGACCCAATATTTTCCTGGCCGACTGCAAGCCGACCTACGGCCTCGCCGGCAACGAACGACATGGGCTTACACCATCACTTCTTTCCAGATCGCCGACGACGAGCGAGTAACGCCACCACTACTCTCATTGTAGATGATATAGCTGGAGGTCGAGTTGCTCGTCCCCTGGACCGTGTACGTCGGCGAAGTTGTGCCAGGAAAGTCGAGTGCCGGGCCGCAAGTCGCAGTGGTGCGCGGGCCGGCACTGTTCGCCAGATTACAGCCCACGCTCGGAACAGGCCCGATTTGCGTCGCGCCGCGAAACATCGCGTACCAGTCTGAGCCACCCGCCGCCTGCAGCAGCCCACCACACTGAAACACAAACTCCACAGCATTCATGGCGGACGCCAACGCCATCGTGACGGACATGCCCGTCGACTGCCACGTATTTGCAGTCGCAACGACGTTGTTCGTGCTGGTGCTCGCCCACTTCATGTTGCCGGTGTATTCGCCCGGCAGTGCGATGCCTGGGCTGTACAGCTGGATCGCAGTCGGCGCACTCGCGTAGCTGCCCGGCGTTGCCATGCCCGACGAAAATTCAAGGTAGCCGAGAACGCGAAACGATTTGCTCGTCAGCGTGACACCTGCAGCGGTGTAGAACACGCCCGCCGATGTGGCGCTCGCCGACATTGCCGTCGTGCTGGCAGGAGCAGCCTCGTTGATCGTCGTGATGCCTGTCGGTGTCGCGCCGCCACTCACACTCTGGAAGAGCGCCAAGCCCAAGCCGCCCGCGTTATCGAACATGCACACCCAGAGACGAAACGGCGTATTTGCGACGCTAATACCGAAATGCGCACCGACAACAGTCGCAATCGAATTAGCCGCAGTCGCCGCACGCCAGATCGGACCACCGTTCCCAATCGTCGGATCGCGAAATGGGATCAGGATCGGATTGCTGTTGCTCGGGTCGACACCTGTGTTGGTCTTCACCGCAACGGTGAGAATGTTCGACGCCACCGTCGCATTGATCTGCAGATTGAGCAGCGAGTTGAACCCGTGCATCGGGTGATCAAAACCCGGCAGCAGATCACCGCCGTCGCTCGCGAGCGCCGTGATGTAAATTTCCTCCGAGCCCGAGCAGCTGATCAGCGCATTGCTGTTCGTGGATTTGATCACATTGCGCGACAGCGTCGTGCCCGAGCTGGTGTAGGTGCCGTAGCCAACCTCGGAATTGGCGCCGTCCTTGATGCCATAGAAAACCAGATCACCGTTCTGCACGCCGGCATTGGCGAACGTCAGATAACCCGAGACGGCCGTGCCAAGCGTGAGCGTGCCGGTGCCCGCCGTCGCACTGGTCATGCGGGCGAGATTGTACAGCTTGGGCATGGAGGATCACTGCAGGGTCAGCACGCCATTGACGGCATCGAACTGGACTTGAAAGCTGTTGCCGGTCGTGACGCTGAGCGTGGTGCCGTAGTCGTACCAGCCGATGAGATTGCCGCTCGCTGCCGTCGAGTTGTAGAGCACCGCATAGCGAAACGTGGTGATCGCGCCGCCCGATGCCGTAAACGTGACGTTGTTCAGTTTGAGTGTGTACAAACCGCCCGTCTGACCGCTCGACACGAGCGTCGCTTGCGTGCCACCAGCGGTGTAGCCGTTGCCGGCAGCAATTTCGGTGATGTCAGTCTTGATCGAGTTGCCAGCGACCGGCGCGACAGCCGACAGCATGATCTTGAGATTGTCGGCGCCCAGGTTGTGAACCTTGCTCGACACGTCGTTCACGAACGCGTTGAACTTGTTAAACGCTGCCATGGCTTACACCGGCTCGGTATGCGACACGCGACCCTGCGCATCGCGCACGACACGCATGCCGCGCGGTTTCGGATTGCCGAAATGCTGCATCAGCGTCTTCAGCAGCTCAGGATCGGGACCACTCGTCTCGGTGCCTTCCGGCGTATGTTTCGTCTTCACCGATGTCGCAGCCTTCACCAGCGTGTGCGCCATGGTCATCTGATGCTCTTCCTGGCGCATCATCATCTCTTGACGCCGCGCCTCAGCATCGAGCTGGAATTTTGCCTCGGCGATCTGAATGTCCGATTTGGTCTTGAGATCGGCGCGCTGCGCCTCGGCCTGCTGGTGCTGCTGATCGAGCTGCGCCTTCATCTGCAGCTCCATGACCTTCGGATCGGGTTTCGGCTGCGGCGGCGGTTGTGTCGCCGGATCAGTGAAGAACGCATCAGGGTTCTTGCCGCCGGTGAGCTGCACGATGCGCTTTGCCGAGTTGTACAGGTTGCCCATCGAGACGAGGTTGGTGAGCCCTGCCTGCAGCGCCTGCGTCTGCGCCTGCACGATGATCATGTGCTCTTGCAGCTGCTGTCCGCGACCGCCGGTGCCGAGCCCGACATCGATGGTCATGTTGTTGCGCTCGTCCCAATCGCGCGGATTGATCTGGGTCCACTTGCCGCGCAGCTTCACCGTCTCGGTCTTGGTGCCGTTCATGCGCAGCGTGTGATGCAGCAGCTTGAACATGTCCTTGACGCCCGTCTCAGCGAAAATGCGGGCAATCAGCTTCATGCGCGCCTGCGATGCCGTGAACATCTGCGCCACTGCTGTCGCGCTCTGGTTCTGCAGCACCTGACTGTCGAGCCCTTGGCCGGCTTTCGAGATGCCTGTGCGCGTCTCGCGCACGCTGTCCATGTATTCGAGCATCGGAAACACATGCCCGCCGATAGGCGGATGCATCAGCACCTGAATGCCGCCCGGCTGCCGCGAGCGAACGACACCGCCGGGACGCGACACCAGCAGATCATCGAGTGTGTTCTCGCTCGCGTGCGACTCACTCACCTCGTGGCGCGGATTGTTGGCGAGATAGGCGTTGTCGAGCAGCGCACGCATCAGCGCTGTCTTGATCTTCTGGATGTCCATGACCAAGTCGGCAACGCTGCGGCCGAACACACGGTGCGTCATGATCACCGGCGTCATCACAGCGAACGGCACCACGTCCCACTGGACGATGTCTTCCTTGCCGTCACGCTTGAGAATTTCCTGCGTCTCGCCGGCTGTCGTCACACGATACAGGTGCGGCTTGCCGTCGCCTTCGTAGTCGAGCTGCACATAGTGCTCGGTGATCAGCAGCCGGCGGTTCGCAGCGTTGTGGCTGTCGCCGCCGAAAATGCCTTCCTCGACCGTGTCGCGCGAGCGCTCTTCCTGAATGGCGTAAATTGGAAACGTCGGCACGTTCTTGAGCTGATCGGGATCGTAACCCTGATCGATGAGCTGGTGCTCAAACTTCACGACCTCGTGGTAGCAATAGCCACAGTCCTCGATGCTGCGCGCAAATCGCGAGATGCCGAACTCTTCCGGCGGCACCGGCTCGCACTTCGCGTAGCCATGCTTGTACTTGCACACGAACGTCACGTCGTGCAGCTGCGGCTGCTGCGGCGGTTGTGGTTGCGGCGGCAGCTGTTGCTGCGGAGGCTGGTTTTGAAGGGGTTGCGGAGCTGCTTGGCCTGGCTGTCCGGTTGCACCGGGCTGCTGCTGCAACTGTGCAGCTTGCGCCGCCTGCGCCTGTTTCCACATCACGAGCTGCTGCATGTACTGCTGCTGCAGCTGCTGCATCTGCGCCTCGCCGAACGCGGGATCGGGACGCGCGCTGTGCTCGATCACCTCGATGTTCGGCTGCGACACGAGAAACTGATAGGTCTGTTCGTCCTGATCGAGATAGACCTCGCGATGCTCGATGGTTTCCTCGACCCAGTGAACCTTCACCACGCCCAGCTTCGACAGCAGTGCATCCTTGATGAAGCTGTAGAGCGCGAGAAACCCGCCGTGCGTCTGGAAGTGATGATTGACGAAGTCGCTTTCCTGCTCGGCTGCGTCCTCGTCGTCGGCACGCGTCGGCTCGAATTTCACCACCTGTTCGCTGCCGGCGAAGATGTCCATCAGGCTCGGCATGAGCCCTTCAATGGTGTCCGACACGTCGGTCGACACAGCCGTGCTGCGGCCGGCAACGCTCGGCAAAAACTTCTCCATGTGCCCGTTGTAGAAATCGAGCGCATTGATGCGATCCTCGGTCAGCCGCGACGCGCGCATCGAGGACAGCGACTGATAGCGCTCGGCAGACAGGATCGACCGCAGCTCGGACACATCCATTTTCTTGGGCATCACGCATTTCCTGCCGGCATCAGCATCGCGAGCATGCTCATCATCACTTCACGGCTCGCGAGGTTCACCTGCTCGACGTTGTGCATGTCGACGGCGCGGGAAGTACGCACCTCGTGGACTACGGCCCAATAGAAACGGTTCGCGTTCCATTGATTGCTGGGACATGTCACAGAGATGCCCATGGAGCCCCTCGCAGCAGTAGACGATGCCCGTGCCACCACACTCCACGCACAGCAGATCGGTGCCATGACATTCGCTACACCTCATCCCATCGCGCCTGTCGGCTGCAGCTGCGCATGCTGCTCGCCGCGCAGCACCATGTCGCGCAGCATCTTCGGATCGATGCCGAGCTGCTGCGCACGTTCCCAGATGCGCTGCGAGAACAGCTCCAGCTTCGGTGCGCCGATGGGCGAGGTGACGCCGGTCTGCGGCGAGAACACGCCCCAGGTCCGCGCCTGTGCGGGCACCGCTTCAAGGCCGAGCGGCTTGGCGACATTCTCGCGAAACCAATTGCCGGCTTGCGGATATTCCGTCATCCGCATCGAGGCGCCAGGGTTTGCGTTGGTGCGCACATCCGCTGCACCAATGGCGCGCGTCCAATGTGCATCGGGCACCGGCAGCGTCGTTTGGAAACCTGTCTCGGGCACGCCCGACGCCTGCATGTAGAGCGGCACCTTGGGCGATGTCATGTCGACGGCGCCCGCGTTGAGATAGTTCTGCATCGGCAGCGCTTGCGACGTTTTGTGATACGGGTGCGAGATCACATCGCGCAGCTCAGGCGGAAAATCGGGAATGCCGCGAGAACCTTCCGCCATGCCGCCGTACTTGACGAAATCCGCGAAGCGTCCCTGCTGCGCCATCATGTGTGCAGCGGTGCCGCGATTGATTTCGGTCAACACCTCGGAGCCCGGCGACGCCATCGATGTGAGCGTGTTGAGCCGGCTGTAGCGCTGCGCCGCCTCCTCGGGCCCGAACAGCTGGCGCATGCGCCAATACATCGGGTCCATCACGTACCACGCGTCCATCGCATTGGTGAGCGCAGGCGATGCTTTCTGTGCTTCGACATTGGCATCGATCAGTCGCTGCGCGTTGCGCGGCGTCATGATGTTCTCGGCGACATAGGAGCCACGCGCATTGGCCGGCGCGTTGATCTGCGGCGGCATGTTGCCGGGACGCGTACCCATCTGGCCGATCTGCGCGAGATCATCGCGCGTGACGCCGAACAGCTCCTTGAGCGCTGGGTGCTCGGGCGCGAGCTGCTGCGCCGCCATAGCCGCAATGTCGCGCGGGTCTTTGTAGATGCCGGGCGAGAACATGCGCTGCGGATCGCGGATGCCAACCTGCACCATGCGATTGGGTGGCCGGTCATGCACGTCGAGCGCCGGCATCTCATCAGGGCGAATGTAGCGCCCGCTGAGACGCCCGCCGGTCGCGCCAAGCGCACCCTCCGGTGCCATGCCGGCGCCACCACCGATGAGCCCAATGGCCGCGTTGGTGCTCGCCTGCGTGTAGCGCGGATCGGGTCGACCGGTCGTCGGATCGATCACCGGCACGCCCGCCGCCATCAGATCGAACAGCCCTTTGCCGGGCATCATGCCCGCGAGCGACTGCTCGGCCGCCGGCGGCGTCTGCGGAGCTGGCCCGGTGTCGACGCCGTACTGCGCGCCGCGATACTGCGACGGCGCAGGCGGCGGGTTGGCCGCGAAGTTGCTCGCCGCCGCGTTGCGCAGGAACGCGTCACCCATCTGCGCAAACGGACTCACGAACGGAATGCCAGCTCGACCGTAATCGCCAAGCGTCGGCATGTCGGGCGGCGCATCAGGCGCAGGCCCGGTGTCGACACCGAGCTGCGCGAGACGGAAACGCTGCTGCGCCGGCAACATGTCCCAGAAACCAGCCATTGCATCACTTCGCCTCGTTTGCGCGATCAGGTCGCGCACGCGACAGTGCCGGTCCAACCTGCCGCACCTTCACGACGACATCAGACGGCGCCGCGATCAGCACGGTGACAGCATCAAGCGTCGGCAGCGGCGGTCGCGGCGGGTGCTCGGCGGTGCCGCTCGCCCATTCGGCGATGAGCTGCTCGGCAGCGTTCTGATACGAGCTGATGTCGCATGGTCCGACACCGTCGATGGAGTGCGGCGACGGCCCGTAGACGCCATCGGTGAATTGCCACAGCCAATATGTCTCCCAGCAATCCGGCCAGCTCGGTGTCGAGCCGTACTGACACAGCCACAGCCGACGCGCGCCAAAGAACGGATCGCTGTCGATGCCCGCTTCCTTGAGCGTGTTGCCGCCGTAGATCACACACTCGCCGGGACGATTGAGCTGCGTCTCGACCTGAGTGATCCACTCGCGCGCCTGCTCGACCGACATCGTGTCGCCGCCATTGTCTTCCCAATCCAAACAGAACAACTCATCGGGATCGGGACACGCAAAGCCCATGAAGTTGCGCACCTGCGCATCGACATCCGAGCTGTCGGCGAAATGATACGCACCCCAACACAGGCCAGCCGCCTTCGCGGCATGCTGCTGCTGCACATAAGTGCTGTCGGTGTAGCTGCCGCCTTCGGTCGCCTTGTAGATCACACCGACGATGCCGTCCGCCTTGACGGCATCGTAGTCGTCAGCCGTGTCCCAGTGCGAGAGGTCGACCACCATTGCGTTGATGCTCGTCATCGCCCCTGCTCCTTTGTCTTGCGGAAAATTTCGCTGCAGGTTTCGGTCACGCCGATGAACTTGCCATTGGTCATCACCACCACGCATCGGATGCCGGGGGCGTATTCCCCTCCGTGTTCGGCTTCTGCTGGCGCACGCAAGCTGGAAATTTCATCCTCGTTGATGGCGATGGGCTGATGGTCCGCGCCGTGCAGAACGATCAGACGCAGCACAATGAGCATGGTCAGCATGGCCACACCTCACTCAGTCGGCGCCGGATAGATCACCTCGACATCGCCATCGGTCATCAGATCGAGCGCAGTCATCAGCGCGACACTGAGATCGGCGACGCGCCCGGTGTCCTCGTGCGGACCCCAATCGGCCGGATAGGCGAGAAACTCTTTGCCGTTCGCGCGCACCAACGCCTTGATGGTCTGGTCGCGCAGCATGTCTTTTGGCGTGCGCTTGTAGTCCCAGCGACACGCGACATAGAACACGCCGGGATCGAGACGCCGCGCGAGGCCGCTCGTGTCGGGCGGCTGATACTGCAGAAACAGATGCGGCGCGTCCTCGACATCGTAGAAGAACGCCAGCCCCTCATCGGCATCGACGCCGACATCGTCGGGACCGCCGAACCAGCTGCACGGGCCGCGCTGATGAAACAGCCAGCCTTCCGGCGGCTCGATGGGACGGTCACCTCTGTCGATGTCGTCGCTGATCGCGTGAACAAGCGCCGCACAGATGTCGTCAAAGTGCGCGTTGTACAGCGACGCGTCGCCGGTGCTGTCGCAGAAGCAAACCTCGATCAGAATTGCCGGCGCAATGGTGTTGTTCAGAAAGAACAGGTCCGAACGATACTTCGCGCCGCGATTGACGAGCCCGCTCGCGTCGGAGATCGCGCTCGCCACATCCGACGCCAGCGCACCCTGTGTGACATACAGGCACTCTGTGCCGTTCGCCACGCCATCATGGGCATTGAAGTGAACCGACACATCGAGATCATGCGGTCCCGCCGTGTTGTGAAAATTCACGATGCGATTGAGGTTCTCGTTCTGCGTGGTCGACCAGTTGTCGTGGTAGACCTCGACGCCGGTGCCGGCGTTGTGCAGCAGCTCGGCGACCTTGTTGACCACCTTGCGCGCCTCGTCCACCTCATCGAGCTGGGGCGGCACCGGGTCGCCGCTGGCGCCGCGAATGTATTTGCCGTGACCGGACGAGATCACAATCCGCATGTTGTTCCCCGTGCTGAAAAGCGCTATTCTGGCGTCCACCTCTGGAGGGGGTTGCCCATGCCGTTTCTCTTGCTGATCGCCGCCGCCATCATCGTCGGCGCAATCATTCAGGTGCGTTCGGATCGCAAGTACGGGCCGTATGGCGCGCAAGGACCGGTGCAACAGCCGCAGCCGCCAGCTCGTCGCATCCCAAAGTGGCTGTGGGATTTCGACTGATGCCTCGCCGCACCACCGACACGCGTCTCGGCTACAAAGCGCTGCAGCTCGTCGGCGACGATGGCACGACCGAGCAGCTGCTGCTGTTCGCGCACGGCATCCCGCGCGAGATACTCGATGCGCTGGTGCGTGAAGGCACGCTGCAGGTCACAACGCGCAAGCTGGTGAAACCGAAAATGGACGTGCGCGTCTATCACCGGGTCTGAGCGATGGCTGACGAGAAACTGACGGCAGCTGACATTCAGAACCTGGGCGAGCCGCGAGCCGCGCTGCGCAACAACGAGCGCGAGCTGATCGGCGCCGGCTTCTGCCCCGATTGCGGTTACCGTGGTTTCGTGCTCGGGCCGCGCGGTGGCGCCGCCATCAACATCGAGTGCGGCAACGTCGAATGCCGTGCGCGTTTCAACATCACCTCACACCCGCACAATCACGCGTTCATCGTGTTCTGCGACCGTCTCCCGAAAGAGGGCGAAGGTGGCGCCACGTGGAACGAAGACGGCGGCAGCTGGAGCGGCGATCACCGCTGATCACGCATACCCCATCGCAGGATAGTCGATCTTGCCAGTGAACTTGGCGCGGTCGACGCGATTGTCGAGCGTGAGTGCCGCATAGCGAAATGCATCCGCCGCATGCGATGTCCAATCGTGGACCGGGTTGGCGCGCAGCGCTTTCAGCTTGTCATCCCACACCGAGTGATACGCGCGCAGCGCCGCCAGTCCGCGCGCACACTTCTTCTCATCGAACCAGCAGCGCGGCAGAAACACACGCACCGCATTGATGCCGTCCTCGACGCGCATCTTCGGTGCGATCTCGATGAAGTGGCGCAGCCCGAGACTTTCCAGCACCTCCTTGCGCGACTTGCCGGTCGACAGCTCCTTCACCTCGACATCGTGCGGCAGGATGTGGCCGGCATACACGTAGCGCCGGTCGTTGATCTGTTGCACGTAGTGCCCCAGGTCCATGCCTGAAGCCTCGTAGTAGTCGATGACTCGCACCTCGCCTTTGCCATGCGGCTGCAGAAACCAGATCGCGGTGGCGTCGCGCATTCCCAAATCCCACGCGGTCCACACCTGCAGCGCCGGGTCGTAGGGCACGCTGGTGATCTGCGTCGGCTTGCGCGCCTCGATCTCGTTGATGATCTTCGCGTAGTACGCGCCGGGGATCGCAGCGTCGAACGAGCACTCGTATTCCTGCGCGTACTGATCCTCGCTCATGTCCTGGCGCGCAGCGGCCAGCTCCTCGGGCGGCAAGATGGCCGTCTCACTCGCCTTGAGCATGAGCGAGTACCAGCCATCCGGGTCTTTGACCGCACGATCATACGTGGCAAAAAATTCATTCCGCCCACGTGGCGTGCCGATGAACGTCGCCCATCCCTGCCGGTCGGACAGCGCGGGGCGGATCACCTCGGGATACGCACGCGGATCGAACAGCGCGACCTCGTCGCACACGGCGCCATCGAGATAGACGCCGCGCATCGCATCCATGTTGTCGGCGCCGAACAGCCTGATCTGCGATCCATTCGGATAGTCGACGCGCAGCTCGGACTGATGGATCGCGCAGCCATACTGGCGCAGTGGATCGCACGCCTGCTGCAGATAATCCCAGGCGACCGTCTTCGCCTGCTTCAGAAACGGCGCGATGTACGCGTAGCGCGCACGATCCATCTCCGTGGACAGCGCTCGCTTCTGCATGTCGTGAACGGTCGCGACCGTCTTGCCCGCGCGACGATGGCACACAAGGCAGGCAAATCGCTGCAGGCGATTGTGATACGGGATGAACTGTCGGCGCGGCGTGTAGTTGATGACGACGGGCGCGACATCCATCAGCCACCTCGCAACCCGCACGCCTCACGCAGCTCGCGGATCAGCGGCGCCATGCCGATGAGCCACGGCTGATCATCGATCCAGATCGCGACATCGACGCCGACCTCGGCCATGTACTCGGCCTTCGGTCGACCGCCCGTGTAGAACACCTCGCCGGGGAAATCGGTGATCCGCCATTGCGGTGTGTCGGGGCGAAACGAAACGCAGAACACGCGCGCACCTGCTTCGCTCAGCAGCTTGCACACTGCGCTCCACGTCTCAGGGCACGTCGTGAACGTGTCGTCGTAATCGACCGCAATGCCCAGCGGACGCACCGCCTCCTTCAGCTCGCTCATCGCAACAGCAGTCCGACGATCAGCCCGAGCACGAGCCCGAGCAGGATGCCGCCGAACAGCTCAACGTCGAACCTTCGGGGGCGCCACATGCGGTTTCGCTTTGCGTTCTGGCTCGGCCGGCGCGGCCACCTGTTGGGGCTGCTGTGCATGGGCGTCCGCCGTGAATGTGATGGTCGTGCCGCGCTGCCGCTCGTCGGGATTGAGCAGCTCCGCGACCATCTGCACGGCGCGCTGCTGCAGCACCGTCGCGTCGCCGAGCAGCGGCGCAGTCGTGATCTGGAACGGAACGCCTTCCGGCGTCGCGCCGGTTGCACGCAGCGTCTGCGCGCGTCCGTCGTCCGAGTACTGCATGGTGAGCGTGGAAAGGATCAGCTTGTCGCCGGCTGCTTGCGTGAATGCGTCGCGGATCAGAACGATGGACATGTCGCCTCCTATCGCACGCGGCGGGTCGGGCCTTTGCGCTGCGCCGGGCGCTTAGCGAGCGCGCGGCCGAGCAGGTTGCCGCCTTTGTCCGCCTGATTGAACTCTTGCGCGACGCTCTGCTTGATGCCGACGCGTTGCGCGAACGCAGGATTGTGCGCAGCCGCTGCCATGAAGCGCGCCTGCTTCGGTGTTTTGCTGGGCATCGGGGTTCCTATCGAGCGCCGAGCCAATAGCCGATGGCGAAAAGGGCGAGCGCTGCGAGCAGAGAAAGGGTGGCGTAAAAGCGAAAAAGGAAACGGAAACCTGCATCAAACTCGCCCATTAAAAGCCTCCAAAAAATCCCAAAAAAAATTCCGCAAAACCCATCATTGGGTTTGTGCGGATAGGTGGGGTTGAGAGCGACGGGCGGTTAAAGGGGCGTTTTACGAAACCCTCCGGGGGAGGGTCATGCACCAGGGCGCGCGAGGCGCCGGCCGCGTATTAAGCGGGCTGTGAGCCACACAGCGCGCCTCCTTCCGAGCTGGAGCTACACGCAACCGTCACACAGGCGGTTGATCGGCGTCCGTTTCCTGAGTCAGCTCAATGACTTGCTCGGCCGGTTTACGGCCGTCCAGCTGTACACCGTTCCCAGGCGCCGGGAGCGCTTCAGGCTCGACCACCGGCAACTCATTGTTTCCGCTGACTTTCCAGCTGATTTGCAACTTGACCGGGCCTTCACCGTCCGCACCCGTCACGGGCTGCGGCACGCGGCCGTCGATGCGGTCGTACACGAGCTGCTGCGCCCACTGCTCGCCTTCCAACGCGAGCCGCAGCGTGCAGCTAACGAGCTGATGCAGCTTCCGCCGGTCGTTGGCGAGCAGCTCGGCGCGCAGCAGATCGGCGAGCGGGCGCCCGCCCTTTGTGTACCCGTTGATGCCGCGTGGATTGCGTGGCTCCATTGCGCTTACGCTTTTTCGATTGTTTCATTGGAAGGTTTTTCCCTGGTGCTTTGATAGTTCCCCACGATCATTTATCGAAACTCACTCACACTCGCGCGATTTTGTATAGCCCTGTCGATACAGGATGCCATCGAGCGCCAAGCGATACACATCGAGCGTCTCTGTCACAGGTTCGTCATATGCGCACATCGCTGTCACATGCGACGCGTGCGCAAAGCTGAGCACGTCGCGCAACGCATTCCACATCGTGCGATACGCGCGACGTGCGCGTTCTGCCTGCAGATCAGTGATGTTGCCGCCACCAACACGCGCACCATCGAGCGGAAACGCACCGCGATCTGGTCGCGGCACACCGACGACAGCGTGCCAGCGTCGCGTGACATCGCGCACGTACACGCCAGCTTCGTACTGCTGCTCACTGATCTCATTGTTGAGCCGCATGCGTCCGAGATACGTTGCAGCTCGCGCATCACGCCGCAGCTCAGGAGCACGCACAGCACGTCGATGCGGCATGGCTTGTGCGATAGCCACGACATCGAGCACACGCTCCACGACCTTCCTACGGGCTTTGCGGGGGCGTCCCCGTCGCTCGATCCGTCGCATGGCGCAGCTGACCTTCCTTGTAGATGTGCAAGAACCCCTGCGGCTCGATCTCGATCACATAGCGCAGCTTTCCGGCTTTCGTCGTGCCGAGCATGCGCACCTCACCAACGACTACATAGTCACCGACCCACTTCTCGACACGGTCGCCAATCACGAACCGAGCAGCTGCGACTGCCGCGTCGGCCGCAACCTGCGCCGCGAGAGCCGCTGCATCACGATCCTTGCGCGCCTGCATTGCCTGCTCCAGCCCCGAAATCGAAATGCGCCATTGCCACCCGACACGATACGCACCCGGCATCTTTCCGTCGCTCAGCAATCGATACGCTGTGTCACGCGTGATGCCGAGACGCTGCGCCGCTTGCGTCGCTGTGATCCAATCCTTGTCTTTCGGCATGACATCACCCGGCACCAAATTGCGGAATAGGATCGCCATCGTGCGGCAGCTCGGGCACACGCACACGAGCTGCCACTACCTCTGCACCGGGCCACAGCTCCTTGGCTGCTGCAATCAGCGGGAACGCTGTGATCACGCGCGCGATCTCGTCCAGCGTCCACAGCTCCAGCTGCCGTCCCTGCTGCGCCACATGCCGTGCCTCTGCGCTCGTCCTTACAAGCGCCGCCACACGTCCGTCGCCGAGCTGGACCTCCCAGACCAGGGGGTGCAATTCCAACGCACCCATGGCCTCCGCTGCGCGACTGAGAGCCATCCAGGCGTTGAGCATCCGCTGACCCTGGCGCCGCACGTCCTCGATGGTTCCATGGTTGATCGCGGTCGCCAACATGTCAGCCTGTCGATCAAATCTGACACGCAAGTCAGCATCGACCACGAGCCGCAATCGACCGACACCCCATCTCCGCTCCATCTCGCCACGCACATGCTCGACGCCATCGATGATCGCCTGTCCCTCCTGCGCAAAGTACGGCACCTGCATCCATGGCGGCGACCACATCGCACCCGGCTTGAGCTGCATCACGCTGGCCTCCCTGTGTCTGCGCGCAGTCTGCGATAGTGCTCGTATCGCCGCAGCGCCAGCATCCACGCGCAATTGAGCCGCTGCAGCGCTGGGCTGCCTGGATGCGTGTTCAGCACATCGAGCGCATACTCCACCTCATCGAGCGCTTCGAGCAGCGCACGACAGCTCCACCCGAGCCCGTATGGTTCCGGCTGCTCGGTGATCGCCCACATCTCATCGAGGGTGATTTCAAAGTGCCGCATCACGGTGGAACCTCCCAAAGATTTTGTTCCACCCCAACCCGTCTTCCGCCTGCATCGAGCGCTCGCCTCTGCTCAGAGTCAATGGACATTGTTCCAACCTGTACCTTGGTTCAGGTTCCGCCAAAAATGAGCATCGCCTGTGACAGTCAGCTTTCGCCGCCGTGCCTGTGACAGTGACAGTCGTCCCCTAAAGGGGGACACGACTGTCACAGCCACATGTGTACACTCGCGTGACAGTCGGTGACGGTGACTGGCACGCGACTGTCACACGCTCTCGGCCATGAAGGCGTGAGCCCAATCCTGGCGATAGTCGCAATGCGGACAAATCCAGCCTCGTCGTGTTGCTACCAGAGTACGGTCGCCGCCACCGGCGTGACCGGGGCAGGTGAACTCATGCACGATGCCGGCGTGTTGCCAGCGGTTGAGCCCGTCGACCTGGGCAGCGGTCCATGGCGCAACGATGCGCTCAGTCTCCATCGGCCTCTCCTGTGTCGACCACCTCGTAAAACTCGCGTGGGTGACGGTCGCGGCCATTGACCGGCACACGACTGACACGGCGCAGCGCGCCGCTGTTCTCCCACCGCTGCAGCATCATGCGCACGCGTGCCTTGCCGCTGTTGTCGTTGAGATCGAGCCCGAGCACACGTGCGACCAGCTTGCCCGCCCATTCAGGCGAGCGCGGATTGACACGACCAGTGCCGGCGCGCAGCTCCCACAGCGCACGCTCGACATCCTGGCCGGTCACGCCAGCCAACGGGTCGGGCTTGATCCAACGTTCGACCACGCCGACATTGTCGCCGCCGATGAGCAGCTCAGTGTTGCCCAAGTCGACCGAGCGATGGCGGTACCACTCGGCCTTGTCGGCGGGCGCGGCCATGTTCGCCTTGCCGATGTCGACACGAAAGAACAGTCCTGGGTGCTCATCGAGCCCGAGCTGCGCCGCCTCGGCGACCGTCATGCGATTGAGCAGGCGCAGATCGCGCACGGCGCCTTGCAGCGTGCTCGACCCGCGCGCGTGGTCCGCCGTCACATCCTCGCCATTGGCCTTGCGGCTGTGATGCACCAGCTCGACCGAGCAGCTGCACGCCTCCGCGAGCCGGCGCGCAATCGCCTTGAACATCGGGTCCATCTCGGTGCTGTTCTCGTTGAGCCGGTGCGTCGACACGAGTGGATCGATGATCAGCACGTCGATGTGCTTGGCTGTCAGATCGGCTGCGAGCGCCTGAAACTCGACATCGTTGAGCAGCGCACCGGTTCGCTGCGAGCTGCCGAGAATGATCTCCAGATTGCGACCGCTGTCGACATACAGCCGGCCGGTCAGCTCCTCGGGCGTGACGTTGTAATGCAGGCAAATGGACGCGAGACGCCGCTCCAGCTCGTCATAAGGGTCTTCGCCATTCCACAGCATCACCCGGCATTGCTGTGTCGGCGTGTGCCCGAGCAGCGGCTTGCCCGTCACCATCGCAACAGCCTCGACCATCGTGAGTGCTGACTTGCCCACACCGCCCGGTGCGACCGTGCAGCTCACGAACCCGCGAATGTAGTGCTTCGCGTATAGCCACTCGCGACGCGGGATCGCTCTGCGGTCGCGCAGCTCGAATGCCGGGAAGCGCTCGTGCTGCGGCTGCTGTGGTTGCTGCGGCTGTAGCGGCGGCGCCTCGACCTGATACGTGTCGGTGCGCAGCGAGTGGCTGACGAGCGCGGCGTCGAGATCGCGCATCGAGCTGATCTCGCCACGACAGAAACGGTTCAGGGTTGAGAGGCATTTGGCGAATACGTCGCGCTCGCCGCGCGTGATCTTGCCCGGCACCTCGATGGCGACGTGCTCCTCGTATTGCGGCCACACCAGCTCATACAGCTCGTCGGTAGTGGGCACGCAGCCATGTGTGCCGATGAAATCGCGCAGGCACGCGAGCACCGTGTCGCGCATGTATTGCTCGCGGCCATCGGTCAGCTTGCCGGGACCGAGCCCGAGCGAATTTTTTTCGACCGTCGCGCACACGGGTGCCTGCGGTGGGCCATAGGTAGGTGAGGCACCTAGGAATGCCTCGCAGTGCTCGGTGATCTGCGCCACGCTGAAGCGCTTCAGAGGCTCGCTGATGCGCTCCAGAAAGGTGGGCTCTAGCACACGCCCCGGCTTCACCGGCTGTGCCAGCGAGCCCGCCAAGCGCATCACGCGGCTCGGATTGGTGACGGTCGTATCGCCATCGTATTTCGCTGCCATGGCGCGCTGCAGGCTCGACCAGATGTCGAGCGCGAGCATCGGCTCATCGAGCAGCCACCACATCTGCATGCGCTTGTGTGGATGCATGCCGGTGACGACGCAGAACGATGGCGGCATGTCGCCCCACAGGTTGGGTGCATTCTCGGCGCGACCTTGCTTGTCGAGATCGACCACGACAGCCGGCGCGCAGATCACATCGCGATCCTTGGCGCGTGCGAACGGTGCCGTGTGTGCATGACGCAGGTTGGCGCCAATGTAGATGTTGTAGCCGCGCCCGTTCTGCAGCAGTGCCTCGCCTGCGAGCTGCTCGAGCCCGCGCGTATCGGTGAGCATGGCCTTGTTGGGCGCCGGGCAGCCGAACGCCAGCTCGACCAAGCCGGCGTCGCGGCACGCGCCGAACAGCAGCTGCAGATGGCGCAGCATGACTTGGTAGTCGGCCTTCACGCGACACGCTCCAGCTTCCAGCCTCTGTTGTGGCAGTACTGCATGACGCGCACGAGCGGCCACCCGACCATGTACTTGATGATCGGTGCCGCGCGCACGACCGTGTCGCTGACCTCGGCCAGCTCCAGGCCGGCGTCGAAGTGCGGCGCCGTGATCGAATACAGCGGTTTCATGGGAACGGGCCGAACGTGATGTCGTGCGAGTAGCCGTGCGCGGTCAGCCAGACGCGCGCAGCTTCCTTATCTCCCTTCGACACCTCGGGCAGTGCGACGCGCAGCTTCATCTGACAGATGCGTGCCGTGTGCTCGTTGGTGAACTTGAACCCGCGCGTGCGCCGCGCAAAGGAACGAAACTCGGCGACCGGTGCGAGGCTCATCGTCGCGAGCTGCGCGTACCAGTGTCTGTTGCGGCCGCTCATGGTCCATCTCGATGCGTGTCGCCGCCGACCAGCGGCCCATGAAACTCGATGATCAGCTCGGGATTGATCACGAGGCGAATGCTCTTGTGATAGAACCCGCCCGGCGTCGACACGTGTGTCGTCTCGGCGAATTGCTTCATCTGCTGCTCAAGCCGCTTGTAGTCCTCGTAGCTCAGATGCGTGTACACGACGCTCATGCTCTCACCCTCTTGATGGCGCAGTGCTCGTGTGCGCATGCCGTCGCGCGGTCGAGTACCTGCTCGCAGATGTTCTGGATGTCCTGATCGGGGCGCCCGGCATCGCGTGGCAGCTGGAACGGGCGAAACGGAAAGCCGGTCGCGCGCAGCGCCGCCTCGGTGGCAATCGCTTTCCTGATCTTGCCGAGCCCGATGAGCCGCGCGTCGAGCCCGACCGCGTAGCGCGCCCAGATGTAGGCGACGTGATACGTCGTGCGGCCGACTGCGCGGATGTGCTCCTGCGTGCTCAGTTTGTGGCTGGTCATGCCGCAACTGCCTTCGCGAATTGCTTCGCGACATAGACGAACGCATTGCGTTTGCTGCGCGTGGGGCGTTTCGCAATGGTCTTCACGATGTGGCCGTGGTCTTCCAGCCAGACGTAGCGCGAGCTGCACGTCTGGTGCCGCAAGCCCAACCTCACCTCGCTCTCGTCGGACGTTGAGCCGTGGTTGCCGCACGCAACGATGTCGTTGTTCACTGTCGCGTTGAGGTGCGTCAGCTGCTCATCAGTGAAACTGTCTGCAGCTTCGATGCTGGTTTCTGAGTCCTGCACGAAGCCGAGCCCATCTCGATAGTATCCGCCCATCACATCACCTCCGAAAAAAGGGGAGCCTGTGCTGCTCCCCAAGTCAGGCGTCCTCGACGGCGGTACGAACGGTGGGAGGAATAGCGACCGCCGCCAAGCCGTGATCAGCCGAAATCGTTCTCGGCTGCTGCAGGGGTGTTTGCTGGGGCTGATGTGGCCGCTGGTGCGGGCTGCGCCGCCTGCTGCACTTGGGCAGCCCGCTGCTGTGGAGGCGGCACAGCGGCCGAGCTGGTGGACGGCGGCGCCATGCGCATCGGCGTGACATTGCTCGACTGCGTGGGCACGACGAGCGGCATGTCAGCGGGACGATTGACCCAGCGCTCGATGCGCAGCACCGGCTTGTAGTTGGTCGAGGTGGTCTGGCCCGAGCCGGTCTTGACTGCGAGCACGCCGGTCATCGCCACGACAGGCAGCATGCCGGGGTTGCCCTGCACGCCTTTCAGGTACTCGTCGTGCAGATCGGATACCGCTTTGATCACAGCCTTTGCGGTCGAGCCGAACTCGCGCACATCGCCGCCGGCCGCCTTCGCCAGCTTGATGCGCATGCGGAAGCCTTCCTTCCACTTCTCACCGGCCGGCTCGGGTGGCTTCGGATGTCCGAGCGGTACGAGCACGAACGCCGGCTGCGTGAAATCGATCCAACCGGTCATGATCGAGGCATAGTCGAACACCGCATTGAACACATCGGTGATGTCGACCGGGTTGCTCTCCCAGCTGCCGTTGACGTTCGTGCGGTCGACGCGCGACCATCGACCGGCTCGCGCGTCGTATTGCACACGCGGCAGAAAATCGCCGCCTGCCGTGTCCGTGTTGATGCCGAGTGCCATGGGTCTAGCTCCTTTCGTCGGCGTGGTCTTGTTGGTGATTGTCGTTGTCGTTGTCGTTCGCTACTGGCCTTCGCCTCGCTGCCTCGGCAGCTGCGGCACGGCGCAGCATGGCGACGAACGAGAGGACGTTGTCGCGGAAAACGTCGAGCGCACGCTCGATGTCCTCTTGGTCCGTGGCGCGTGTGAGAATGTGTGTGCCGGCGATGATCTCCAGCACCTCCAGCACAGCGTCGGGATCGCCACCGAGCAGAGTGCATGCGGTGTCGAGCTGCACGTGTGTGCTGTGTGCAATCACCTGCAGATGCGCGTGGAGCGCTTCTTCGGACAGGCGCAGGCATGGTTCCACTTTCATTGTCAGAAACCCCAGATGTCGAGCGCAGCTCTCCGCGCTCTGCTGTCGTTGAACATGAAGTGCTCGTAATCGGGACACACGAGCCCCGCCAGCTCATGCTTGTCGTCGCTGAGCGAGA
>Ga0126378_10000486_pt1 | contig 29465 bp, 24 predicted proteins | sample PanSoiMetPlot_23_FD_92587 | JGI IMG/M metagenome (GOLD analysis project Ga0126378, IMG submission 92587) | Tropical forest soil microbial communities from Panama - MetaG Plot_23 | ecosystem: Environmental > Terrestrial > Soil > Tropical forest > Bulk soil | place: Panama | collected 2016-02-17
CGGACGGGGCGCTGCATTCGCAGCCGGCGCAGCCTGGCCGCCCACCGGCTTGCTGCTCGCGTCACCGCCATCCGGGCGGATCGGCACAGTGCGGATTTTCTTCGGCTCGTTCGATGCGCTTGGCGAGGCGGCGCCCTGTGCCGGTGCGACCGGCGGCGGCAGAACGACGCGCGGCGCCGCTTGGTTTGCGAGATCCTTCAGCGCGACCGGCTCCTCCTGTTTCGAAATGACCTGTTCCTTGTCAGCACTCGCCAGGCGATCCTTGGCCGGCTTGCCCGATTGTTCGGCCGCCGGAATCACCTTCGTCGGGCTTGAAGTGTCGGCAGTAATGACCGGCGGCGGCTGCGTCGCGCCGCTAGTTCCGTAATAGGTGCGAAACGCGTAGGCGCCGCCGGTGCCGACCACGGCGCAGGCAATGAGTGCGATCGCGGTGGGAAGCGCGCTGCCCCGCCGAACGCGCGGCGGGTCGTCGTAAATCGCCTCGTCGTCGTGCGGCTCGAGCGCACCATCCTGGTCGTAGTACTGGGACTCGTACTGGTCCTGCTGGTGCTCCTGCTCCTGCTGGTGCTCACCCTCGTCGGCATATCCCGCGTAGGGCGCGGCGCTGAACTGCGGCTCGTCATAGTAACGGCTGGCGGCGGGCCGGTTCTGCGCTGGCGGCGCGGACGTGTAATCCTGTTGCGAAGGAGGAGCCCAGCGGCTCCGCGAATCGCCGGGGGCGACATCACGCGCCGGGGCCGCCGGCCAATTGGCCGGCGCGGTCGGCGGCGCGTCGTGCGCCTGTCGCGGCGCCCGATTGCTGCGCCCCAATTCGGCAAACGGATCGCTCTGCCCCAGCAGACGGGCAAGCTCGGCCAACGGATCGCGAGCGTTTGCCTCCTCGTTCGGCGGTGCCGCCTCGGCCGCGCGCCGATAGGGATCATTGGAGCGATAGGATCGTAGCCTGCTGTCGTCCGCCATACTCATCCCCGTTTCCCGGTACTGGCGCCGCACTCGGATCCTTGCGCGACGGGTCCGATCGAAAGCCCGTCTGCCCTGCGCACCGAGCGGGACTAACGCATCTCGTCGGGGGCCTCGACGCCGAGCAGCCCTAGCCCCGACGCGAGAACGGTGACGACCCCCTGCACCAGCGCAAGGCGCGCCACAGTGATTTTTGGATCATTCTGGATAATGAAGCGTAAATATGACGCATCTTTCCCGCGGTTCCACTGCGCGTGGAAATCGCTTGCAAGATCATAGAGATAGAAGGCGATGCGGTGCGGCTCATGGGCGAGCGCGGCCGCTTCGATCAAGCGGGGATAAAGCGCAAGCCGCCGCATGAGCGCGAGTTCCCCGGCATCTTCGAGCCGCTCGAGCGGCGCGTTCGCCAAGAGCGAGGCGCGCGCCGCCGGCTCGGCCGGCAGGTGCGGCAGGACTTCACGCGCGTTGCGGAATACGGATTGTCCGCGGGCGTGCCCATACTGGACATAGAAAACGGGGTTGTCGCGAGATTGCTCGATGACTTTGGCGAGGTCGAAATCGAGTGGCGCGTCATTCTTGCGGTAGAGCATCATGAAGCGCACGGGATCTTTGCCGACCTCGTGGACGACTTCGCGTAGCGTCACGAACTCGCCGACGCGCTTCGACATTTTTACCGGCTCGCCGCCGCGCAACAGCTTCACCAATTGCACGATCTTGACGTCGAGATCGGCGGCCGGCGCATCGGCGATCGCCCGCACGGCGCTGACCGCGGCCTGAACGCGTTTGACATAGCCACCGTGATCGGCGCCCCACACGTCGATCATGCTGCGGAAGCCACGGTCGACTTTGTTCTTGTGGTAGGCGATGTCGGACGCGAAATACGTGTAGCTGCCGTCCGATTTCATTAGCGGCCGGTCGACGTCGTCGCCGAAGGCGGTCGCCCGGAACAGTGTCTGCTCGCGATCCTCCCAATCCTCGATCGGCGCGCCCTTGGGAGGCGGCAGGCGCCCCTCGTAAACGTAGCCGGCGCGCCGCAGCGCGGCGATCGTCTCGCTCACCTGATCGCGAGGCCCCTCCAGAAGTGAACGCTCGGAGAAAAACACGTCCTGCACGACGTTGAGCGAGAGTAGGTCGTTGCGGATCTGGCCCATCATCATCTCGATGGCGCAATGGCGCACCAAGGGCAGCCATTCCGCCTCCGACTTGTCCTTCAACGCCGCGCCATACTCGCTCGCGAGCTCCGCTCCGACCGGCTTGAGGTAATCGCCAGGATAAAGGCCTTCCGGAATCGGGCCGATCTCCTCGCCCAGCGCCTCGCGATAGCGCAGGAAGGCCGAGCGCGCGAGCGCATTGACCTGGGCGCCGGCGTCATTGATGTAGTACTCGCGCGTGACCGCGAACCCAGTAAAGGCAAGCAGGTTGGCGAGCGCGTCGCCAAACACGGCGCCGCGGCAATGACCCACGTGCATGGGTCCGGTCGGATTGGCGGAGACGTATTCAACATTGACCGCGCTGCCACCGCCTACGTTGCTGCGCCCATAATTTGCGCCTGCGGCGAGGACTGAGCGCAATGCGCCGATCCAAGCCGTGGGCTTAAGCGTGAGGTTGATGAAGCCCGGCCCCGCGACTTCCGCCTTCGCCACCAGATCGTCGTCGCGCAGCTTTGCCGCAATTGCTTCGGCCAATACGCGCGGCTTCGCCCCGGCGTCCTTGGCCAGCACCATAGCTGCATTCGTCGCCATGTCGCCATGCGCGCTCTCACGCGGCGGCTCGACCACGATGCGGGACTGGTCGATCCCGGACGGTAGCGCACCACCCTCAATCAGCGCGGCGTTGGCGGCGCGGATTTTGTCGAGGACCGCGGCAAAGATATTCTGATCGCTCATGGCTTTGCGTCGGGCGCCGCCTAACGCAATTCCGGAATCGAGTCAAAAAGCCGCGCGTGCTCGCCCAACGCGTAGCGGTCGGTCATCCTCGCGATGAAATCTGCGATATGGCGCAGCCGCGCAGCCTCCTCATCACCCTCGGGGGTCTGGGCCCATTCCGCAGGCATATCGTGAGGGCGTTCGACATAGCGGTCGAACAGGGCGCAAACCACGCGCTCCGCCTCGCCCATGATCCGCATGATGCGGCCGTGCCGATACATCCGCGGGTAGAGAAAGCCTTTGATGGCGCGGTCGGCCTCACCCATTGTCGGCGAGAAGCCGCCGACCGGCTGCTTGGCATGGCGCACCTCGTCGGCCGAGCGCGGCGCCAAGTCCTGCAGGCGCTTATCGGTTTCCGCGATGACATCCTCGATCATCTGCATGATCAGACGACGCCCCAGCTCATGCACCAGCCGGGAAGCCTCCAGGCCGGGATGTTGTTCGCGGATCTTTCTGAGAATGTCGCCGATCAGCGGCACGCCCGCGAGGTCCTCGATTGAAAAGAGCCCTGCGCGCAAGCCGTCGTCGATGTCATGGGCGTCGTAGGCGATGTCGTCGGAAATGGCGGCAAGCTGCGCCTCGGCGCTGGGAAAGCTCCACAGCTCGAGATCCTGCGTCCTGTTATGCAGCGCGACGGCATGCGGCAGTCCGCGCTCGCGATAAGGCCCGCAAGGACTGCCGTCGCGCAGCGTGAGAGGACCGTTATGTTTGACGAGCCCCTCCAGCGTCTCCCACGACAGATTCAATCCATCGAACGCGGGGTAGCGCCGTTCGAGCGCAGTCACCACCCGCAGCGTCTGCGCGTTGTGATCGAAGCCGCCACACGCGGCAAGACGGCGATCGAGCGCTCGCTCACCGGCGTGACCGAAGGGCGGATGGCCGAGGTCGTGCGCGAGCGCGAGCGCCTCGGCCAAATCCTCATCGAGGCCGAGCGCGCGGGCGAGCGAGCGAGCGATCTGGGCGACCTCGAGGGTATGGGTCAAGCGAGTACGGAAGTGATCGCCCTCGTGAAAGACGAAGACCTGGGTCTTGTGCGCGAGGCGCCGGAATGCGGTTGCATGGATGATGCGGTCGCAGTCGCGGCGGAAGGCGTTGCGCGTCGCGCTCACCGGCTCCGGATGCAGCCGGCCGCGGCTCCTGCCAGGAGCGGACGCGTAGGGCGCGCGCGCGCGGGCCGTCTCAACCGCCATACCGAACCGCCCAATTGACCAAAGCCCTGGGCGCACTTAACTATCGGTAAGGCCGACTGGCAATCTTGGTACGCGAATGGCCGACATTACTCTTACCGAACGGGCGGCACACCGCATTGGCGAGATTCTGCGCCGTGAGCCGCCAGGCAGCATGCTTCGCGTCAGCGTGGAAGGGGGCGGCTGCTCAGGTTTCCAGTACAAGTTCGACATCGACCGCGCTCAGGCAGCCGACGATCTCGTCATCCGACGTGACGGTGCGACCGTGCTCGTCGATCAAATCTCGGTGGGCTATCTCGCCGGCTCCGAAATTGATTTCGTCGATGACTTGATCGGCGCGTCGTTCCGCATCAACAACCCGCAGGCCACCGCATCCTGCGGCTGCGGAACAAGCTTCTCACTCTAATCACTGATTTGCGCCTACTCCGGCCGCTTTGGCGAGCAGACCGGTCGAGGCGATTTCCGCGCGCACCTGGGCGTCGAACTCGGCGGGCGTCAGCGGCATCGGATCCATGCCCAGCGTTGCCAACCGCTCTTTGACGTTCGGCAACTGCATCGTCTCGATCGCTGCGCGATGGAACTGATCGACGATGTCTCGCGGCGTCTTCGCCGGCATGAAAACGCCGATCCAGAATGCGTAATCTGAATTGGGGAATAGCTCGACGACGCTCGGCACTTCGGGCAACAGCGCCGCTCGCTTCGGGCTGCTCACCGCAAGCGCCAGGAGCTTGCCCTCGCGCAGTTGCGGCAGCGCCGTACCAAGCAGACAGAAATAGAAGTCGGCCCGTCCCGCTAGGACCTCGGTGATCGCCTCGGCGCCGCCGCGAAAGGGAATATGCACGGCCTCGAAGCCGGCGGCCATGCGAAAGCGCTCCGCGCTCAAATGGGTGGCGCTGCCCACGCCGGCGGAGGCGAAGTTGAAAGAGCCGGGCCTCGCCTTGGCCGCGACGACGAGATCCCGCGCGGTCTTGAAGTCCTTCGCTGGCGACACCACCAGCACGTTCGGGCTGCTTCCGAGCGATACCGCCGCCGCAAAATCGGCGGCGGTATCGTACGGCGCGCTCGGATAGACCGTGGGAACCAGCGTATGGGCCGAGGACGTGGCGAGCAGCGTGTAGCCGTCCGCCTCCGCCTTGGCGACGAGGGCAGCGCCGATGGTCGTTCCCGCGCCGCCGCGATTCTCGACCACGATCGGTTGGCCGAGCCGCGCTGACAACGGTTCGAACACGACGCGCGGGATGACATCGGTCGCGCTGCCGGCAGCAAAAGGGATGATCGCGCGGATCGGCTTGCTTGGCCATGTCTGCGCGAGCGCATCGCCACGGCAGAAGAGCAGGACGAGGAAGCTCAGGAGCACCGCGCGCCGCATACCGCACTTCCTCCCCGACTGGTGCGTGGCAGATCGAAGGTCCGCAGCCGTCACTCGGCGGCGACCGCGGCTGGGCGCTCGGCAGGCTCTGACACCTCCCGCAGCTGCGGCTCCAGGCGGTACTTGAGCATGCGGTCAATACGGTCGAGATAAATATAGATCACCGGCGTGATGTAGAGCGTCAAGAGCTGCGACAGCAGGAGCCCGCCGACCACGGCGATGCCGAGCGGTTGACGCAGTTCGGCGCCTGCGCCGGTGCCGATTGCGATCGGCAGCGTGCCGAAGATGGCGGCAAAGGTCGTCATCATGATTGGCCGGAACCGCAGCAGCGCGGCCTCGCGGATGGCGCTCTGCGCGCCCATACCCACGCGCCGGCGCTCGATCGCGAAGTCGATCATCATGATGGCGTTCTTCTTCACGATACCGACCAGCATGACGATGCCGATCATGGCGATCACCGACAGATCCATGTTGAACATCATCAACACCAGCAGCGCCCCGACGCCGGCGGACGGCAAGCCGGAAATGATCGTGATCGGATGAATGAAGCTCTCATAGAGCACGCCGAGAACGACGTAGGCGGCGAACACCGCGGCCAAGATCAGCACGCCCTGCCCTTTGAGCGAATCCTGGAACACCTGCGCCGAGCCCTGGAAGCCGGTGCTGATCGTGATCGGCAGGCGGAATTCGCGCTCGATCTCCTTGATGGCGTCGACCGCGTGCCCGAGCGAATAGCCGGGCGCGAGATTGAACGAGATGGTCACCGCGGGCTGATTGCCCTGATGATTGACCTGCAGCGGGCCGACCGCGGGCACCGTGCGAGTCACCGCCGAGAGCGGGATCGCGGTCCCGGACGGGATGCCGTTTCCATTGACGCCGGCGCCGGGCCCAGTCCCGGTTCCGCCCCCGCCGGACACGTTGGTCTTCACGAAGATATTCTGCAGCTGCGAGGGATCGGCTTGAAACTTCGGCTGGCTCTCGAGGATGACCTGATAGTCGTTCGTCGGCGTGTAGATGGTCGCCACTTGGCGTGCGCCGAAAGCGTTGAACAGCTCCTGGCGAATCTGGTCGATGGTGACGCCGTAGACGGCCGCCTTTTCGCGGTCCACTTCGACCGTCATCTGCGGATTCTTGATGTAGAGGTCAGTGGTGACGTCGCGCAGCCCCTCGACCTCGGCGATCCGGTCGCGCAGTTTCGGCGCCATGTCATAGAGGAGTTGGGTGTCGCTGGACTGCAGCGTGTACTGGTACTCGCTCTTGGAAATGCGGCCGGTGATGTTGATGTTCTGAACGTTCTGAAAATACACCGCCATCCCCGGAACGGTGTTGGCGCTGTTGCGCAGGCGCTGGATCACCTCGGTGGAATTTTCGTGGCGCTCGCTGCGCGATTTGAGCGCGATGAACATGCGGCCGATATTCGCCGTCGGATTCGGCCCGCCCGCGCCCACGGTCGAGTTGACGTAGTCGACGGCGGGATCGGAGCGGATGATCTCCGCGACTTGGCGCTGCAGGTCGACCATCCCCTGGAATGAAATATCTGAGCCTCCTTCGGTCGAGGCGGAGATGAAGCCGGTATCCTCGGTCGGGAAGAAGCCCTTCGGAACGATGACGTAGAGCCAAACCGCAATCCCGAGCGTCGCCAACGTGATTACTAGCGTCACGGCTTTGTAACGCAGCACCCGATCGAGCGACCATTCGTAAGCGCGCAGCCAGCTCTTGAACATGGCCTCGAAGGTGCGCAGCACGATATTCTGTTTCTCGCCCTCGCGGTGCGGATGCAGCACGCGCGCGCACAGCATCGGCGTGAGCGTCAGCGAAACGAACCCCGAGATGACGATGGCGACCGCGATCGACACCGCGAACTCGCGAAAGACCCGGCCGACCATGCCGCCCATCAGCAGCACCGGAATGAACACGGCGATCAACGAAAAGGTGATCGAAATAATGGTGAAGCCGATTTCGCGCGCACCCTTGAGCGCCGCCTCGAACGGCCGCATTCCGCCTTCGACATGGCGCACGATGTTTTCCAGCATGACGATCGCGTCGTCGACAACGAACCCAACCGACAGCGTCAGCGCCAGCAGCGTCATGTTGTTGATCGAGAAGCCGAACACGTACATCGCCGCGCAGGTGCCGATCAGCGACACTGGGACTGCGAGCGCAGGAATGACGGTGGCCGAGACCGACCGCAGGAATAGGAAGATCACCAGAATAACCAGGACGACCGCGATGAAAAGCGATTCCTGCACACTCCATACCGACGCCCGGATCGACACCGAGCGGTCCATCAGCACTTCCATGCGGATCGACGGCGGTATCGACGCGCGGTACTGCGGCAAATGCTCACGCACCGAATCGACGACGGCGACTGTATTTGCGTCCGGCTGGCGCTGGATCGCCAGCACGATGGCGCGGTCGTTGTTAAACCAGCTTGCGATCTTGTCGTTCTCGACGCTGTCGATCACGCGCGCGACCTGATCGAGGTAAACCGGGGCGCCGTTGCGATAGGCGACGACTACCTTGCGGTACTCCTCCGCCTTGGTCATGGCGGAGGATGCGGTCAGCGTCACGCTCTGCTTGGGGCCGTTGAGCGTTCCAACCGGCGTGTTGGAATTTGTCTTGGCGACGACGTTGCGGATGTCGTCGAGCGAAATGTTGCGCGCTGCGGCGGCCACCGGATCGACTTGCACGCGCACGGCGAACTTTTGCGCGCCGAATACCAGCACCTGGGCGACGCCCGCCAGCTGCGAAATCTGCTGCGCGAGCGTGATCTCGCCGAATTCGTCGACAACCGACAGCGGCAAGGTCGGCGAGACCAAGCTGATATACATGATAGGGAAGTCGCCGGGATTGACCTTGCGAAAGCTGGGCGGCGTCGTCATCTCCACCGGCAGCTTGCGAGCGGCGACGGTCAGTGCCGTCTGTACGTCTAGTGCGGCGCCGTCGATGTTGCGGTTGAGATCGAACTGGATCGTGATCGAGGTGATGCCGAGCGAAGAGGAGGAGGTGAGCGAGCTGATGCCGGCGATGGTGGAGAGCTGGCGCTCGATCGGCGCCGCCACCGACGCCGCCATCGTTTCCGCGCTCGCGCCCGGCAATACGCCCTGGATGCTGATGGTCGGAAAGTCGACGGCCGGGAGCGCCGCGACCGCAAGCAGCCGGTAGGCGAAGACACCCAACACGATGATCGAGGCGGTGATCAGCGTGGTGAGCACCGGCCGCCGGATGCAGGTCTCCGAGAGCACCATGGCTAGGATCCGACCTTGGGGGCGCGCACGGCAACCTTGGTTCCATTCGAGAGCAAGAGCTGGCCGTTGGTGACGACCGTTTCCCCGCCCTCGAGTCCGCTCTCCAGGACCGACTCGCTGCCCAGCACGCGGGCGACCTTCACCGGCCGTACCGTCGCCACGTCGTTGTTGACCACGAATACGTACGTGCCGGACTGGCTCACCTGGACCGCGGTCGACGGCACCGTGACTGCCTCCTCCTCGCGGAACGTTAATCCAACCGTCACCAACGTCCCCGGCCACAGCAACTCGTCGGTGTTCGGCATCGTGGCGCGAACCGGCACTGTGCCCGTGGGCGCGTCCACGCTGTTCTCGATCATGGTGACTTGGCCACCCGCGCGGCGCGGATCGCCGGGAATGATCGCCTCGATCGAGGCGCTCTCGTTCGCGAGCGCTTGGCGCAGATCCGGCAGGAAGCCCTGAGGCAGCATAAACGTCACGTAGACGGGCGCCGTCTGGATGATTGTTGCGAGCGGCGCGGTGTCGGCCGCACGCACGAAGTTGCCGACTTTTACTGCCGCCATGCTGGCGCGCCCGCTAATCGGCGCGCGGATGGTGCAGTAGCTAATCTGGATGTTGAGATTCTCGAGTTGCGCAGTGTTGGAATCGACCGAGGAGCGCCAGATGTTGACCTGCGTGCGCGCGTTTTGCAGCGTGACCAGCGTGGTCGCGTTCTTGGCGAGAAGTTCGGTGTAGCGCGCGACGTCGCGTTCCGCCTGCTCGAGGTTCGCTTTTGCCCCGGCGAGCAAGCCTTCGACCTGCCTCGCTTGCGCTTCGATCGTGCGGCTGTCGAGCGTGAACAGGGGGTCGCCTTGATTGACCATTGCGCCGTCGCGGAAGTGCACGGCGGTGATTTCGCTGTCCACGCGCGGCTTGACCGCGACGCTGGCGATCGGTGTCACCGTTCCAAGCGCCTCGATGCGGACGGGAACGACTTTCTTCTCGGCGGTCACGATTTCGACCGGCACCGCGCGGGACGCGTTCTGTCGGGGAGCCTGCGCGACCGCGCCACCCGGCCATAAGCCGCTGCGCGTAGCGGCGAGGGCACAGCCGGCTGCGACCAGCACCACCACCGCCCCCGCCACCAATATCCGCTTCTTCATTACTGCGCCGCGCGGGCCCGCCGTCGGCCCAGCCGGACTCCCTCTCTTTTCCGGTGCCCCGCTCATACGATTCTTTTAGTACGCGGGGACAACCTTCTAACATACCCCTATGAGGGGTCGTCGTAAAAACCGTATAACCTCGGGTTAAAACTCGGTCATCCGGCGCCGGGGTGCCCGCCGGCTTACACCGCACGATCTTACACCATATTTCGCCACAGATGCGCATCGCGACCTGGAACGTCAATTCCATCAAGCAAAGGATCGACAATCTGACCGCTTGGCTTGCGGAGCGGCGGCCAGACATCGTTGTCCTGCAAGAGACCAAGTGCGTGGATGAGGCCTTCCCGCGCGAGCCTTTCGAGGCGCTCGGCTACAATGTTGCGGTGCACGGGCAGAAGACCTTCAACGGCGTCGCGCTCCTCTCCAAGTTTCCGCTCGAGGAGGTGACGGCGCGATTGCCCGGCGATGAGGCCGACAGCCATGCTCGGTTCTTGGAAGGAGTGGTGTCGACTCGGCAGGGCGTGCTGCGCTTCGCATCCGTTTATTTGCCCAATGGCAATCCGCCGGGCACGGACAAATATGCTTACAAGATTGGCTGGATGGACCGGCTCATCCACTACGCGCGCGAACGGCTGCAATTGGAAGAGCCACTCGTTCTCGGCGGTGATTTCAATGTCATCCCCACCGAGCTCGATGCCCGCTACCCCGAGCGGTGGGTGAACGACGCGCTATTTTTGCCGCGCACCCGGCAGAAATTCCGCACCCTTTATCATCTCGGGCTGCTCGACGCGGTTCGCGCCGGAAGCGACGGCCCCGGCCCGTTTACATTTTGGGATTACCAAGCGGGCGCGTGGCAGAAGAACGACGGGATTCGCATCGACCACCTGCTCCTTTCGCCGCAGGCGGCCGATCGGCTCATCGCCGCGGGCGTCGACAAGCACGTGCGCGGCTGGGAAAAACCATCCGACCACGTGCCGGTGTGGGCCGATCTGGAGCTCAGCGCTTGAAGAAACTGTCCAGCACGTTCCACGGCAGCTTGTAGTTGACCCCGACGCGGACGATGTGATCGTCGAGTTGCAGACGCTGATTGCCCGGAAGGAACGGACTCGGCGCTGGGTTGAAATAGGATTTGTCCTGCAATCCGACGTAGAGGTACTCGATCTTCGCCGACCAATCCTGATTGAGCTTGACCTCGAGGCCCCCGCCCGCGGTCCAGCCCCAATGCCATTGCGGGTCGGAAATCGTGCCGGCGGGAGCGACAATGCTGTTTGCGACATTGGCGAGCGCGGCGCCGCCCGTAGCATAAACGGGCCAGTTCTCCCGCGCGTAGCCGACACGCCCGCGGAAGGTCGAGAGCCACTGCTCGCGGACCTCGTTGCTGAAGGCCGCAGTGGGTGGAAACTCGAACGTGCTGCCCTTCTTGCTCGTGGCCGAGATGTCGGCCTCCAAGCCGAGCACGCCGTTTCCGCCCTGCGCGTTGATGCCCGCGGTAACGCCGAAGAGGCCGCCGCCGAGGTCGAAGTGCGGCGTCTGATCGGCGCCGGTCGCATTGTTGCGCACAGCGGCGCTGCCCCATGCGCCGCCGCCCGCCACCCCGATGTAAGTACCGGCCCAGGTCGGCAGCGCGCCCGCAGGTGTTTGGTAAATCGGTGCGATACTCAGGTCAGTCGCACAGGCCGGCGCCAGCCCCGCCGACGCCGCTACCAACGCCAATGCCGCCGTGCTTGCGCACAGCGATGTCCTCATCGCACGCCTCAACGCGAGGCATCCCGCATTGGCGCAAAGAAATAGGCGCGAGCGGCCGCGGGGTCCATCAACTCGGTGGGGCGCTGAGCAGATTTCGGAGAAGTGTGGCGCGATCGCCACAGATGCTCACTCGCGACGATTTTTCAGCCAGTCTTCCAGGTACTTACGGGCCATTGCCCGCTCGCTCTCATTGGCCTGGGCGAGCGCGCTCGTGTACATGTCGGTGATCCAATTCTCGTCCGGTCCCGCGGCGTCCTTGGCGACGATGAGCCAGAACAGGCCGAGCGCGGCTTGGCGGGAAACATCTTCGCCCTTGAACAACATGCCGCCGAGCAGCGCCTGCGCGCGGTGCTCGCCCTTGTTGGCCGACAGCCGCAGCCAACGCGCCGCCTGGATGGCATCCTTTGGCGCGCCTTTGCCCATCAGATAGATCCGGCCGAGATAATATTGCGCTTCAGGGTCCGCGTAATACGCGGCCGCGTAGCGGAACATTTCCCGCGCGACGTTCGGATCAGCCTTCAGCGTTCCGGGAATGCCGTCGAGATGATAGAGCCCAAGCGCGACGAAGGCATTGGCCAAGTAGCGCGCGTTCGGCATGCCGGCGCTATCGTCGCCATGCATTGCGGTGAGGCGTCGGAAGTAATCGTACGCGCGCGGCTTGTTTATCTTGACGCCGTCGCCATCGGCATACATTCGGCCGAGCTTCCAGATCGCGCCGGGGACGCCTTGCTCGGCGGCGTATTCCAGATCCTTTACACCTTGTTCGGTCCTGCCTTGGCGCAGCGCCTGCGTGCCGGAGCGGAACGCCTCGAGCGGGGTCGGCGGCATGGCCGAGCGCGGCGGCAAGGTCAGCGGCGCGACCGGCGGTGCGCCCGGCACGGCTACGAGCGGCGTTGCGTTGGACGGTGTCCCTGCGGCCGGGCTTGGGGTGCCATCCGGCAGCGGCACCGTGGTCGCTTCGGGGGCGCGGCTGCCATCGAAACTAATCGCCGGCGAGAGGCCGATCGCAACCCCCAGCAAGGCCATGCCCGCGATGACCTTAGATATCCGCATAGCACGCCCTCTCGGCCGCCGCGCCGGGATGGGTAACCGCGCCTTGCCGCGCCGCTCCCACCTGCTGGGCGTATTTCCACAGATATCCTGAGGTGAATTCGCTAGCCCTGGGCCTCCAAGCCTTGGCCCGAGCCTCGAGTTCGGCCTTGCCGAGCTTTACCTCGAGGGTGCCCTTCACCGCATCAATGGCGATAATGTCGCCGTCGCGCACGAGCGCGATCGGGCCGCCGACGGCGGCTTCGGGACCCACATGACCGATGCAGAAACCGCGGGTTGCTCCGGAGAAGCGCCCGTCGGTGATCAACGCAACCTTCCCGCCCATGCCCTGCCCGTAGAGGGCGGCGGTGGTCGCCAGCATCTCTCGCATTCCGGGGCCGCCTTTGGGCCCTTCGTAGCGGATCACGAGCACGTCGCCTTCCCTGTACTTCTTCTTCTTGACCGTCTCGAAGCACGCTTCCTCCCCGTCAAAGCAGCGTGCCGGGCCGGTAAACTTCAAGACCGCCATCCCAGCAACCTTCACAATGGCGCCTTCCGGCGCGAGGTTGCCCTTGAGCCCGACGACGCCGCCGGTGGCGGAGAGCGGCTTGTCGGCGGGGCGGACCACGCCTTGGTCCTTGTTCCACTTCACTCGCTTGAGGTTCTCGGCAACCGTGCGCCCAGTCACGGTCAGGCATTCCCCGTGAAGATACCCGTGATCGAGCAGCGTCCTCATCAAGAGCGGAACACCACCTGCTTCGAACATATCTTTGGCAACAAAACGGCCGCTCGGCTTCAAATCCGCGATATAGGGCGTGCGCTTGAAGATTTCGGCCACATCGAAGAGGTCGAATTTCAGGCCGCACTCGTTGGCAATGGCGGGCAGGTGCAGCGCGGCATTGGTCGAGCCGCCGGTCGCCGATACGACTGCCGCGGCGTTCTCCAGCGCCTTGCGGGTGACGATATCGCGCGGGCGGATGCCGGCTTTGACGAGATCGAGGACCTTCTCGCCGGCAGTCATGCAAAAGGCGTCACGAATTTCGTAGGGCGCCGGAGCGCCCGCCGAATAGGGTAGCGCCAGCCCGATCGCCTCGGAGACCGTCGCCATCGTATTGGCGGTGAACTGCGCGCCGCAGGCGCCCGCCGAGGGGCAAGCATTCTGCTCCAGCGTCTCGAGATCGGTGTCGGTGAGCTCTCGCACCGAGTGCTGGCCGACCGCCTCGAACACATCTTGGATGGTGACCGGCTTGCCGCGGAAGGTGCCGGGCAGGATCGAGCCGCCGTAAATGAAAATCGAGGGCACGTTGAGGCGGCACATCACCATCATCATGCCAGGCAGCGACTTGTCGCAGCCGGCTATGCCGACGAGCGCGTCATAGGCGTGCCCGCGCACGGTCAACTCGACGGAGTCGGCGATGACCTCGCGCGAGGGGAGCGAGGACTTCATGCCCTCGTGGCCCATGGCGATGCCGTCGGTGACGGTGATGGTGCAAAACTCGCGCGGCGTGCCGCCGGCTGCGGCGACACCCTTCTTCACCGCCTGGGCTTGGCGCATCAGCGCGATGTTGCAGGGGGCAGCCTCGTTCCAGCAGCTCGCCACGCCGACGAAGGGCTGATGGATCTGCTCGCGCGTGAGCCCCATCGCATAATAGAAGGCGCGCTGTGGCGCCCGATCCGGACCTTCGGTCACGTGCCGGCTGGGCAATTTCGCTTTCAGAGCAGTCTTCGCGTCCATGGCGCCTCGCCCGCCTCCGTCCTCAAGCCACTTGCGCGGCCCGCACCTCGTCACGCTCACGGCCGCGTATGGCCGAATCGCGGCGGGGCCCGTCCGGATTCCTGTTCGTATGTCAATGTTTTAGTCGTGTTGCGCGCGCGCAACAGGATTAACACCAGGTTAATCACCAATGTCACACCTTGGCCACAACGGGTCTTCCTTTGGCAAGAAATGCTACCGGCGCGCGCGCCCAGTTTCACCGCAGGCGAAATTGCGGATCAAAGCCGAGTTCGGCGCGCGCTTTGGCGATGGCGACCACTCCGTCGTCATCGGCGATGTTGTAGATGCCGCGAGCGCCGCGCGTAAGCGCAAGACACGCGCCCTGCGCTGCGGCATCGATGTGCAAACCTGGCTTGCGGGTTGGCCTCTCGTGCCACGTGCCTGGTCCATAGAAGAAGCCATAGCGCAGGATGAGGCCATCGAGGCCCTTCGTGCTGAGCACCTGGTCTTCCATATCGGCGGCGCCTTTGATCGTGATCGCCCGCTCCGGGTCCGAAAGGTTGAGCCGAGCCATCTCCCGATGCGGCTCGCCGCCGCTTGCATAGCCAAAGGCGATGCTCTGCACGATGAAGCGCCGCGCCGATGCAGCCTGCGCCGCCGCAATCAGGTTGCGTGTGCCTTCGCTGCGGATGCGTGCATTCGCCGCGTATGACTCCGCGATCCGCGCCACATCGAATTCGCGCGGCAGATCGGTGAGCTGATGGATCACCGCTTCGGGCTTGGCGGCGCGCATCGCCGCGCGGGTGGCCTGCGCGTCGAAGACATCGAGCACGACTGCCGCCACGCCGGCGCGTTCGAGCTCGCGCGCCTTCGCCGCCGAGCGCGTGGTGCCGGTGACGTCGTGTCCGGCACGCAGGAGCAGCGGCACCAGCCGCCGGCCGATCGCGCCGGTGGCGCCTGCGAGAAACACTCTCATGTTCATATGCTAGCAAATTTCCGTTCGTCCCCGCGCGGGGCACCCCGCGACGCCCGTGTCGCGGGGACCCCATGGCGGGGACCCAGATATTTTTCATGGATTCCGCTTTCGCGAGAATGAGCGGCCGATAGTATTTTATTCCAATTAAGACGCTATCCCATGTCCCGCCTGCTTCGCCGCAGCTTCTTCGCCCGCAGCGTGCACGTCGTCGCGCCCGATCTCATCGGCGCAACGCTGTTGTTCAAGGGCGTGGGCGGCGTGATCGTCGAGGTCGAGGCGTATCATCACACCGATCCCGCGGCGCATTCCTTTGTCGGGCGGACCGCGCGCAACGCGGTGATGTTCGGCCCGCCGGGATACGCCTACGTCTACCGCTCCTACGGCATCCACTGGTGCCTCAACTTCGTGTGCGAGGCGGAAGGCAGTGCCAGCGCCGTGCTGCTCCGCGCGCTCGAACCGACGCATGGGCTTGCCGCGATGCGCCGGCGCCGCGGCCTCACCGAGGCGCGGCTGTTGTGCGCGGGCCCGGGCCGGCTGTGTCAAGCGCTCGGCGTCACCGGCGCGCATTACGGCCTTGCGCTCGATGCGCCGCCGTTTGCGATCTTCGGCCGCCCGCAGGAGCTCGACGTCGCCGTTGGGCCGCGCATCGGGCTCACCAAGGCGATGGATCAACCGTGGCGCTACGGGATTAAAGGCTCGCGCTTCCTCAGCAAGCCGTTCAGGCCGTAAGCGCGTCGCGCATCTATGACACGCCCTCGCGCCGACGGAAGCTGATCAACGGGGCCAGGAACAAGAGCGGCAGCGCGCTGGTCGCCATCGGCAGGAAGGCGAAGCGCGGACTTGCGCCGATATCCCAGGCCGCGCCGCTGAGCACCGATACGAGGAGCGCCTGGCTATAGCTGACGGTGAACACGGCGGCCGAGACTCGCGCCACGTCGGCGGGTGCGCTCAACAGCGGCGGCAGCGTCAAAGCGAGGGTGAACACCGCGGCGCCGATGAAGCCCAACACGCCGGCGAAGGCGACGGTCCACAAGCTTGCCGTCATGACGATGCCCGCCAAGCACAAGAGGATGAGCGCGCCGCAGACCATAAACGGCCACGCGCGGCGCACGAAGCGGTCCGCGGTCGCGAGCAAAATAAACGAGGCAGGCAGTTGCCCGAAATTCAGCGCCGTCAACGCCGCGCTGATCAAGTCGGGCCGGCCCGCGTCGGTGAGATAGCCGGGCAGGAACGCGTTGCTGCAGAAATAGACGCCGTTGACGCTGCCGAAGAGAATGCCGATTTGCCAGGTCAGTGGGTTGCGCCAGTCGGGCCACCAGCCGATGGCCGCTGCGGCGGGCGCCGTCCGCTCCCGCGCCGGTGCGAGCGCGAGCGTCAAAAGCGCGATCAGCACCAAGGGCACGCCCCACAGCGCGAGCGCCCAGCGCCAGGACGCATCGACGAGGGGCAGCACGAGCGGGATTGTCAGCATGACCGGCAGCGTTTCGCCCACCAGCACACCATTGGTGAAGAGCGCGGTGCCCAAGCTCACGCGCTGCGGCAGCCATTGCCGCACGAGCGGCGGCAGCGCCGGCTGGCTGAGGGCGATACCCGCGCTCATAACGATCGTGGCCGCGTAGAGGGCGAACACATCGAGGATGGCGCCGCGCAGCGCGGACGCGACGCCCGCGATGACGAGACCGGTGATCAGCGTCGGCAACGCGCCCAAGCGCGCGATCAAGAGCGATCCCGGGAGCGCCGCCATCGCGAATAGGATTGTGGGCAGGCCGGAGAGAAGGCCGACCTCGGTCCCGGACAGGCGCAGATCGGACTGGATGAGCGCAATCACCGGCGGCACCGCCAGGACGGTCAGCCGCAGCGCTACCCCGGCGAGCCACAGCAGGCTCCCAGCAATCCAGATCTCGCGCATGGCGCTCCCGGCTGCGGCGTTCGCCGTTCTTTCTCGACGCTGTCATTCCGGGGCGCGGGCGAAGCCCGCGAGCCCGGAATCCATAACCACTGCCGGTGATTATGGATTCCGGCTCTCGCCGCTATCGCGGCTCGGCCGGAATGACCAACCCAAGACGTTGCTATGGTAGCTCACGCCGCGCCTTTGAGGCGCGCGAGCGCTTCGTCGATCTTCGCCCGGCGCGCCTCGGCCTCCTCGCGCTTCTCGCGCTCGCCTTCGACTACATCCTCCGGCGCCCGGGCAACGAAGTCGGCATTGGCGAGCTTGGCATCGATGCGAGCGATATCGGATTTGACCCGCGCCATCTCCTTCTCGAGGCGCGCTTTCTCGGCGGCGAAATCGATCACGCCCGCAAGCGGCAGCGCCGCGACCTCCCCGCGCACGATCAATTGCACCGCGCCCTGCGGCGCTCGCGCCGCGAAGGCGATATCGGAGAGGCGGGCGAGGCGGCGCATCATCTCGGCCCATCGCGAGGCGCGCGCCTGCGTCGCCGCGGACGCCGTGACCAGGACCAGCGGAATGGCGATCGTGATGTTCATTTCCGCCCGCACGGAGCGGATCGCGGTGACGAGGTCGACGACCCAACCGATCTCCGCCTCGGCTTCGAGATCATCGAGCGCCTCGTGCTTCGGCCAGGACGCAAGCGCCAGCATGCTGTCGCGCGCCGCGCCGTCCTGCGCCGTGACGCGCCAAAGCTCCTCGGTGACGAAGGGGGTGAACGGGTGCAACAGTTTTAGGATTTCGTCACGCGCCCACGCCGTCATGGCCCGCGTCTCGTCCTTGGCGGACCCGTCGGCGCCTTGCAGCAGCGGCTTTGCCAATTCCAGATACCAGTCGCAGAAAATATTCCACACGAAGCGGTACGCGGTGCCCGCCGCGTCGTTGAACTTATAGGCCTCGATCGCCTCGGTGATCTCGCGCGCGGCTTTCGCGGTCTCGTGCGTGATCCAGCGGTTGAGCGTCTCCTTCGCCGACTTCGGGTCGAATCCCGGCACTGCCACGCACTGGTTCATCTCCGCGAAACGGCAGGCGTTCCACAGCTTGGTCGCAAAATTGCGGTAGCCCTCGACGCGCTGGGTCGAGAGTTTGATATCGCGTCCCTGCGCCGCCATGGCGGCAAGTGTAAAACGCAGCGCGTCCGCGCCGTATTCGTCGATCAGCTCGAGCGGGTCGATGACGTTGCCCTTCGACTTCGACATTTTTGCGCCGCGCTCGTCGCGCACCAACGCGTGGATATAGACGTCGCGGAACGGCACCTCTTGCATAAAGTGCAGGCCCATCATCATCATGCGCGCGACCCAGAAGAAGATAATGTCGAAGCCCGTCACCAGCGCGTCGGTCGGGTAGTAGCGCTTGAGCTTCGCCGTCTCGTCCGGCCAGCCCAAGGTCGAGAACGGCCAGAGGGCGGAGGAGAACCATGTGTCGAGCACATCCTCGTCGCGCGTGAGCAGCGTATCGGCCGCAGAGTCGGAAGAGATCGTGCCGTTGGCGCGATAGTGCGCTCTCGCCTCGCTCCGCGCCTCGGCCTCCGTCTCGGCGACGAACACCTTGCCGTCCGGCCCGTACCAAGCCGGAATCTGATGCCCCCACCACAGCTGGCGCGAGATGCACCAGGGTTGGATATTTTCCATCCAGTTGAAATAGGTCGATTCCCAGTTGCGCGGCACGAACACGGTGCGACGGTTGCGCACCGCGGCGATTGCCGGCTGCGCAAGCGTCTTCGCGTCCACGTACCACTGATCCGTGAGAAAGGGCTCGATCACGACGGCCGAGCGGTCGCCGTGCGGCACGGTGTGCGCGCGCGCCTCGGTTTTGGCGAGCAGACCGCCCGCTTCCAGACGCCGCACGATCTCTTTGCGTGCGGCAAAACGGTCGAGCCCGTCATAGGCCAGCGTTGCATCGAGTTCCGCCGAGTGCGGCACATCGCGCAGAAAGGCGTCGTTGCCCGCAAGCTTGAGATGGGCCTCGGCGTTGAGAACGCTGACCAGGGGCAGATCGTGCCGGCGCCCGACCTCGAAGTCGCTGAAATCGTGCGCGGGCGTGATCTTGACCGCGCCCGTGCCCGTCTCCGGATCGGAAATCTCATCGGCGATGATCAGGATGCGCCGGCCGACCAGCGGCAGAATGGCGTGCTTGCCGAGGAGATGGCGGTAGCGCTCGTCCTGCGGATGCACCGCCACCGCCACGTCGCCGAGCATGGTCTCGGGCCGCGTGGTCGCAACCGTGATGAAGGTCGCGCCCTCGTTGGGATCGAAGGCCACCCCTTCGAGCGGATAGCGGATGTGCCACAGATGCCCCTTCACCTCGACCTGCTGCACTTCGAGGTCGGAGATGGCGGTCAAAAGTTTGGGGTCCCAATTGACCAGCCGCTTGTCCTTGTAGATGAGGCCGGCGCGATAAAGCTCGACGAAAACTTTGCGCACCGCGCGCGAAAGTCCCTCGTCCATGGTGAAGCGCTCGCGTGACCAGTCGCATGACGCGCCGAGCCGCTTGAGCTGCCCGGTGATCGTGCCGCCCGCCTCCGCCTTCCACGCCCACACTTTCTCGAGGAATTTTTCCCGCCCGAGCACGCGGCGCGGCGGTTCTTGCCGCTCCATGAGCTGGCGCTCGACCACCATCTGGGTGGCGATGCCGGCGTGATCGGTCCCCGGCTGCCACAGCACGTCGCGCCCGCGCATGCGCTCGAAGCGCGCGAGCACGTCCTGCAGCGTGTTGTTGAGCGCATGCCCCATATGCAGGGACCCCGTGACATTGGGCGGCGGGATGACGATGCAATAAGGTCTGGCGCTGCGCCGCTCAGGCCGGCCGCAGCGGAACGCACCCGCTTCCTCCCACTGGGCGTAGATGCGCCCCTCGACCGCGGAAGGCTGATATGTCTTGCCGATCATCGTTGTGTCGTTCCGCAAAGGTCGCGGTAAAAAGCCCGCGGCCCTGCACCGTGTCAACGCCCGGTACCGGCTCGGTTTAAAGACACTGCTCGGCAGTTAAAACTCCGCTCATTCCCGCGAAAGCGGGAATCCAGAGCCAAAGCCCTGGGTCCCCGCTTTCGCGGGGACGAACGGAAGAGATTGTCTTGGGATGTGAACTCATGACATCGCCGGCAGTCGACACAGTCCCGACGCGCTCCATCGTCCTGTTGGCGGTTGCGGGCTTTGCCAGCCAGGCGATGGTGCGGGTAACCGATTCGCTCCTGCCGCAGATTGCGGTCGATTTCGGCACCACCGTGGGCGAAGCCTCGATCGTAGTCGCTGCCTATGCGGTCGGCCACGGCTTAATTCAGCTCGTGATCGGGCCGTTCGGGGATCGCTTCGGCAAATACCGCACCGTCGCGACGATGTGCACGATCGCTTCGATCCTGGTGGCGTTGTGCGGCACGGTGCAGTCGCTCTCGGCACTTGCCGTTGCGCGCTTCGCCTCCGGCGCCGCCGCGGGTTGGATCATTCCGCTCTCCATGGCCTACGTGGGCGACGTGACGCCCTATGCGCAACGCCAACCGATTCTTGGCCGCTATCTCACGGGACAGATTACTGGGCAGCTGTTCGGCCAAGCGGCGGGCGGCGTGCTCGGCGATCTTTTTGGCTGGCGCGACGTCTTTTTTGTGCTCGCCGCCATGTTCGCGCTCGCAACCGCCGGGCTCATCTTCGAGCTCATGACGAACCCGCGCACCCGCGCAGCGCCGCACGCGGATGAAACGCGCAGCGGCTTCGCCGCCGATTACGTCGCCGTCCTCTCCAATCCGTGGGCGCGCTTCGTCATTCTCGCGGTGTTCATCGAGGCGGCCGTGGGATGGGGCGCCTTTGCCTATGTCGGGGCCGACCTGCATCTGCGTTTCTCGCTCACATTCGGCGCGGTCGGGCTCATTGTCGGGACGTTCGGAGTCGGCGGGCTCCTTTACGCCGCTTCGGTTTCGCTCCTGGTCAACCGCTTCGGACAAGCAGGGCTCGCGCAATTCGGCGGGGTGCTTTTGGGTCTCGCTTATCTCACGCTCGCCGTCGGCGGCAGCGCCATGCTTGCGCCGGTTGCGGTCACCGCGATCGGACTCGGCTTCTACGCGCTGCACAACACGCTGCAGACGAATGCCACGCAGATGACGCCGCAGGCACGCGGCACCGCGGTCGCGATCTTTTCCTCGGCGATCTATCTCGGCCAGACGATCGGGGTCGCGGCCGGCGCGGTCGTCTTCGACCTCTTCACGGCCGTGCCGCTGTTCGCCGGCACTGCCGTCGCGCTGCCCGCCTTGGCCTTTTGGTTCGCGGCAAAACTGCGCTGGCACGGCACGCAGGGCGGAGCAGAGGCGAACGTCCAAAGGCCATAAAGCGCCACCTGCTCACGATCATCGATGGATCGATCTTTCAAGCCAACGTGATCCATCTCACCTCGATATCTCGTCGCAACCGCCCATAATGGCGGGGCAGTCACGGCGAGTTCGCCTCGCCGACGACACGATGACGGCGATGCAGCAACGGAGGAATGAGATGGCGACGAAGCGATCCAAGCGCGCGTCGAAGACGTCGGCTGCGCGCAGTAAGCGCAAAATCCGGGCACGTGCGACACCCACGGAACGCAGGGCCCGGCCGAAAGGCGCGATCAATGCATGGGAGGACGATCCCGGCGCCGGTGCTCAACCGAGCGGAGGCCAAGTCCTCCAGCGGCCGGTCCCCGTCTTGAGGGATGCGCCGTTTCCGATCCGAATTGCGCACCCGGCCTCTGCGCCGGACGCCAAGCCGCATCCGCCCGGAACCGCACAGTTTCGCTACTGGACTGCCGCCGAAGCATTGCGTCGCGGCGCGGATTTTTGGGGGCATTGCTGCCGGGCACATCGTGGGAAGTGGGCTCGATCCCGCCGGTGGACCTCGATTTCGGCAGCGACCTCAACGCCTTCTATGACCGCGAAGGCCTGAAGTTTTTCCATGGTACGGGTGCGGGACGAACCGTCTTTTCCGGCGAGAGCCCGGACGTCGTGTGTCATGAGCTCGGGCACGCGGTTCTCGATTCTTTCAAGCCGCAGCTGTTCGATGCCGCGAGCATCGAGGTCGCCGCCTTCCACGAATCGTTCGGCGACATGAGCGCGCTGCTGTCGGCGCTTCAGCTGCCGAGCGTGCGCGAGGGGGTCTTGGTGGAAACCGGCGGCGCGCTGGGCCGCTCGTCTCGGCTCTCGCGACTGGCGGAACAGCTCGCCTGGGCCATACGTCAATCCGTTCCCTCCGCAGTCGAGCCCGACTGTCTGCGCAACGCGGTGAATACGTTCTTCTACCGGGATCCCGACACTCTTCCGACCACGGCGCCGGCCGCGTCACTTAGCTCGGAGCCGCACTCCTTGTCGCGCGTTTTCACCGGTGCATTCTTCGAAGGGCTGGCCGGCATGCTAGCCACGACTAAGAAGAAAGACGAAGCCGCGCTGCTGCAAGTCAGTCAGGACATGGGTGCGATTCTGGTCCAGGGCATCCGCGCCGCCTCCGTCGTTCCAACTTTCTTCAGTCAGGTCGCCGCAACGATGCTCGGGGTTGCTGCAAGCCAATTCTCGGCTCAAGCCTATGAGCTGCCGCTGCGCAGCGGCTTCGTCCGCCACGGTGTTTTGCCGCCGGCGATGGCGCTGGCCGCGACGCGTGCGCGAATGCCGAGGCGCACGGAGGCGTTTGCCGCCACCCCCACCGAGTCAAAGAGCTTGCCGACGCTTCATCTGTCGGTCGCCGAGTATGGGCTCGGAATTCCCTCCATTGTGGTTTATGCCGCTGCCGAGCCCAAGCGCCTCGAGGTCAGCGGTGCGGCGCTTGCCGTCGGCGCGGCGCCATCGCCGGGGGAGGATAAGGCCGCAAAATCCTTCTTCGAGGATTTGCTGCGGCGTGGGCGGCTCAAGGTCGTCACCAAGCCCGGCAAACCAGGTGCGGAGATCATGCGCTCCTCCGCGGCCTCGACCCACGAAACGCACACCCACGAATTACGCCGCGAAGGAGGACAGATGGTGCTGCGCCGGGTGCGCATCGACTGCGGACATGCGTGCTGTTGAGGGCATGCGCGCGGCGCCTGTATGATGCGCCCTGGAAGTTGGCGGCGGAAACGCCAGGACCATGCCGCGCATCAACCAACAGACGTTGAAGACGGAGCTTGCCAAGCGCGGCTTCGAGTCGATGTCGATCAAGCGTGAATTGCCAGGCGGACGCATCGAAGTCGACGCCAACAAGCTCCATCCCGTGCATGTCGAGGCGGGCGAGTCGATCTACGCGCCCGTCCCGGTGTCGTTGTCAGTTGCGCTCGACCCGCGCGGCCGGATCAAATCAATCGACGGCGACACTCCGGATCCGGCCGCCGTCGCCGCTGCCGCGCGCTATATCAAGACCCTGCGCGACAGCGGGCAGCTGGCCGCCCCCGGAGCACAAGAATCCATGCCGGGGTTGACTCACCGCATCGAGCGCGACGACCAAGGCCGGCAGGTCCTGCGGCGCAAGCGGTTCTCGATCGGCGGAGGTTAGTTGGGCGCAGCACCTGGCGCTTCGCTATGTGCGCGGTGGTCCGCCCTCACTCGCGTGCGCGCGAGATGCGTTCGATTTCCGAGCGCACCAACCGCTCGACGATCGCCGGCAAATTCTCGTCGAGCCAGGTCTTGAGCATGGGGCGCATCAGTTCGCTGACCAGCTCCTCGACCGTGCGGCCGCGGCGCGGCTGCGCCGTTGGCCGTGGTCGCCGGCGAGAGGAGGCCGTCGCTCCTCGGGCCCTGTCCTGCCGCCGAAGCGTCGGAAAAAGACCGCTCGGTCGGCCCCGCTCCGCTGCTCGGCGCGGGCGATGCGACCGGCTCGCTCGGCGAATCGTCCTGCATCGCCGGCATTGCGCCCAGCAGCTGCGGCGGCGCGGCCGCGCTCGGCGGGCTCTCCTGTTCGTCCTCGGCGATCATTCGGCGGATGGAAGCGAGGATCTCCTCCATCGAGGGTTCCTCTTTCCTCGCAGGCTGCGTCATGGCGTTCCCCCTCACAGCGGCCGAGGTGGTCTCCCCAGCCGCGACTTCGGCGGAATCAGCGCGTTGCGCCGAAGCCGGGGAACTAATGACACGCCAACAATGAAAGGCAAAGAAGCTCCGCCCACATGGCTGGAGGTTCGTGTCCTGGGCGCAGCGCAGCACGCAGTGGTGCGCTCCAGACCCGGGACCGCTACGGCTGACTTCTTGGCGCCTTAGCCCTACCGCCCGTCGGGGGCGCGCACGCCGCCCCAGGCGTCGCGCACCTGCTGGTAGTGCACGACGGGATCGTAGACCTCGACCTTGAGCGCGAGGATTTGCGGCGACAGCGCGCCGGTCGCGGCCAGTACCGTATAGGAGGCGACCACGCGATCGCGTTGCGCGGTGACGAGCGCCACCCGCGCGTTGACGAGGTCCTGCTGCGCGTTGAGCACGTCGAGCGTGGTGCGCTGACCGACGCGCGCTTCCTCGCGCACGCCGTTGAGCGCGACCTCGGCGGCGGTGACCTGCGAGGTCGTCGCATCGATTTGCGCCTTGGCCGCCTCGAGCTGCCCCCAAGCCTGGGTCACCGTCGCCTGCACCTGATCACGCGAGGTGTCGAGATCGATGCGGCGCTGCCCGAGCGTTTCCTTGGCTTGCCGGATGGCCGCGTATTCAGAGCCGCCCTGGTAGATGGGCACGATGAGCTGGGCCGCGAGTGACGCCGATAGGGCCTCGAGCCCCACGAGGGTGGTGGTCGAACCGTACGTCTTCTGCACGCTGCCCACCGCCTGCACGACCGGCGCGAGCGCGGCCTCGGCGATCTTGACCTGCTGAAGCGCGATGTCGACGTTGTACATCGCGGTCGTGTTCAGCGGGTGCTCGGTGCGCCCGCGTGCGATCGCGCCATCGAGCGTGCGCGGGGACAGCCGGTCGACCGGCGGCGCGGGGGCGAGCCGCGAGGGCGGCGGCACGCCGATTACTTGCAGGTACTGCGCCTGCGCAGTGACGTAGTTCGATTCGGCAAGCGACAGCTGCGAGCGGCCGCCGGAGAGCCGCGACTCGGCCTGCGCCACGTCGGTGCGCGTGACCTCGCCGGCGGTGAAGCGGTCGCGCGTCTGCCGCAACGTCACTTCCAGCACGTTGACGTTGCTGCGCTGCAGTTCGAGGATGGCCGCGGTCTGCAACAGGTTCATGTATGCGGTGGCGGCGCTGAGAAGCACGGTCTGCTCGGTCGTGCGCAACGCCTCGCGCGCCGAGAACACCTGGCCCTCGGCTTGACGCGTGCGGCCTGCCGTCTGCAAGCCGTTGAACAACGTCTGCGTGGCGGTGATCCCGTAGGACTGGACCGCATTCTGGCCCTTCAGCTGGATGTACGTCGTGCCGCCGGTCCTCGGGTCGATGCCCCCTCTGGTCAGATTATCCAAGTACTGGTCGGTCAGGCTCGCGGTGCCGCTCACGCGCGGGCGATAGCCCGCGAGCGCGGTGGGGACGTTTTCGTCGACGGCGCGGGTGGCCGCGCGTTGAGAATTGAGCTGCGGGTTGTTTTGGTAGGCTTGCACCAAAGCAATATCCATCGTGCCGGAGCCCGCGCCGCCGCCCACGAGCCGCCCGCCATTGCCGTTCTGCCCAGCGCCGTTCTGCCCAGTGCCGGCCTGCCCGTTGGCGGGCTGCTCACTGAGGGTCTGGGAAGCGGCGAGTGACGCGAGCGAAAGGGCCGCGCATGCGGCAAGCGCTGCAATGCGCGCAATCGCTCGCCCCCTCAGAGCCCCCGGCCCCATGCGCAGACTCCAGCCCCCGCGCTCCCGCCCTCCGCGGTCGCGACCCTTGAGCGTTAATGGCCGATGTTAGCCATAATGGGGCTGCGAACCCCGTTCTCCCCCAGCGAAATCGCTGGTTTAGCGAAAAGAGCCCCCTTGCTGCTTTCCCGCCACACCTTGCGGAAAATTCGCGTAAACGGCGGCAAGGAGGCACTAACCCATGCGCCGTCATTGCCGGGCTTGACCCGGCAATCCATCGCTTCCAATGAAGGCTTTTCCGATGGATGCGCGGGTCAGCCCCGCGCATGCCGAATCCGGAACCAGCTGCTCAGATAGCCCGTCCCTAGAACACGAAGGCGGGGGGTGCCGCAAAGCCTGGAAGCAAGGGGGCGGCGGCATCGAAGACCGGCCATCCGCTGATCTCGCCGCCCACGCGGCGGTAGACCATGGCTTGGCTGACCGGGGCGCGGCCCAGCACCGCCACGAGCCGGCCGTCCTCCTTGAGTTGGCGGGCGAGCGCCTGCGGTACGATCTCGCTTGCCCCATTGACGAAGATGACATCGTAAGGGGCGCTCTCCTGCCAGCCCTGCGTCAGCGGACCGGTCACGACGGTCGCGCTGGCCGCGCCGACGGCCGCAAGATTTTCGCGCGCGAGGCGCGCCAATGCCTCGTCCTCCTCGAGCGCGACCACGGAGCCGGCGAGGCGCGCCAGCAATGCGGCCGAATAGCCGGTCGCACAGCCGACCTCGAGCACGTGGTCGTCTGCGGTAAGCGCCGCGGCCTGAACCATCTTTGCCAGCACCATAGGCTTGAGCAGGCAGCGCGCGGCCTGGCCAGGCTTCGCTGGCGTCACGGGAAGGTCCAAATCGAGGTAGGCGAGACCCGCCTTGTCTTGCGGCACGAAACGCTCGCGCGGAAGCTCCAGCATCGCCGCGAGGATTCGCGGATCGGCGACGTCGCTGGTGTGGACTTGGCCATCCACCATCATGCGGCGCGCCGTGGCAAAGTCGGTCATTGTCGGGGGTCCAACCGGCTGCGAGCGGCGCCCTCATTGCGGCAAGTGGCGTAGAAAGGCAAGCCGGCGAGGAACCCTCGCCCCGCGAAGCGGGGAGAGGGTGGCAGCGAGGGCCGGGTGAGGGGCAACTAACGCCAGCGGCGCTGATGGCGGCACGCGCCGCTGCTGCCGCGCGATCAGCTCGAGCCAGAGGCTGCGCGGGGAGAGGCGAATCGCCGTCGTCACCGCGCGATTGGCAAAGCCCGGAACGACCATGCGGCGGCCTTGGCTCAGACCGCGATAAGCTTCGCGCGCAACCTCCTCGGCGGAGCGCATGAACAGCCGCGGCAGGAAACCGGTCATGCCCGCGCGCGCCTGCAACGCGGTCGGCACCGGGCCGGGGCAGAGCACCGTCACGCGCACGCCGTGCGGCTTGAGCTCGCGATGCGGCGCCTCGCTGAACGAAAGCACGTAAGCCTTGCTGGCGTAATAGACCGCCCGTCCGGGACCCCGGCATGAACGCCGCCAGCGACGCGACGTTGAGAATGCCGCCCCTGCGGCGTTTGAGGCTGTCGACGAAGGCGAGCGACAGATCGGTGAGCGCGCGCACGTTGAGGTCGATGACCGCGAGCTGCTCGGCGCGATCGAGCTTGTCCGCGGCGCCGGTGAGCCCGGCGCCCGCGTTGTTGACGATCACCTCGGGCTCGAGGCCGTGCCGCTCGAGTGCTTCGGCAATCTCCTGCGCCGCGCCCGTGCGCGCGACATCCGCGGAAAGGATCGTCGGCCCCGCGCCCTTCTCCGCGATCGCGTCCGCCAGCGCCACGAGCGCCGGCTCGCGTCTGGCGACGAGAAGAAGTTCGTGACCGTTGGCGGCAAACTCGCGCGCGAGTGCCGCGCCGATCCCGGCCGAGGCGCCAGTGATGAGCGTGACGGGGCGTTTGTCCTGCGTCACGTCGGATCGCCCCCTCGAGCTTGTGATCGCGGTCTCGCTAAGAGACTGCGGCCCCGCAACCTATCGTGCCCATCCCAGGCAATGCCTCCACGGCGACCCGACTTTACGGGTAGCAGGGCGAGCTTGGCGAGTCCGGTGCGAAGCCGCGGCAGCCGGTTCCATAGCCGTAATAGGCGCCGGAGCTGCGTGCCCGGGAGCGCTGATAATGGCGGACATAGCGCACGGTTTGCGCGACTGCGACATCGCTTGCCGCACTCGTGAGATTGCTCGCACGGATCGCCGAAGCCGGCGCGGATACGGCGCCTGCCAGCGCGGCGCCGGCGAAGAGACTAATCGCAAGAGCTTTCATGGGGCACCTCCTTCGTTCTCGTCCAATTCAGCTTTAATCGACAGATAGCGATATGGTTGCTGTGTCGGATGCCGGACTTGGCGCGCTGCGGTTTACGGATTATCCCTGCCAGGAGCGCGCAAGCGGCGGCGCTTTGTCCTCTTGCTCGACAATGAAGAGGGCCTACCCATTCGCAGCCGTGGGTATTCGTCGGGAGGACCGCCATGAACAAGGTGGGCATCCTCGTACTTTTCATTTTTGGCATGGTTGGGCTAGCCATGCTTAGCTCGGTCACCAGTTCGGCAAAGCCGAAGAAGCCCGTGTCGTCCTCCGTGTCCGTGCGTACTACGGCAGGAGGGAAACATATGCCGAAGGCCTATTTGGAGAGATCGGTGCCGCAACAGCGAAGCCGATAACAAAAATTCGCCGTCAGGCGCTCCGACGCTCGCCATTCGGGCATCACGAAGATCGGACACCGACGCACCGTCGTGCAGGAGGGTAAACATGGCAAAAAGGTCAAAGCCCGGTCGCATCATGCGAAAAAAGAAATCCTTTAAGCAACGCACCTGGACTAAAGATGAAATTCGCCAGTTGAGAGTTCTCGCAAGCCAAAAGTTATCTGCAGCCGTGATTGCGCGCACTTCGAATTTGGGCGTGCCGCTGAGTGTGGCTGTGCGTTGGACTGATGACGAATTACGCAGACTTCGGAAATTTGCGGCCAAGAAACATCCGCTTCCCCGCATTGCTAAAACCCTGAAGAGAACAGAGGCAGCCATAGAAAAAATGGCATCAAATGTCGGTATTTCGTTGGATATGCGGGAATGAGCAGCACAATTCGCTGCGGTGCTGCTCTGCGCTTTGAAGAAATGCCATCTAGCCTGATTTTCAGAATGACAGTTCCGCTGATGCTGCGGAGATTGCGTAAGCCTCTGTAGATCGCTACTTATTTGAGTCTCAAGGCCACGTGGCGGAGTGGTTACGCAACGGTCTGCAAAACCGTGTACCCCGGTTCAATTCCGGGCGTGGCCTCCACAACAATTTCAATGAGTTAGATCAGATTTTCGGAGGGCCGTTTTTGGCCCGATTTGACCTCTGGGGCCCCGCTGGGGCCCCATCAGGGAGCAAGCGCGTTTCCGGTCGTCTCCCGGTAGGATCAGAGCCGCGCTCTCTGGCCTACTAGGCGCTCAATGTCACGGCAGATCGCCCGGTCGAGTGATCGCATCCATGCGCCGAACACAGTGCGTGATGCTGTCGCCACA
>Ga0126378_10000488_pt1 | contig 29334 bp, 23 predicted proteins | sample PanSoiMetPlot_23_FD_92587 | JGI IMG/M metagenome (GOLD analysis project Ga0126378, IMG submission 92587) | Tropical forest soil microbial communities from Panama - MetaG Plot_23 | ecosystem: Environmental > Terrestrial > Soil > Tropical forest > Bulk soil | place: Panama | collected 2016-02-17
ATGCTTTTCAACACCGCCTGGTTCATGGGCGGCCAGAACAATCCTTGGGTCTTCTCGAATCCCGCCATTCAGGGTGGCGCCCCAATGTCCAACGGGAGCAGCGGACCGTGCGCCTCATGTACCGGAGACTTCATCGTCCTTTTCTCCGACGGGCGAGGTGACACGGCGAACCCGGCCTGTACCGCCGATTCGACCGGCAGTGTTCCGCCCCAGTGCACTGCCGCCGCTCAATGCTCGACGCTGGGAATGGGCGCCGAAGGCGATGGCGACGATTTCTTGGATCCGTCCATCGCCGGCGGGGCAGGGCTGGCGATCTCCGGCGCCAGCGTTCGTCAGACTCCGACCGGCACCTGCGACATGGACTTGGCCGACGACGTGGCCCTCTGGATGGCAAACAACAACGTCGGAAGCGCATCCCTTCCAGAAACCGTCAGAACTTACGTAGTGGCTATTGGAGATCCGTACAATACGTACAACGAGATGACGACCCTGCAAATCATCGCGGCCAACGGTCAGGGTCGATACCTCGTCGCCGATAATTTCGTGGATCTCGAGGCGAACATCGAGCAAGTGATGAACGCGATCATCAATCGGGCGACCTCGTTCTCTTCTGCCGCGATCGCAACCGTTCAGACGCACGGCTACACCTCGGCGTTCATTCCGCGATTCACCCCCAACGGCGGCGCCCAGTGGCACGGCACCCTCACCCGCTTTTCGCTGTTCAATGAGTTCGCCGCCGGCTGCACCAGTGCCGACTACGGGGCGGTGGACGCACTCAATCCAAACGGGAACAATAGCTGTTACGACGTCTATCTCACCGACAAGAACAACAAAATCATCGAGGAAGTGAACGGCCAGTTCGTGGTTGCCAATACCAGCCAGACCTGGGATGGCGGCTGGCCGCCGTTGAGCAGCGCGGACGGCGGATATGTCCCCGCGGTGCCTGTCTGGGAGGCCGCTTCGTTGTTGGCGGCTCGTGAAGACTCCGTCCTCGCCGGCGCTACCTCCAACGCGCGCCGCATTTTCACCGTCGCGCCGAATGGCACCAGCGGTAGCTACAGCTCGACACTGGTACCCTTTACCGTAGCCAACGTGTCGAACATAACGCCGTCGCTCAAGCTCGGCGGGGTGAACGGAGACTTCTGCACCTCCCTCGGGTACCGCACGCGACACGCCTACGTCACCGAGGACGACTGCGCAACGGACGTGATCAGGTTTATGCAAGGCGAGGACGTCCTGTTTCAAAACCCTTACAACCGGACGAATCCCCAGCCCGCCTACTATCATTCGCGGCCCCATATTCTCGGCGACATCTTTCACTCGACGCCGGTTCTCGTGACACCCCCTGCGCCCACCTACCTCTGCGACATCGGAATCGTGAACCAGTGCGTCGGATCGCTCTACAGTCCGACTTTGGAGCCGAACGGGCAAAGCGCGTATCAGACTTACTTCACCAATAATCAGTACCGCACCGAATTCGTGTTGGTGGGCGGCAACGATGGAATGATCCACGCGTTCAACGCCGGAAACGACACTGTGACGGGCAGCGTTCACACCTTCGACAACGGAACTGGCCAGGAAATGTGGGCCTTCATACCGCCGGATATGCTTCCCAAGCTCATCCGCTATATGACTGGCGAGCGCCATGAGCTCTTGATGGACGGTACCGCGATGGTGCGCGACATCTGGGTGGACGGCAGCGGATCGACCTCGGCGGATCACCAGAAGCAGTACGACGAGTTCCACACCGTCGCGGTCATCGGCGAACGCGAGGGCGGCCGGCACTGGACAGCGCTCGACGTGACCGACCCGATGAACCCGCGCTTTTTGTGGGTTTCGCAGCCGCCCGGTACCACCGAGGATTTGAAGGCGGGAGGCTCCTGGGACGACCTGGGTCCCGCTCCCGGCCCGATCGGCCCGATTGCCGAGTACGACTCGGCTGGGCTGTTCTCGGTCAACGGAACTCCGGCGCGGGAGCGTTACGTATTCGCGGCCGGCGGCGGCTATGATCCCGCGTACCTCCGCGGCCGCAGTTTCCACGTCTTCGATGCCTGGACCGGTCAGGAACTGTGGCGGTATTCCCGAGCTGACTCGTCCGGCGGCTCTGACCCTCGCAATTCGCTCTCTCCGATCGCAGCTCCGCCCTCGTTGTTGGATACCGACGGCGACGGAATCTTCGACACCGCGGTGGTGGGAGACGTGCACGGGCAGGTGTGGACATTCAGCCTCTCCAACCCGGGCGTGACGGGGGCGTCCGGCCGCTACAACAACTGGTACGGAGGCCGAGCGTTCATTCAATACAACGGTCAGGGATTCTACAAACGGAGCCCGTTCTTCCAGCGAGCGGCCGCAACGTTTCTGCCCAATGGGGCGATTCGCGTCTATCTCGGCTCCGGCGATCGCGACCAGATCAAGGACCCCAATGGGGGAACCTGCGGGCTTCCCAATTTGGAGGCGTGCCTGCGCAAGAACTGCAGCGTTTCGGTCTCAACCAACGAGTACCGCGTCGGCTCCGCACCGAGCGGCGGATCCAGCGGTCATTACTTCAATGCAAATTGGTCCTACAGCGCCGGGGCGACGAGCGAGTCGACCAACTGGGATGTCGATAACCTCGGCCAGGGCGAGGATTGTTCGGACGTAGACGATAGCAACCTGAGCTACGCAATCACCTGCGGCGGTGGCCGGGCGGTGAACTTCTCCAGCGCGGTTTACTGCGACTGGGGCGCGGGGATGGACGGTGGTTCGGAGTGCCCGGTAGGCGAGGGACGTCCGCTCGGGACACAGGTGCCGTATACCCCGCCGAGCGGAACCATTCAAAGCTCGAACTTTTACTCGTTCCGGCTCTTCGACTCAGCCCAGCGCGCGCAGTTCACCACCGCCTCGCAGGCCAACCAATATGACAACTATGCGTTGACGGAAACGAATCTGGTCAATGCAACGGATGGAGGAACTTCCTCGCCAACTGACAACGGCTACTACGTTACGCATACAAATTCCGCCGCTGATGAGAAAACAGCGAGCTCTGCATTGGTTTTGGGCGGTTGTGCCCTGTGGAACACCCTGGTTGCGAACCCCGACGGCGGCCTGATCGGATGCGGGGTAGGCGCAAGCTTGCCGCTGGATACCGCGTATGCCTATCAGGCTGACGTGGTCAGCGGCGCGGTTTCCTGCGGCCAAGCAGGCTCGAGCACGTACACGGCCACCGCGCGCTACATTCCGCACAGCACCTACGTCGCTCCCGAACAACCTGCTCTGGTCGTTTCGATCAACAGCAGGACAGGCCAGGTTGCCTACAGCGGAATCTCGATCGACCCCGGCTCGCCTCCGGCGTCGACGACAGTGGGATCGCGTGAAGTGTCGGGGACCATTCACTGGCTGGAGGTTCCCCGTAAGGTCCACGAATGCCGCCACAACGGGGTGAACTGCAATTAGCGGGGAGAGCTTTGGTCAGCGCCCGAGAGAAACGCCCTTTTCCGAGCGGCCATCGCAGAAAGACCGGCCAAAAGCTCGTCGACCTCGCCAGACGAAGCCAGGCTTTTCAGACGTCCGACCGTCTCCTCCAAGTGATTCGCTTCTTCGGCTTGCCAATCGCGGATGAAATGGACTGCTTTGACCAGACGCTGAAAAAACGTTTTGAGCTCGTCTTCCTTGCGAAGCGATCGTATCCACGGAAGCTTGCCGTCGGCCAGAGAGTCCAACATCCGGCTCATCACCCAAATGGGTCCGGAAATCCGATGTGCCATCAAGACCGCGTATCCGAAGATCACCAGAAACAAGAGGGCGCTCGCCGCGATCAAGACCACCAGCAATCGGCGGCCACCCTGCACGTCGGCCTGGAAGCGGAGCTGAATGATCGTCGCGGCGAGCAGGGCCCCCACTGCGGATGCGCTGATTGCGAAGAGAGCGATCATCTGCAGGGCGTAGCGGAGCTGAAAATCCCTGTCGACCAGGTAGCTCTTCCGAACGAATCCGATGATTGGATACCTTTTCCGCTCCATTTCCATGGCCAAAGCATACGTCACCTTGGAGGGGAATGAATGCCGCGCCATGACCGCGTTGTAGGAGCGGGTAATCGGGAGGTATCCCAGTTAGTACGCAACTGCCGCCACAACGGTGTTTTGCAATTGATCCCGCTTCCGATACGCTGTTGAGGAGATGCCGATGTCTTCGAAATCGTTCGCCTGGAAATGGTTGGAAGCGATCAAAACAAAGGAACAGGCGCTGGGGGTCAAATATCCTCGCTGGCGACGCCGGAAATACCTGGTCAATGAATTCCAGACCAAGTACGCGGTAACGCTGGTCTTGATGAGCATCATCATCACGGTGATGGTTGGCGTGGTGATGTACAAGTTGTTCCGCGGCAGTGTGCCTGTATCGTCGGATGTCTTGGACGAGACAAACGTCATCGACCATCATGTGCGTCTGCTCATTGGCGGTTTGGCGATTCTCGTTGTCGTGGCCTTCGGTTTCTTCTTCGTAATCGTGGTCCTGGAGTCGCATCGAATCGCCGGGCCCTTGTTCGTAATGGGCCGATACATGTCTGAGCTGTCGAGCGGGAAATACCCGATCATGCGGCAGCTCCGACAGAACGACGAGCTGAAGGAATTCTTTGCCCAGTTCAAGGGCGCCGTCGATCGGCTGCGCGAACGCGAGACCGAAGAGGTCCGCGTCGTAGAGCGCGTGCTCGAACGCCTCTCCCCAGTGGTCTCGGGCCCCGCGGCCCAGGAGGCGTTGGGCGAGCTGAAGGCGGTTTTGGAAACCAAGCGGAAGGCTCTCCAAGGGTAGCGCGCTGTCTCTTACGCGGGACCGATTCGCTTGGCGCCTTCCAGGTAAGGAACCAGGACATCGGGCACGTCAATGCTTCCATCGGCCCGCTGGTTGTTTTCAAGAATCGCGATCAGCGTGCGACCGACGGCCAGACCCGAGCCGTTGAGGGTGTGACAGAGCTGGGGCTTTTCACCCTTTGCGGACCGGAAGCGAATCTTCGCCCGCCTCGCCTGGAAATCCCCGCAGTTGGAGCAGGAGCTGATTTCGCGATAAATGTTTTGGCCGGGCAGCCAGACCTCTACGTCGTATGTCTTTGTCGCCGAAAACCCGAGGTCAGCCGTGCACAAGCTGACCACCCGGTAGGGGAGCTTCAGGCGTCGGAGGATCTCTTCCGCGTCCGCGGTCAGGCCCTCCAGCTCGGCCGAGCTGGTCTGAGGCGTGCAGAACTTGACCAATTCTACTTTATGGAATTGATGCTGTCGGATCAGGCCGCGGGTGTCCTTTCCCGCGCTTCCCGCTTCAGCTCGAAAACAGGGGGAGAAGGCGCAGTATTTGAGCGGCAGGCGGTCCCCTTCGAGGATTTCGTCCTGGTGGTAGTTGGTCAGCGGGACCTCGGCGGTGGGAATGAGGAAGTACTCCAGGCTGCCCGCTGTCTTGAATGCGTCGTCTTCGAACTTGGGAAGCTGGCCGGTCCCGATCATTGCCGCCCGGTTTACCAGGTAGGGCGGCAGAAGCTCGGTGTACTCTCGAGAGGTGTGCACATCGAGCATGAAGGTAATCAGCGCGCGCTCCAGCCTGGCGAGAACCCCTTTGTAAAATACAAAGCGCGATCCCGAAACTTTCGCCGCCCGTTCGAAATCCAATCCTCCCAGCCGCTCGCCGAGCTCGAAGTGCTGCTTGGGAGGGAAGTCAAACCTTGGCTTTTCTCCCCAGGTCCGCTCGACCCGGTTGTCTTCCGGGGACGTTCCCACGGGCACGGTTGGATCCGGCAGATTGGGCACGAGCAGCAGGATTTTTTCCAGCTCCTCTTCGATGGCTTTGAGTCGGCTCTCTTTGTCCCGGATGGTTTGTGACAGCGCGCGCATCTGCTCGCGAAGCTGCTCGATGGCCTGAGGCTCTTGCTTCGCCTTGACCTTTAGCTGCTCGTTGGCCTCGTTGCGGTTGCGGTTGAGCGCCTCGAGGGCGATGTGAAGCTCTCGCCTCTCCTGGACGAGCGCCTGGAACGGGCCGAGATCCAGATTCCCGCCCCGAAGCTTGAGCCTCTCTTTGACTTCCTCGAAATGCTGCGCGACGTACCTGAGATCCAGCATCGAGCCGGCGTTTCTATCTGTTGCATGCCGCGGTGGCAATGACCATCGCTCACCGCGGTCCCCGGGTTGGCATCGAGGAACAGGACAACGTCTTCGCTCATGCCGCGGTTGTTTGCCGCTTCACGTTGTCGCAACAGCAGTTCGCGACGACTAAAGAGTCGATGTCTTTTCGCTGGCGCTAAGGCGAGCCACGGCGCTCTTGCTGGAGGTCGTAGATTTCGTCTTCGATGTCTTTTTTGTCTTCGGCGTCGGTCTTCAAAGCCAGATACGTTTTGAAAGCCTCGATCGCCTCTTGCTTGTGATGCTTTTCCTTGTACGCGTAACCCAAATAGTAGTACGGCATTGGCTCCTTTGGCTCAGCCTCCACGGCCTGGCGATACCAATTGATCGCTTGCCCGTGTTGCCCTTTCTCCGTGTAGGAGCGGCCGAGCTTGTAGAAGACTTGCTTGAGCGACGCGTCCGTTCTTAGGGCGCTCAAGTATGCGGCGATTGCCTTGTCCCATCTGGCGGCTTGAAAATAACAATCGCCGATCAGCGCGAGCACGCGCGTCCGCTTGCTATCGACTCGCATTGTCTGATCAAACGAGGGGATTGCCTTATCGAAGTCGCCGCGATCGAGGTATGCCTGCCCCAAGGCTTCGAGGCTGTCTGCCTGAGCGGGGTCGAGCTCCACCGCGCGCTTCCACTCCTGGATCGCGTCGTTTACGCGCCTCGCGTCGCGGTAGATGACGCCCATCTCGTAGTGGTACTCGGGCTGCTTCGGTGCGCGGTCCAACGCATTTCGCATGCTGTCGATCGCTTGGTTGTACTCCCCGCGCCGATCCTTCACCTTGGCGAGGTAGAAGTGGGCCTCGGGATTGATCGGATCCGCGGTGAGCGCGGCGAGAAGATTGGTCTCGGCACCGCCGTAATCTCCTTTGTTGAGCATCACCGCTCCGATCATGATCGAGATGCGAATCGTCTTCGGGTCATCCGACTTCGCTTTTTCCAGCTCGGCCACTGCGTCGTCCAGCTGCCCCATCCGCCAAAGGACGATGCCGTGCTGGAACCTGCCATCCTTGATGTGCACATCCAGCTCGAGGGCCTTCTCCGCCTCTGCGCGCGCAGTGTCGAATGCGCGGTCTTCGAGCGCTACTTTGGACAATCCGAGGTGTGCCTCGGCGAGCCGGGCGTCAAGCTCCACCGCTTTCTGGAACTCTGACCTCGCGCGCGGGACGTCCGCTTCGAGCAGCGCCAGCTCGCCCACCGCAGCCCGCACCCTGGCGTCGGACGGCGCTTCGTTCAGCGCTTGCTCCAGCTGCGCCTTCGCTTCGGCTGTCCGGTGGAAGCGCAGGAACAGACGCGCCAGGTACAGCGTCGCATCCGTCAACTTGGGGTCGGCATTAATCGCCCGCTTGTAGTGCTTCTCCGCTTCCGTGCTCTTGTCGAGGGCGTCATTCACCCGGCCGTCGAGGAATGCGATCCGCGCCTTGCCGGGGAATCGGGCGTTGGCTTGCGCCACCGCCTTGAGTGCATCGTCCATCTGCGCCGTGCCGATCAAGGATGAGAGGTATCCCTCGGTGGCGCTCAGGTTCTGAGGCTCCTTGTCGACGACGTCTTTGTACAGCGGCAGCGCCTTGGCGAACTCGTGCCGCCGAAGCATCAGTTGCGCAAGGCGCTCTTTGGCGAACGGCGAGGTCGGGTCGAGCTTCAGCGCCTGCTCGAGCTCAGCGACGGCCTCGGGCGCCTTACCTTGGGCGTCCAAGATTGCGCCCTTGAGAGCGCGGGCGCGCGCCAGCTCGGTCGGCCCGAGGATCGCTTGACCCTTTTCGCCGTTGGTGAGCTCAAGCACTTGCTGCGCCTTTTCCGCACTGTGCTCTGAGAGAAGCTCGATTGCGGCGAGCTCGACCGCGGAAGAAAGGTGGCTCGGATCCACTTCGAGCGCTCCGGAGTACGCCTTGGCGGCTTTCTGCGGTTCGTTTCCTGCTTGATAGAGGTTTCCCAGCGCGTGAAGCACCCGCGCTGAGCCCTTGTTGCTGTTGAGCGCTTTAGTCAGTGTCTCTTGCGCGAGGCGCGATTGACCCTGCGAGGCGTACGCCTCCGCAAGCAGCAGGTTGAGCTCTAGATCGGCGGCGTTTTCGGTCCGCGCGGCTGCCTCCTGGAGGACTGCCAGCGCCTGCGGCGCCCTGGCCTCCGCCAGTTTCGCGCCCGCGGTGGCCTTGACGAAATCCAGATCCTTGCGGCCCAGAAGCTGGATGTCCTCCAATGACCCGTTCGCCTTGACTATGTCCGCTGGTTTGGCGGCGTTGAAGCGACGCTGGAGATAAAAGACGGATTCGCACCAGACTGCTCGCGCCTCGGGGTAGTCGCGGACCTTGAGCACCGCGGCTGCCAGCTCGTTCGCCTCGCGGTAGCTCTTGTAAGTATCGGCGAGGAATCCCTTCCGGGCATTTTGAAGCATCGCGAATTGCGCAGAGCTGCGCGGCACGCGCGTGGAAAACAACTTCCTCAGGCCGAAGGGGCCGTAGCGCGTGAATCCCAACGAAGCACCCGCGGCGAGTACCGAAACCACTGCCACCGCGCCGAGCAGAACCGGCACGCGCGCCTTGAGCACGTCGAGCGCCGAGGTGCTGCGCCTGACGTTGACGGCGGCCATTCGACCTTCGTAGAGGCGCTTGAGCCGGTCCACTTCGCCGGTGACCGGGCCGTCGTCGACCGCCGGCGACGAGTTAGGTTTCGCGAGGGTCGAAATCATTTCGTGAAACGCAGGCACGCTCCCAATCGGCGACCATTCATTCCGGTCGGAGGAGATGTCTTCGGTGCCCGCGAGCTGCCCATCGCTGAGCATCTTGACGATGATGCTCTGTTCGAAGGGTCCGAAAATCTTTCCGCTCTTTCTGCGGACGTGATACCGGAGCGACGACGTTTTTTCCACGACCACGTTGCCCGCAGCGCTGTGGTCGGCGAAGCTCAGTATCTCGAGATTGTCGTCGGCAGGCGCTCGTGCTTCTGACCCCGTCAATTCGGCGACGTCCACCGCGAAATCGTCGGCCTCAGCGCCGGGAGCAGCAGGCGGCTCGTGCGCGCTCTGCACCGCATCCAGTGAGCCGGTCGACGCATCCAGCGGACTGGCGAACTCGAAGGTGTCGGGAAGGCCTGCGACCGACTCAGCGGCGGGGCTCGGCGCTTCCCCCAGCTCGAAATTGAGGTCGTCGCCTGGAGGGGCGTCGGGCAGCTCCGGTGCGTTCTGAGCCACCGCGGGCACCGGCTCCGATGGCACGAATGGGGGTGCATCCGCTGGCTCGGCGAAATCGAAATTGAAATCCTGAACTGTGGGAGCGGAAGGGGCGCTCGACTCGGGAAAATCAAAGGCGTTCGCCGGCGGCTCTTGAAAGGCACTTTGGGTCGGCGCGGCCGCCGCGGCTACCGCGCCTAACGGCGCAAAGGATGGGGCTTCTTCTCCGGGCGGATCTGGATCATCCACCGACTCGGCTTCGGCAAATGCGATGTCGAGGTCATCGGCGACCGAATTCAACCCCGGCAACTGAATCGGCTTGCGGCCGGCCTGGGCCAGATCGGGTAGGACTTGCGAGACGTCTCGCGTCTTTTCATGTTCCCAGGCGGCGCCGCCGGGCAGCGGAACCGAGAGCGCGGGTGCCGGCTGCTCGCGACCCGGAAGCGCAATCGCGCCGAGGCCCTCTTCAAATTTCGCAACGCGACCAGCGCCGTTGCTCGGCAGCGGAACGGACATCGCCCGGACTGAAGGGCTGACGCCGCTTCTCGCTCGCTCCGGCGCAGCGGCAGCCGAGCTGTTGACTTGAGGAGCGGCGTGTTGAGGAAGCGGAATGGCCGTGTCGCGGATCGTCGCCGCCTCCCGCGCCGAGGCACCCGGCAACGGAACCGAGCTCCCCGCTGCCCGCGCCCCGCTGCTCGAGCTTGCGGGGAGGGGCGCCGAACCGACGGAGGTCGCCGATTTTGTAGAAAACAAGGTCTGACACTTGGCGCACCTGAGCTTGGCGCCACCCGGTGGGATCCGCTTGTCGTCGATGTTGTAGTTCGTGTGGCAGGACGGGCAGGTGGCTCGCATGAAATCCCTTGGCAGGAAGCCCGGACGTGGGCTGGAGAGATGTCGGCCCGAGCGCCCGTGGCCAATGGTGAGGTTAACAGAGCAGGGAACTTCATTAAAGAAGGAGGCAGGCTAAACTCCGACTCTGCGCTACCTTTGAGCAGGTGTTTCTGACAGGGAGTTGCTTTCGCCCAAACATTTTTGCGATCGCCTTCTCAGATGGAACCAATTGTCATTCTCGGCGGCGGGCTGGCGGGTCTCTCAGCGGTGTTTTTCTTGGGCCAGTCCCTCGACGCCGCTCGGGACAGGCGCTGGCGGCTGATCGAAAAAACGGATCGCGTGGGCGGATTGACCAAGACCGAGCAAATCGGAGACGGCTTCTTGTTCGATCCCACCGGGCACTGGTTGCATCTGCGCGACCCGGAGATCACTCGGCTCGTCACCACTCAGTGGATTCCAGGCGAGCTCGTCTCAATACAAAGGAGAGCCGCGATATTCTCGCGCGGAGTATTCACGCGGTTCCCGTATCAAGTGAACACTTACGGCCTGCCAGCTGCGGTCATCGCCGAGAACTTGATCGGCTTCGTCGAAGCGAAATACGGCGAAAGCGGCCGTGAGCTTCGCGAGCGCGAGCCGAAGAATTTCGAAGAATTCATCTTGCGATACATGGGCGCCGGTTTCGCCGAGAATTTCATGATTCCGTACAATCGCAAGCTGTGGACAATTCCACCGTCGCAGCTGTCTGCGGCCTGGTGCGGCCGATTCGTGCCCAAGCCAACACTGAAGGAAGTGGTGGAAGGTGCGCTGGGAATCGGGCAAGACAACATCGGCTACAACGCGAGCTTTCTCTATCCCAAACAAGGCGGGATCGAGACCTTGGCCAAGGCGATCCTTACGCACGCGCGCGGCGGCGAGGTCAGCGTGAACACGGAGCCGATTTCGATCGACTGGAAGTCGAAGACGATTGCGCTCTCCAACGGAGAAACCATTGCTTATTCGCACTTGATCTCGACCATTGCATTGCCCGGATTGGTCCACTGCCTTGCATCCGGAGCGTCAGGGGCGCCGAGGGAGGTGATCGCGGCGGCTGGAAGGTTGAAGGCGACCACCGTCACTCATGTCAGCGTGGGCGCCCGCGGGCCCAACCGCCAACCTTGGCACTGGATTTATCTTCCCGAGCCGGAATTCAGGGCGTATCGAATTGGTTCGCCGTCGGCGGTGTACCTGGCTCTCGCGCCGACCAACGCATGCTCTTTTTACGTCGAGTACTCGCACCGCGGTGAGCTCTCGAAAGAGCAGTGCGAACAATACGCCGTCGAAGATCTCCTCCGATCTCAAATGATCCATCGCTCCGCCGACGTCCTCTTTGCCCGGGCCAGCGAGATTCCTCACGCCTACGTTCTGTTTGACGAGCAATACGGCCCGGCCAAGGCGGAGATCTTGAAATTCCTCGCCCAGGCGGAAATCCAGACCGCCGGTCGCTACGGGCAGTGGGAATATTCTTCGATGGAGGATGCAATCATCGCGGGTCGCGCGTGCGCGCGGAACCTCACCGCGGCCCGCCTCTAATGGCAGATCGCTCTCCTTTTCTTTCGGTGGTCATCCCCGTCTACAACGAGGCGGAAATCGTTTCGTCGGCCGCTGCGGAGCTGTGCCAGGCCCTGGAAGATCGCGGCTTGGATTACGAGCTGGTGTTCGCTGAAAACGGCTCAACCGACCAGACGCCGCAGATTCTCCAACAGCTCGCTGAGTCGAACCCGCGCATTCGATGGCTGCACTTTCCGCAGCCGAACTACGGCGGCGCGCTCAAGCAAGGCATTCTCCAGGCGCGAGGCGAAATCGTGGTCTGCGACGAGATCGATCTCTGCGATCTCGTTTTTTATGACCAGGCGCTGCCGATGCTTCGGGCCGCAACCGCGGACATGGTGGTGGGCTCCAAGGCAGCCAAGGGCGCCAGCGACCGGCGTCCGCTCCTGCGGCGGCTGGCGACCCGCGTGCACAACAAGTTGCTCAAGGTCCTGGTGGGTTTCCGCGGAACGGACACTCACGGGCTGAAGGCTTTCCGCCGGGACCAGCTCGCCCCCGTGGTCCGCGCCTGCGTTGTCGATCGCGACGTTTTCGCAAGCGAGCTGGTGATTCGAGCGTGGCGCCAGGGACTCAAGGTGGTCGAGATCCCGGTGCAGCTTCACGAGAAGCGACAGCCGTCCGTGCATCTGCTGCGCCGAGTTCCGAACGTGCTCAAGAACGTCGCCAAGCTCGTCTACGTCATCCGCGTTCAGAAGGGTTGAAGCCCCGCGCAGCGGCGAGCGCACGCCGGTCCGTTGCGCCATCGGCCGCCGTGCCGTATTGAATGCTGAATGCTCGAGCAACTGGGAGATGAGCTCAAACGGCGGCTTCGCGAGTGGACCACATCAATGGTGGGCAATGATCTGGAACACCGAGTGGAGCAGATTGGCCACGCGGGGAACGAATTCGGCGTTGATCCGTTCGGCTTCGATCTCGACTACGCGCTGGCGGCGATTGCGCCCTTCCTTTGGCTGTACAAGCACTACTTCCGAGTCCAAATCTTCGACATCGACCGGGTTCCTCCTGGACGCGTGCTGCTGGTGGCGAACCACTCGGGACAGCTGCCGCTCGACGGGGCGATGATCCTGGTGGCCATGCTCACTGAGGCGGGGCGGCCTCGCGCCGTTCGCAGCATGGTGGAAAAATGGGTCCAGACGCTGCCCTACGTTTCGACTTTCATGGCGCGCGTGGGACAGATCGTCGGAACTCCAGAAAACTGCCGTCGGCTGCTCGAGGGCGAAGAAGCAATCCTCGTCTTTCCGGAAGGCGTTCGCGGGCTCGGGAAGACGTGGCCACAGCGGTATCGCCTTCAGGACTTCGGGCTCGGCTTCATGCGGCTCGCGCTGGAGACCAATGCGCCCGTCGTCCCGGTGGCGGTGATCGGCGCCGAAGAGCAAGCCCCTTCGCTGATGAACGTCAAGCCATTGGCCAGAATGCTCGGGTTTCCATACCTTCCTCTGACGCCGACCATCGTTCCGCTCCCCCTGCCGACCCGCTACCGGATCTACTTCGGCGAGCCGATGAAGTTCACCGGCCGGGCTGACGAGGAGGACGCCGAGCTGGACAAGAAAGTGGCGGCGGTGAAATCCAGGCTGCAGTCGATGATCGACGCCGGTCTGAAAGAGCGCAAACACGTCTTTAGCTAGGGGCCGCGCTGCTATAAGGAGCGGCGATGAGACCGGCCGTCGTGGTGACGGGGATCAGCGGCAACCTGGGGCGGACGCTGGCCAAGCTGTTGCACACGCGCGAGCGGATCATCGGCATCGATCGGCGACCGTTCCCGGGCAAGCCCAAAGACGTCGAGATGCACCAGCTCGACCTTCGAAAAAAGAAGGCGGAAGACGTCTTTCGAAGGAACGACGTGCGCGCAGTGATTCACATGGGAATCATGCACGACCCGAGGATGAACGAAGAGGAGCACCACTCGTTTAACGTGGTCGGCACTACCCGGTTGCTGGAATACTGCGCGAAGTACGGCGTAAAAAAGGTGGTCGTCCTCTCGTCGGCCAACGTCTACGGTCCATCTCCGGACAATTCGAACTTCCTCACCGAAGACGCACCGCTGATGGCCGCCAGCCGATTCTCGGAGGTGCGCGATCTGATCGAAGTTGACATGCTCGCACACGGCTTCTTCTGGAGGCATCCGGACAGCCAAACGGTAATCCTTCGGCCGGTGCACATCGTCGGGCCGAACATCAAGAACGCTCCGTCGAATTATCTGCGGCTGAAGTATCCCTGGGTGCTTGCCGGCTTCGACCCGATCGTCCAGCTGATCCACGTCGAGGACGCAGCCCGAGCGATGATCGAGGCGCTTCGGGCGGAAGCCAGAGGCGTGTACAACGTCGTTGGCCCGGGGGAAGTACCGCTGAGCGCGATCGCTCGCGAGCTTGGCCGCAGCGCGATTCCCGTTCCTCACCTCATCGCGCGCCCGCTGCTCGAGCTGCTGTTCAAGTACCACCTGGCGAGCTTTCCGCCTCCCGAGCTGGACCACATTCAGTTCTTGTGCGCCGTCGATGGCTCGCGCTGGGCGAAGGAGGTCGGCTGGAAGCCGCGATACTCAATGCGCGAAACCATTCGTTCGGTGCTCAATGAATAGAATCCCCATCGCGTCGTCCAGACGTTCGCATGATCGCGCTGACCAGGAAATCGGTGTCAGGAAGTGTGGAGACTGACAACCATGTCGCGCGAATTTCAGGATTCGTGGCGAACAATGGAGTGAGGCTTTTCGTAATGGGCGAGAATCTGGGCACCGCGGCGTCGCGCGGTGCCTGGCACCTGCCTTGCTACAGCTTGCGACGAATAGGGACCGGAGAGCACCGGTCTGGCTTTGGGTAGGAGGTCCCATAGGGGGACTTCCGACGCCCGCCGCCTCGGCCGGCCCCGAGACGGCGGGCGGTTTCTTTTTCAGGCGACGAACAAAGAGGCCGCTGGCAGCGAACGCTGCAGATTTAGCGCGGTCCCGCAGCCTGTGCGGTCGGCAACTCTTTGCCCAGCTCGAGAGCGAACGGCCCGCCTTGCTGCCGCGAGATCAGCCAAGAGCCATCTCGGAGGATGAACTCCGAAGTCACCAGCTCCGTTTTTTCGCTGACCGAAGGAAGCCTCGTCCAACTCAGCCGGGACGTCACCGCCGCGCTCTTCCCGTCCGGCGAGATGCGCACCTTCTCGAGCTCGTAGTCGGAGATGGATAGATCGCGCTCGTCGCCGCGCACCTTCAGGGCCTGTTCGAAGAGCTCCCGACGTTCGGGGACGAGCAGCTCGGCAGCAGCGTGAAAGTCCCTCCAGCGGATGTGCTCGTGAAACGATTCGGCGGCGGATCGGATTTCCTCCGCGGTGCTCAACTTCGGTGCATGCGCGCACGCCCCAAGAACAAAGGCGAGGAGCGCGCCGATGCGCGCAGAGGAAGGCTGCGACACCAACGGATACTACCATCTGCTCACGTCGAAACAAATTGGTGCGGAATGCTATGTTCGTCATTCGCGCCCGGTGTCTTCTCGAGGCAGACCGCGATGGGCAAACCAACGGTGGAAAGGTACGAGCAGATCCTCGCGCAGGATCCGTCCTCCACCGTCTTCGTCGAGCTGGCGAAAGCGCTGATCGACCAAGGCAACCACCTTCGAGCGATCGATGTTTGCCTAATAGGTCTGGAGCATCACCCCGAATCGATCATCGGGCGCGTGCTGTGGGGGAAGGCGCTGATCTGCCTTGGCCGTCCGGCCGAAGCGATGGAGCAGTTCAGTTCCGCCATCGCGGCCGGCCGCGAAAACCCACACGCCTACAGTCTGATCAGCGAGGTTCTGCTGCAGCGCGGCCTGTACCGCTCCGCGCTGCCGCTGCTGAAGAAGGCAATCTCGCTGCAGCCCAACAACGGTCGTCTGCGCCAATGGCTCGACGAAACACAGCGCGCCCTCGCTGGCGGTCCGCCCCCCGTGCTGGCGCAGGCAGGGGTTGAAGAACCGGCCGAACGCGCAAGCCCCCGGTCGCAGATTGCAGAGTCGGAGACCACCGCCGACTTCGACTCCAGTCGAATCGTCGCCCAGATGAATGACGACACGCCAATGGAGGAGCTTCGGCGGCACCCGGGCGGCGGCGATCCATTCGATGCCTTTCCCCCTGTGCCCGGGGGTGCATCTCGTCCGGGAGCCGACGGCGTGCCGCTGGGCTTCGACGATTCGGGGATACGCGCGCTTCTCGAAGACGTGGCCGAAGTACCGGAGGTGCTGACGTCGGTGGAGGCGCCGAAGGCGCGCGTTTCAAGCCACGAGGCGCAGGAGATTGCCCGCCAATACGAGCGGGAGCTGCGGCAGAAGCTGGAGGAACGCAGCGAGGAAGCGAAGCAGTCGTTCCTTGCACGCCATGGGACGAAGCTCGCCGCGGTCACCGTGCTCGGGGTGGCGCTGGTGGTGGGACTCGGCTTCTACTTGAGCGTTCGCGCGGCGAACCACGGACGAGACTTGAAGGACGACCTTGCTCAGGCTCGGAAGGCAGTCGCCCAGGACACGCGCAAATCCTACGCCCTGGCCCTGGACCGTCTGGCGCATGCGGTCAAGATGGACGACAGTTCGGAGGAGGCGTGGGCGCTAACGGCGTTCGCGCGTGGAATTCTCTTTGCGGAGCACGGCGGCGCCGACGACGATCGCGCTCAGGGCAAGGCGGCGCTGGAGCGCGGCCAGGTCCGTCAGCGATTTCCGGCGCTTGCCTTGGCGAGCGATTTTTATTTGAGCGAGCCAGCGCGCAAAGAGCAGCTCGAGAAGGAGGTGATCGAATCGAAGCTGGATCTGCCGGAGGTTCACGAGCTCGCCGGTCGCATTTTGCTGGCCCGCAAGGATTCCAAGACCGCGGTCGAGCGGTTTCGCCGCGCGTTGACGCTGTCATCGGCGAACGTCCGCGCCCTGGTCGCTTTGGGCGATTACTACCGCGAATCCGGAGACCATCCGACCGCCTTGAAATTCTACGCGACCGCTGCGCAGATCTCGCCCGCCCATCCACGAAGCGTGCTCGGAACGGCGGAGAGCCGGCTCGAGCTTTCGAGCGACCTGGACGAAGCTTTGAAGCAGGTCGAGGATCTCCCCAAGGATGAAGTCCTCACCTCTGAGCAATCGGCGCGCAAAGAGCTGGTCTTGGGACGGCTGCTGATCGCCCGCGGAAGCTACGAGGAGGCAATCAAGAAGCTTTCCGACGGCTCCCGCGCCTTCAAGGCGCGGGCCTTCGAGTTCAATCTCGCGCTTGGCGATGCGAGCAGAGCCTCGGGGCGGATCGATGCGGCGCAGCAGGCTTATGAAGCCGCGCTGTCGCTTCGGCCGCGAAGCGAGGAAGCGAAAGAGGCGATGGGCAGGGCCCTGCTCGCTCGCGATCGCGAACGGGAGCTGTTGAGCCGGTTCCCCGCCGACGCGGACTCGCGGCGAATCGCCCTCGTTCGCGGCATCGCCTTGGCCAAGCTGGGGGATTGGAAACGGGCGCGCTCGGAATTGTCGAAGACGCAAGTCAACGGGAAGTATCCGAGCGAGGCGGCAATCTACCTCGCCTCGGCGGACGCCGCCGAGGGCCAGGCGGAGCGCGCTCAGTCCGTCCTCGAAAAGCTCTCGGCCTCGTCGCGCCGCGCGAAGAGCGACGTGCGAGTGGCGCTCGGCAGCGTGTACTGGCAACGCGGGCTTTTGGACAAAGCGCGTTCGCAGTTCGAGGAGGCGATGAAAGATCCCGAGGACTACGAGGGGGCCTGCTCCCTCGGACGGCTGCTCTTGTCCCTCGGCACGCCGGAGTCCGCCCTCGAGCCGCTGGGCAAGGCGGTGGGGCGCAATGGCTTCCATGGCGAGGCGCGCCGCGCGCTGGGGCACGCTTATCTCGAGGTGGGGCGGCTGCCGGAAGCGATCGCTCAATTCGAATCCTGGCTGACAAATCAGCCCGCCTCCGCCGCCGCGCTTAAGAACCTCGCCCTCGCGCTGTTCCGGTCAGGAAAAGTTAAAGAAGCGGAGGCCAGCATCGCGCGCGCGATCGCCGCCGACTCGGCCGATGCGGAAGCGCGGCGAATCCGATCGCTGATCCTCTTTGCTCGTGGCGATGGACGCAGCGCGTTCGCCGAGCTGGAAAAGGCCAGCAAGCTTGCTCCGAATGACGCCGAGACCTCGTGCGAGCTGGGAGAGGCGTACGTGCGGCAGAGCAGAACGGACGCCGCCGCCAAAGCGTACGAAACAGCTCGCAAATCAAACCCAGCGACGTTCTGTGGCCGGATTGGCGCGCATTACGCGCATCTGCCGGCGGGCAGCAAAGCGGCGTCCAAGGAGTTGACGGAGCTCTCCCAGCGGGCTCCGGAATTCTGGGACCGGTCCTTTGCGCTCTCCACGCTGGCGCGGGTCCTGCTGTCGGCCGGGACGGTTAAAGAGGCGAGAAAAGCTGCAGAGCAATCCGTCTCGCTCTACCCGTTCTCCGGGCCGGCGCACCTGGCGCTCGGGCTGGTGGCGCTTCGGCAGAAGGATGACGGCCGGGCGCGCGAGGAGCTGACCAAAGCGGTCGAGCTGGATCCAACTCACGCGGGAGCTCACCTGGCGCTGGCAGACGCGCTGGTGCGCAGCGATCAGCTGAAGGCGCAGGCGGTGGAGCACTACCAGTGGTTCTTGCGCCTGGGAGCGAGCGGCGCCGATCAGCTTCGCGTCAAGCGCGCTCTTCCCAACCTGAAGAAAAAGCTCGCGCTGAGGTAGCTTGGAAGCCGAAACTCGCCGCTTGTCCTTAGCACAGATCATGGTCGGCAATGCCTCGCTGCTGTCGGTGATCTACCTGGCCGCCGGAGTGATCATCGAGGCGCTTCGGCGCCTCCACCCGACGCCCTGGATGGAGCGGGCTTCGCTGGCGCTGGATTCATTGCCTGCGCGCGTGCTGGATCTCGTCCATGCGCTGAGCCCCCTTCGCGACCTGTATCTCTATGGGAGAATCTCGGAGATCGCGTTGCGGCTGATCTTCGGTGCGACGGTGGTGGCGGTCATTTTCGCAATGGCCGCCGTGCTGGGAGTTTTGATGTGGATCGCCCGCTGGCTCTGGGCTCGGCAGGCCGCGCGAGGTCAGGCGCGGGACTAGCCGCGGTCCGCGCGCTTTTGCGTTGGTTGCACTCGTGCCGCTCGCGCCAGAAGGCAGATCTCGACGACCTTGGGCCCGAAGCGCTCCCAGCGAGTAGCGCCGGTTCCCTTCACGGCGAGGAATGCATCGCGGTCCACCGGGAGCGCGCTGGCGAGCGCGAGCAGGGTCTGATCGTTGAAAATGATGAAGGCGGGAACATTCAGGTCCCGAGCGAGCTCTCGCCGCCAGCGCCGCAGCTCGGTCGCCGCCAATTCGTTGTGAGCCGCGCGGTCGACCACGGCGGCAGTCTTGTTCAGCGCCCGCGTCTGCAGCCGGCCGCCGACGCAATTGTCGCAAGCGGTGCAACGGGAGGGGCTGCTGGATTCTCCAAAGTAGCGCAGGACGAATGCCCGGCGGCACCGCTTGGTGTACGCGTAATCGGTCATCCGGCGTAGCAGCAGCAGCGAGCGCTGCTCCTGCTCCCGCAATCGGGTGAGGTCGAGCTCCAGGTCGCGGTAAGAGACGCGCTCCAGCGCCCGGATGCTCCGCCCGGTGAACGGCCGCTTCACGGTGAGCGCTCCGCTCTTTTCGAGCAACCCGATCGCGCGATGCGTCTCTGCCTCGGACAGCGCAGCGGCGCGCGCAATCTCCCGCAGTTCCGCCGCTCCGCTGGAGCCCAAGGGAAACCTGTCCAACAGGTGGGCGAGCAACGCCTTGGCTTGCGCCGCGTGCGGCTTTGCCTGCAGCGCTTTTTCCTGCAGTCGGATCCAGTAGCGCCCTTCGCCGCGCCCGCTGCGAGCGATCCTTCCCTCCCGCTCGAGGACTCGAAGCGCGGCCGCGACCTCGAACTCGGAGGCACCCACCTGGCCGGCCAGAACACTCACCCCATGCTGAAACTCATCCACGCTCTGCAGCGCGCTCCACACGTCGGCAAAGACGGTCTCGGTTGGGTGATTGGTCTGGATCAACCTCTCTTGCGTGAAAACGTCCGCGTGGTTGAACAGCAACACGGCGCGCGCGTCCGCGCCGTCGCGCCCAGCGCGCCCGATCTCCTGATAGTAGGCCTCCACCGCTCGAGGAATGTTCGCGTGGGCGACGAAGCGGATGTTCGGCTTGTCGATGCCCATCCCGAAGGCGTTGGTGGCCACCGCGACTCCATCTTCGCGCGACATGAACTCATCCTGCGCCCTTCGGCGGGCGTCCTCCTCCATTCCGGCGTGGTAGAGCGTCGCAGGATGCCCGCCCTCGCGCAACGCGCGGTGCATTCCATCCGCGGCCCTGCGGGTGGCGCAGTAGATGATTCCGGGCCCGCATTCCGCCACCAACTTCGCGCAGGCGTGGCGCCGCTCGACCTCGTTCGCCACGTTGACCACCTCGAGAAAGAGGTTCTTGCGGTCGAATCCCGCGACGAAGACCTGCGGGTCCTTCATCAGCAGGGAGCGGACGATGTCCTGGCGAACCTCCGGCGTCGCGGTCGCGGTCAGGGCCACAGTCCTCGGCGGGCGAAGCCGCCTGCGGACCTGTCCGAGCATCGCGTAGTCGAGCCGAAAGTCGTGGCCCCAGTGCGAGATGCAGTGCGCCTCATCCACGGCGAACAGCTCGAGCTTCACTTCCGAAAGTGCGTCGAGAAACGCAGGGCTGCGAAACCGTTCCGGTGCGATGTACACCAGTTTGTACGCGCCCGAGCGAAGGCCGCCCAGCCTGGCCGCTCTTTCCGCGTCGCCAAGGCTCGAGTTGATGAAGGTTGCCGGGATTCCGCGCGAACAGAGCTGCTCGACCTGATCTTTCATCAGCGAGATGAGCGGCGAGATCACCAGCGCGACGCCGGGCAGCATCACCGCGGGCAGCTGATAGCAAAGGCTCTTCCCGGCGCCGGTGGGCATCACCACGACTGCATTTCGCCCGCTCAGAACTGCGTCGATCACCTCCGCCTGCCCCGGGCGAAACTCGGCGAGCCCGAAGTGACGGATCAGCTGCGCCTGAGCGTCTAGGCTGTGAGGTGTCAGGATGCGGCGCATATTGCCACTATCGACAGCGCCGCGCAGCCCAGCGTCTCGCGCCCACCGGCCGGATGCGGAGGCAACCCCGCTCGAAGAGCGAGACGAAGGCACCGTCCCCGACCACGATGTGGTCGAGAACGCGCACGCCGAGAATTCGTCCGCCCTCGGCGAGTTGGTTGGTGAGCTGGACGTCGGCCTCGGACGGCTCGGGATCGCCCGACGGATGATTGTGCGCCAAGACGATCGCCGTGGCCCGGGCGACGATCGCCGACGAGAACACCTCGCGAGGATCTACCGGGCACGCGTCCATGCTTCCTTCCGCAACGCGCGAGTCATTGACCAACACGTTTCGCGCGTTCAATGAAAGGACGTGAAACACTTCTCTGCGCAGCGAGCGAAAGCCGGGCGCCAGGTACTGATACACCTCCGCCGGCGTGCGGAGGCGCGGGCGCTGCTCGCAACTGAGCTGGGTCCGACGCCCCAGCTCGAAGGACGCCGCCACCTGCGCGGCTCGCGCAGGGCCGACCCCTGAAATGCAGATGAGTTCCTGGGCCTCGCGCCGCGAGAGCTCTTTGAGGCCCGGACCAAGGGTGAGCAAGCTCTCGGCAACGGCGCGCGCCGGTCGCCCGATCGTTCCGCATCCGAGGACGAGCGCCAGCAGCTCGGAATCCCCGAGCGTCGGAGCGCCGTGGCGAAGAAGCCGCTCTCGCGCGTTGTCGCTCATCCCGTTCGCGGAACCCCACTATGGAATTGCCTTCAAGCGAGCACAGCAATGCGCGTGCCCAAGTTTTTCAGAGCGCAGGGAAGACCTTGCGAGTCCAATTCAAGAGACGTTATGTCTCAGCGAAAGGGAGCCGCGGCATTGGCTGACAAGATTCACAAGGTGACGATCATCGGCTCGGGACCGGCGGGATACACCGCGGCCATCTATGCTGCTCGGGCGAATCTCGCTCCGGTGGTGTTCGCCGGAGGACCGGCGGACGAGGATCCACAGCGCGTGCCGGGCGGTCAGCTGATGATCACCAACGACGTGGAGAATTACCCCGGTTTCCCGGAAGCGGTCACCGGCCCGGATTTGATGGAGCGCTTCAAGAAGCAGGCCGAACGCTTTGGCACCGAGGTCTACCTGGAGAACGTGGTCAAAGTCGATTTCAGCGAACGCCCATTCCACATCCAAGGCGAGAGCCGGCAGTGCCGCTCCGAGACCGTGATCATCGCGACCGGTGCATCGGCGATGTGGCTGAACGTCAAAGGGGAGAACGAATTCAAAAATCGCGGAGTGTCCGCTTGCGCGACCTGCGATGGATTCTTTTTCAAAGGCCAGGACGTGCTCGTCGTCGGCGGCGGTGACACCGCGATGGAAGAGGCGACCTTCCTTGCCAAGCTGGTGCGGCACGTCACCGTCGTCCATCGCCGCGACACGCTGCGGGCTTCGAAAATCATGCAGGAGCGGGCGTTCAAGAATCCCAAGATTGAATTCATCTGGGACTCGGTGGTGATGGAAGTCCTCGGCGATGAAAAGGGGATGAGCGGAGCACTGATCGAGAACGTCACGACCCAGGCGCGCCGCGTCCTTCCGGCCACCGGCCTATTCGTCGCCATCGGCCACCGGCCGAACACCGAGCTGTTCAAAGGCATTCTCAAGATGAACGCCGCCGGCTACCTGGAGACCGTTCCCGGGACAACGCGAACGGACCGGCCAGGCGTCTTCGCCTGCGGCGACGTGCAAGACCATTATTATCGGCAGGCAGTCACCGCCGCCGGAACCGGGTGCATGGCGGCGATCGACGCCGAGCGCTGGCTCACCGAGCACGGAAGAGGCTAGAAAGGCCGCATGAGCGCTCGCAAGACGAAGACGACGGCGATCCATGCCGGCTCCGCCGTCCACGGTTCCAAGGCCATGCCGATGAGCCCGCCGGTTCACTTGGCGTCGGTCAGCTACTTCGAGCGCGCAGAGGATCTCGACCGCTCGCTCGACGGAGCCGATTTCGTCTACGCCCGAAATCGGTCCCAGAACGCCGAACTGCTCGAAGAGGCGGTGGCAGCTCTCGAGGGCGCCGAAGCGTGCGCGGCCTTCGCAAGCGGCATGGCTGCGCTCAAGGCCGTTCTCGATGCGCAACCATTTTCGGCCGGAGATCGCGCGGTGATGCCCTTCGATGGGTACGGCACTACGCGCGCGCTGTACAAGGCGCTGCTCGCCGCCCGCGGCGTGGAGCTGCACGCGTTCCCCTTGGCCGACGCGGGAGCCGCCGGAAAGATCGTGGCGCTGCGCCCCAAGTTCGTCCTGGCCGAAAGCATCACCAACCCGCTGATCTCGGTGCCCGATGTGCGGGCGCTCAGCAGCGCGTGCAGGGAGGTGGGCGCCGTATTCGCAGTGGACGCGACCTTCGCCTCGCCAATCCTCCAGCGGCCGGTCGAGCTGGGTGCGGATTACGCGATTCACTCCACCACCAAGTGGATCAACGGCCACGGAGATGCGATGGGCGGAGTGGTCAGCGGAAGTCAGGAGCGGATCCAAGCGCTCAAAGCATCGCGAGTGTTGGCCGGTGCGATCCTCGGTCCCTTCGAAGCGTGGTTGACCCTGCGAGGGCTTCGCACCCTGCCGGTCCGGATGAAAGCGCACTGCGAGCACGCGGAGCGCATCTCGAGACGGCTTGCGCAGTCGCCCGATCTCGAGCGGGTGCTGCACCCCTCACTGGCGGCTCACCCGAACCATGGCGTCGCTCGCGAGGTGCTCGACGGTGGTTTCGGCGGGATGCTCGCCTTCCAGGTCCGCGGCGCCGGCCGAGCGGAAGCTTTTCGATTGCTCGAGGGGCTCAAGCTGGCCAAGCCGGCTCCTAGACTGGGCGATGTGGCCACCTTGGTCATGCACGCCGCAACCGCGAGCGCGCGGCGACTGACGCCGGCGGAGCGCGAGGCGGCGGGCATCGGCGAGAATCTGATCCGCGTCTCGGTCGGCCTCGAGGATCCCGACGATATCGCAGACGACCTGCTTGCCGCGGTTGCGCACGCGCTGGAGCGCTAAATGAAGATGGTGGACGTCGGCGGGAAGGAGAAGACCGAGCGCACCGCCGTAGCCACGGGACGGGTGCGGATGCTCCCGGCGACGCTGGATCGCGTGCGTCGGCGGAAGGTCGAGAAGGGCGACGTGATCGCCGCGGCGCGACTGGCCGGGGTGATGGCGGCAAAGCGGACGCCGGATCTGGTGCCGCTGTGCCATCCGATTGCGCTGTCGGCGGTGAGCGTCGACGTGAGGCCCGCCCGCGGGGCGCTGGAGATTCGGGCGGAGGTAAAGACGGTGGACCGCACCGGCGTGGAAATGGAGGCGCTCACCGCGGTATCGGCCGCCGCGCTGACCATCTACGACATGCTCAAGGGTGTGGATCGCGCAATGGTCGTCGAGCACGTCCAGCTCGAGCACAAGAGCGGTGGACGGTCGGGGACCTGGAATCGACGCGGGGCCCGGCGCGCAGAACCTCCAAGCTGACCTGCACGGCCGACGGAGTCCACGATGGCGACGGATCCTCTCTTGAAATGGCGCGCGGAGTTTCCAATCCTGGAAAGGAAGGCGGCTTACCTGATCAACAACTCGCTCGGGGCGATGCCGCGCAAGGTCTACGACGACCTCAAGGCCTATGCCGACCTCTGGGCGGAGGAAGGCGTGGTGGCCTGGAAGCGCTGGTTGCCGATGGTCGCGGAGACGGCGGAGATGATCGGCAAGATCATCAATGCGCCTCGCGGCACGATGATCATGCACCAGAACGTCTCCACGCTGACCTCGATCCTCCTCTCCGCGTTGGAGTTCACTCCGAAGAGGAACAAAGTCGTTCTCACCGAGCTCAATTTTCCATCGATCGTCTACAACTGGATGGCTCAGCAGCGTCGCGGCGCGCGCGTTCACAGCGTGCGCTCGCAAGATGGGCTGACCATCGCAACCGAAGATCTGCTGAAGGCGATCGACGGCAGCACGGTGGCGGTCTCGCTGGACCTCGTCCTCTTTCGCTCGTCTGCTCTACTGGACGTAGCTCCGGTGATCGACGCGGCCCATCGACACGGCGCGGTGGTGATCCTGGACTGTTACCAAGCGACGGGCGCGGTTCCGATCGACGTGCGGTCGCTCGGAGTTGATTTCCTGATCGGCGGCTCGGTGAAGTGGCTGTGCGGAGGATCGGGCGCCGCGTATCTCTACGCGCGCGAGGACCTGATCGAAAAATACCAACCGACGGCGACCGGCTGGTTCTCCGACAAGCGCCCGTTCGACTTTCGCGTGGGCGAGATCGACTACGCGGTGGATGCCCATCGCTTCATGGGCGGCACGCCTTCGGTTCCGGCGCTCTACGCTGCGCGAGCGGGCTACGAGATCATCCAGCGGGTGGGCGTGCCGGCGATCCGCGCGAAGTCGATGCGGCAAACGGCGCTGCTGGTCGAGCTTGCCCGCGAGCAGGGTTTGCGCGTGAACACGCCGCTTCAACCTGAGCAACGGGGCGGGACGGTCTGCGTCGATTTCGAGTTTTCCGAAGACGCCAGCCTGAAGCTGATCGAGCGCGGATTCGTCATCGACTGGCGTCCCAATGCGGGCATCCGGATCTCTCCTCACTTCTACAACAGCGACGAGGAATGCAGGGGGATCATGGACGAGATTCGCAACCTGCGCGCTTCGGGAGCCCTGAAAGCCACCGCGGCGCAGCGGACCCACTGACGGACGGGCGCGTCCAAATCAACCTCCAGCTTGCGAGCGCAGCGCGTGCAGCTGAAAGGCTGCGACCACCAGGGCGTGTGTTATCTGCGCGGAGCGAATCAGCTCGGGAATCTCCGCCGGTCGGACCAGCTCCGCGATGATGTCCTCGCCGCTGTCCTGTTTGCCGCCGTGCACCTTCTTGCAGCCGGTGGCGATGAACGAGTAGCAACGATTGCTCTGGAGTGCGGGGTTTGGGTGTACGAAGCCGAGCAGCTCGATCTGAGCGGGTCGGTAACCGGTCTCTTCTTCGAGCTCGCGACTTGCCGCATCGATCGGTTTCTCTCCGGGCTCCACAATTCCTCCCGGTATCTCGAGGGTGTTGGACCAGACCCCGATTCGGAATTGTCGGATCAACACCACTCGCCCGTCTGCCGCGACCGGAATCACGTTCACCCAGTGGGGCGCGTCGATCACCACGCGATGGTGCTCACTGCCGTTGCGCGGGTCGCCGACCCATTCCTCGCGCACCTTGATCACGCGGTAGTCCACCGGGGCGCCACTTCGAAGCCGCGTCCAGGGGCGGGGGGCCGTGCCGCTGGCCATCATCATCCTCGGTCGGCGAGCTCGGACAACTCGCGCAGCTCGGCTCGAAGCGCGATCTGCGCCGAGATCAGGCCGGCTAAGACGCCGTCTTCGTAGTCGAAGGTCGGGTGTGCCTTGAGCTCTGGGAAGTCGAAGGGGTTCAAGACGTCCTCGGCGCTCAGGTGGGGCAAAGCTTCCCTCGCCAGCTTGAGCACCTTCGCGCGCTGCTGCTCGATCATCCGTTCGAGAAGAGAATCTGCGGCGGCGATCAGCCGGCCGCCCATTTCTCGGTCGGTCGCCGCTTCTGATTGAAGGCCCACCGATTCCACCTCGCTTCCGACATCCCCTCTACCCGTTTTCCGCCGCTTCGACGAGCCGGGCCAAGAACTCGGCCGGATCTTTCGCGCGCATCGCGGGGCCGGCGATCCAGATTCCATCGGCACGGCCGCGCAGCGGCTCGAAGTCTTCAGCGCGGGCGAACGGCCCTCGGATGAGGACGGTCGCGCTGTGCGGAACCCGAGGAAGCAGGGAATCGGCGAGCGCAAAGGAGAGCCCGCCAGCGGCGAATGCAGGGATGACGAGCAGCTTGGCGCCGGCCGCCCGCGCGGCGGACAGCTCTGCGTCGCTGGCCACCTCCACTGGGGCAGCCATGTGCATGCTGGCGAGGATCTCGATCGACGAGCGGATTTCGGCCGGTGCGATCGCCGCCGCCGTCAGCAAGACCGCATCCGCGCCGGAGAGCCTAAAATGATAGAGCTGCTCTCGGGCGAGGATCAGATCGCGCGCGACCACCGGGCAGGAAACTGCGCGCGCGGCGGTCGCCAGGTCGGCCGGCTCGCCGGCGCACGCGATCTCGTCCGTTGCGACCGCAACCGCAGATACCGAGGCCCGATCGAACTGCCGACTCAGCTCGGCGACATCCAAGGCCTCGACCAGTTGGCCTTCCTCCGGCGTGGCTCTGGCGATTTCCGCTACCACCGCCAGCTCTTGCCGGCGGGTGCTTACCGCGTGCGAGAAATCCTTCAGCGTGGGGACGAGATTGCGGACGTCCGGCGCTCGCAGTCGCTGAAGGTGCTCGCGCTTCTCCCGAGTCCACTCAGCCAGATTCATGCGTTCACCATCCAGAATGCCGCGGGCGCCCGGCAGGCGAGCAGATAGCGCTGGCCAAACCTGAACGCACGGCTCATCTTCTTGTGCAGAAGAGGAATATATCTGGACATGCAAGGGGAAAGGCGACCATGGCCCATGGAATAGGAGAGGATCCGGGACGTTCTCCCGCCGCCCAGCTCGATGGAGTCGAGTTCCCAGTCTGGCGGGACACGCTGGTGCAAGTAGCCGCGGACAACGGCGCTTCGGTGGATGTGATCAACCTCTTTAAGGCGCTCCCTCGAAATCTGTACTACTCGAAGGGGGAAGTGCTGCGCGACTTTGCTGAAGCCGCGCGCCGGTTCGCTATCGGCAATGTGGACGAGGAGGACGGTGCGGCGAGGGATCGCCGCAATCTAGGGCGCGACGCGGTCGAGAATGCGCCACCGGGAAAAATCCGGCATCCATAACTTCTCGTCGCCAGCTCAACGCTTTCGCGTTAATGCCCTCTGGTTGCGAGGTGCGCCGTGGAATCGCCGCCGGGAAATGATTCGGGTTTTCGCCGCAACCTGATCGAGACGGATGCTGCCATCGCCGCACTGCTCTCGCGCACGCGGCGGATCGCCGTGCTCGGAATCAAGACCGAAGCCCAGGCGGACCAGGCGGCGTTCTACGTGCCCAAGTACCTTGCGTCGGCGGGCTGCGAGATCATCCCGGTGCCGGTTTATTACCCTGAGGTGAAGGAGATCCTCGGCAGGCCGGTGTACCGCAGGCTCGTCGACATCCCGGGCGAGATCGACTTGGTCGACGTGTTTCGGCGCCCGAAGGATATCGACATGCACGTCGATGACATGATTGCCAAAAAGCCGAGAGCGGTCTGGTTTCAGCTCGGAATACGCAACGATCGGGCGGCGGAAAAGCTTGCCCGCGCGGGAATCCAGGTCGTCCAGGACCGGTGTTTGATGGTTGACCATCGGCGCCTGATCCTCTGAGAGATTCCGCTTCGCAGGGGAGTCATCCGCGCGAAACCACCGGCGCCCACCGGCTGATGTTCGGGCGATTTGCTTGTCTTGGAGTATGAATCGACATATGTTCATGCACCGATATGGAGCATCTGTCCCAGTCCTTCCGGGCGCTCGGCGACCCAACCCGCTTGCGAATCTTGCGGCTACTCATGGAGGCGCCGCTGAACGTGACTGAGCTGGTATCCGTTGTCGGAGTGGCGCAGCCATCGGTATCGCATCACCTGAGTAGGCTGCGGCGCCTGGGGCTGGTGCGCGAGGAGCGGCAGTCCGGCTTCACCTATTACTCGCTCGCCGTCGATGCAAAGGACGCGCGGTGGCCTCTGATTCAGCTCGCCCGCGAGGGGGACGATGGAAGCGGCGATCGCGCGCGGCTGACGGATCTCTTGCGCGAGCGCGAAGATCGGCAGGCCCTCAATGAGAGGCTGCTCGAGCCCGGCCAGTCCTGGTTTCTCTGGGCCAGTGCCCTCGGGTCCTTGCTGCCGCCTCTGGTGGCAGCGGACTTCGGCTGCGGCACCGGCGCTCTGTCGGTTGAGATCGCCCGCTGGGCCAGGCGCGTGATCGCGATCGATCGGAGCCGCGAAGCGCTTGACCAGGCGAAGGAAAGGGCCGAGCGCGAGGGGCTCGCCAACATCCAATTCCTGCGGCAGGACCTCCATCGGTTGTCGCTCGCCGACGCAGAGCTGGATCTGGTGGTGATCTCCCAGAGCTTGCACCACGTGCAGGAGCCTCCCGCCGTGCTGCGCGAAGCGGCGCGGATCCTCAAGCCCGGTGGGAGATTGATTGTGCTGGAGCTGATGCCGCACGAGGAGAACTGGGTGCTCGAACAGCTTGGCCATCGACACCTGGGCTTTGAGCCGGCCGATCTGGAGCGGATATTGAAGGACCTGGCGTTCGACCGCGTGGTTCGCGTTTCGCACGACCGTTTCGGGGGTTCGCCGTTCCGCGTCTTCATGCTGAACGCGGAGAAGAAGGTATGAGCCAGGGCGCGGGAACAAACGGCATTCCCCGAAGCGAGCGGGTGGGCGCGCTGCAGAGCGAGCTCGATCGCCGGATCCTGGTCCTCGACGGCGCGATGGGCACGATGATCCAGTCCAAGGCGCTCAAGGCATCCGATTTCGGAGGAGCGGAGTACGAGGGCTGCAACGAGCATCTGGTCCTGACCCGCCCGGATCTGATCGAGCAGATTCATGCCGACTACTTCGCCGCCGGCGCGGACATCACTGAGACGGAC